>Ga0068855_100005116_pt1 | contig 15989 bp, 33 predicted proteins | sample KBSCornC52_FD_66592 | JGI IMG/M metagenome (GOLD analysis project Ga0068855, IMG submission 66592) | Corn rhizosphere microbial communities from Kellogg Biological Station, Michigan, USA - KBS Corn C5-2 | ecosystem: Host-associated > Plants > Roots > Rhizosphere > Soil ...
CGCGCTATCGGACAACTCCATCGTCGCGTCCGTGACGTCACCCTCTACCACGTTGCTGGGACCATGCACGGCGCGCAGCACGTCGATTTCATGCTTCGGGACTTCGATGGTGATCGTGTCGCGCCCACGTTCGATGCTGACGTTCACCAGTTTGCAAGTGACGGTGTCGCTCATGATTTTCTCCACGTTGCTGGGGAAGAAGGCGCCCCGGAGGGCGCCGGAAAGATCACGCTGCCAAGTAGGCGGCGCAGGTGCCTGCGGTGCCGACGGCCGTGACGTTCAGCCGCATCAGCGCGTACACGGTGACCTCGGCCTTTTTGATCAGGCCCGTGATCGCGGTGACGGTCACCAGGTCGACCCAGGTCGTACCGCCATCGCTGGAGCCCTGCACCTTCACGGTCGGCGTGCCGGTCGCGCCAGCCAGGTGCACGGTGACCACGCCGTTGAAGCCAGGCGAGAACGGCGTGGTATTCATCGCGACAGCGGTCTGTGCGGCGGCGGCGGTCAGCGAGATGGCCTCGCCAAGTACTTTCAGCTTGCTCATGGGACTTGCCTCATGCAGAAAGGGAGACGCCCGGCGGGTGAGGCCGGGCGATGGGTCAGGCGATGGTCAGCACCGCGAGCGCGTTGCGCTTGTTGCTGGTCAGGCCGTACTTCGACGTGAGGCCGAAATAGGTCACGTAGCGGTCCGGCAGGCCTTCCGGCTTGCGGTTGCGCATCCATTCACCCTTCAGCGGACGCAGCTTCAGCGCCTTGCTGTTGAGGAAGTAGCAGGTCTTGGTTTGGGTGGAGGTGCTCAGCAGCGCATCCAGCGCTTCGAACGTCGGGTCCCATTTCAGCGGGACGCCGTGGAAGTTCACCGCCTCCACGCTCGGGTCGAAGCTCGCGCCGCCCTTGCCCTGCACCGCCAGATGACGCTGCACCGCCGCCGCCGACTGCGCCACGTAGTTCTCGTAGAACGCCTGGCCGCAGACGATGAAGTCCGGCAGCATGCCGCCATAGCGCATGCAGTCCTTCCAGGTCTGCTCCATCTCGGCGATCACGGTGTTCGCCACGATCGCGGTGTTGGAGTTGTTCTGCCAGTACGGGTTGGTGGCCGCATCGATGCCGCCCACGACGCCAGTGGCCGGCGACAGCTTGATGATGTTGGCCAGGCCCGGAATGGCCTTCGCCGACTGCGAGCCGTCGCGCAGGTACTCGTAGGACAGCGCCTCCTGCATGCCGTTCTTCAGCCCGCGGAAGGACTGGCCCAGCAGGTTGACCAGCGACTCCTTCTCGGCCGCGGTCGGCACGGTGCCGCTCTCGTCGGACATGTGGATGCCGGCAGCCAGCAGGCGGTCTTCGTCGAACCAGAAGCCGTCGTGCATGTTGGCGTAGCCGAAATCAGTCCACTTCGCCGGGTCGCGTTCGTTGTACGTGACCTGGTCCGCGCCGAAGTAGTTTTGCGCGTTGGAGCCGTTGCTGACGTAGATCGGCTCCTTGAACGAACCGTTGCCGAAGGTCGAAACCTCCTTGTTCTTGATCAGCCAGTCCAGCGTGACGTGCTGGATGTTGACCTGATCGATCGGCTCCTTCTTCTGGAACGTGGCCAGCGAGTACGTCGCGCCGGTCGCAATCTGTGCGGGGGAAAAGGGCATGGTCGTAACCTCGAAGTGATGGGGTGTGATCCATCCACGTCGAGGGAGGCGAAATCCTCAGTACAGCCCTACCGGGCGCGACTCCGGCGTACAGCGTGCGTGGTGCGCTTTGTCGTGCGCGGTTGTGACTCTGCACGGTTTGGGCAAGGCGTCAACGGCAAAGAAAAACCCCGCCTTTCGACGGGGTGCGGGATCAGCGCAGGGAGAACCTCTTTCACCGCAACGCGGAAGCTACGCCTCCCGCTGCCGGTGTTTGAGGCCACCGCCGGCTGGGCCTAGCGATCAATCGGCGGGGGTGATGTCGAAGTAGTACTGCTTGCCGAGCTCGAACTGGGCGAGCGCAGACGGATTGGTGCACATCATCTCGAACACGCCGCTCGGCGTGGCCTCCTGGAACCGCTGATCCTCAGGGATGCTGGTGTCGTACTGCGCGCTGAACTTCAGCGTGCGCGCGGTCGGGTGCCAGCTGTGCGACGTGACGTTGTCGAGACGAAATTTGGCGCGAACGGTCATGGTGTTGCCTCTCTGGTTGGTGAAGTAATCGCTGCGACGGGACGCCTGCCGTTGGCACTTACCCCGCATATCCACCTAGGAGCGCGCAGCAAAGGGTTGGTCAGCCGCCATTGGCCGCGGCAATGCCCTGCTCCATCGCCTCGAACGGGTCGTCGGTCACCGGCACCATCGCCGGGCGTACGTTGTTGCCACGCACTGGACCAGGGGCGGGCTTGGCGGGCACCGGTGCGACGACAGGCGCGGGCGCGGGCATAGCCGGGATACCTGCGTAGATCCTGCGCGCCGTATCGACCCACTTTGCCGGCGGCGTGGTCTCCTGCATTGCGCGAAGCGCAGCGACCAGAACCGGGGCCTTCTGCGCGTACTGCGGATCGGCCGACAACTCCGCTCCAAGCGCGTTCAGCCCTTCGATGCCGCGTTGCTGCTCGGTCTGCGCGTCGTGACGTTGGGTCTCGATCTGGCGGCGCCCGCTATCGAGCGCCTGCGCCTGCCGAAGCGACGCCAGCTCAAGGGCAGCGCCCCGGCTGATCTCGCCCATGTTGATCTGCTGCTGCAAGTCAGGATGATCGGCCAGCGGATCGTGCAGGCCAGGCACCTCCTTGCCGATCAGCTTCGCCAGGGCGGCTAGTTCGCCGCTGACCATCTCGTAAGCCTTCTCCGCCGCTGCACGATCGCCGCCGTTCGCCGCGTTGATGACCTTCAGGTAATCCAGCGTCATGCCGTACTGCTGGGGCGTGGCGCCGGTGTCCTGCACCATGCCGATCAGCTCCTTGTAGTCGGCGGCGTGCTGCACCAGCTGCGGCAGCTGTGCCACATCCTTGACGCCGGCCTTCTCCAGCGCCTCCTTGATCGGCGCCATCGCCTTGATCTCGCCGGCCATCTCACGGAAGCGCTCGGACGACTTGCCTTCCTTCAGGCCCAGCGCCTTGATCTCGGCCTCGGTGGTTTCGTCCGGCGCGGACTTCGCCGCCTCGGCGGCGGCTTGTTCGGCGGCAGCGGCTTCCGGCGTGCCGGGAATGGGCGTATCGGTCGGCGCGGCAGGCGCGGCTGGTTCCGCAGGCTTCGCTGGTTCCGCAGCAGCAACATCGGCAGGCGCCAGCGCTTCATCCATTGCCGCCAGCGCTTCCTGTTCGGGCGATAGTTCGGGCGCGGCAGGCTCCGCCGCTGGCGGCTCGGGAGTCGGCGCGGCCGTTTGGCCTTCGATCAGTTCATCAGGCATGAGTTACTCCGATTGCATAGCAGGTGATGGCACGCCAGGCGCGGGCGTGCCGGGAGGGACGGGACTCGGCGGTCCGGGTTGGCTGGTTGGCGATGATTGGCCCGGCGGCATCTGCCCAGGCATACCCGGCGGCGGCGCATTGCCGGACTGCGGGATCAGGCTGTCGATGTCGATGCGATCGCCGGAGCGTTCGGCGGTGATTTTCAGTAGCCGCTCCAGCGCGTCGGCGATGTCGCCCGGGTTCGAGCCGCGGAGTTGGCCAATCTGCAAGATGCCGTTCTGCAGCAGCGGCAGCTGGTTCGCCCAGGCCTGCCGCTCTGCCATCGTGTCGGGCTTGCCGCTGCTGCCGGCGCGGATGTCCACCGTCACCAGGCTGCGCAGATCGTCCGGGCCGGTATAGTCGGGCCACATCGCATCCGGGCCGGCGATGGCCTGCGCGTCCTCGGCGGTGACGTGCGCCCGGGCCAGTTCGGCGGTGTATTGCGCCATGTCGCCCAGCACGGACTCCATGCCATCGCGGCGTCCGCTGGTGCGCGCCTTGAAGCCCGATTGCTGGATGTCGGCCTCGGTGGCCGTCTTGGCAGTATTGATCGCGCCCGTTAGCGCTTCCTGCACACCCCAGATGCGTTCCAGCTCCTGCGTGATGCGTGTGCGGTCGTACAGGCCGGGGTCGACAGGCGCGTACGGCTTCTGGAAGAACACCTTACGCATGTCAATGTTCGGCATCGTGGTCTCGACGCCCGTCCATTCGCCCGTGGCGGAGCTGTTGATCTTGTTCATCGCCTCCTGGCCGACCTGCCCTTTGTGGAACAGGATGCCCGGCAGGCTGCGTCGGCGATGCTCGGCTTCTGCCGTGCCGATGCGGTTGTAGTCGTCGACCAGCTTCGCGCTACGGCTCGTCAGGGATTGCGGGTGGCGCTGGCCGTCAACCTCGCTCGTGCACAGCGTGAAGAACGGGAAAAACCGCGTGGTAGCGGTTGGGTTCCACGACGGCTTCACCCACTTCTTGATGCCGTGAATGCCGGTCAGCACGCTGTTCGTGTCGCGGTCCCAGATCTCCTCGACCATCACGAAGTCGCCGGCCGTGTTGGAGCTGTATTCCATCGATGTGTTCGTGTCCTCGTACGCGTCCGCGTCCGCGGCTTTCGTCCCGTCGACCATGGCGGATTCGCGCTGCACCATCACCGGCTTGCGGGCGGAGAAGCGCGTCGCCTGCTTCATCACCGCCTCGGGAAGTTCGAACTCGGCCTGCGCGTCGCAGTAGCGCTTCGGGATGCGGTGCGAATTCCACGGCGCATCGACGTGATCGGCGATGGTGTAGCCCGGCGCGACCTGGAAATCCTCGGCAGGCACCAAGTCGATGGCAAGCCCGCGCGCGACCACCACTTCCGCCTGATCGCGCAGCGTCGCCAGCTGCCGCTCGTACTCGGCCCGCTTCGCGTCCTCTTCCGCGCCCTGCGCCTCGTCCAGGTCCTGCCGCATGCTCGCGGCCCGCTGGATGTTGGCCTGCAGGTCATTGATCGCGGTCACGGTCTCCGGGCTCGGTGCGGTGCGCTCCTGCCAGCTGACCTTCAGCACACCCAAGCCGATGGTGAGCGCCGACCGCACCCAGCGAATACCGCGCGATTTCAGACGCGCATCCTTCCACAGCCGCGACACGATGATTTCCAGCGTCTCGGCGAAGGCTTTCGTGTCGCGCTGGCGGCGCTGGTAACGCTTGCGCAGCTTCTCGTACTGGTCCTGGATCAGCTTTTCCTTGATCCCATCGGCCGCCTGCTGCCCGGCCAACGCGGCAGCCTGCTGATCGCCGCCGCTGTCCTGTAACACCGCCGCGAACGCCTGGTCGTGCGCCTGCTGGAGGTCTGGAAGGTCGCCCACGTAATCCTCGGCAGCATCGCGCATCGCCTCCAGGCTCGGCGGCTCGGATGACGGCGACGGGCGAACATCCACATCGGGATCGCGGGCGTACAGGAACGATTCCAGGATGTCGATGTACGTCCCGATCAGGTTCGCGTCGACCTCGAAACCGGAGTCGCCGCGGGCGTAGCGCCGGTCCTTCGCGTACTGCTCGCGCGCCGGCTCGTCGAACTTGCGGGCATCCCTGACGCAGTCGAACCATTTCTTGACGTCGGCCGCCTCCTGCGCGTCGGCACGTTGCCTCGCCATCGGGTCGACTTGCTGCACCGTAACGTCCGCCTGGACGACGGCCACAGGTGGTGATTGCGTGGGGTCCATGGGCATCGTGGTCACCTGTAGTAACGCGCGCGGTCGGACTCGCTCAACTTGTCCGCTTTGTCGCGGGCAGCGAACCAGTCGTCGGTGAAGGGTTTGGGTGGCTCGGGCGGTGGCGGCGGTGGCTTGTAGCCGTCTGCGAGCAGATCCAGCGCGCGACCGATCAGGCTGCAGCAATCGACCATGTCGTCATGCCGACCTGCGGGAAACGCGATCAGCTGGTCGATCAAGGCATCGCCGAACGGCCCGGCCTTCACGTGCACTGTGCCGGCGCTAACACGGGCCTTGAAGCCGCTTACCCGCGCCACCTTATCGGTCACGCTCGGCAGTAATTCGCGGGCGGCGTAGCACTGCGACCGGCGCATCTGTCGCTTGATCTCAGGGCCGATCGCGTTCTCGATGACGCCCTTCTCGCCCAGCCACAACAGTGGCTTCAGCCGACGGATGATCTTGATCGCTTCGGCAACGGCGACGTCCGACAGCACCTGCTTGTTGAAGCCGTCGTCGATCCAGATGTCCGCGTCGGCGTCGATGCCGAACGGAATGTGCGCGGTGTAGTCACTGGTCTTTTTGTCGGTGACCGAGAAGTCGCTGGAAAGGTACCAGCGCAGGTTGGCTGGCGTGGCGCCGTAGCGATGGAAGTCGTCCCGTTTGAAGTGGATGCCGTCTTCCGGCACCGGATCCTGCTGGTACAAGCTCGACCAGGTGCGCGAATTTGCCTTGAACATCGCCCAGTGACGCTCGCTGAACCACTCCGGCCAGAGGTACTCGCCGATCTCGCGGCCAACCGGATCATCGTCGCGCGTGCACTGCGCAGGGATGTTGAGCACTTCCCACGTCAAGCCATCGCGGCACAGCACCGGACCGCTGCGGCCGTCGTAGTCCTCGGGGAGGATGCTGCCGGCAAGATCGTCTTGGTGCCAGCGCGTCTGGATCAGGATCAGCGACGCCTTCGGCTTCAGGCGGCTCAGGAAGTCATCCGTGTAGGCAGCGCGCGTCTTCGCGCGGATCGTCTCTGATTCCGCTTCCTCGCGGCCAGCCACCGGGTCGTCGATGATGCCAAGGTCGCAGCGCGACGAGGTGATGCCACCGAGCAGGCCGGCAGCGAACACGCCGGAGCCGTTGGTCAGTTCCCACTCATCCGCGGCCGTGCTTCCGCCCACCAGGCGCGTCTCGGTTGGCCAGATGCTGGTGTAGAGATCGCTGGCCACCACCTGCCGGGCCCGCTTGCTCGCGCGAATGATCGGCTTGCCGGCGTAGCTGCCCATCAGCACGCGCAGGCCGGGAATCTTGCCCATTGCCCAGGTCGCGCCGACAACACACGCATACGTCGACTTCGCCGAGCCCGGCGGCTCGCAGATCAGTAGGCGTCCGTATTCGGTTTCGATGCAGCGCTGGATCGCCTCCATCGTGACGATGTGGTGTTTCGCGACGCTGGTCTCGATTGGCTTGAACAGCCACTCGTCCGGATCCTCCGAAACCGGGGCGCCCGGAATCTCGATCGACTGCGAATACTCAACCAGCGTTGCGCGCGCACGCTGCCGGCGCAAAAGCTCGCGCGCGGCCTGCTGCGGCGAGCAGCCGTCAGCCATTCTTGTCAGCCTCCCGTATGCCATGCGCGGCAATCGCGAGCAGCTGCGCTTCCGTCAACTGCGCGGCCGGCAGCAACGGGTTCTTCGGGTCATTGGCTAGCGCCAGGCGGTTGCCGTAACGGTTATCCCACTTCGCCAGTAGCTTCTCGTCGGTGTAGATGATCAGCCGGTCGCGCTCGATGTCGCCGGTTGAATCACCGCCGTCCTTCTCCACCTTGCCGCGCGCCGTCATGCGCATACGCCACGCGATCGTGTCCTTTCCGGCCTCGAAGGCTTCGTCGAAAGCGTTGGCGATCTCGACGTCGTCCTCGCGCCATTGATTCACGGTGCGAACCGGAATAGATTCCCCGGCCTCGTCGTCTTCGGCGCGCTTGCGCCACGCGCCGTTGTCGCACACGAGCTCGCGCAACACGACGGTCATGGGCTTGCCTTCGAGCAGGCCGGCGCAGATCAATGGCACCAGCACGGCGCGGTCGTATTTGCGCTCAGCTCCCACGCTCAGTCCTCCGCAGAGGGCGCTGGTTCCGCATCCGCCAGCCGTCGCAGCCCAGCATCGGTCATGGCGTAGCGGTCGCCACTCTCCCCGTCGCCGCGCTGCAGGTAGCCGAGGCTCTCGCACCCTTCCAGTAGCGCCGCACCGCCGGGCGCGTTGTCACGCCGAAACTCGTCGCGATGCACGCTCAGCTCGCCCGCGACGTAGCGCAGGCCCTCGGTGATGCGGTCGGATTCGCGGATACCCATGCACGCGACAGTGCAGGAACCGCCCAAGGCGTCAACGGCTGGGCACCATCTCGCGCAGGTCGTCGCCCAGACGCTGCAGGTCGGGCATGCCCCCGTAGCACCCCACCCATTCGGCCGTGTGCTGCACAGCCCAGGTGTGCGCCATGGAGCGCTCTTCGCTCAGCACATAGACCTGCCCGTCGCGCACGAACACATAGCAGCAGCAGCCACGCGAGCGGGCCACATTGGCAACGCGGGACTGGACGCGCTGCGCAACCAGCTCGATGGATGCCGCGGTGAGCTGCGCGATGGGACGCGGCTGCCGATGCTGCCGGAACGGCACGCCGGAAGTCTTGCCGTGGCGAGCCGCGGCGGTCACCACGCCCCAATGCCGCTTCGTTTAGCAGCCTTGGCAGCCTCGTCGACGGCCGCCTTGTAACAGACCTCACACCACGGTCCGCTGACGTAGTAGCGCCAGCACGGGGCTCCGCATACGTGGCATGGAGGCATTGGAGGGTTATTCGACATCATCACCCCCTTCTTCGCGCTGCCGGCAGTAGTGCAACTCCTCCGGATACCTCGACACCTTGCGCAGCGGGCACCAACCAAGGCCTGCGGGCGGGTTGATCTCGTCGCGGCGGAAGTGGATGCACTCGGCGCAGGTGACGGGATTAGTCATGCCAGCACCACGGGAATACCAAACAGGAATAACTCTCCAGCACCAGCCCGATGTGCCACATGATCCCGCCACTCCTGAGCACTCAGAAGCTTGTCGGCGATGGTATCGAGCGCCTTTCGTCCGATGCGAATCTCCGACGGCTCCCGGTTGAAGTCTCGGATGTACGTTAGAAGCAGTTCGTTGATAGCCTGGATGCTCATGCCCGCACCCAGTGATGCGCGACGAACTCACCCTTCGCGCGCCGCACGATCTTCCGCACTAGCCCTCGGCGCTGCATCGCACGCAGCGCCGACTCGCAGCCGGTGAACGTCGTCCCGGCGCGCTCGGCCAGCGTGTACGCATCGATGGGCTCGGCCAAGTGCGGGAGTATCGAATCGGCGATGACGGACTGGTAGGGCTTGCGGGGGGTCATGCTTCTGTACGCTCCTTCACTGGAATGCTCTCGATGTACTCAGCGAGTAGCCGGCGCGCGAGGGAGATGTGCGTCCAGTAGGCGGTGGTTACTGGCGTCTCCGGTGTTTTGAAGATTTCACTGCAGGCCAGCTGGATTGCGGTGAAAGCCTCTTCGACTCGTCGGTCTGCCATCAGAACAACCCCGGCGCGATCGCTTCGCGCACGATCGGCGAGATCGTCACTACGACACGGGCGCCGTGTTCGTCGGGCTCGCAGCGTTCCGCATCGATCCTGCGCACCCATGCGTCGTCGTCGAAAGCGACGTTCTTCAGTGCGTCCAGCAACACCTTCAGCGCGTTGTCCAGGTCGATGCTGCGCACCGTGTCATCCCAGCCATCCGGGTTCTTCGCGGCACGCTTCGCCCAGTCCTGCGGGCGGGCTGGGTACATCCGCACGGTGAGCGCGACACAGCCGCTGATCGGCTTGCGCACGCCGGCAATGAGCGCCAGCTTGTGCACGGTCTCGCGGTAGGCTTTCGCCTCGTCGCTCACCACCACGATGGCCCGCTTGCCTCCACGTGGAACAAAGCTGCGCCAGTAAACGTTGGCTGAAACCGGTGGCGGCAAAGCCAGCGTCATCGGCTCGGGGCAAACGCGCGTGCGCGCGATGCTGGCGGGATCGGCGCTCATCGGCGCTTACCCCACTCGCCAATGGCTTCAGCAATCGTGGTGACGACCCACACGAATGCGAACAGGCACGCCCAGAAATGCTCACGGATAATCTCAATCATGACTCGGCCTTTTGGGCATGACAGAACGGGTTCATGCAATCAGCTCCTCGGCCCACCGAAGGCCTTTGCTGGTGAGGGCGTAGCAGATGGCCGGCCGGCGGTTCTCGCGACGAATGCCGACGCGTCGAACCACGCCCACTTCATGCAATTGCCGAAGCCGGCGACACACATCGGTTTGGCTGACCGACAGCGCTGCGGTGAGCTGTCGCGAATCCATGGGCGCCAGCAGGAGCGCAGTGACGACGCGCGGAAAGATGGGCTTGGCGGTCATGCGACTTCCCTGCCGTAGTGCTTGCGCTTGGCGACCTCATCCAGCTCCATCTGCGCGAGCGAATCCCAGTGCGAGCGCACCTTCGTGAGGTCGTAACCGCCATCGATATCGCTGCGGAGATCTGCATTCGTCGCGGTGCCGTCGCGCTGGGTGATCAGGGCGTAGCAACGGCAGCAGACGCCGCGCACGCGATCGTTGACGGTCACGAACACATCGGCCTTGCCGCGCTTGCGGATCGGGACGCCGCTGGCGTTGGTGCCCAGATACATGGACTGACAGCCGGTGACTTCGCAGTGCGTGGGCCGATCGACGCTCTGGCGCTGTTGCGCAGGTTCATCATCCCTGGGCTTGGTGTAACGGTTTCCGCTCACGAGTATTTGCCCTCCAGAATCTTGGCGAACGAGCTCGCGCTGGTGAGCCATTCCAGGTCAGCGAGGAACGGACGGGTGCGCGGCGGTGTGGGTGCGGTGCGGCCGGTGAGGAACTTGGACGCGGCTACGTCCTCGAAGAAATTGCGCCAGGCGTCGAGGCTTGGCAGGTCTTCCCGCCAGCGAGCCTGGATCTGGCCGCGGCGCTTGTCGGTGAGCTTCTCGCAACGAGGATGCGTGGGCAGGATCTCGTGGTAGAGATTCACCACGCGCTGCACCGGGATGATCGTGCGCTTGCCGGTCTCGTCGGGTTCCAAGTCGGCGCCGAAGAGGTCTTTCTCCCCCGGCTTGCCTGGCGTTTGGTCACCCGCAGACGCGGCAGCGGCTGCGCATTCTTTTTCTGCTCCTGCTCCTGCTCCTGCTCCTGCTCCTGCTCCTGCTCCTGCTCCTGGCTTGGGAGGGGCTTGGGTAGCCCCTTTCTGCATGCGTGCTTCCGTGAGGTGGAAAGCCTTCTCGTAGTGCTCGAAGAATTCGAGCAGGAAGGGATTGCTCGGTAGCGCGTCGTAGTCCTTCTGGATGCCGAGGCAACGGTTGTCTGAGGCCTTGAGCTGCTTGGCTATTTGCCACGCGGCCATTTCGACGACCCACACGACTTCGGTCTCCTCGTCGTAGCGACAGAAGCCGGTGTCGATACACTGTCTAAGCCCCTTCCGTGCCCCTTCCAAGCCCAGCCCGGTCTCATGTGCCATGTAGAGCAACGGCTGGTTGTACAACCCGAGCATGTTCGACATGGGGCTGGTGACCAGGTAAAGGGCCACCACAAGCCCCTCTGTACCCCCCTTCCTAAGGGCCTTCCCAGTGGTCCCTGTCCAGAAGGTCGGGGATACCTTGCCGTAATCACGCATGGTCGCCGCTCCGCCCATCCGTTCGGAACGCCCGCAGCGCCAGCCAAGTCCGCATCCAGATCGCGCGCTCGATGATGTTGAAGCCGACGGGCATCACCACGACCTCCGGATCACGGCTACACGGCCTTCACACTCGGCGGCGATGCGCCTAGCCTCAGATCGGCTCTTGCAGATCAGCACCAGTTCGTCGGTGTCGGGGTCGTACACGCACCAGGCGATGACTTCGTTCATGACTGCCCGTCCAGGTTCTGATTGTGGTGGTGGTAATCGCGCTCAGCCTGCTCGTAGGCGCTGCTCGAGTCGCGACGATCCGGAGCCGTGCTTTCCTTGAAGCGCCGCTCGGCCTCGGCAAACTCTTCCGCGTCAGTCAGTGGGACACGCATGCCTTGAGCGCGCATCTTTTCGCGTACCTGCTGGGCAATCTTCAGGTCGAACACGGGTTGGCGCAGGCGTTGCTCAAGCGTCAAGCCGCTCTCGTGCTGGTCGTGATCGCGGTGGTCGATGGTGGTGTTCATGCCCTCTTCCTCCCTGGTGCGCCCTGAGATTCCCCGCGATTCCCCGCGGCTCCCCCTTCAATCCCTGAGAGGCCCTCGGCGCGCAGTAGGCGGTTCAGTACGCTTGCACCATGAATTCGCTGCATAGCCCAGTCATGCAAAATGTCCCGGACGATCTCTTGTCGTTCGCGACCCGTGGCGCGCGACTCAGCTTCGAGTGCGCAATCCGCTTCCGGCGTGATCTTTCCGCGGAAGTCTTTCAGTTCAACGCCCATGCATTCCCCCTGTTGGGATTGATGGATTCCGGAACATCACGCGGCGTGGCTGCGTGCGGAAAAAGCGAAGCCCTCCGCGCAGTAAGCTGGGTGTGTCACGACACAACCCACTGGCACGGAGAGCTTCATGAAAAACGAGGATTTGACGAACGCGCTGGCCCGGCTTATGGCCTGGGTCGATGCGACACAGCCGCTGATCGAGGCGTTGATCATCACGCACCCCGACGCCGTGAAACTGCGCGACGCATGGCATCGGCAATTGCCCGAGCGAGTCGAAGGAAGCGCAGATACCGCACCCTTCGCGGTGACCGAGTACCGCGAGAAGCTGCTCCGCAACTTGGGCGATATTTCGGGTTGGTTGGACGGACTGGCCGGCCATACCGGCGCGGGCTCCACGTAGCGAGGAGCTGCAGGTCGTCCATCTCAGGCCGCCTCCCCTGCCCGCTTGGCGGGCGGGTCGCCGAAGACGTCGGGGCGAAGGGCGATCGCCTGCCACTGCCGACCCTCGGGTATTGCGTCCTCATCACCCCAGGCGCCGACCGCCTGCTTCGATGTTCCGAAGAACGCTGCCACCTCGACATCAGTGGTCAGGCCAAGCGCGTCTTTGATCTGCCGCTTCGTGATATTCATGGCGGCAGTAAATCATTTTTTACTTCGTCACGTCAACAACATTTGACGCCGAAGCGTCAATCATGCTTTACATGATTGGCGACCGCATCAAAGAGCTGCGCAAAGACGCAAGGCTATCCATGGAGGCCTTCGGGACCATCGTTGGCACATCCAAGCAATACGTGAACGGCCTGGAGAAAGGAGCAAATCAGCGCCCTAATGGCGTTTTTCTCGAAGGCTGGGCGCGCCACTTCCGGGTGAGTATGCGTTGGCTTGCTTCAGGGATTGGACCGAAGCGCGCCGAACCATTGTCTGATGCGGGATCGCAGCTCGTGCGACTTGACCCTGAAAGGATCGCCGAACTGGCCACGGTGCTCGCTGAGCGCTGGAAGGATGTGCCGGGAGGGTTTGACCTGAGGAAAGAAGAGCACGCGGCACATTTCGTGCTTTGCTACGGGTTATACATCAACATGAAAGAGCGGCCCGTCCCCGAGAATACGGTGGCATTCAGCGCAGCTCTGACATCGCCACAGGGGGCGAAAAGGGATGAACGAGGCGAGAATGTGCCAACTGCGGGCACTGCTGGACGCAGAGCTGGGAAAGGTGGAAAGCGCTAGACCGAAGCTGGCGATCGTCAAAGAGCCGCCACTCGTCAAGGAACTGCCGATGCAGCGACCGGCGATCTTCGCCCTGGGGCCGATGGAAGAAAGAAGGCGCGCGGCGCGCGGGTAAGACTGATGTCGTGTAGGTGCTGAACTACAGCTTTTGCAGATATTGATGCGTATGATCGCGCTCAAACAGGGGAAATCGAATGGCGGAACAAAAAACGGGCACCATGAGGCACACTGCTGCGCCCAACTTTGTCACAGGCGTGGCGACAGGGATGACCATGCATGGGCCCACATCCGACGGCAACATGCATCTCACCTTTTTTCATGACACCGCATTCCCGCTTGGGGGCGATATCATCTCTTCCTCAACCGCGGATCGAACCACTACACAGATTCGACAGGGGGCTGAGATCAAGGACGACTTCGAGATTGTGCGGCACAATATTGCCACCATATCGGTACGTCAGGACCAGATCGAAGCGATGGGCAAGGCGTTTATGATGGTCGCCGAACAGAGGGCCAAGGCCGCAGAAGCCCACAAGGCGTCTGCTGGCAATGCCGGAATCCCGCCGAATGTCACACCCTGACATCTCGGCCACAATTTCATTAGGCGGCCCACTCCCGGTAATCGCGGATCGGTACTTCGATCCGAACGGAATTCAAACCGTCACGGTGAATTTACCGGGCGTTCTCGAAGGTGGGCGCACGATCACGATCAATTCCAGGCCGCCGCAAGGCGCTGACGGAGACGATGAAATGGCAGATAGCGACCTTCTTGGAAGGGTTGGCAGGCTCGAAACCAACGTTTCAGCCATGACAGCTGACGTGGCGTCAATGAAGGAAAAGCTCACGCACATGCCAACCAAGTTGTGGATTGCGGGCTGGGGTCTGCTTGGACTGGTTGCGACTGTTGGCGTGCTGTGGCGCATCGTGGCTGCTCTGCTTGACAGCCAGGGCGCCCACATTGCCGCCGAAGTCATGAAGGCTGCAAGCAAATAAGGTCGAGCAACTTTTCCGCATTGCACCAAGCCCGCTCCGGCGGGCTTTTTTGTGGGTTGCGAAATTTGAAGTAAAAATCTGTTGACTCATTAGGTAAACGGTGTTTTACTCTTCCTCAAGCCACAACGGCCAGGGAGAGACACATGACCACCATTTGGGAATCCGGTCCCATTCAAGTCCGCGACGAGCTACACGTCGACGTGAAGGCATCGGACAGCAACGTCACGCTCGGCACGTTCAACGACGCGGTGCAGGCCATCGACTTGGTGCTCAGCCCCGAGCAGGCGATGGCCCTCGCCGACGCCCTGACCGAAGGCGCGACCCGCTGCCTCGCTGCGCGGGGTGGCTGAGCCATGGTCATCGTCTTCGAAACCGAGAAAGTCGGCCCGCTGTTCCGCGGCCTTGTCGTTGATCTCGACACCTTCCAGGTCATCGCTCGCACCACGACCTACGCCAGCGCAGAAGCGGCGAAGTCGGCGGCGGTGAGCATGTGGCGCGTGATGCAGGCGCAGCCGCGCGTCGTGGCGGCATGAACCCGCGCCCCACACCCCACATCGGCACAACCCTCGCCCAGCGCGCGATCCTGCGCTACCGCTTGGAACAGCGCGAGCTGGAAGCCGAGCGCGAGCGCCTGGAGCGCACGACAGCCGCGCTGCAGGTCGACGCATTGATGGACCGCATCCGCGAGCACGACGCATCGGGCTGTGCTGAGTGCGACGACGTGCCGGAGCCTGCACCGCTATGGCTTGTGGCCGTGGGCTCGTCGCTCTGGACGCTGCTGCTGGTGATCGGCCTGGTGCTGGCAGCTGACCGGCTCGGGTGGCTGAAATGAGCGGCCCGATGGATCTGCTGGCGGTGCTGGAAGAGGCGCAGGACTGGCTGTATCGCAGCTCCGAAGGTCGAGATTCTGACGCACGCGCGGAGGCGGTCAAACAAGCGCGCATCGTCGTAGCCGAACTGATCGAGGCGGACCGGGAGTACGACGCCGCGCTCACTGAGCTGTCCGATCTGAATCGCCGAATTGCGGAACATGGCTGGATCGAGATCGAGCATGATGCTTTGCGCAAAGCTGGCCAGCGCTTGGTGCGTGCCCAGTCTCGTCGCCACGCCGCCCTCGCCAACGCCGGCGGTGCCGCATGAGCGCCCTCACCGCGCACGACAGCTGGCTGCAGTCGCCAATCGCCGATGACCCCACCTACTCCGCCGATCTGGATTCGATCATCGACGAGATGGTTGCCGAGCCGGATTGCTTCGACCAGTGGCTCACCGGGCGCTTCCCGTGTCCGTCATCGGTCGCCGGCCTGCTCTCGCTGATCCTTGATCGCGGGTTGCCATGCGGCACGGATGAGCGAAGCGACGAGCTGCGCGACATGTACGAGTCGCGTATCCAGAGTGTCCGCGACGATTTCAAAGCATGGGCACAGGAGCCTGGTCCGATGGCTCCGGCGCCGATCGACCTGTGGCGGGAGGTTGCGTGATGTGTGACCTCGACAGCTTCCACGGTCTCACCGTCGACGGCCAGATGCGCGTGCTGGAACGCATGCTCGCCGACCGCACCCCCGAAGAAGCCGCGCGAGCCGAACGCCGCGCGAAAACCCTTTCACCGCTGGCCGCGACACCAGGCCTCCCACTGGCAGCTCACCCCCTAGAGCGCGTCGTGGCCAGCACCCTTTTACCCACGG
>Ga0068855_100005119_pt1 | contig 15985 bp, 10 predicted proteins | sample KBSCornC52_FD_66592 | JGI IMG/M metagenome (GOLD analysis project Ga0068855, IMG submission 66592) | Corn rhizosphere microbial communities from Kellogg Biological Station, Michigan, USA - KBS Corn C5-2 | ecosystem: Host-associated > Plants > Roots > Rhizosphere > Soil ...
CCGGTTCCGCGAAGCGCCAACCCTGTCATCCTGCGCGCAGTCGCAGGATCCACGCATGCGAGCCAGGCCCTCGACCAGCGCCGCAATCCGCGCAGATGCCGCAGGCAGCTCGCCACGCCGCCCACGGGAGCGCCGCGCGATACCGCGGCGCCGGCCGTGGCGCCCGCGGCGAATCGGGATGGCGTGTCCCCATAATTCCCGCATCTCGACAGTGCGGGGAATCGATTGAATCTGCTGTTCGGCCTGATGGGGGCGGTGCTGGGAGGCCTGCTGGGCCAGCTTTCCACCACCTTGTGCATGGTGCTGCTGGGAGCCGCCGCCGGATGGCGCTGGTGGACGTCCCGCGCCGCGGCGGCGCCGGCGCCCGGTGCCGAGTTCGACGCCACGACACTGCTCCGGCGCGTGATGGTGCTCGAGCGCGAGGTCAACGGCCTGCGCAAGGCCGTCTCCGACCTGCGGGCACCGCCGGCCGCGGCCGACGCGACGCCTCGCGCGATGCCCGCCGAACCGGCGACGACGGTGGCGCCTACGCCGACGCCGGTCGATCGGCCTGCTGCGGCCGACCCCGCACCGACGCCGCTGCCCGCGCCCGAGCGCGTGGCGGCGCAGCCGGCGGCGACGGCCTGCGCGCCGGCCACGGCGGCCGTCCGTCCGCCCTCGCCCGCACCGGCGCCCAGGCCGTCGCCCGCATCGGCGCCCACACGTCGCCCGATCGCCGAGCCGGCGCCGGTCATTCCGCTGCGCGACCAGCTGCCGCCGTGGGCGGCGCGCTGGATCTTCGGCGGCAACACCATCGTCAAGGCCGGCGTGCTGATCCTGTTCCTGGGGCTGGCGTTCCTGCTGCGCTACACCGCCGAGCGGGTGACCATTCCCATCGAGCTGCGCTACGCCGGCGTGGCGCTGGTGGGCATCGTGCTGACCGTCGTCGGCTGGCGCCTGCGCGATCGCCGCGACGCCGCGGGCGGCACCGGCTACGGCGTCATCCTGCAAGGGGCGGGCATCGGCATCTTCTACCTGACGACGCTGGCCGCGCTGCGCCTGGACCCGCTGCTGTCGCCCAACCTCGCGTTCGCGTTCATGGCGCTGGTGGCCGTGTTCGGCGCCGTGCTGGCCGTGCTGCAGGACGCGCCATGGCTCGCGTTCGTGTCCATCGCCGAAGGCTTCGCCGCGCCCGCGCTGGTGAGCACCGGCAGCGACGCCTACGTGCCGCTGATGTCGTACATGGCCATCCTGGACGCCGGCATCCTGGCCATCGCGTGGTTCAAGGCCTGGCGCCCGCTGAATCTCGTGGGGGCCGTCGCCACCTTCGCGCTCGCGGGCGCGTGGGCCAACGCGCACTACCTGCCGTCCGACTACGCGGGCGTGCAGGCCTTCCTCGCGTTCTTCTTCCTGCTGTTCACGATCACCGGCGTGCTGTTCGCCCGCCGCGTGCTCGCGCTCGGCGACGCGCCGGATGAATCGCGGCCGCTGTCCGAGCGCGCCGCGGCGGCGCTGCGCCAGGTGGGCCGCGTCGACAGCACGCTGACCTTCGGCGTGCCGCTGGCGGCGTTTTCGCTGCAGTACCTGCTCGTGCGCGACACGGCCTGGGGGCCGGCGTGGTCGGCCGCGGCGTTCGCGCTGTTCCACATCCTGCTGGGCGGCGCGCTGATGCGCCGCGGGCCGGCGCGCTACGCGCTGCTGGGCGAGGCGCACGTGATCGTCGGCACGATCTTCGGCACGCTGGCCGTGCCGCTGGCGCTGCAGGGTACCTGGACGGGCGCGACGTGGGCGGTCGAAGCCGGCGGCATGTACTGGCTGGGTGCGCGCCAGCGCAGGCCGTACGCCCGCGCCTTCGCCCTGGTGGTCATGCTGGGTGCAGCGGTGCGACTGCTCACCGGCCTGACGCTCGATACCCGCGACGCCGTGCCGCTGGTCGCCGGTTCGACATGGGGCATGGCGCTGCTCGCGGCTGCCCTGTGCGCGCTCGACGCCGTGCGCCGCCGCATGGACGAGGCGGCGCGCGGCGCGGTCGAGGAATTCGCCGAGCCGGTGGTGCCCTTCGCCGCCGCGTTCACGATCGCCGGGCTGGCCTGGATGACGCTGCCCGTGCTGTGGGCGGCTGCGGCGACGGCTTGGATCGCCTTCGGCTGCGCCTCGCTGGCGGGCCGTCTCGCGGCGCCGACGCTGCGCGTGGCCAGCGCGCTGCTGCACCTGGGCGCGTTGACCGCGATGACGCTGTCGCTGCAGGTGACGGGCGCCACGCCCGCGCAGGCGCATGCGGCACGCGACCTGGTCGGCGCGCTGCTGATCGGGGGCGCGCTGCTGGCCACCGGGTGGCTGGGGCTGCGCGATGCGTGGCGCGATGCCGCGCGCGGCACGCCGCGCGCCATCCCGCTGGGCAGCAGCGTCGGCCTGGTGCTGGGGCTGGGCGTGGCCAGCGCCAGCCTGTTGTTCGAACTCGCCCCGACCGACGCGGCGCTCGCCTGGCCGGTCATCGGCCTTGTCGCCGGCTGGATCGGCCTGCGCCTGCGCAGCGGCGCGCTGGTGGGCTCGGGGCTCGCATTGCAGCTGGCCGCGGGCGCCGCAAGCCTGCTCTACGACCCCTCGGCGTGGACGCACGCCGTGCTGGCCACGTCCTGGCGCATCCCGCTGTTGCTCGCGGCCGTGGGCCTGGCGCTCGGCGAGCGCCTGCGCCCCGCGCCGGACGAGACGTCGCCGGCCTGGTGGCACGCGGCGCTGCTGCAATGGGCGATGGTCGGCTGGAGCGCCTGGTGGTGGTCGCGCACGTTGCCGCCGCTGGTCTGGCACGCGCTCGCCCAGCGCCCCGACGCCGCCGTGGCGTGGCCGCATTGGGAGGTGACCTGGCTGACGCTGTCGATGGCGGCCGCCGCGGCGGTCGCGCGCTGGCGCGGCTGGCAGGTGCTGGGCCAGGCGACGCTGGCCACGGTGCCGCTGTGGCTGCTGCTGGCCCTCGCCGGGCCGCAGGGCGTCGCGCCGTCGGTCGGCTTCGGCTGGATCGCCTGGCCGCTCGCGCTGCTGGCGCATCCGTGGCTGGCGCGCGCGCAGGCGCGCTGGGTCCTCGCCGGCCTGGGCACGCTGCTGCGCCTGGCCGGCTGGTGGCTGTTCATCGGGCTGGCCACGCGCGAATGCGTGCTGCGCGTGCAAGCCGTCGTGGCGCCGGCGTCGTCGTGGGTCGACCTGGCGGCGATGGCGCTGCCCGCGCTGGTGGTGTTCGCGAGCGTGAGCCCCGCTGTCGCACGACGTTGGGCCGGCACGGCCTGGCGCGGCGCCGGCTGCGGCGCGATCGCGCTGTACCTGTTCGCCTGGCTGTGGGTGTCGGACATCCGCGCCGGCGACGCCGCGCCGCTGGCGTGGCTGCCGCTGCTCAACCCGCTGGAGCTGGCCGCCGGCATCGCGCTGCTGGCGCTCGCCGCCTGGGTGCGCGCGCTGCCGGCGTCGTGGCGCGACGGGCTTGCGCCGACGCTGCCGCGCGCCGTCGGCGGCGCGACCGCGTTCGGCCTGGTCACCGCCGTCGTGCTGCGCGCCTGCCATCACCTGGCGCAGGTGCCCTGGGATGCGGCCGCGCTGTTCCAGTCGACGCTGGCGCAGGCGGCGCTGTCCGTCACGTGGTCCCTGATCGGCGTGGGCCTGATGGTCGCCGGGCATCGGCGCGCACGGCGGTTCGCGTGGGCGGTCGGCGCCGCGCTGCTGGGCATCGTCGTGGCCAAGCTGTTCCTCGTCGAACTGGCGGACCGCGGCAGCCTGTACCGCATCGTCTCGTTCATCGTGGTTGGCGGCCTGATGCTGGCTGTCGGATACTTCGCGCCGATCCCGCCGGCCCGTGACGCGCGCGATCGCCCACTCGGAGAACCTGCATGACCTTCGCCCCGGCCGCCCGCTTGACGCTCGCGTTCGCCTGCGCGCACGCGGGCGCCGCGGCCGCGGCGGACAGCGCCGGGCCGCTGCCACTGACCTTGTCGGGCACCGGGCCGTACTACGTGCTGGACATCGGCGCCCAGGCGCGCCGCCTGTCCGGCGCTCCGGACCTGGGCGACCTGCGCGTGCGCAATGCGGCCGGCGAGACCATGGCCTTCGCCTGGGTCGATCCGCCGCAGCCGGCTGCCACGCGGCAGCGCGCGCCGGCCCGCATCTACAAGGTGCCCCTGCCGCCGGGCGACGCCGCGTCGGCGACCGCCGCCGGGGCGCCCCGGCGCCAGGCCTGGATCGTCGACACGAAGGACGCCGGCGACGACCTGATGCGCCTGGAGCTCGGGCTGGAGCGCGACACCCAGGGCGTGTGGACGCTGCGCGTGGAGGCCGGCGACGACCTGCAGCATTGGCGCACGGTGCAGCCGGACGCGCAGCTCGTCCAGCTGCAGGCGCTGCCACAGGTGGGCGCCGCGGGCACGCTCGCATCGCAGGCCGAGCGCGAGCGCCTGGCCTCGACCGGCATCGACCTCGACGAGCGGCCCGCGCGCTACCTGCGGCTGACGACGGCCCCGCGCTCCGCGATACCGCCCCTTGTATCGGCCGCCGTCCTGCGCACGGCGCACCGACCCGCGCCGCCGCCACTCGAATGGAGCGACCCCATCGTCGCCAGCGGCTGCGAGGCGAGTTCGTGCGACTACGTGCTGCCCGCCAACACGCCTGTCGCCGCGCTGCAGGTGACGCCGTCGGACATCGACACCATCGGCGAGGTGACGGTGCTGGGCCAGGTCGACGCCGGCCTGGCGCCGCCGCGACACCGCTCGCTGCTGCGCGGGTCGCTGCATGCGCTGCGGGACAAGGCCCGGCACGCGTCACCCGCGCCCGGGCCGGCGTGGGAGGACGCCGCGATCGCCAGCGTCTACTGGCTGTCGCAGCCGGCCGGGGCGCCGGACCTGCACTCGCCGCCGCTGCGCCTGGACGGCGCCCACTGGCGCACCTTGCGCATCGAGACCTTCGGCCCGATCACGCAGCTGGGCCATGCGGCGCCGACGATCCGCATCGCCGCGCACCGGCGCCAGCTCGTGTTCGTCGCGCGCGGTGCGCCGCCGTTCGCGCTCGCGCGCACGGGCGCGGGCGAGCCCTCGGCGCCGATGCCGCTGGCCAGCCTGATGCCCGCCCGCGCCGCGGACGCGCCCTTGCCCGCGGCCAGCGCCGCGCTCGCACCGGCGCCGGTCACCAGCGCGCCGGCCGCATCGCCGTCCACGCTCCCGGCCGCGGCACCCGCAGCGCGTGCCGGCTGGCTGTGGGGCGCGTTGCTGGCAGGGCTCGCGCTGATGGCCGCGATGGCGTGGTCGTTGCTGCGCAAGCCACGCGGCGTGCCGGGTTGATCCTCGGCCCCGCGCAAGCGGTCTCACCTGCGCCTGACCAAGCCGTCATCCTGCGCGCAGTCGCAGGATCCACGCACGCCACGCAGCGTCCCGGCAGTGGTGGCTCCTGCGACTGCGCGCAGGATGACGAAGCGGCGAATGAATAGGGATTTGTCCGGCAACGCGCGGGCCCGTGCGCTCCGCGCCACGCCGTCGCCTCGACGGCACGTCGCCGTCATGGCGCCGCGCCAGGGCCGTTCCATAATTCCGCCATGCTCGAAGACACCGCGTTGACCCAGGCGCTCGGCGCGGCGCTCGCCCGGCTGCTGCGCCCGCTCGTGCGCCTGATGCTCAAGCACTCGTTCTCGTACAGCGCGTTCGAATCGGTGGCCAAGCGTGTCTACGCCGAGTGCGCGATGGAAGATTTCGCGCTGCCGGGCCGCAAGCCCTCGGTGTCGCGCGCGGCCATCCTCACCGGCCTGACGCGCAAGGAAGTCAACACGCTGCTCAACGAGCCCTGGAGCGGCGTGAACGCCGACAGCACGCACTACAACCGCGCAGCCCGCGTCGTCAGCGCATGGGTGCGCGAAGCGCGCTTCACGGCGCCCGACGGCACGCCCCGCATCCTGGCGCTGGAGGGCCCCGACGGCTTCACCGAGCTCGTGAGGCTGCATGGCGGCGACGTCCCCAGCCGCGCGGTGCTGGACGAACTCGCACGCCTGGGCTCGGTGCGCGTGCGCGCGGACGGCTGCGTGGCGCTGGTCCAGCGCGCCTTCGTCCCCAACCAGGACATGGTCGCCAAGATCTCGTTCCTGGCCACCGACGTCGCCGACCTGGTCGAGACCATCACGCACAACATCGAACGGTCCGACCCCGCGGCGGCCCGCTACCAGCGCCGCGTCATGCACCACGGCATCCCGCCCGAGGCGCTGCCCGCGTTCCGTGCACTGAGCGCCAAGCAGGCGCAGAAGCTGCTCGAAGGCCTGGACGCCTGGCTGGCCGAGCACGACCTGTCCGGCGTGCCCGAGGACGACTGGGGCGCGACGGCGCGGGTGGGCGTGGGCATCTACTACTTCGAGGACATCGTCCCGCAGGCAGAGCCGGCGCCCTGAGCCCCAGCCCGCGCGCAGCGCCGTCCCGCGGGCGCGCGCGCCGTTCTTCCGCCGGGGCCAGGCCGAACCAGCGACTGCACGCGACCGGCCTCGGGACACCGCAAGACACGCGCCACGTTCCCCACCGAAGGCGGTAATTCACCACGTTTCCCGTCAAGACAGTGCAAGAAATCGCGCCGACAATCGCACGCAAGAGGGTGCAGTCGACACAAGGCCAGCCGCCAGAGCAGGCCGCAGCGACATCAGGCTTCGTCAGAAGCTTTCGAGCACCGTGGCGCCGATGGGCGGCCACACTGAATGCAGGGCGGTTGATCGTGAAAACGATTGGACACGTGTCGTCCGAGTGGCTCGGACGCGATCTCCTTCTTCGCTGCAACCATTGCGGCCAGACCGAGCAGGTCGCCGATTACGCCGGCGGGGGCAAGCCGCGCCTGTTCGGCTGGTCCGAAGCCGCCCGCGGCCAGTTCGGGTTCGCGAAGTGCCACCACTGCCTGATGGTGTACGACCGCAGCGCGGACGAGCCGCCTGAATCGCGCGGACTGCGCCGGCCGGTCTTCCGATAGACGTCGCGACACGCCCGGCGCATGCGCATCCGGGCTCTCCGAGCAAGGGAACGCCGGCGGAACGGATCAGGGGCGAGGCGACGCGCGCCGCGCCCGCGCCCGCGTCACTTCGCGCTCACCGTGAAGTTGGACGAACCGTAGTTCATTCCGCCCGACGACGACGTGATCTCGAAGCCGTACTGCACGTCGCCCACGGCCAGGTCGCCGATCCAGCCCAGGTTCTTCAGGTACTTGAGGATCGCGAGCACGTCGATGGCGGTGCTGTTCGTCTTGGTCGTGCGCAGGAAGGAATACACCATGTTGCTGCCGTTGTTGCCGCGGTAGACGTTCCACGTGCCGCCGCCCACGCTCACGTTGGAGTACACGGGGATGGCGCAGCCCGACGCCGTCCAGTTGTACGAGATCGGCTTGACGTTGCCGCAGCCGGCGGACGTGCCGGTGTAGTTCAGCCACAGCATGATCTCGTGCGCGTTGTTGCCCACCCACACGTCGAACGTGGACTCCCACGCGCCGCCCGCCGGCGTGGTCGCGGTCCCGGTCGTCTTGAGCGTGGTGAGCGCGCTGATGGTTCGATTGACGGTGTAGCCGATGTGCGGATACGACTTGATGCCACCGGTGTTGGGCTGGTCGGACCAGACGCCCCAGTCGGCATTGGAGTTGGCCCAGATCGTCTGGGGCCCCACGGCCGTGCCGCCGCAGGGCGCCCACACGTCGTTGTTGAACGTGTAGCTGCCAAAGGTCCAGCTGGCGAACAGGTTGGACGCCGAGCACGACGACGTGGCGGGCGACGACGCCCCCCAGGTCGCGGCCTGCGCGCCGGTGGTGGCGAGGGCGAGCGGCAGCGCGATGACGGCGGCGGCGAGTCTGCATTGATGCGAACGCATAGGTCTCCGAATGGTTGGGTTGGTTCTGGAAGGTCAACGATCTCACCGCTCTGCGACGGCTCCGCACCGGACGACGACACACCTCCGACTGGCAACGCTGTCATCCGACGCGCAGCCCATTCCAGCGGTGGCGAATTTGTTCGAACATCGGGCTAACCCGTGGGCGCCGCGAGTGCGTTCGCGTGGCAGCGCGGCGGACCGCCGTCGAGCAGGCGCGTCCGCTTGCTGCCTCGCCGCGAGACGTTCAAGGCCTCAGCCCCGCGGGACCAGGGTGTCGCCGGTGACGGGACGCGGCCGTCCTGGAACATCCAGCGATGACCCGATCACGCCGACGCTGTGGCACATTCGGCCTTGCAAGTCGCGTCAGCTCATCCCTGGAAGGGACTTCGCCGCATGCTCGCCGGTTATTACGAAGCGCCACTCGTCCTGCTGTCGGTACTCGTGGCCATCTTCGCCTCGTACACCGCCTTGAGCCTGGCGGAGCGCGTCCGGGATTCGCGGGGACTGGCTGGACGCTGGGTGGCCGGGGGCGCCTTCGCGATGGGCACCGGCATCTGGGGCATGCACTTCGTCGGGATGCTGGCGTTCCGGCTGCCGATCCCGCTGGGCTACGACCTGGGCATCACGCTGCTCTCGTGGCTCCTGCCGATCCTGGTGTCGGCGATGGCGCTCTGGCAGCTGGGCCAGGCGCGGTTGTCCCCCGGCCAGCTGGCGCGGTCCGGCATCCTGCTGGGCATCGGCATCAACGCGATGCATTACGTCGGCATGGCCGCGATGCGCATGGATCCGGCCATCGACTACTCACCCTGGCTGGTCATGGCCTCGGTGGCGATCGCGATCGCGGCCGCGACCGCGGCGCTGTGGATCGGCTTTCGCCTGCGCAGCACCAGCGCTTCGCCGCGGAGGCTCCTGTATCGATGCGGTGCCGCCGTGGTGATGGGGTTCGCCATCGTCGGGATGCACTACACCGGCATGGCCGCCGCCGCCTTCAGGCCCGGCAGCGTCTGCCGCGCGGCCACCGGGCAGTTCACGCTCATGCAGCTGGCGACGCTCGTCGCGCTGGCCACCGTGACGGTGTTGACGATCACGTTGCTCACCTCGGTGTACGACGCACGGCTGGAGGCCCGCACTTCGGTGCTCGCGCTGACCGTCCAGGCCGCGGCGGAACGGCAGGCCCTGCTGGAGCGCGAGCACGCGCTGCGCGTCGAGGCGGAACGTCTCGGCGCCCTGAAGGACGAATTCCTGGCGACGCTCTCGCACGAGTTGCGCACGCCCCTGAACGCCGTGCTCGGCTGGGCGCACGTGCTGCGCACCCAGCAGGATCCGGGCCTCGTCGCCAAGGCCGTCGAGACCATCGAGCGCAACGCGAAGCTCCAGGCACGCCTGATCGACGACCTCCTGGACATGAGCCGCATCGTCTCCGGCCACCTTCGTCTCGAACCGGAACTGGTCGAGCCCTGGACGGTGGTCGAGGCGGCGCTCGAGGCGGCCAGGCCGGCCGCGTTCTCCAAGCACATCGAGCTGGCGACGGCCCTCGACCACCATTGCGGCCGCGTGTGGGGCGACCCCGCCCGCCTGCAGCAGGTGATGTGGAACCTGTTGACCAATGCCACCAAGTTCACCCCGGCGGGCGGCGCCATCTCGGTGACGCTGCGCGCCGAGCACGGGCAGGCTGTCGTGCGCGTGCAGGATACGGGCATCGGCATTGGCGCGGACTTCCTGCCCCACGTGTTCGAGCGATTCCGCCAGGCCGATGCCTCGACGACGCGAAGGCACTCCGGCCTCGGGCTCGGATTGGCGATCTGTCGCCAGCTGGTGGAGCTGCATGGCGGGACGATCGCGGCCGCCAGCGACGGACTCGGCCAGGGTGCCACGCTGACCGTTCGATTGCCACTGGCCTCCGCGCACGTGCCCGCGCACGCGGCCGGGCATGCCCCGTCCGCGTGCGAACCGCCTTCGCAGGCATTGGCGCCCTTGCCGGACCTGGCCGGCGTGCGCGTGCTGGTCGTCGATGACGAGTCCGACGCGCGCGAGCTCGTGCAGCAGGTCCTGCGCGGGCGCGGCGCGATCGTGGACACGGCATCGAGTGCCGACGACGCGCTCGCCCGCCTCCAGGCCGACGTCCACCACGTGCTGGTCAGCGACATCGGCATGCCGGTCACCGACGGATTCGAGCTGATCCGGCGCGTTCGCTCGAATCCCGGGCCCGGCATCGCCCAGGTCAAGGCGATCGCCCTGACCGCGCTGACGCGAGAGCAGGACGAAGCGCGCGCACTGCGCAGCGGCTTCGATGCATTCCTTGCGAAGCCGCTGGATGCCGCCGCGCTCGTGGCGCTCGTGGCCCGCCTGCGGCCTTGCGCGCTGGATGGCGCAATGCCAGGACGCTGACCCGCCGGTCCCGTCCGGGTCGGACAGTGGTCGAGATCATGCGTGGGCGGATTCGCAGCGCGTGGTCACGTGCCCTTCGATGAGGTTGAGCAGCGTCGTCTCCGCCGCGCCGCCGATGGGCCCGACCTGCATCAGCAGCGCCGGGTCGTCGCCCACCCGTCCCACCACGATGTCCACATGGCTGGCAAGCAGGATCGGAACGATGGGCTTCAGGGCGGCGGCCACGTCCTGTTCAGTTCGATAGAAGCGATAGACGTTGCCTTCGGGCGTCGAGGCGCAGGCGACTCGCATGCTGACCTCCGGGGGGTATTGGGATCAGACCAGTCTGCGCGCGCCACGCTGACCTGGGCGTAGGACGCCCGGGCTCGACGGCTGTAGGACGTGCACCCGTGAGGGCGCGCTCGAGGCTGCTGCAGCGCCCTGGCTGCAGTGTGCGGCGCAGCAATGCGGTCGTGGGCGCAACCCGACGGGACGATTGCGCGCTGCGCCGAAACGCAGGCCGGACCGCGTGGGACGGGCGCCCGCTTGCAGCCGGCGCGATGCGCAGGGGCGGGCCATCCGCATGGAAGATAGGGGGTGGACGTAGGGGGTTACAGGCCCATTGGCCGCGCGTATCTTGCGCTCTCGATCGACGTGATCTCGCGTCGGCGAGTGGTGAGAGAGGGAGTGGCCGATGCCTGGTTTCTTCACGCACATCTACACGTCGCGCCGAGTGGCCGACCACCTCCTCCAGGGCAAGTTCCCGGATTGGCCGGACGTCGCGGGAGCGCTCGACGGCTTCGACCCGATGACCTGCGGCCAGATCATGCGCAAGTGGGAGAAGTTCACGCACATCGGCGCGATCGGGCCCGACCTCTTCTACTTCAGCCAGGACTGGAACAACGACATCCTGGGGCCGGTGAGCGACGAGCTCATGCTGGCCTTCGCGGTCTACTACTTCCTCGACGCCGAGAACGAGACCGACGACTGGGAGACGCTGCTCACCATCCTGGGCGAAGCCAATTCGCAGCTGGCGGCCTTCCTGCGATTCCTCATCAAGCTCAAGAAGATCTGGCAGGACTTCGTCGACGGCTGGAACGCCACGGTGGGCCCGCTCGTGGCGGACGTCGAGAACCTGGGCGACGACCTGACGGGCGGCGTGCTGAGCGAGTTCGGCGTGGTCATGGCCGAGCTCAAGGAGGCCCTGAAGCTCGTTGCCGAGGAGGAGCTGTTGACGTTCAAGGACATCTTCAGCGGCTTCGACACCTGCCTGCAGAAAGGCTACGGCGAGAAGCTGTTCCTGTGGAGCGACATGAGCCACTATCGGCGGCCGTCGGCGCTGTGCCAGTCGTTCGTCAAGCAGGCCACGCAGATGGCGCAGCAGTCGCGCGAGCTCCTGGCCAAGGGCCACCGCGAGGAAGCCGGCCAGATGAAGGAACGATCCGAGCAGTTCCTCGCCTTCGCGATGGGCTACATGACCCACGTCGGCACCGACACCGTGGCGCATTCCTTCGTCAACGCGCAATGCGGCGGCCCATACCGCAACCATCCGCAGCGCCACCACCTGATCGAGAACCACATCGATTCGTGGAACTACGTGCAGACGGCGCCGGGCGGCCGGCTCGAGGGCGACAAGTGGGGCGTCACGCCCGACTATCCCGACGTCTCGATGTCCGCGCTGTGGTTCGCGATCCACCTCACGCCCGACCACCCGCACGGCCTCGACCGCCCCGTCGGCCCCTGGGCCTCCGACGACGAACGCCGGGAGGCGCAGGACAAGGACGGCGAGATGCCCGACTGGATGGCCAACGCCATCGTGCTGGCGATGATGGACTGCTACCAGGATCCCGACGAGCACCCGCAGATCTACCAGGGCGACGCGTTCCAGTCGTCCATCGATTCGGGGCTCATGACCAGGATCTTCAACGAGCTGACGGGCAGCGGCCTGCCCAAGCCCTTCCACGACCTGCTGGAGGCCATCGCCCCGGCCCCGCCCTTCCCCGTGCGCAAGGGCTTCCCGCTGCCATGGGAGGTCAAGACCATCTACAAGATCGTCTACACGTTCTTTCGCCTCATGTACAACGGGACATGGGAGCTCGAGAAGCCGCGCAAGCCCGACTTCATCATCTTCCCGCCGGCCTCGGACATCGAGAACCTGTTCCAGCCGCCGGACCTGGGCGGCGTCGACTGGTCGAACCCCGTGCTGGACGTGTGCGAAGCCATCGTTGCGCTGTTCGAGGCCATCATCAAGACGATCGATGCCATCGTCAAGCTGATCGGCGACATCATCAAGATGCTGGTCAGCCCTTCCACGTACGTGATCCGCCTCGCGCTCTACGAGCTGGCGATGATGGTGTGGGACATGGTCAACACGACGCACGAGATCCTGGTGCATACCGGCTTCTTCGTCCCGCACCCCGCCGCGTTCTACCCGGGCGGGGAGCTGCGCCTGGCCGACGAGATCGACCTGCCGCTGATCACGATGGGCGGCACGGTGGACTCCGCGTTCCGCGCGGCGCTCGCGTCGGCGTTCGACCCGTTCGGCAACCTCGACACCGACCAGGACGTGATCGGCGTCGGCCACTCCGTCAAGGATCCGAACTACCCGTACTACCCGGTGCTGCGCTGGCAGACGGACGGCCGCGAGACGAACTACGAATACCGTCGTCCGTGGGCCTGGCCCGACAAGAGCCCGGTGCAGCAGGCCAGCGGTCCCGACACGCTGCGCACCACGCCGACCGAGACCTACAACCCGTTCCGCTCGTTCGGCGAAGGGCCCGACGTCGCGTTCAAGCCCCTGTCCGGCAGCCCGTATCCCGTGGGCACGCAGCCCGACGTCTTCTTCCGCAAGAACGCGCCCGTCGACCCCGAGGTGCGCCAGGCCTACGAGAAGGCGCAGACGCCGTGGGAGACGGACCAGCTCAACATCATCCACCTCGCGCGCCGCGACCTGCAGTTCAGCCCCATCGGCGACCCGATCCCGTTCTCCGCGCACCTGATCTCGCAACTGGTCAACGACACCGGCTACTCCACCCAGTTCAACCTCGACAGCGATCGCGCGTTCGCCTACCTGACCTGGGACTGGGTGCGCCAGGACAAGTCGGCGCCGGGTTCGACGGGCTCCGGTGTCCTGGGCCTGACCTTCCAGAAGCCGCAGGAGCCGCCCGAAGGCGATCCGGGCGGCAGCTTCCTCGATCCGGCGGCGGCGCCCGACTGGGGCAAGGGCAACCGCCCGCTGCTGCTGCACTACGTCGACGCGCCCCAGGTCGTCCAGCCGCCGCCCATCGGCTGACGCCGCGCCCACTCGCCTTCCGAGGAGCTCACCGTGCCTGACCACAAGAACCCGCCTTCCGCCTCGCCGCGGCCGTCCAGGAAGCGCCAGTCCACCCCGCCCGCGTGCGACGAGCCACCGCGCGGACGCGGCGGCGAGGACCCCGACCGGCACTGCCAGCCGCCGCGCGACGGCGACTGCGAGCCCGGCCTTCGCAAGGTGGTCGAGCGCACCTGGTATTACGGCGAACGCGACGACTGCAGGCCGTGCGAGCCCTGCGAGCCGCCCTGCCACGGCGGCAAGGGCGACGGCGATGGCGACTGCGGCGCGCGTCCCGGCCGGCCGACGCGTCCGGCGGGCACCGACGACGGGCGAGGCACGAAAGGCGGCGGCCTGACGGATGGCGACATCAACCAGCCGGACCGCCCCGGCGTCTGGGGCGGCCCGCGCGCGGACCTCAACCTGCCGTACCTGTTCATGCGCGCGAACCCCGCCGACCTCGGCGCGCGCCCGATCGTCAACGCGCCGTTCTGGGAGAGCCCGGACATCTTCATCCTCAAGGGTGTCGACCCCGCCGTCGCCCCGCGCGTGCCGCCGCAGCTGGGCCAGTCCGCGCAGGCCGGCGCCCCCAACACGATCTATGCGCACGTCTGGAACTTCGGCAACGCCGCGGCCAACGAGGTGCTGGTGGAGTTCTACTGGGTCAACCCGTCGCTGGGCATCGCGGCCGACTCGGTGAACCTGATCGCGCAGACGGTGACGTCGCTGGGCCCCAAGGGCAGCGCGCGTTCGCATGCGATCGTCAAGTGCCCGACGGCGTGGGTGCCGACCTTCGTCAACGGCGGCCACGAATGCCTGCTGGTGCGCATCTGGGACAACCCGGCCGACCTGCCCGGGCAGCCGCCGTTCGACGCGGCGTGGAACCGCCATGTCGCGCAGCGCAACATCCACGTCGACGCGCCCGGCATGTCGGCCGGCGCCATGGGTGCGCGCGTGGCCGGCGGCCCCGCGCTCACCCAGCCGATCGTGATCAAGGTCGGCCCGCTGTTCGGCGCGCCGGCGACGGTGGCCGTCGAGCGTGTCACGCCCAGCGCGGTGCCCTGGCTGCAGCTCAAGACAGGCACGCGCGGCGTGTTCCCGGCGATGGCGGCGCCCACCGGCGTGCCCACCCTGTCGGCCGCCGCGTCGACCGGTGGCGGCTTCCCGACGACGGGCGCCGGCGCGACCCATACCGTCCACGGCGACGACAAGCACGTCGCGTTCTCCACCACCGACGCCGCACCGGCGCCGGGGGAGGCGCATGTCTATCGCGTGACGGCGGCGCAGGACGGCAGTGTCTTCGGCGGCTACACGATCGTGCTGATGGGATGAGCGCGATGCGCATCCCCGCGACCATCCTCACCGGCTTCCTGGGCGCCGGCAAGTCGACGCTGCTGCGGCGCGTGCTGACCGAAGTGCACGGGCGCCGCATCGCCGTCATCGAGAACGAGTTCGGCGAGGAGAACATCGACATCGAGATCATCGTCTCGGGCGGCGACGAGCACATCGTGCAGCTGAGCAACGGCTGCCTGTGCTGCGGCATCCGCGACGACCTGCGGCGGACGCTGATCGACCTGGCCGGGCGCCGCGCGAGCGGCGAGATCGCGTTCGACCAGGTCATGATCGAGACGACCGGCCTTGCCGACCCCGGCCCGGTCGCGCAGACGTTCTTCCTCGATCCGCAGGTCGCGGCCGCCTACCGGCCCGATGCCATCCTCACGCTGGTCGACGGCAAGCACGCGATGTCGCAGCTCGACGCGCGCAGCGAGGCGCGTCGCCAGGTGGGGTTCGCCGACCGCCTGTTCATCAGCAAGTCCGACGTCGCCGATCCGACCCTCCTGGCCATCCTGCGCGAGCGCCTGTACCAGATGAACCCACGCGCACCGCAGCACGTCGTCAGCTTCGGCGAGGTGGCGCTGGATGCAGTCCTGGACGTCGGCGGATTCAACCTCGACGCCGAACTCGACTTCGAGCCGCCGTCGCCCTGCGAACACGACGGCGCCTGCGATCGCGCCCACCCGCATGGCCTGCGCCACGCGCATCACCACCGCCACGACGACGACGTCAAGAGCTTCGTCTTCCGTTCGGGACGCCCGTTCCACGGCGTGCGCTTCGGGCAGTTCATGAACGCGATCGTCCGCAGCCACGGTCCGGCGCTGATGCGCTACAAGGGCGTGCTCCACGTGGCCGGGCAGGAACGCAAGGTCATCCTGCAGGGCGTGCACCAGTTGATGAGCCACGACGAAGGCCCGGCGTGGCCGCTCGGTGAACGCGAGAGTCGACTGGTCTTCATCGGCGTGGACCTGCCGCGCGAGCTGATGATGCGCAGCCTGCAGCTCTGCCTGGCCTGAACGCGCCCTCAGGCAGGCGCCGTCCGGAACTCGACCTCGGCGCTCAGGCCGCGACCCGACGCCGGCGTCGACAGCCAGACGCGGGCGTCGATCGATTGCGCGAACTCGCGAACGATGGCCAGGCC
>Ga0068855_100005120_pt1 | contig 15985 bp, 12 predicted proteins | sample KBSCornC52_FD_66592 | JGI IMG/M metagenome (GOLD analysis project Ga0068855, IMG submission 66592) | Corn rhizosphere microbial communities from Kellogg Biological Station, Michigan, USA - KBS Corn C5-2 | ecosystem: Host-associated > Plants > Roots > Rhizosphere > Soil ...
GGACGCTTCATAGGAAAGGTACCGACCCAGTACGGCAGGGTTTGGAACTGCGGGTCGACCGCGAGGAGACGATGCAGCGCAGTAGAACCCGTGCGAGGCAATCCGATGATCATCAACGGACCTTGCGTGATGTCGTAATCGATGCTTTGCGGCTCCTGATCGAAGCCCTTCTGCGAATACAGCCGGCCCACCAAACAATTCACGAGGTATTCGAACGTTGCGAACTTGCCGATCTGAGTGAAGCGCTGATTTCGATCCAACGAGGCGAGCAGCGTTCGCAAGCCCGGAAGATAGTCGTCGGCTCCATAATTCGAATATCCCACTCGCTCGCATGCGCGATTCAGCAGCGCGTCTTGCAACTCGCTGAACGAGCGTTCGTAAAGGTCAGTTGCCACACTCGGAAGTCCGTTCACGCTTTTTCTCCTTCGGCGTAACTAGAGCGGGTCTTTATACGGGCCAAACCAACGGCAGCCGGAGCACTCCGGCCGCAGACCCGCTCGCCGTGATCGGTTCCGCCCCCGGGTTGATTCCAAAGTCGGGAATGCGCGGCAACCATTCTTCGAGAAATACGCGCAGTTCCGCACGTGCGAGATTGGCGCCCGGACACTTGTGTATCCCCCGCCCAAAGGCCATGTGTCCGTCCAGACCCATGCGATCGAAATCCACCCTGAGCGAATTGGGCCACTTGCGCTCGTCGAGCCCATGCAGACAAGAAGTGAGCTGCACGTAATCGCCCGCCTTCATCGTCACACCGTTGAGCGTCACATCCTGAGTCAACCTGCGTCCCACTGTTGGAATGGAATAGCGACGCAAGAGTTCTTCGACTGCCGCTGGAATCTGCTCGGGATGGCGCGTCAATTGGCGCCGTTGTTCCGGATACAGTGCGAGATATCGCATCGAGAAACTCATCGCGCTGGCAACCGTCTCCAGTCCGCCAAACAAAGCCAGCGCACAGGCCAGCATTGCTTCGTCCGCGGTGATCGGACGGTCGCCCACCTGCACTTGCAAGATTTTGCTGAGCAGATCCTCGCCCAGATTGCTGCGGCGCTTCTGCAACCAACCGCCGAGATAACCAAAGATTTCTTGCTGGGCCTGTCCCTTGGCCTCGAGTGATGGGTTCCGCGCCATGGTCGAAGCTCGCCGCACCAGCCACTCGCGATCACTCGCGGGCAAGTCGACGATGGAAAGAAATACTTCCATTGGCACGTGTTCGGCGAAGTCGCTCACGAACTCGCATGCGCCTTTCGGCCGAAAATTCTCGATGAGCTCGATGCTCGAGGCGCGGGCGCGTTCGGCTAAATGTTGTACGGCCTTGGGTGAGAGCGCGAGATTGAGCGGTTCGCGAAAGTAACGATGGGTCGGGGGATCGACTTCGATGGGCAATTGCGCCGGCACGTCCGGCATGCGAGGGATGCCGACTGCGCGGTCCGACGAGAAACGCTCGTGATCGGCCCAGATACGATCGAGGAGCTCCGCGCGTGCAATCACCCAATGTCCGCCATAGCGAGGCGTATAAAAGATATCGGGACATTCATCCTGCACACGCTTCCAAGCGAGATGAACGTCTTGCTGCGACCCCGGCAAATTGTAGAGGTCGATATCACGGACGAGTGCGGCGGGAACGTGCGCCGGAATAGAAGAATGTGTGTCCATGGTGAAACTAAGCTCCGTGTTGGTACCGACTCATTCGACCGAGCGACGGGCGATCCTCAACGGCACGACCCCTGCACTCGCGACGCGCCACTCTAAGTCAATCTCCGCCGAATTGATCTTTCCAAATTGGAAGTACCGACTTTCCATATTGGAAGTGCCAAATCGAACGACCCTACGGTAACGTGCGTCGCGCGGTGAACTCACGAATCAGATCGATAACGTCTTTCATACCCGCAGCCTCAGGAGAGAGCTCATGGGCAAGCCCGCTCAACCACGCACATCGCAAGACATCCCTTATCTGATTACCCAGCCTGATCGGGTACCGGCACGCCGTTATTACGATCCTGAGTTCTATGCGCTGGAATGCGAGCGGCTGTGGCCTCGCGTATGGCAGATGGCCTGTCGCTTGGAGGAAATTCCCAAGCCCGGCGATTTCGTCGTGTACGACATCCTCGATCAATCCATCATCGTCACCCGAGTCGATGAAAAGACGGTCAAGGCGTATCACAACGCGTGCCGCCACCGCGGCGTGCAACTGGCTCAGGACCGGGGTCACTGCCCCACCGGATTCACCTGCCCATTCCATGGGTGGCAGTGGAGTTTGGACGGCGTCTGTAAGATGGTTTACACGCCACAAGTGTTCTCGCGGGAGAATCTAAACAAGAGCGATTTGCGGCTGCGCGAGTGCCGCCTCGAAACGTGGGGGGGATGCGCTTTCATCAACCTCGACGACAATGCGCCTCCACTGCGCGATTCCATCGAGCCTTTCGCGACGATGTTTGATGTGTGGCACGCGGAAACCCTGCGCGTCGAGTGGTGGCTGTCGGCACGCTTACCGGTCAATTGGAAGCTCGCCATGGAAGCCTTTATGGAGGGCTATCACGTCATGGCCACCCATCCACAGCTGGTCGTGTCAGGGCTTGATGGTTCAGCATTGAGTTATCGCGAGACGCCGCCGAGTTTCTCCCCTGCGAGTCGTTATCTAACGCTGCCCACGAAAGATCCGGAGCAACCCGTGCCGGCACATGCTCTGAAGGAGACAATCATCAGGAGCTTGAAAGTGCTTGGCGAAGGCATGGCAGGCATGGCCCACGCGAAGGACATTCGAGTCGCCGAATCGTTGCGAGATCTCGAACTGCCCGAGGATATGTTCGAAGCCAATGTTGCGTTTCGCCGCAAGTTGCACCAAGCGGTCATGCAATCACACAAGAACGCCGGGGTGGATATTCCCGACCTCGACGAAGTGGAAGAAAAGCGCTTCGCGACTGGCGTGAATTTCTGCTTCCCTCATTACTTTCTGTTGCCCACCTTGGGCAGCGCGTCCTCCTATCGCATCCGTCCGCTGGGACCGGAAGAATGCCTGTTCGAATTGTGGTCGTTGACCCGCTATCCGGAAGGCGAACAGCGGCCGCCCATCAAAACACCCACTCCTATGACCTTCGATGATCCACGCTGGCCGGCGATTCCAGCGCAAGATTTCTCGAACCTGCCTAAGCAGCAGCGTGGACTGCACACCAAGGGCTTCGAGTTCATGCGCCTCTCCAACAAGGTGGAAGGACTCGTCAGCAACTATCAACGCTTGATCGACGGCTATTTGATGGAGCTCGGCTATGACAAGCTCACACCGGCCGCGCACAAGGTCTCCGGTGCTATCGATATGCCAATCGCAGATCTTGGCTTCGAACCGCCGGCTGCTGCTTCTGCCGACTAGATATTCGAATGCCCGCTCACACTTCAGGGAAGATTGTTGCTGCGCTCCTGTACATCGCAGCGCCGTTAGTTCATGCAGCGGATCTGCTACAGGTCTATCAACAGGCGCTGCAAAGCGATCCGCAGTTGCACGAAGCCGAGGCGACCCGACTGGCCGCGCACCAAGCCAAGCCTATCGCGGTCGCTCAGCTGCTCCCGCAGCTAAACGCGACCGGTGCCGTGGGGCACGACAATATCTCGAGCCGTCAACCCATCCTCCTGACCGAAGCTACGGCGGTGCCTTATAAAACCAGGAGTGATACGACGCAGTATCAGCTCGAACTTCGCCAATCTCTGTTTCGATGGGAGCAGTGGGTAGCGCTGCAACGCGCCGATTCGAGTGTGGCGCAAGCGGAAGCCGACTACCAAGCAGCACGTCAACTGCTCATCGTGCGAGTCGCACAGCGTTATTTCGATGTGCTGGGTGCCCGCGATACTGTGGATGCGTCGCAAGCATCGCTCGAATCCGTCAGCCGTCAACTCGAGCAAGCGAACAAGCTCTTCGACGTGGGATTGACGGCGATCACCGATGTCAAAGAAGCCAAAGCGGCTCGCGACCAAGCTGCCGCAGATCTCATCGCAGCAAAGCGCACATTGGCCACCAATCAGGAATTGCTTCGCGAGCTCACCGGAGTACCGGTCGATACGCTTGCTGCACCGGGCGATGATTTGCCGCTCAAGACTCCCGAGCCGGCGAACGAAGACCAATGGGTCACTTCAGCGCTGCAACAGAATCTAATGTTGATATCGGCCAGGCTGGCAGCACAAATTGCCGGTGAAGACGTTCGGGCGGCAAGCGCACAACACTATCCGAGCCTCGATCTCGTCGTTGGACGCAATTACTACGACACGACCGGAAATCGCACTTTACTCGGCGAGAGATTGCCGGCCGACGCCAGTCAAACAGACGATTCCATCTCCTTACAGCTACGCTTCCCGATTTTTTCGGGCGGTGGTGTTTCGGCACGCGTGCAGCAGCAAGTGTATTTGCAACGCGCTGCTCGCGAACGGCTGGAACGCGCAGCCCGAGAAACCGAGCGCCAAGCACGCGATTCCTACCTGGGAGTCTTGAGTGAAATGTCGCGCGTGGAAGCATCCAAGCAGGCGCTTGAATCCAGCGCCACGGCGATGAAAGCCACAGAGGAAGGATTCAAAGCGGGAACACGCACCACCGTCGACGTTCTCAACGCACGCCGACAACTCTTCACTGCGCAAACCAACTACTCTCATAGTCGCTACGCGTACATCATGGATATCATCCAGCTCAAACAAGCGGCAGGCTCGCTCAACGAGCAAGACCTGACGGAAATCAACACCTGGATGAGGTGACTAGGAGATCCCTGCGATCTCTCGCAGCGGCGCGGAACGCGCGTGTTCGTTCGTCAATAAATGGGCGCGAACCCGCAACAGATCCTTGCGAGACACCAGACCCACCAGGCGATGGGTTTGTTCATTTATTACCGGCACTCGTCCTAGATCTGCTTGCGTCATGCCCAGCAGAGAAAACAGCGGTGCATCGGCCGGGGAAAAATGTGTCCTACGATTGCCCCGAGCGCGCCGCCGATAATGAGCAATGGCGCGAGTACGCCGCCCGAGGTGCCAGAACCAAGCGCAACCGACCATATCGATGCTTTTACGAGCAACAACACGATCAATGCTGTCAGCGTGAAGCGATCATCGAGCATGGCCTGCAAATTGTCGTAACCGACACCCAGTGCCGCGGGTTCGATCAATCCGCCTAGGCCGACAACGAGTCCGCCGATGGCCGGCCACCACATCCAATGCAAGGGAAATTTTTGGAACAGATCTTCGCAACCGTATACGAGCGCCGTCAGCACTGCGGAGCCGAGTCCTGCGACGAGTCCTATGGATAGCCACACCATACTCCGGATGCGGACACCACTGCTTCATGACTGAAGGGGAACAACGGCGGGGACGCGAAAAATAGGCCACGCCAACTTGCCGCGACCACGACTGCAGTCACTACCGGTAAGAAACTTCGTGGACGCCATTCGAAAAGTAGCAGTTCTACTGCAAGGAGAATGGCGGCCACCGGCGTTCCGAAAATGCCCGTCATCCCTGCGGCTGCACCGGCGACCAACAGAGTTTTGCGCTCGGCCGAAGACAGGTGAAACAGCTGGGCGAAGATGGAACCCAGGGCACCTCCGGTCATGATGATCGGTCCTTCGGCACCGAAGGGTCCGCCACTGCCGATCGAAATAGCGGATGACAACGGTTTGAGAATCGCGACCTTCGGTTGAATGCGGCTACCGCCGAGCTGAATGGCTTCGATGGCTTCGGGGATACCGTGACCGCGAATCTTCTCGGAGCCGTATCTCGCCATCAACCCGATGATGAGTCCGCCCAATACCGGAATTCCTATGCGCCAGACGCCGAAGGGAGTTTCGGCAATCGATACTGTTGCGAATGACCAGTGTCCGAAGTAGGCAATGTTGGAGGCGAGTGCTATTAGCTTGCTCAGCGCCCATGCGGCCAGTGTGCCGAGTGATCCGACCACTATGGCCATCACGACGAGCAGCAGTACGCGCGAGTTGATGCGGAAGTCGGCTAGGCTTGCTCTTGATGGTACTGCCCTCCTCGCGGTACCGCTTTCAGTGGGGTGCTCGTACTGCGGATCGTTTGACATGACGCTAGAAAGGAATAGGCCGTAGACAATCTGCGAGCATAACTTATATCGTGACACGATATAAATCAGATCACTTAAATGAAGAAAAATAGCAAATCAGCAGTTCGTAAGAATCCGCCCACGAAGCAGTTGAGCGGGCAAGATTATCGGCAGCTTGCCGACGTCCGCTATGCATTGCGGAAGTTTATGGAGTTCAGTGAGAAGGCGGCGCGGGAAGCCGGCTTGACGTCCCAGCAGCATCAAGCGTTGCTTACAATTAAGGGCTTGTCGGTAGTAGGCAATGTCAGTGTCGGCGACGTTGCCAAGCGTCTTATCAGTCATCACAACAGTACCGTCGAATTGCTGGACCGGCTTGTTGATTTGGGCTTGGTGGAGCGGCGAGGCGACGAGAACGATAAGCGTAGGATCAACATCGTGCTCACGATGCGAGCGGAGCGATTGCTGGGTGAGCTATCGGATGCTCATGTTGCGGAGCTTAAGCGCTTAAGGCCGGTGCTGCAGATGATGTTGGGGTTTCTCGAGTGAAAATTAGGCAACGTTCGTGTGCGCTACTCACCCTGAGCTACGGCAACCGCAGTTACTCTAGGGGCCGATTGCCTGCTAATTTCAACTCTATATATAAAGCAGAACGCAATTCCAACTACACCGAACAAAGCAGCATAGATCAAGAAGACTTCGCGGTACGAGCCCGACACGTCATAGAGTGCGCCAACAATCAGCGGCAGAAGTATGTTGACCGGTGTAGTCGATATCGAGAATAGCCCCATCGCACGCGAGAATCGTGCCCGGCCAAAAATATTGGCAACCAATGTCGTTATTACCGGCATCATCGCATTGGCGCATAATCCGATAAGCGCGAAGCATACTGCAAGAAAGGAATATCCATAGGACAGAAACAAACATGGCCATATTGCAAACTGTATAAACGCCATAATGGCAAATGTACGTGCACCTCCGATTCGATCCGCCACCATACCACTCACAAAACCTCCGACGAGTGCAGCGCAGCCGAATATAGACGCGAGGAACGCTGCACCGCTCAGATCTAGACCACGCCCGAGGGCAAATGGAACCAAATGACCGCCTAACGAAACTCCAGCCGCGCCGTAGAATCCGCCACAGAGAATTAGAACCCAAAGCACTGGATCGCTTAGGAGATTGCTTTTTTCGGCAGCTGTCTCAAAACCTTCAGTTGACGAATCCTTAGATTCGGCAGATTCCGCTCCAAGTGCAGCCTGGCCAACAGCTTCAGGATGATCAATTACTAACGTCATCAACGGCGCAAGCGCTAGCGAAATCGTCGAAATCGAAAAGGCAGTCATGCGCCAGCCAAAAGCTGTGATACCCATTGCAACCAACGATGGAACGATCGCTAGCAAAATCGAGATCATCGAAATACCTACTGCTCGTCCGCGAAGAGCTATAAACCAGTTATTGATAAGCGTCATCGGCGGTACGACTACGAGAAATGCCGTGGCGGTGCCACATAAGACTCCAAAACCAAGGATGAAATTCCATACATTGATAGCCGTCCCAACAACCATCCAACCAGCAGCCATTAGAACAGTACCTGCTATAAGTGTGGCCCGAATGGACCACCGTCGGACTGCGTAACTTGCTAGCGGTGCAGACAATCCCATTGTCGCAACCATCAACGACAGCCCGCCCGAAGCAAGCGAGCGTGACGCTGCGAACTCCGTGATTATTGAGGACATGAACGTGCTGTAGGCGCCGAATGTGAAACCTACGCCGACGTTAACGCAGAGGCAGGCGAGACTAACCATGCGCCATCCAAGAAAACGGATCGACGGTTCTTCACATTTTTTTCGCGCCATGTATTTATCTACCTTCGCCATATCCTATACAGCATACACAGAGCAGCATAACACGAGCGATATTAGTCGAGCCGACGGCAATAACGATCCATGGGGATGTCTGTACTTATTTCCGTGAAGGATTTTTTGATGAAACACGCTACCTAATCGGACTACTGGTTTCAATTTTCTATTCAGCTTAGGGGTTTTATAGCGATCTTCCGTCGTTATCCAGATGCCGGGTCGTATCTGCCCATGTGCCTTGTTAAATGTCTGTTTCGCTGGAGCAAGTGCTGTTTTGAACAGCTATCTGATCATCTTGTATTTAAAGTTGGATCGATCCAGCTCCGCTGACCGACATAGGCTATACAGGACAAGGTCCTACCAAACAGGTCACCGCCGCCCCGCCCGATGCTCATATCCCTTCAGTCCTGCGATGGAAGTTCCTCTCTTTCCTAGCAAAGCTCGCATTATCAAAGCTGTGAAGTAGCTTTCACGTGATTGAAGTCAGACTGTCACAATACAGCCAAAGAAGGCGAACCGCTAGTTGAAATTAAAGCAGTAAAAGCTACTGTGGAGATAGTGGCACCGGCTGCCAGTGCACTAACCTCGATCTTGTTCAAATAAAATTAAGTAGCCTAAATTCAGGGCCTCATTGCTGTTATTTCTGCGGGAGAATAAGCCCATCAATGTCTTGTCCAAGATCCTGTGTCAGGCACTAACTTATAAACGGTCGCATATTTTTCTTCGTACGGAGTTAGCATCTAAATTTGCAGAAGACTCCAGAGGCTTACAAATGGCAAGCAAGAACGGTATTTATCGCGTCGTTTTAATTTATCATCCGGAAAATTTCCTTAGCGCAGTAGACGCCTATCGAGACGCACTAGGAATTACTGATTTCGAAGGGCCTTACCAAATTCATCAAATGGGTTTCAGAGCCGTTGTGTCATGGGACGCCGGAATAGAGATCATTTCACCGTTATCTCAAGGGGGATTTAGCGAATATTTACGAGATATCCTCAAATCAAAAGGGGAAGGAATCTTTAGTGTTGTTTATCAAGTAAAAGACTTAGAGAGTGCTGAGCAACAAGCAGCAACCCATGGCTATCCACGCATGGGTGACTATATAGATGGTCTTAAGGTTCGAGAAGAATGGTGCGAGCGATTTACAATGCTTAAGGAAGCATCGTTATCTCCAATTGCCGGGGTAGCAGTTACTTTAATTCAAATAGAAACGACAAATGGCGAGCAGGTATCATAAATAGTCGCATCTGCTAGCCACGGTGTATATGAATCCGTAAGAAGTTGGCTCTCGCTGACCACTAGCTATACTCAGCCAACCTAAGTTGATTCTTCGGCTTCTTTTCGAAGCTCTCGATAAGCACGACCGATCGACCGGTAAAGTCCTCAATAACTATGTGAGCCCAGGACTGGAATTGGTGGAGCGCTGAGGTTTTCTGACACTCGGTTCCTTGGCATCCGAACGTAGGCAAACGAACGCCAGCCGTAGTGCGACATGCATACGCGGCCACATAGCACGGCTACATGCAAGACGAATTAGCGTAATGAGCGACTGCTTCTGATCAATTTTTGAGACAATTGTTGCTATCGTTAGCAGCTGCGTGGCATTAACGCCCTGTGGAAAAGTGGAGGATGCGATGATAAATCCACTTGCCTGTTTGGCTATAATGCGTCTCCACGCTTGCTGTAATTCCCAATGGGGCGGGAATTGATCTAGCCCTCTTTTGCCTTTGGGTATCGAGGTGTAGTACACGGAGCTAAATTGGTCCGGGTGTCTTCGATAGAGCGTTGTCGGCACTCCTGATAGCATTCGCACCTGGCCGGTGGCCATAGCAATCAAATACATCCACCAGTCGTGTCCGTAAGCATGCGCTTTCGCCACCTCTTTGTGTTTCATAAAAATATCTCTAAGTCTCCGCGTAAATCCAATCGTATGACCAAAAGCTGGTATGAACATAAAACTACGTGACTTTTGCAATGCCTTTTCAGCTTGTGAGTCAGTAAATCCCCAAAGTTTTTCGCAGGTGTCAGGTCCGGAGTCGGAAGAGAACCAAAGTGGGTCGGAGAAGCAGAGCAATGGCGAGTCGATATCTTCACAGAGGCTAGCTACTGTCGCATCTATCTTTCCTGGCTGCCAAATATCATCCTGATCACAATACATGTAGATATCAGCTTCGACCGATTCAAGTAGATGAAAGAACGTACCGGGCATTCCTAGATGCTTCTTCTGATGAAACTCTTCAACTCGTATATTCGTCTTCTTGGCGGTCTCGCGAACCACGTCGCAAGTGTTGTCTGTTGAATGATCGTCTATCCAGGCAACAAAAAATGAAACATTATTCTCTTTAAGAGACTCAATCTGCTGCCCAACAAATTTCCCGCCATTGTACGTTGCAAGCAGAATGGCGACATTGACGTTCTTCTGTGTACCCATTGGACCTCCTGGAACTCTCCTAAAGGCGATGCTTATGATCAGCGTTAACTACCGACATCGGAGAGAGTATCTGGATGTCGCGATCACTTACCTACCCACGTAGATACTATTCCCCGGAGCGGGGAATACATGTCGATGTCGTGCTAACAAAATCTAGCAAAAACTTCCCTTCGAGGATGCGTCACAGACTGTGAATGTGGAAGTTCAGCGGCTACGTGAGCGGACACACTTCCAGCTCCGATGCCTCGCCTCTGGCTTCAACCAGCTCGCGGGTGTTCTGCTCAGCGCGATCCGGTTTCAAGGTGCGACAAGAAAGGAAGCCGTCGACAACTTGGTGTTGTGGATACCGCGTGAATCCTCGAGCAGTTGTTCGACAAAGCAGAGGCACTCGGGACAAACCATTGCGCAAGACGCTAGATTCGATTTCACTCTCCTACGTACCGCGCGCTCAAGCAGTGTCAATTTTTAGAAGACGAACAGGACCCAGTAGTCCGGACGGGAGGAGAGGTGAGCAGGCACTGAACGGGTCAAAGCTAGCGAAAGCCACTTGTCGTGCCCCGGGTTGTTTGTCCCCGATCAACCTATTTGGCCAGAGATTGGTCACCTTGATCTCTATATGATTTTCACCGGCCCGCAAATTGTCCGTAATATCGCACCTGAATGGGGCTTTCCATAGCACACCGATGGACTTCTCGTTTATAAGCACCTCCGCTAAATTCTTTACGGTCCCAAGGTCAAGATATACCCGTGCACCCCTATCTAACCATTCTTGAGCAATCAATGTTGACTTGCTGTATGTCGCAGTGCCGGAGAAGTACTTTACGAAAGGATCACTAAGATCAGTCCAAGAAACGAGTTGATCGAAACAGACCTGCCGTTGTTGGTCAGGGTTCTGAACAAAAAGTGCATCCCACGAATTATTCCAGGTGGTAAGCACTCGCTCAGAGCATCCGGGTAGCTCTTGTTCCGGTGAAGTCGCCGATTCACGGAATACCACAAAAATCGCGCCGTGAGGTTCGAGATTAAGTGTCACCCTGGTTCGTCCACCCTCCATCCGATAGGACAATGGCGTAATCGTACCCTCATCCGCTCTCCACATCTCAGGCTTTTTTCCGTTGACTCGAAAGCTAGCTAGTACAGTTCTATCTAAAGCAGTGCCATTGCTCACGAAATATATGTCGCTATCGTCAAGCTTGCGATGCACGAAGCGAAATTCTGAATCGCCATTACCTTCAACTATTAGGTCAGGTGAGATAGATATTTCGCTCATCACATCTTCCAATCGCTGACTGCCGAATACCTTTCCTGTACCCGCGATCCTGGTGTGTGGAGTCGGCTCCCACAACCCAGATGCGATATCCTCAAACTCAATATCGTTATCCGAGAGGCTGGGTGTTGTTGTTGGTCTTGCACCTGACAATACAGCCCCTGAACGTACCAATTCACGAATTTTTCGCAGCACTGGAACTGACATGTAACGCGTGCTTTCATCGAGCACTAGCACGCTATACTCCATGCCGCTTCTGGTTACCAATTTTCCGCCTCGCACAGAGAATTCATTGAGTAAGGCGTCAGAATTGATGAAATCGAAGTTAAAGCCTTTAGGAATTTTGGGAGAACATGTATGAAACAAAGACGTTATATTGGTATCTTCTCCATATAGATATGCGATGTCGGCGACAAAGCGGCCCTGTTGCAATAAATATGAACTCCGCGTCAGATAGTCGATCCAACCGCTGGCGTGCTCGGCCCAAGTCTCTTTTCGCGTAAACCACTGACCAAAAGGCCCTAACCCAATGCCCGGTCCAGGTTTGTCATCGGGCTGATGCACAGACGTGTGAATAACAAACCGGTTTAACCCCATCGCCATCATGCGATCAGCAATCGGCTTTAAATCTGCTGGAGCGTAGCCGTAAGGATTTCCGTAGTTGGTGAACGACTCGCCTGCAACAAAGGTTTTTCCGTAAATGTGTGCCACCGAAGCAGATTCACGAATATCGGCATCATAGGCTTCTTCCGTTGCTGCTGGTATTCGGCCAACCCACATCGCTCCCATTGGAATATCCGCTGTCTTCTTCACGTCCATGCCGTCACCAATAAACGCACGGCCAATTTCGTGTGACTCTCCGTAGCGAATCAATCCGAGTCTATGAAGAGACTCAGATACTTGACCGTAATGCGATTCAGCCATTAATTCGCCGAGAGTTTTTCGAAAATCCCATAAGACGCGATCGCTCTTAATTGCACTCTCGACAACACGCCCAGCCAGAACAGGAAGCCAAGGCAATAGGTCGTAGCCACGGCGTTGTCTGAACTGATGCAGCATGTCGTCGGTCCAATTCTGTGGACCGACTTCATAGCTATCGGTGACTACGCTTTGCAGGGCTTGTCGTCGAATTAGCTCAGGCCCTAGAACCCTCTCGTAGTTTTTGAGATACGTTCGCATGTAGTCTCGTACATGCTCATGGTTGAGTTTGTCGACTTCCAATCCTGTGCCAGTCCTAGATGCCGAATTGTTAGTGCGACCTGTAAGAGAGTAACCGTAGCGGAGGATCACCCACCGACCTGCGGGAGGCACCCATTCCAAATGACCATCTGTGCTCGTTCGGCTCGTAAGATCGACAACTTCAGCGCAGCGAACAATGTCTTCTGCGCTCGTCATGGGTGTGGCGTCATGAGTGTCGATGCGACGTGTAGAATTACCGGCTTTATCTTCGAACCGATTTACGCGAGCGCCTGTGTGCAATATAAGTTGCGCGACACGATGACCAGTCTGAGGGGCCTCACCACCCAGTTGTTCTAATATTGTCGGTTGAGGTCTATAAAAAACGATGCGAAACATGCGAGCTGTGACTGGAGTAAATGATGTGGTCTGTTGCGCTGCGCCACTATTTGAAAGATCAATAACCTTATCAAAGGTACGTCCGTCGTCACTTGCTTCTAAACGGCTCGCCTCGCGAATGTCGAATTGCTCGTTGTAACCCAAGAACTTGCCGACCACCATGGTGACAGCTTGGATCCGCTGCGGTTTACCGAAGGAAAATAAAATCCAGGCGTGATCTGTGTCGCCGAAGGGTATCGTCAAAGAGGTTGCGAGATCGGAGTCCCAAAGACTAGATGCATCAAGGGTTCCGGCACTGCTCGTAACTACTGGCTGAAGTTCGGCAATAGAAGTCTCAGACCTCGGAATCCTACACGCCACAACCGCGACGTCAGAGTAATAGGTCGGCCCCACGGACGAAGCACCGCCATGCGTACCTAGCCTTGGTATGTTTTGGAACGGCCCACTGACCTCAGAGGGCTTGGTAACTTGACCGGAAAACGGCTCGCCACCATTCACCCATGTTTCACTCCAGACGAGTTTCTTCATGCCTTGATGGGGCTTTACCCATGGGCCACCGGTTTCGCTCCAGCCTGGAGAAGAGGCAATACCAAATTCGAGCCCTAAATCATGTGCCAATGAAGCACTGTAACGAAACACTTGACCCCATTCGGGAGTCATGTAGATCAGCTGCCGTTCCGCAGGCGGCGACGTCCCGAACGCAGCGTCAAAAGTATGGACTCCGCCAATTCCAACCCGCTTCATCCATTGAAAATCGAGCTTCACGCCATTTTCCGTGACATTTCCGCTCATCCAATGCCACCACACACGCGGCTTCGCAGCATCTGGAGGATTGAAAAAATCTCGGATCAAGGGATGGTGGTTCGGAGTCGAAGATTCGGATTCCATGGTCAATTTCATATTGAATGAGTATTTATTTTCATTTGAATACATAGTTATCTGGCAGCAGTGTGAGATACCTAAGATTCTTGTAAAAAAGACACATGGCGAAATTTCTTTAAGAGAAATCTCGTCGAGAAAATGGCTACGACTCCCAGCAGAGACAAAACCCCTAAAGCACCAGCACGTTTATCAATCCCCGTGCGGCTATACCTGATAGGCTTGGAATGGGGTGACGCGGCATACGATCCTAAGACGGGGTGTTATACGTCAGCTCCGATGACGTTCCTTGCATGCGTCTGGAAGAACGCAAGCGAATAAAATTACTATCAGCTCGATAACTTTCGAACAAACGTCCCTATGCCGGTCGAGCCCATTCTTCTCACCTCATCGCTTTATGCAATTCCATGCGAACGCTGGAATAAATCAGAGACTACTTAATTTCTGACGCTTATCAATGAACTTTAGCTGTTACGCTTTCTTCCAAGATGAGCTAGTTAGATGCATGCAACCTCAAGAGAACGCAGACGTGCCTATTGCGCATGCTCTAATGATTCTGCTGTCGAATTTTTTATTCTCACATGAATCTTACCGCTCATGATCCTATGAATTCACCTGGTAGGAACAACAAGGAACATGTCCAACAGACACGACGGTAAGATTTTCGGAGCATGTCTTGCAGTAAGCACAGATGACTACATGGAGGATTAGCACATGAATTCGCTCCAAGATAAAGCCATCGTGGTCACCGGCGCCGGTCGGGGTTTAGGCGCAGCATATGCACGGCATGCTGCTTCGCTCGGGGCCCGCGTCGTAGTCAGCAGTCTCAATGGCGACGACGCGATGCAAGTCGCAAAAGAAATCCACGCGGCGGGCGGTCGCGCCGTAGCACAAGCCACTGACGTTAGAGATTGGCATCAAGCAGCCGCGCTCATCGAGCGTTGCGTAAAAGAGTTCGGCGCGATTGATGGACTCATCAACAACGCCGGTTTGTTTCAGATGGCGCGCATCGACGAAATTGAGCCGAGCGACATTGAGAAAATTCTCGCAGTCAACATTGCGGGCGCTATCTACTGCACAACTCATGCGGTCAGACACATGCTGCCTCGCAAGACAGGCAGCATCCTCAATATCACCTCGGACGCACAAGCGGGACTGCCGTGTATGAGCGCTTACGGCGCGACCAAGGGCGCCATAACTTCATTGGTGTACACGTGGTCTTTGGAATTGCACGATGCGGGCATTCGTGTCAACGCATTTGCTCCTCTCGCAGCGACGCGCATGGGAGATGTGTCGAAAAAATATTACGACAAAAAAGGACAAGCAACTCCTTACTATGCAATGCCCACGGCGGAGGCCAACGCACCGCTCGTGTGCTTCTTGCTTTCAGATCAAGCGCGCGACATCACCGGACAAGTTTTCAGATTGGACAATCAGCGCTTCGGCTTGATGACGCATCCGGCGATTGCCATGCCAATGCACGAACGCGATGCATGGACTTTCGAGGCGGTCGAGGAAATCGTTCGCGAGGATTTTTCCAAACGACAACAGCCGCCGGGTCTAGTGGGACTCTCAGCCACTGTCGCTGCATTTGCATCTGATTTATATGGCTTATCTTCCGAGTAGATGGAGTAATAAGTTGCAATGATCCTTGCTGATGGCCTTGCATCGGGGGTGTTCCCCCTCCCCGGCCGGTCACGCAAATCCCCCTATCCGTAGCCAGTTGAAATTTCTCCATTCGATCGCATCGCAGAACTCTTACCTTGGAATGTCGCGTCACTCTGCGACAACAACTCCACCGCAGAGATCCAACAAAAGTCTAGACGGTGCAGACCGGACTCTTACCATTTTCTTTTGATGCGCGATCTTTCTATAACTCACACAGAAGTGGCCTCGCAAATTTGAACAGCAAATCGCGCTCAGTTAAGTGAGGCCCTGCGGGTTAG
>Ga0068855_100005124_pt1 | contig 15979 bp, 15 predicted proteins | sample KBSCornC52_FD_66592 | JGI IMG/M metagenome (GOLD analysis project Ga0068855, IMG submission 66592) | Corn rhizosphere microbial communities from Kellogg Biological Station, Michigan, USA - KBS Corn C5-2 | ecosystem: Host-associated > Plants > Roots > Rhizosphere > Soil ...
CGCATCCGTCCAGCCGCTGCTCAACACCGCGTACACCGTCAAGGTGAAGAACACGACCAGCGCGTCGATGCCCGTCACGGTCCGCCCGAGGCTCCACCTCGCGAAGACCGCGGCGCACCGCTTCGCGCCCCGCGTCTCGGCCTCGACGACGTTCGCCGGCAAGTACACGAGCTTCCAGCGGTACACCGGCTCGCGCTGGGTCTACGTCCGGACGGCGCTGCTGCGCAGCAACTCGACCGGCGTGCTCCCCACGGTGATCACCACCGCGTCGTTCAAGTCCGGGATCCGCACCGGCGTCCGCGTCCGGTCGGTCGTCGGCCAGGCGCAGGTCGGCAGCTGCTACCTGCCGGGCATCTCGAACGCGATCCGCAGCTAACGCGCTTCAGCCACCGAACGACGGAGGGCGCCTTGCGGCGCCCTCCGTCTCGTACGAGCCGCGCCCGCCCGCCGCCGGTGACCTTTCAACCGACCGGTCGGGCGAGTTAGATTTCCCGCGTGAGGCTGGTCGTCGCGATCACGGGAGCAACGGGCGCGATCTTCGGCGTCCGCATGCTCGAGCTCGCGGCCGACGCAGGCATCGAGACCCACCTCTGCATCAGCCATTGGGGGCAACGGACGATCGAGCACGAGACGTCGCTGTCCGTGGCGGAGGTCCGCGCGCTCGCGACGGCGACGTACGGGCCGAACGACCAGTCCGCCGCGATCTCGAGCGGGTCGTTCACCACCTCGGGCATGGTGATCGCGCCGTGCAGCATGCGGACGCTCGGAGCGATCGCGCACTCGATCGCCGACAACCTCGTCGTGCGCGCCGCCGAGGTCACGTTGAAGGAGCGTCGCCGGCTCGTCCTGATGGCGCGCGAGACGCCGCTGACCGAGGGTCACCTCGAGAACATGCTCCGCGTCACCCGGTATGGGGCCGTGGTCATGCCGCCGACGCCGGGGTTCTACTCGCAGCCTGCCGACATCTCGGAGCTCGTCGATCATCTGGTCGTCAGGGCGCTCGATCTCTTCGACGTGCACCTCGACCGGGTACCGCGGTGGTCGGGTGCGCTCCGAGCGGCTGCGGCGGACCGGCGCTAGCCGGTGCCCGTGGAACTGCGGATCGAGTTCTTCGACGACGACCACGTCATGCGGTGCGCGCGCCTGCTCTTGGACGGCGGGCTCGAGCGCCCGGACGACCGCAGATGGCTCGAGGCGTTCTTCGCGCCCGCGTCGATCGACGAGGACCGCATCCAAGCGATCACCGCCGGCTTGACGGAGGCCGCGGTCCTGCCTCCCGGCTCCGACGGCGCGCGGACGAACGTCCTGCTGTTCCGCCGCGGCGCGATCTCCCGCGACGTGCTCGACGCACGGCCCGAGCTCCGGCTCGTCCAGCGGCTCGGCGAGGGGCATCGCACGATCGACGTCGCGGCCGCGCGCGCACGGAGCATCGAGATTGCATGCGTGCGCCGCGCGACGCTGGACGCGGTCGCCGAGCACACGCTGGCGTCGATCCTCGCGCTCGTCAAGCGCCTGCCGGAGGCCGACCGGGCCGTGCGCACGTGGTCGGGCGGGGAGGGGATGCCGGTCGACGGCACGCGGTACAACTGGGCCGACCTGCGCGACGTGCGCCAGCTGCGCGGCGCGACGCACGGCATCGTGGGGCTCGGCGAGATCGGCGTCCTCGTCGCGCGCCTCGCCCACGCGTTCGGCATGCGCGTCCTCTACGCGACCCGAACGCGTCGCGACGACGACGCACCCTTCGCGACGCCGGTCGATCTGCCGACGCTCCTGTCGGAGGCGGACGTGATCAGCCTGCATGCACCGGGTGACGCCGGGACGCAGGTGATCGACGCCGCCGCCGTCGCTGCGATGAAGCCGGGAGCGTTCTTCGTCAACACCGCGCGAGGCAACCTCGTCGACGAGGACGCACTGTACGACGCGCTCGTGTCGGGACGGCTCGCCGGCGCGGCGCTCGACGTGCACGCGACGGAGCCACGCCCCGCCGGCGACCGGTTCTGCACGCTGGATACCGTCATCCTGACGCCGCACGTCGCGGCGGGCTCGTCGCGCGCAGGGGTGCTCGACGAGCTCGCCTTGCTCTTCGACAACGTCCGCGCCGTCGCTGCCGGTTCGCCGCCGCCGCACGGCCGAGTGGCGACCGCGTGAGGCGCCGCCACGCCGAGCTTCCCTTCGTCCCAGCTCGCCTCTGGAAGGAGCTACAGCATGAGCACCGATGAGCGGCTCGCCGCACTGCTGCGCCGAACGGCGAACGTCCAGCTGTTCCTGATCTGCATGCGGCCGACGCCACTGCACGACATGGAGAGCGACGAGGGGAAAGCGCTCCTCGTCGAGCATCTCGACTGGCAGTTTGCGATGGAGGAGCAGGGACTGCTCTTCGGCGCCGGGCCGCTCGACTACCAGTACGAGCCGGCCGATCCCCCGGAGCGGCCGATGATCGACGCGTTCGGCATGTCGGTCATCGCGGCGCCGACGCGAGAGGCGGCGGAGGCGATCGCGGCGACCGAGCCGTTCACGCTCCGCGGCTGGCGCGAGACCCAGGTCGTGTCGTGGCATCTCAACGAAGGCGTCGGCGCACCGCTTGCGCGGGAGCTCGTCGAACGCGCAAAGGAGCAGTGACATGCAGATCGAGAAGGACGTTGAAGTACCGAGCCGCGACGGATCGCCGATCGTCGCCGACGTGTTCCGCCCGGACGGAAACGAGCCGGTCCCGGTGATCGCGTGCATCAGCCCGTACGGCAAGGACGTGCACTGGGCCGAGCGCTTCCCGATGTACGACCTCGTCGAGCACGGCGACTACATGGTCTGGGAGACGCCGAATCCCGAGTGGTGGACCGAGCGCGGCTACGCGGTCGTCCGCGCGGACACGCGCGGCAGCGGGAAGACGCAGGGCAAGGCCGATCCGTTCTCGCGGCGCGACGGCGAGGACTACTACGACCTCGTCGAGTGGTGTGGCACGCAGTCGTGGTCGAACGGGAAGGTGGCCACGAGCGGGATCTCCTGGTTCGCGATGATGGGCTGGCTCGTCGCGTCGTTGCAGCCGCCGCACCTGGCAGCGGTGATCGCATGGGAGGGGTTGAACGACCTCTATCGCGAATGGGCCCGGCAGGGCGGCATGTACACGAACCGGTTCACGCACCTGTGGGGGAGCGGCCAGCTCGACGTGATGAAGAACACCGACGACGTCGTCGACTACCGCGAGGAGTTTCCGCGTCGCGAGCTGATCGACAACTGGTATCGCGAGCGCATCGTCGACCTCGCCCGCATCGAGGTGCCGCTGCTGTCCGCCGGGAACTGGGGCTCGACGCACCTGCACTTGCGCGGCAACATCGAAGGATTCCTCGGCGTCTCGTCGCGCGACAAATGGCTGGTCGTGCACACGGGCACGCACATAGACCCCTACTACGCCGACTGGGCGAAGGCGCTGCAGCTGCAGTTCCTCGACACGTTCCTGAAAGAGGACGCCGCGACGATGAGCGATGTCGCGCCCGTCCGGCTCGCGATCCGGCGCGGTCGCGAGAGCGAGTGGCGCGACGAGCAGGAATGGCCGCTCGCACGGACGCAGTGGCGCGAGCTGTACCTCGACGACGGTGCGCTGCGGTGGGAGGCGCCGGCGGCCGGCGACGTCGCCTATCCCGCCGACTTCGACCTCGTCGCCGAGGAGGAGCTGGAGCTGACTGGGCCGGTCGCGCTCCGGCTCTGGGTGACGGCCGAGCAGGACGACTTCGACGTCTTCGCGTGGCTCGACCAGTACGACGGGGACGGACACCGCGTCGAGCCGATGGGGCCGCACGGACCGGACCTGCCGATCCCGTCCGCGATGGGCTGGCTGCGGGCATCACACCGGAAGCTGGACCCGGCGCGCACGCTGCCGTACCGGCCCTTCCACAGCCACGACGAGCTCCAGCCGCTCGTCCACGGCGAGCCGACGCTGCTCGAGGTGGAGATCTGGCCGACGTCGCTGACCCTTGCGCCCGGCGACCGGCTGCGGCTCGAGCTCCGGCGGAGCGACACGGACATCAAGGGCCCGATGGCCCATGACGACCCTGACGACCACCGCCCGGCCGAGCGCGTCACGATCCTGGTCGGCGGCGAGCACGCGTCGCACCTGCTGGTTCCGGTGATCCCGCGCGCCTGAGCGATTGCGAGGGAAGCGGGCGGGTGGAATACTGGTCCCGACCGACCGGTCGGACGCCCGCCCGCAACGAGGAGACGAGATGGCCCTGAAGACCCCGGACGCGTACGTCGAGAGCCTGCGATCGCTGCGGATCCGTGCCTATGTCGCGGGCGAGCGTGTGGACAGCGTGGTCGACCATCCGCTGGTCGCACCGCACATCAATGCCGTCGCAAAGACGTACGAGCTGGCCCACCGCCCGGAGCACCAGGACGTGATGACGGCGGTCAGCCACCTCACCGGCGAGCGCATCCACCGCTACACCCACATCTTCCAGAGCTCCGACGACCTCGTGAAGAAGATCCAGATGCTCCGCCTGCTCGGCCAGGCGACCGGCACGTGCTTCCAGCGCTGCGTCGGGCTCGACGCCCTGAACGCGATCTATGCGGCGTCGTACGAGATCGATGACGCGGAAGGCACCGAGTACCACCAGCGCTTCCGCTCGTATCTCGACCGGATCCAGCGCGAGGACCTGATGCTCGCCGGGGCGATGACCGATCCGAAGGGGCATCGCGCGAAGCGCCCGAGCGAGCAGGACGACCCCGATCAGTTCGTGCGCGTCGTCGAACGGCGTCCCGACGGCGTCGTCATCCGCGGGGCGAAGTTGCACAACACCGGCGGGATCAACTCGCACGAGCTGCTCGTCATGCCGGGCACGGCCCTCCTGCCGGAAGAGGCCGACTATGCGATCGCCTGCGCGGTGCCGGCCGACGCCGAGGGCGTCATCTTCATCTTCGGCCGCCAGACGAACGACTCGCGGAAGCTCGAGGGCGGCTGCGACATCGGCAACCCGCGGTACGGCGTCGTCGGCGGCGAGGCGATGGTCGTGTTCGAGGACGTCTTCGTCCCGAACGAGCGGATCTTCCTGAACGGGGAGTCGGCGCACTGCGCGAAGCTCGTCAACTACTTCGCGACGTGGCATCGCGCGAACTACGGCGGCTGCAAAGGCGGCAACGCCGACGTCCTGATCGGCGCGACGGCGAAGATGACACGCATCCTCGGCACGGAGCGGAACCAGGTCGTCCGCGACAAGCTCGTCGAGATGGTGCACATGAACGAGACGACCTACTCGTCGGCGATCGGCGCCAGCGCGATGGGCTACGCGCTGCCGTGCGGCTCGTTCATGGTCGACCCGATGGCGGCCAACACGGTCAAGCAGAACATCACCCGCAACGTCTACGAGATCGGCCGGCTCGCGCACGACCTCGCCGGCGGCTTCCTCGCGACGATGCCGGACTCGAAGGCGCTCGAGAATCCGGAGATCGGCGACTACGTCCGCAAGTACCACACGGCGAATCCGGAGTACGACGTGATGGACCGCGTTCGGGTCGGCCGCTACATCGAGAACATGACGAGCACGACGACGCTCGTCGAGGCGATGCACGGCGCCGGCTCACCGCAGGCGCAGCGGATCGTCATGTACGGCCAGGCCGCGATCGACGAGAAAATCGCCATGGCGGACGAGGTCATCGGCGCCGAGGCGCACGAGCCTCCGGCCTAGCCCTGGACTGCGCGGTAGATCCCGTCGAGCTCGAAGTCGAGCCGTCCGCTGTCGAGCAGCTGACCGACGGCACGGACGACGTCGCCCTCGTGTGTGTCGGGCAGCGCCGCGAGCAGGTCGACGAACCGCGCGCCGTCGGCGCTGAGCTCGAGGATCCGGGGCTCGAGCTCGGCGACGTCGTCGAGGCGATGACCGTCGGCAGGCGGCGAGGGCAGGTCCGCGTCCGCGAACGGCGGCTGCGGGATGTCGAAGATCTGCGACGGCTTGTCCTTCCGCCGCGTCGCGTCGATCGCCATCTTCCCCGTCACCACCGGGTTGATTCCGGGCGGGAGGGACGGATCGAGCGGCAGCGTGCGCAGCCCCGGGACGATGATCACGTCTTCGTCCGGTTGTGAGCGTGTCGTGACGGCCCATTCGATCTGCTCGTCGGAGAAGATGTCGATGTCGTCGTCGACGACGACGACGTACTTGCAGTTCGCGCGGCTCGCCATCGCGGCGAGCGCTGCGTTGCGTCCGTCGCCGGGATCACGTGCGTTCAGGGCGACGCGCACGTCGTGCAGTCCCGTCCCCGCCGGCGGGCAGTAGACGTTGCGCGGTTCGGCGACGGCCGTCTTCAACGACTCCCACACGGCGACCTCCGTGCAGATACCCGCGATGAGCGCGGTGTCCGTGTGGCCGAGATGGCGCCCGCCGATCGTCGCCGTCTGGAAGATCGCTTCCTTGCGGCGCGTGATCGCCGTGACGCGGAAGCGCGGGTTCAGGTGCGACCCGCCGTACGCGCCGTGGTACTCGCCGAACGGCCCTTCCGGGGTCGTCCAGTCGCCCTCGAGATAGCCCTCGAGGACGATCTCCGCGTGCGCCGGCACCTCGATGTCGACCGTGACGCACTGCACGAGCTCGACCGGCTCGCGGCGGATGCCGCCCATGACCGCGAACTCGTCCGCGGCGCTCGGCAGCTGCGTCGCCATGTAGTCGAGCGGATGGAGGCCGACGACGAACGCGAGCTCGTGGCGGCGCCCGGCCTCGCGGGCGCGGCGGTACGCGGCGCGGCCGTCGCTCGGAGCGACGAGGTCCAGACCCGTCGTCGCACGGCCGCGCAGCATCAGCCGGCGGACGCCGCAGTTGTAGCGCCCGCTGTCGGGGTCGCGCGTGACGTCCATGGACGCCGAGATGTAGGGGCCGCCGTCGAGCTCGTGCTGGAGGTAGGCGGGCAGCCGTGTGAGGTCGACGTCGTCGCCCGTGACCACGACCTCCTGCACCGGGGCCGAGTCGACGCGACGCGGCTCGATCGGCTCCTGCAGGCGCCGTACGAGCTCGAAGGTCACCTCGGCCGCGGGTACCCCGAGCGCGAGCGCCCAGCGCGCGCGACTCGCCATCGCGTTGCCGACGAAGCCCGTGTCGCACCCTGCGACCTCGTCGAACAGGAGCGCCTTCCGGGAGCTCTCGAGCAGTCGCGTGATCTCGCGCAGCGACACGGGATCGTGCCGCCGCTCGAGCTCGCCCGCCGCTTCGAGCGTCTCGAGGAACGTGCGCAGGGTGAGGTCGGTCGGCATCGTGCTCGTCAGCTCGCCGCCGTGCCGACCTCGTCGACCCAGAAGTCCATCGCCGGGCCGCGCCGCGCGTGCCACAGCTCGTTCTTCTCGATGAACCCGCGAATCCCGGCGCCTTTGTCCGCGTCGTCGACCTCCCACATGCCGTTGACGGCGAACGTGAGCGACGCCGACAGCGCCTCGAAGCCCTGCGCGGTGTAGAGGTCGGCCTCGACGCCGCGGTTGATGATGAACTTCAGCTGGCGCAGGCCCTGCTGGTGCTTGGTCGCGAGCACGTCGACGAGCTTCTGCACCTCGCTCTCGAGCTCGCCGTCCGGGACGGCGCGGTTCCAAAGCGTGAGCTCGACGGCGCGGCGCGCGGGGTGGAGGGCGCCGATCAGGTTGATCTCCTTCGTGAGGCGCCGGCCGATCAGCCGCGACATGCGCGTCGTGCCTCCCCAGCCCGGCGTGATGCCGACGTCGACCTCCGGCATGCCCCAGCGGGCGCTCTCGGTCGCGACGACGAAGTCGCACGCCATCGTGATCTCGAGGCCGCCGCCGACCGCGTAGCCCTCGACGGCCGCGATCGTGATCTTGTCCAGCTCCTCGAGCTGGTTCGCCATGTTCTGGTAGTAGCGGCACCGGTGCATCGCGTAGTTCGCGTCGTGCCAGTCCGGGAACTCGGTGATGTCGTCGCCGACGCAGAAGTTGCCGCCCGCGCCGGCGATCACGAGCCACTTGATGCTCATCGAGTCGCGGACGTACTCGAACGTGCGGACGAGCGTGTCGCTCAGCTCGCGGCTGAGCGCGTTGTAGCGCTCGGGCCGGTTGAGGGTGATCCGGGCGAGCGGCCCGTGCTCCTCGAAGGTCATGTCGGGTGTGGTCAGCGCGTGCGCCAATGCTCTGCTCTCCTTTGAACGATCGTTCGTTCGGAGACGATACACGCGTTTGACCGACAAGATCAAGCTTGTTGCGAACAATCGTTCATGCTAAGGTTTGGGCCATGGCGACCGTCCGCCGACCGACGCAGCTCGACGACGTCCGTGCCGTCGCGGTGGAGCTCTTCGCCGAGCGCGGCTATCGCGCGACCGGTATCCGTGACATCGCGCAGGCGCTGGGGCTCGGCCCGACGAGCGTCTACAGCCACATCGCGTCGAAGCAGGAGCTGCTTCGGGACGTCGTCCTCGACGTGTGCCGCGCGGTCGCGGCGCTGCAGGCGGAGGCGCTCGCGACGAGCGCGGACCCGGTCGATCGGCTCCGCCGCGCCGTCGAGGCGCACGTGCGCTACGTCACCCGCTACCGCCGCGAGGCGCTCGTCACCACGCAGGACTTCGGCGAGGTCGAGGAGCCGGCGCTCGCCGAGGTGCTCGAGGTACGCGCGCGGATCCAGCGGACGCTGCAGGACGTGATCGAGGCCGGCGTCGCGGCGGGCGCGCTCGGCGTCGACGATCCGAAGATCGCGTCGTTCGCGATCATCGAGATGTGCGAGGGCGTCGCGCGCTGGTTCCGGGAGACCGGCGCGCTTCCCGAGGAACGGATCGCCGGCCTGTACGGCGAGTTCGCGGTCCGGCTCGCGGGCGGTGGCCGGTGAAGCGCGCCGACCTCGTCGCGGCGCTCTACGCCTCGCGCCGGCGCTCGCAGCTCTTCGCCGGCGACGACGTCACGCTCGGCCTCGACGAAGGGCTCGGCATCCAGCTGGAGGTCGCCGACCGCTTCGAGACGGCCGGCGATCCGGTCGGCGGCTGGAAGGTCGGCATGACGTCGGGACGGTCGCACGACCGCATGGGGGAAGGGTTCCGGCCGCACGGGTACGTCCTCGGCTCGCATCTCCTCGAGTCGGGCGCGCAGCTCCGCCGCGACGATCTCGTCAATCCCGCACTCGAGCCCGAGCTGTGCCTCATCCTCGGCGCGCCGCTCGCCGGCTCGCCGTCGCGCGACGAGGCGCGTGCCGCGGTCGCCGCGGTCGCGCCCGCGTTCGAGCTCGTCGAGCTTCGCCTGCCCGGCGGCGGCGGCGCCGATCCCGGGTTGCTCGTCGCCGACGGCCTCGCCAACTGGGGGATCGTCGCCGGCCCGGCCGTGCCGCCGCCCGCCTCGCTGCCGGCGGGGCTCGAGGTGACGCTCGTCCGCGACGACGTCGAAGTCGCGCGCGAACGCGCGGGCGAGACGATCGTCTTCGACGACCCGTTCCTGTCGCTGGCGCGGCTCGTAGCCCTGCTGTCCCGCTCGGGCCGTTCGCTCGCGGCCGGTCAGCCCGTGATCACCGGCTCGTTCGCGAACGTCATGCTCGACGGGCCCGGCCGCTGGCGGGCCGAGTTCAGCGGCGTCGGCGCCGTCGAGCTCGACGTCGTCTAGCGGACGTTCCAGCCGCGATAGAGCGCGGCGATCTCGTCGAGCGAATCGAGCGAGTCGAGCTGCCACAGGAGCTCGAGCAGGCGATCGGCGTCGGCGTCCGACATCACCTTCGGCGTCATGGTCCGGTACTTCGCGCTCAGCTCCTCGTCGTCCAGCGGGTTCTCCGTGTGCCCCTTCGGATACTCGACGCTCCCGGTCACGACGGTGCCGTCGGTGAGGTGGATGCTCAGCCGCGAGCTCAGCTTCCACTCCTCCTCGTAGGCCTTCGTCATCGCGTCGTCGACGACGATCTCGACCTTGGCCATCAACGGTCGGAGCGCCGGGTCGTGGACGCGCTCGAGCTCGAAGGTGTCGATGGTGACCTCGCCGTCGACGAGCGCCGCCGCGATCACGTACGGGAGGCTGTGGTCGGCGCTCTCGCGGGTCCGCGGATCCCACTTCTCCTTCGCGTCGCCCTGCCCGCCGCCGATCTCGTGCCAGGCGAGGTGGTACGTCTCGACGTGGATCTTCTCGATCGCGTCGAGCGACGGGATCCGGTCGCGCAGCGCGAGCGCGACGCCGATCGGCCCCTGCGTCGACTGCTCCGAGGGATAGAACTTGATCTGCGCCCGCTCGCCGATCGACCGCCCGCGATCGTCGGTCGAGAACTCGAGCGAGAGCGGCGTGCCGTCGGTGATGTGGTGCTCGAAGCCGTCCGTCCCGGTGAACACCGCCGGCGGGCCCGTCATCCCGGCCTGCGCCAACCTCGTCGCGAACATCGCCGTCATCGTCGCGTAGGCGGCGGCGCAGCCCTTCCAGTGCGAGAGCTCGCCGGCGCGCACGGCGCGCAGCGGCAGCCCGGCGGTCAGCGCGATCGAGATCGCGTTGCGAATCTGCAGCGGCGTCAGGCCCAGCAGGCGTCCGAGGCCGGCCGACGTCGAGACGGCGAGGTTGGCGCCCTGGTCGAAGCCGCGACGGCGCACGGGATAGGTGTCCGCGATCGCGCCGTAAATCTCGTAGGCCGTGTAGAGGGCGACGACGACGTCGGCGCCGGGCCGGCCGAGCATCTCGGCGGCGCCGAACAGGGCAGCCGCCATGTCGCTGGGGTGGCCGCCACCGACGACCGAGCCCGAGTACACGTCGTTGAAGTCGAGATGCCTGGTCTGCGAACTGTTCGCGAAGACGCCGTAGTCGGCAATCGTCTTGTGGGAGACGCCGAAGACGGAGACGCCCCGCTCGTCCGGGTACGACGACGCCAGCTCGCGGGCGATGCGCGACGGCTCGCCGGCGAAGCCGCCGGCGGCGCAGCCGATCGCGTCGAGGTGGAGACGGACGATGGCGTGCACGGCCTCGTCCGTCATGGCAGCACGGCGGGTCGAGGAGGCGAAGTCGGCGATGGCGACGAGCGTGTCGTCGTACCGGACGCCGTCCTCGGCGGCTGTAGCGACCATCCGACGCCTCCTTTCCCGCCGACCGGCGGGTTGACGTGGCTTCCTCAGGCGGCGTGGTTGTGCCGCGGCGGCGATGCTATCGCATCGACCGACTGGTCGAACGGGGCCGTTGCGCGGCCGTTGACGGCCGTCCAGCCGTGTAACCTACGACTCATGCCGGCAACGGGGGCGACTTCTCCACCTACGGCTCGTTCCGAGGTGCAGCGGCAGCGAATCCTGCGCGAGGCGGCCTCGCTCTTCGACCTCGGCGGCTACCACAACACCTCGATGGAGGACATCGCGTCGCGCATCGGGTTGCGGAAGCCGACGCTCTACCACTACTTCAAGAGCAAGGAAGACATCCTCTTCGGGATCCACGACGCCTTCATCGATCGACTGATCGAGCAGCAGCGGGCGCGACAGTCGATCGCGATGGACGGCCGGCAGCAGTTGCTCGAGATCATCATGGACATGCTGCAGGTGATCGACGAACAGCGCGGGGAAGTCCGCGCGTTCTTCGAGTTCTACCGCGAGCTTTCGCCCGATCGGCGCGAATCGATCGCACGAAAGCGGGATGAGTACGAGGGCTTCGTCGAGGGCGTCATCCGCGCCGGCGTCGCCGCCGGCGAGTTTCGGGAGGTCGACCCGCGCCTGGCGGCGCTGTCGCTCTTCGGCATGGTCAACTGGTCGTATCAGTGGTTCCAGCCCGGCGGCCGCCTCGGCCCGCGCGAGCTCGCGTATGTCATGTGGGACCTGTTCGTGAAGGGGATCAGCAAGATCCCCGCCGCCTCCTAGTCGCCCCGCAGCAGCCGCGCGTGCTCGCGGAGGCTCATGCCGCCGTCGACCGCGATCGCCTGCCCGGTGATGTACGACGCCGCCGGCGAGAGGAGGTAGGCGACGGTGTCGGCGATGTCGTCCGGTGCGCCGAGCCGCCCCAGCGGGATGTGCTCGAGGAAGTCGTCGCGGACCTCGGGAACGTCGAGGAGCGGCTGCATCAACGGCGTGGCGACGACGCCCGGGGCGACGGCGTTGACGCGGATGCCCGACCGGCCGAGCTCGAGCGCCGCGACCCGCGCCAACGACTCGACGCCTGCCTTCGTGGCGCAGTAGTGCGCGAGCCCGGCGACCGGCCGCGCGCTGTCGACCGACGTGATGAGGACGACGGCGCCGCCCGCGTCCGCCATCAGCCGCGCCGCGGCGGCGAGCGCCACCCAGGCGCCGGTCAGGTTGACCGAGAGGACGAGATCCCATTCCTTGCGGTCGATCTCGAGCAGGGGCGTCACCCTCGCCGTGCCGGCGGCGAAGACCATGCCGGAGAGCGGGCCGAGCTCGTCCACCGCTTCGCCGAGAGCCGACGCCACGGCGTCCTCGTCCCGAACGTCGACCGCTCGGACGAGCGCGGCGCCCGTTGGAGGGTCGTCTCCCGGCCGGAGGTCGAAGACCGCGACCGGCTCGGTCCCGGCGGCGGCCAACCGTTCCGTGCACGCGCGTCCGATGCCCGAGCTGCCTCCGAAGACGGCGACCGTCACGGCGGCGAATCTACCGCCGCCCGCCGTTGCGCGCGAGGCGTAGCGTGCCTATGATCGATTCGACCGTCCAGTCGGGCGAAAACGTTGACAACCACGATCTCGTCGATCTCACTCCTCGATCTCTTTCGCGGGATGGCCCTCATCCGCGCGTTCGAGACCCGTGTCGGCGCGCTGTACCGCACGAGCGCGATCCCCGGCTTCATCCACACCTCGGTCGGGCAGGAGGCGGTCGCTGTGGGCGTCTGCCGGGCGCTGCGCGCCGACGATTGGGTGGCGACGACGCACCGCGGGCACGGCCATTGCCTGGCGAAGGGCGCCGATGTCGACGCCGCGATGGCTGAGCTCTTCGGCAAGGCGTCCGGCCTCTGCAAAGGGAAGGGCGGCTCGATGCACATCGCCGACGCTGCGAAGGGCATCCTCGGGGCGAACGCGATCGTCGGCGCGAGCGTCCCGCTCGCCGTCGGCGCGGCGCTCTCGGCGAAGCTCCTCGGCACCGACGGCGTCGCAGTCGCATTCTTCGGCGAGGGCGCGGTCGCGCAGGGCGCGTTCCACGAGGCGATCAACCTCGCTGCGATCTGGGATCTGCCGGCGATCTTCGTCTGCGAGAACAACCATTACGCCGAATTCACCGACAGCCGGACGATGTCCCGGCGCGAGACGGTCGCCGAGATCGGCGCCGCCTACGGCGTCGACGGGCGCCGGATCGACGGCAACGACGTCGAGGCGGTCCACGAGGCGGCGGCGGACGCCGTCGAGCGGTGCCGCCACGGGGGCGGGCCTGCGCTCCTCGAGGCGATGACGTATCGCTGGCAGGGCCACTACGAGGGCGATCCGCAGGCGTACAAGCCGAGCGACGAGGTGGACGAATGGCATGCGCGCGATCCGCTCGTGATCGCGCGGGCACGGCTCGAAGAGCGCGGCGTCGCCGCCGCTGTCGAGCTCGACCGGATCGTCCGGGACGCCGAGGAGCGGGTCGACGCGGCGGAGGCGTTCGCGCGCAGCGCGGAGTACCCGGCGGAGGAGGAGGCGTTCACGGATGTCTATAGCGCCTGAGGCGTCGCGCTATCGGTACATGGACGCGGTTCGCGACGCGATCGCGGACGAGATGCGCGCGGACCCGCGCGTCGTGCTGCTGGGGATCGACGTCGGCGCCGGCGGCGGCATCTTCGCCGTCACGCGCGGCCTCTACGAGGAGTTCGGGCCGGAGCGCGTGCGCGACACGCCGATCTCGGAGAGCGGCGTGCTCGGCGCCGCGGTGGGCGCGGCCGCGACCGGGCTGAAGCCGATCGTCGAGCTGATGTTCATGGACTTCCTCGGCGTCTGCTTCGATCCGCTCCTCAACCAGGCGTCGAAGCTTCGCTACATGACGGGCGGCGGCCTCTCGTTCCCGCTCGTCGTCCGCACGCAGACGGGCGCAGGCAGAAGCTCCGGGGCCCAGCACTCGCAGAGCCTCGAGGCGATCGTCGCGCACGTGCCCGGCCTGAAGGTCGTCCTCCCGTCGACCGTCGCCGACGCGTATTCGCTGATGCGCAGCGCGATCCGGGATCCCGACCCCGTCGTCTACGTCGAGAACCGGACGCTCTACTCGCGCCGTGACGTGCGGCCGGACGCCACGCAGGAGCCGGCGCCGCTCGGCTCCGCGCGCGTCGTGCGTCCCGGCTCCGACGTCACGGTCGTCGCGTGGTCGAGGATGGTCGAGGTCTCGCTCGAGGCTGCCGAGACGCTGGCCGGGAACGGCGTCGATCTCGAGGTGATCGACCTGCGCTCGCTCGTCCCGTTGGATCTCGCCACGCTGCTCGAGTCGGTGCGCCGCACCGGCCGGATGGTGGTCGTCCATGAAGCAGTCCAGTCCTTCGGCGCCGGCGCCGAAATCGCACAGCTCGTGACAGAGCACGCGTTCGACGACCTCCGTGCACCCGTCGCACGCGTCGGAGCGCCTGCTGTGCCCATGCCCTTCAGCCCGCCCCTCGAGGCGCTCTGCATCCCCGGTGTCGACCGGGTCGTCGCCGCCGTCGAGCAAACCCTTTCCCGCCCAGGAGGTCGATCGCAGTGAGCACGACGACGCCGAACGCCGTCATTCCGGACATCGACGAGGAGCGCTGCGCCGATCTCTTGGTCGAATTCATCCGCCAGCGCAGCGTCGTCGGCGAGCAGACGACCGCGCACCTCTGGGTGACCGAACGCCTGCGCGCCTGCGGGATGGACGTCGAGCACTACACGGTCGAGGATCTCCCGGCGCCGCTCGTTCTGGGCGAGCTCGGCGGCGGCAGCCGGCCGGGCGTCCTCTTCGACGGCCACTACGACACGGTCTTCGCGGTCCCGAGCGACTGGAGCAAAGACCCATGGGGCGGCGTTCGCGAGGGCGATCTCGTCTACGGCCGCGGGGCCGTCGACAGCAAAGGCACCGACGTCGCGATGATCGCCGCAATCGAAGCGATCGCTGCGTCCGGCGTCGAGCTCGCGGGACCGCTCTTCTACATGTCCGACAGCGACGGGGAGCGCGCGTTCCGCGGACCGGCGATGCTCAACGATCTCGACCTGGCGTCGCGCGTGGGCACGATCTTCTCGGCAGAGGCGACGTCGAACCGCGCGATCGAGATCGCGTATCCGGGGATCTCGACGTGGAAGATCACCGCCGTCGGCCGCGCGGCGCACCCGACCGAGCCGGAGCGGGGAGTGAACGCCGTCACGAAGATGGCGAGCCTCGTGCAGGCGGTCGCCGACGGTCGCCTCGCACTGCGTCAGGGGACGTCGCAGTGGTTCACACCGCGTGTTACGACGAACGCGATCCGCACGCGTCCGGGTGGGGGCTGGTCGATTCCCGCCACCTGCGACGTCGTGCTCTCCGTGCTTTCGCCGATCGGCGTCTCGCTGACCGATGTGCGGGAGGACATCGACGCGTTCCTCCGTACGCTCGAGCAGGAGGACGGCGAGGTGCGCTTCGAACGGAAGCTGATCCCCATGGGCGGCGGCCGTCTGTGGCTGCGACCGGCCGAGGCGAGCACCGACGATCCCGGCGTCCTCGCCCTCCAGTCGGCCATCGAGGCGGTCACCGGATCGTCCGCAACCGTGCGCCAGTTCAACGGCGGCTGGGTCGACGGGGCCGAGCTGATGCGCGACGGGTCCCCGGCGTGCATCGTCTTCGGGCCGGGTGACTTCGAGCTCGCACACGCCGTCGACGAGCACATCTCCGTCAAGGAGGTCGCGCAGGCGGCGCGGGTCTACGCGCGTGCGGTTCTCGAGCTGCTGGCATAAGGTCGAGTCGTGGAGACGCGCTCCATGAACCGCCGGCTGCAATCGCTCGATGAGCGTTACGAGGCAGACGGCGAGTTCTTCTTCACCGGGATCCAGGCGATCGTCCGGTCGATGCTCGACCGCAGCCGTGACGACGCGCGGGCCGGATTGCGGACGGCGTCGTTCGTCTCGGGCTATCCCGGCTCGCCGCTCGGCGGCCTCGATCGCGAGCTGCAGCGCGTCCGGAAGCT
>Ga0068855_100005125_pt1 | contig 15977 bp, 16 predicted proteins | sample KBSCornC52_FD_66592 | JGI IMG/M metagenome (GOLD analysis project Ga0068855, IMG submission 66592) | Corn rhizosphere microbial communities from Kellogg Biological Station, Michigan, USA - KBS Corn C5-2 | ecosystem: Host-associated > Plants > Roots > Rhizosphere > Soil ...
GCCGCCCCGGCAAACATTCCCACCAGCAGGCTTCGCTTCAGGTTGCGCGATACGCTGACGCCGCCCAGAAACGCGCCGCAGAACTTCGCCATCATCAGCAGGCCGCTCTGGGAGTCCTGCATCGTCCACTGTTCCGCGAGTACGGGGAGAATTGGCCCGAGCAAGGCGGTCCCCAATCCCGCCAGCAACAGTCCAAAGTGCATGAGCCCCAGAGAGGGAGCTACTGTTTTCGCTCGTTCGACCAAACCAACCCCCGCCGCGAGATTCCGTCTCAACCAGTATCATCGTTTAAGGAGCACTTCATGCTGCGCACACCCATATTTCTGGTCTTCGCCCTCTGCCTTACCCTCGGCCTCGCCACCGGCTGCCGCAAATCGGCTGCTCCGGCAACGGCCAGCTCGGCCATGCATCAGAAGAGCTTCACCCTTCGCGGCACGGTCGTCAGCACCGACGCGACGCACGTCACGCTCGACCACGAGGCCGTCCCCGGCTTTATGGAAGCGATGACCATGCCCTACAAGCTGAAGGACCCAAGCATCGTCGGCGAGCTACACCCCGGCGACCGCATCACTGCGACCCTTCACGTCGACGAGGACGAAGGCGGCTTCCACAACGCCGTTCTCGACAACATCGTGGTCATCGCGCAGGCTCGCCCCGACTACAAGCCCGCAGTTCAGTACCACGTCCCAACTCCGGGCGATGTCGTGCCGAACTTCAAGCTGCTCAACCAGAGCGACCGCACCATCGACTTCGAGCAGTTCAAGGGCAAGGCTGTGCTGGTCACGTTCATTTACACGCGCTGCCCGCTCGCCGACTTCTGCCCGCGCATGAGCCACAACTTCGCCGCCATCGACAAGGCCCTTGCCGCCGACCCTGCGCTCTACGCGAAGACGCACCTGATCAGCATCAGCTTCGACCCCACCTACGACACGCCGAAGGTGCTGCGTAGCTACGGTGGCGCCTACACCGGCCAGTACACGAACGAAAAGTTTGCCCACTGGGACTTCGCCGCGCCATCAGAGAAGGATCTTCCCGCCATCACGCAGTTCTTCAACGTGGGCATCACCCCCGGCGACAGCAAGACTCTCAATCACTCTCTCTCTACCGTCCTGATCGGCAAGGACGGCAAGGTAGCCGAGTGGTTCCCCTCGAACGAGTGGAAGCCGGAAGACGTGGTAGCCCAGATCAAACGAGTCGCCGCGCTGTAACTCGTCCACGGCTGCGTCAGGGCCTTACCGCGCCTTCAACAGATCCGCATAAACGAAACCGTCCCGCTCGACCCGTTCTCCGCCTTCCACCGGAATCTCGCCCGAAAACATAGGCCCGTCCCACGCGAACGAGTGGAACTCTCCATTCTCTCCGCAGAGATCGACCCCTTGCGGCAACTCCCGCAGCAGCACCCGGTCCCACTCCCGACCCGCAAACTCCGCCGGAACCTTCCGTGGATCGACGCACGTCAGCGTCGCCCGCAGACCACTCGCCATCATCTCCTCCGCCAGCACGTCGGTCGGAATCCCCCACACCGGAAACACCGGCTCCAACCCTGTTCCCGCCAGCTTCGCCACCCGGTACGCGCGAATCTCCTCCAGAAACAGGTCGCCAAAGGCGATTCCCGCAAACCCCTCCCGCACGGCCCGTTCGCACACTCCAGCCATCCGCGACTCGTACTCCTCGTTTGTACAGGGAAACGGAAGGTCCACCGTCCAAAGCGGCAGCCCGGCCCTCTCGGCCTGCATGTCCAGCAGCTCCTCTCGAAACCCATGGATCGCCACCCGCCGAAACCGCTCGTTCACCGTCGTCAGCAGGCCGCCTACTTCGAACTCGCCTGCCTGCCGCAGCAGATGCAGCGCCCACGCAGAATCCTTCCCTCCACTCCAGCTCAACAGAATCTTCTTCATTCCTCTATCAAACCATGAGACGGACTATGAGAGGACGCGGAGCAGGCGCGCTTCAAGTATCCTGATACTTCGCCCAGCGTCGTTACCCCAAGGAGTCTTTCCATCATGGCAAAACTTACCATCGGCTTTGGCACACTGCTCATCCTGCTCGGCATCGTCGGCTACGTCGCGACGGGCAGCGAGCACCCAACAGCACTTATTCCCAGCATTCTCGGAGTCTTCTTCATCTTCTTCGGCGTCATGGCCAATACGGAGAATGCGAAGAAGCGCATGCTCTGGATGCACATCTCGGTCACGGTAGCGCTGCTGGGCTTCCTGAGCATGATTCCCGCCGATATCGACGTCCTCCGGCTCTCGCGCGGTGCGTACTTCCCCTACCCTGCTGCGGTGGAGGAAAAGGCTGTGATGTCGTTGCTCTGCCTGCTCTACGTCCTGTTTTGCGTCCGCTCCTTCATAGCGGCGCGACGTTCGCGTCTTTCCTAGCCGGCAGGCGAATAACGCGCCGAGAAGGAATTGCATCGATCTGCGGATCAATTCATCTAAAGGCAAGCGATTTGCGATGCATCGTGCGGTGTGCCTCATGGACCGTCCCGCAGCGTAAACTGCCTCTAGCTATGTCTTCTTCCTTCGGCCACTCCAGCTTCGGTACAGGTATGAAATCGGCGGACCGCCCCTCGCGCGGCACGGGCCGAGCCACCACGGCTGATCTCAGCGCAGCGCGCCCCAAGCCCAAGCTCAAGAAGGTCCTCCCTGAGGTCTGGGCGCTGGCCAAGCCCCGCCGCCTGCTCCTCGGCGGCAGCTTCCTGCTGATGATTCTCAACCGGGCCAGCGGCCTGGTTCTGCCTGCCTCCACAAAGACCCTGATCGACAAGGTGATGTACGGTCATCGCCTCGACCTTCTCCCCTGGATCATCGGCATCGTCGCCTTCGCGACACTGATTCAGGGAGTCACGTCCTACACGCTGACGCAGCTTCTATCCAAGGAAGGCCAGCGCCTCATCGCAGAGCTGCGCATGAAGGTCCAGTCTCACATTGGCCGCCTCCCAGTAGCTTTCTACGACGAGAACCGCACCGGAACGCTGGTCGCCCGCATCATGACGGACGTCGAAGGCGTCCGCAACCTCATCGGCACCGGAGTCATCGACTTCTTCGGCGGCATCCTGACCGCACTCTTTGCCTTCGGCTATCTCATCCACCTCAGCATCCAGATGACGGTCGTCACCTTCGTCATTCTCGTCATCTTCGGCCTCATCCTGCAGAAGGCGTTCAAGACCATCCGCCCCATCTTCCGCGAGCGGTCGAAGATCAACGCCGAGGTCACCGGCCGCCTCACCGAATCGCTCGGCGGCGTGCGCGTCGTCAAGGGCTACCATGCAGAGGCCAGCGAGGCCAGAGTCTTCGCCGGCGGCGTCGACCGGCTCCTCCGCAACGTCATCTCCTCGCTCACGGCGCAATCGCTCATGTCGCTGGCCTCTACCGTCGTCCTTGGAGTCGTCGGGGCGCTGGTCATGTATCTAGGCGCTCACCAGGTCAACGCCGGACACCTCACCACCGGCGGCTACGTCACCTACGTCATGTTCCTCGCGTTCATGATCGCTCCCATCGCGCAGCTCGTCTCCATCGGCACCCAACTGACGGAGGCGGTCGCCGGGCTGGATCGCACGAACGAGATTCTTGCCGAGGGAGAAGAAGACTCCGAGCCGTCGCGCACCCACAACCTCGCCACCATCCACGGCGACATCGCCTTCCAGAACGTCACCTTCGCCTACGAGCCGGGCAAGACCGTTCTGCACGGCATCAGCTTCGAGTCGAAGCCCGGCACGGTGACGGCTCTCGTCGGCTCCTCCGGCTCAGGCAAGTCCACCATCATCTCGCTCATCTGCGGCTTCCACACCGCCAACGACGGCCAGATCCTGGTCGACGGCACCGACCTCGCCACCATCCGGCTCGCCAGCTACCGCCAGCAACTCGGCGTCGTGCTGCAGGAGACCTTCCTCTTCGACGGCACCATCCGCGAAAACATCCTCTTCAGCCGCCCCAACGCGACCGAGGAGCAGCTCATGGACGCCTGCCGCATCGCCCGTGTCGACGAGTTCGCCGAGCGCTTCCCGGAGCAGTACGAGACCATCGTCGGCGAGCGCGGCGTCAAGCTCTCCGGCGGCCAGCGCCAGCGCCTCTCCATCGCCCGAGCCATCCTCGCCGATCCCCGCATCCTCATCCTCGACGAGGCCACCAGCTCGCTCGACTCCGAGTCCGAAGCGATGATCCAGAACGGCCTCAACTTCCTCATGCAGGGCCGCACCACCTTCGTGATCGCGCACCGCCTCTCCACCATCCGCCGCGCCGACCAGATCCTCGTCGTCGAGCAGGGCCAGATCGTCGAACGCGGCACTCACGAGTCGCTGTATGCGCTGCATGGCCGGTACTACGACCTCTATACCCGCCAGCACGGCCTCGAAGCCAACCTCTTCCTCGCCCCCGGCGAAGGCGACAAAGTCGAAGAAGCCGCCGACGTCAAGGTCTAGGGAACCTCTGATTCAGTCACTGTTTTGAAAGGACGGGACTTCAGTCTCGCCGCAAATGATCAATATAGAAATTGTCATCCTGAGCGGAGCCTCACGCAGTTTTATCGCGTGAGGCGCAGTCGAAGGACCTGCGATTGGCTCGTGGTGTCGAGGTGTTCTCACCGATGGAGGACGAATGGCAATTGCTGAGGCCGCGATGAACATACAGGAGCAGTTCGGCCAGATCGATATCTACGTCTTCGATCAGATCCTGCGAGGAAACATTGCGCCCGGAATGCGTGTCCTTGACGCTGGCTGTGGGTACGGACGGAACCTCGTGCATCTCCTGCGGGAAGGATGCGAGGTGTTCGCAGTGGATGCGAATACCGAGGGTGTGAACCATGTGCGGGCACTGGCCGCAGAACTGGCGCCGAACCTGCCTGCGAGCAACTTCCGCGTAGGTCCGATCGAAGAGATGGACTTTCCCGACGGCTTTGCGGATGTAGTGATCTGCAACGCCGTACTGCACTTTGCAAGGGACGAAGCTCATTTCCTGGCGATGATCGATCAACTCTGGCGCGCAGTGCGCCCCGGCGGGATGCTCTTCTGCCGGCTGGGCTCCCGCATCGGCATGGAGTTCGAGCAGTTACGAGAGAACATCTTCCGCATCGCCGACGGCTCCGAGTGGTTTCTGGTGGATGAGGCGAGGCTGCTCCAGATGACCGAGCAGATGAACGCCGTGATGGTCGACCCGCTGAAGACGACGATCGTGCAGGACTATCGCTGCATGACGACCTGGGTGCTCCGCAAGCGACGCTCCTAGATCCCTGATGTACACTATGTACATGGCGCTCCACATCACAAATCCCGAAGCCGAGAGAAACGTCAGAGCCCTTGCCGCAGCCACCGGCGAGACGATCGCGGACGCGGTCAACAATGCTGCCAAGGCTCAGTTGCGTCTTGTGGGCGCTCCCGCCAATGACCCCACCATGATGGATGACGTGATGGAGATCATGCGTCGCTTCGATTCCTTACCGGTTCTCGACAACAGAACGGCAGACGAGATCCTCGGCTACGATGAGAATGGTCTGCCTTCCTGATGGTGATCGATAGCTCAGCGGTGATAGCGATCGCGCTGAAGGAACCAGAGAGAATGGACTTTCTCGAGCGTATTCATGCGGACCGAAGGCGGCTGATCTCGGCCCCGACGCTTCTTGAGATGGAGATTGTCCTTACGATTCGCCAGGGGCCAGAGAGTTCAAACGTTCTGAATGACTTCCTCCGGCGTCTCCACGTTCAAGTCGTCCCTTTTGACGAGATACAAGCCGGTATCGCACGGGAAGCCTTTCTCCGCTTCGGAAAAGGCCGCCATCCAGCCGGTCTGAACTTCGGCGACTGCTTCCCCTACGCCCTCGCCAAACAGACCGGTGAACCACTCCTCTACAAGGGGAATGATTTCCGTGAGACTGACATCGCCTCCGCCTAAGGAACCTCTGAATAAGTCTCAGTCCGGAAGGGCGTGGCTTCAGCCACGCCGTAAATCCCCCCAAATAGAATAGGGCTGGTAGCCCAATGCTTTAGCTTTGGGTCTCCTGAGGGAATCTTCAGGACTTAATCAGACCTTCCCTAAGCCTTCCACTCCAAGCTGTGTCAGCAGAAACGCATAGTCGAACGCAATCTCCTTCAAATAGTCATACCGCCCAGAAGCTCCGCCATGCCCCGCGTCCATGTTGACGTGCAGCAGCAGGGGAGTGTCGTTCGTCTTCAGCGTCCGCAGCCTGGCGACGTACTTTGCCGGCTCCCAGTACATCACTTGCGAGTCGTTCAGGCTGGTCTTCACCAGCATCGCCGGATACGCTCCCGCCTTCAGGTTGTCGTAGGGCGAGTACGATCGCATGTAAGCGAACGCCTCGGCCTCGTTCGGATTCCCCCACTCCTCGTACTCCGCCACGGTCAGGGGCAGGGAGGCGTCGAGCATCGTGTTCATCACATCCACAAACGGCACATGGGACAGCACCACCCGGAACAGTTCAGGCCGCTTGTTCACCACCGCCCCCATCAGCAACCCACCCGCGCTCCCACCCTCAATTGCGACCTTGTCCTTCGCTCCATAACCCTGCGCGACCAACTGCTCGGTCACGGCGATGAAGTCGGAGAACGTGTTGTCTTTCACCATCATTTTTCCGGCATCGTGCCACGCATCGCCCATCTCGCCACCGCCGCGAATGTGCGCATACGCCATCACCACGCCGCGATCCAGCAGCGACAATCGGGACGGCCCGAACCCCACCGGAAGAGGGTAGCCATACGACCCATATCCATACACATACAGCGGATTCATCGAGTCATGCTTGAAAGAATCGCGGCGGTAGACCACCGACACCGGAATCCGGACCCCGTCGGACGCCACCGCCCAGACCCGCTCCGACGCATACTTCGTCGAGTCGAATCCGCCGGGAACCTCCTGCTGCTTGAGCAGCGTCGACGCACCCGTAGTGACGTCATAGTCGTACACCGAGGCGGGCGAGACTAACGACTGGTAGCTATAGCGAAACGCCTGCGTATCGAACTCCCGATTGATATGCGACGCAGCCGTATAGGTCGGCTCGGGAAACTCGATCTCGCGCGATGCTCCCATCGTCCCATCCACAGCAAGCGCCGTCACGGTAAGCGTCGGCAAGCCAAGTCTTCGTCTGGAACTAACGCAAAATGAGAGAAATAGATGAAAATCTTCAAGTGGAGACTCATGATCGAGGGGGATCAACTCCTGCCACGATTCCCGTCCTCCCCCGTTTACCGGAGTCGTGACCACCCGAAAGTTCTTCCCCGTATCGTTCGTCCGTATGTAGAACAGCCCATCGCGGTGGTCGACGTAGTACTCCTGCTCGTCCGCCCGTGGAGCGATCACCAGAAACACGCCTCCCGGAGTCTCCGCCGCCAGGTAGCTGCACTCGTTCGTCGTGTGGCTGCCGGACTCCATCAGCAGGTACTTGCCGTCGGTCGTCTTGCCGACTCCGAGGTTGAAGCGCTCGTCCCGTTCCTCGAAGATCACCGCGTCGTCCGCAGCCGCATCGCCCAGCCGATGCCGGTAGAGATGGTCGTGCCGCTTCGTCACCTCGTCCTCGGTCGTATAGAAGAGGGTGTGGGAGTCCGCAGCCCATGCCACCGATCCCACGCGCTCAGCCGTATCGGGCAGATCGCTGCCAGTCTTCAGGTCGCGAACATGCAGCGTGTACTGACGGAAGCCGGTATTGTCGGTCGAGTAGGCCAGCTTCGCTCCATCCGGGCTGACGCTCATCGCGCCCAGCGACATGAAGGCCTGCCCCTCCGCCAGCTTGTTCACGTCGAGAAGCACCTCCTCCGGCTGCGACTCGTCGTAGCGCGGCCCGGTCGCGATCCTGCGGCAGTGGATCGGGTACTGGCTGCCTTCGAGCGTGCGCACGTAGTAGAACCAGCCATGGTCGCGATACGGGACGGACTCGTCGGTCTCCTTGATATGCGAGAGCATCTCCGCGTAGAGCTTCGCCTGCAGCGGCTCCGTTGGAGCCATCACGGCGTTGGTGTACGCGTTCTCTGCTTCCAGATAGGCGATCGTCTCCGTGGAAGCCTTGTCCCGCATCCAGCGATAGTCGTCTTCCAGTGTCTGCCCATGCAGGGTGGTTGGGGTAGGTTCCCGGCGGGCAACAGGGGGTGTCACGGCACTTTCAGTCATCAATCAAGCTCCAGACGAAAAGGATACAGTGTCGATCGGGCATCAGTCAGGCAACCCCGCAGTAAACCCCGTACACCAAATGAGTTAGAGAATAAAGAACCAGAATGCATGGTATGCAGGTACACTGATCCGCCACAGGAGCAACGGCCATGAACTTCAATCGAACCCGAATCATCCTACTGGGCACAGCGGCGGCGCTCTCTTCCTCGGTTGTGTTTGCTCAGATGGATCCCATGGCTCCGCCTGCCTCCGCGACCCAGGCGAACCCGATGGGGCAGCAGCGGCCCGCCACAACGTCGATGCAGGATTCCGTCGGCAACGCCGGCGACGTCGGCCAGATCATGAAAGACAAGATGTTCCTGCGCGCCGCGGCAGAGAGCGGCATCGCCGAGATAAAGTTCAGTCAGCTCGCGCTTGAGAAGTCCACGACCGACGATGTGAAGACATTCGGGCAGAAGATGATCGACGACCACACTCAGTTGAATGCGGCGATGTCTCCTGTTGCCGATGCGATGGGCATCCGTCTGCCCAAGGAGATGAACAAGGAGGACCAGGCAGCCTACGAGAAGCTCTATACCCTGTCGGGCAGCGACTTCGAGACGGCCTACCTTACCCAGATGCTGAAGATGCATCACAAGTCGATGCGCAACTACCGCATCGAAGCAAACAGTGTCACCGAGCCCCAGCTTAGCGACTTCGTGGCCAAGGGCGAGCACACCATCCACGAGCATCTCGTCATGGTCAACAAGCTGGCCAGAGACAAGGGCGTTCCCATGCCGCAGCGTGCCGGCAAACCCGCGCCCCCGCCTCCCTCCTAGTCCAACTCTTACCCCACCTTTGCTTGAGACGACTTCGCCGTCGTCTCAGCGTAGAATAGCCCTTGATGAAGCGCTTCCCGCGTTGGCTGGCCGTCGTTGTTCTGCTTCTCGCTCCGTCGGCCTTTGTGCCTGCGGAGTCGGTGAACACACTCCCCGTGCCCACCGGCTACGTCAACGACTTTGCCGCCGTTCTCTCCCCCTCCACCAAGCAGAGCCTCGAAGATCTCTGCACCCAGGTGGACCGCAAGGCCCATGCTCAGATCGCCGTCGTCACCATCAAGACGCTCGATAACGATCAGTCGATCGAAGAGTTCACGACCGCGCTCGAAGACAAGTGGAAGGTAGGGGGCAAGGGGACAGACCGCAGCGTGGTGATGGTCTTCTCCTTGAACCCGCGCAAGTATCGCATCGAGGTTGGCTATGGACTGGAAGGCATCCTGAACGATGCCAAGGCAGGCGACGTCGGCCGCGCCATGCGACCCTCCCTGTCGCAAAACGACTTCAACACCGGCATCGCGCTCGGCGTCCAGCAGATCGCGCAGATCATCGCCAAGGACGCTGGCGTAACACTCACCGGGACCCAGCCCATCCACCAATACCGCTACCAGGAACAGCCGCAGGCCATGCACCTCAGCTTTGTGCAACTGATCATTGGCGGCGGCGTCATCCTGCTCATCCTGATCTTTCTCATCAGCACCGGCAATACCGGCCTGATCTTCTTCCTGCTGGCCAATCTGCTCGGCGGTGGCCGCGGAGGCCGAGGGGACGGCTGGGGAGGCGGTGGTGGAGGAGGAGGCGGTGGAGGCTTTGGCGGCTTCGGCGGAGGCAGTTCCGGCGGAGGCGGCGCCAGTGGCGACTATTGACGATGCAAAACTAAGGTTCGTGCCGGTCAGGCGCGAAAGTTTCAGCCGGGTGATACAGTACAGCCGGTAGACGGGAGTGAGGCAGGTATGGACAACAGCGGACAGCAGCAAAATCTCATCGAAGGAAACCGAGGAACTATGAAATCTTTATGGATTGTGCTTGGCGTCGTGGGCCTTCTGATCGTCGTCCTGCTTTTGGCGGGCGGCAGCTACATCAGCGCGAAGAACACGCTGGTGCAGAAGAATGAGGCGGTCGACCAGCAGTATTCGCAGGTCAACGTCGTGCAGCAGCGCCGCCTCGACCTGATCCCGAACCTCGTCGCGTCGGTGAAGGGCTACGTCGCGGAAGAGTCGACGGTCCTGACCAACATCGCCAACGCGCGTGCAGCCATCACCAGCGCTCCCGACCGTGCAAGCAACATCGCAGCCAACTCCAAGCTCGACGTCGCCCTGGGGCCGTTCTTCCGCCTGCAGGAAGAGTATCCCAACCTGAAGGGCAACGAGCAGTTCACCCGCCTGACCGATGAGCTGGCCGGAACCGAGAACAGGATCGCCGTCGAACGCCAGCGCTACAACAGGGCGCTCGAGGACTACAACGTCTACGTGCGCCAGTTCCCGAACAGCATCTGGGCCAACTTTGCCGGATTCCACTACCGGGACGAGTACTTCAAGGGGAATCCTGCGAACAGCGAAGCTCCGAAGGTCGACTTCTCGAAGTAGGCCTGCCGCTTTGCTCTTGCTTTTGGGGAGGTCCGGGCTCTATAGGCTGCGGACCTCTCGTTTCAACGCAAACCAGTCACATCGTCGCCAACTGCACCCGTCGCAAAAAGCTGTCAAGCCCCCTGATCTGTGGATAACTCCATAACCCACACATAACAAAGGTATATTTTGTCTTTGGAAGTTGGCGGATGAGTTTTGCCCGCCCAGCTACAATAGAAGGAGAGCTAAAGAAAGCCCCAGCCAATCGCCGGGGCTTTCCTCTTTCGCACCCCATTGGCTGTAAATCCTTTGGTATGACGAATTTGCCTGTAACCCCTTTGGTATGACGAATTTGCAGAGAGTAAAAGACTGCAAATGATTGAATCGAAGTATCTTAGCCAAGGGTACCCCCCCGGGGGGGGACCCCCTCGGAAGAGGACACTTCCCAAGGGAAGGAAAACCGGGCGCGGCCTGCCGCGCAGAACAGTAGAGTGTTTCGTGAACCATCCCACTACCGTCCATCGACTCAACACGGCTGAGTTTCATACCGCCGTGCGCCAGCTTTCTCCCGCCATCGCCGTCTTCGACTGCGATGGCACCCTATGGTCTGGCGACGCAGGATCGTCCTTCATGCACTGGACCATCGAGAAGGGTCTGGTCTCGCGCGAGACCATCGACTGGATCGACGCTCGCTATCGCGGCTACAACCGTGGCGAGGTCTCCGAACTGGCCATCTGTGGCGAGATGGTGCAGATGTACCAGGGCCTCCGCGAAGCCGAGCTGCGCACCGCAGCAAAAGACTTCTTCGCCGCCCGGATCGAGCACAACCTCTTTCCCGAGATGCTCGCCCTCGTCGAAGAACTGCGAGGCAAGGGTGTAGAAATCTGGGCCGTCAGCTCGACCAACGACTGGGTCATCGAAGAAGGCATGAAGCGTTTCGGCATCCCCGCCGAACGCGTGCTCGCCGCGCGCGTCGAGGTGAAGGACGGAATCGTGACGGACACGATCCTTGACATCCCCACCGATGAGGGCAAGGTAGCGTCCCTCCAGCAGGCCGGTGTCTCATCGCCCGACGCAGTCTTCGGCAACTCCGTCCACGACGCCGCCATGCTCGCCATGGCGCGGCAGGCGTTCCCGGTCAATCCAACGCTGGCGCTCCTGGAGCGAAGCCTCAAGGAGCGCTGGCCGGTTTACTATCCGGCGTCGGTTGCGCCCGCGTGAGCCTTTGTGTGGCTTCGGTCGTCTAAACTGGAGTCAGGTGAAAGAGCCGATTCGCAAGCTCGAAAAACGCGTGGAACCTACAGTGCTGGACAGGCCGGTGCGCTTGGTGGTGGCTGCGCTGATTCTGCGCGGACCGGTAGACGGAGCAGTCTCCGAGCTGGAAGTGTTGATCTGCCAGCGCAAGCCGGACCAGCCCATGAGCTTGAAGTGGGAGTTTCCCGGCGGCAAGATTGAACCCGGCGAAGGCTCCGAAGAGGCTCTGATCCGCGAGTTGAACGAGGAACTGGGCATCTCCGCCGAGATCGGCAGGCGCGTCGCGCGCATTCGGCACAAGTATCGCAACGGAGGCACCATCGACCTGCAATTCTTCGTCGTCCGCGACTTCCGCGGGCCACTCCAGAATCGCATCTTCAACGACATGCGCTGGGTCCCGATGGCCACCCTGCCCGAATACGACTTTCTCGCCGCCGACCTCGGCCTGATTCGCGACCTCGCCGAAGGCAAGCTGCTTTAATCCTCAGCTCCGCATCAGGTTCCACATCCACATCAAAGACAGAATCGTCACAATCGCCGCCGTCAGCAAGGCGATGACGTTGAACAACCGCGAGTTCGTATACTCGCCCATCAGCTCGTGCTTGTTGATGAGCCTGAGCATGAAGACCAGAACAATAGGCAGCAGAACGCCGTTCAACACCTGCGAAAGAATGCTGAACTTCACCAGCGGAAAGTTGGGAATCAGCACAATCGCCGCGCCCGCGGCAAGCAACAGCGTGTAGAACCAGTAGAAGAACCGCGCCTCGCGAAAGGTCTTGTCGAGCCCGCTCTCCAGCCCAAGCCCTTCGCAAACCGTGTAAGCGGTTGAGAGCGGCAGGATGGACGCAGCAAACAGCGACGCGTTGAACAGCCCCGCTGCAAAGAGGATGAACGCGTAATCCCCCGCCAGCGGCTTCATGGCTCCCGCCGCGTCCGAAGGATCGACGATATTGCGGATGCCGTGCGTATAGAGCGTAGCCGCGCAAGCCACCACAATGAACCACGCCACCAGATCGGTGAAGAACGCCCCAACGATCACATCCAGTCGCGAGGCCTTGTACTGCCGCACGCTGACACCTTTTTCAACGATCGACGATTGCAGGTAGAACTGCATCCAAGGCGTGATCGTCGTGCCGATCACACCCACAGTCATATACACATAGATCTTGTCGTGCCAGACGCTGCGCGGCGGAACCTTCACTGTCTCGACCAGCGCAAGATGCCAGTTCGGCCCGCTCAGCACGCCCGCAACGATGTACGCAATATAGAAGACACTCGCCGTGAGAAACACCTTCTCGACGCTCTTGTAGTCGCCCTTGACCACCAACACCCAGACGATGAACGCGCAGATCGGCACGCTCAGATACTTGCTGATGTGGAACAACTGCATCGAGCCTGCGATCCCGGAGAACTCCGTAATAACGTTGCCGAAGTTGACGAGCACCAGCAGGATCATCATGACGAAGGTGACGCGCAGCCCGAACTCCTCGCGGATCAGGTCGCTCAACCCTTTGCCTGTGACCACGCCCATGCGTGCGCACATCTCCTGCACGACGATCAGCGCGAGCGTGATCGGAATCATCGTCCAAAGCAGCGTGTAGCCGAACTGCGCGCCAGCCTGCGAGTACGTCAGGATGCCGCCGGCGTCGTTGTCCACGTTCGCCGTAATGAAGCCAGGACCAAGCACGGCGAGGAACAGGATGATCCGCGTCCTCCATCTGCGGGCAGCCGTCATCGTGTGGCAGCTCCAGCACTCAGCGAGCGTCCCTCGCGGATGGAATGCACACGCTCCAGAATGAGGCCTACCTGTCTATCGTTGTGGTAGCCGTCCCGAGCCGCGCGTCGGCAGCCTGCGGCGGCAATCCGTTGTCGAGCGGCTTCGTCCGGCAGGTAGCGGCGAATCTTCTCTGCCATCTCCTCGAACGAGGAGAAGAAGACCGCCTCCTCGTCCTCCTTGAAGCGCTGCAGGTGCCCGTCCGAGCGCTCCGCCAACAGGAAGCCCTGACATCCGGCGATCTCGAAGCTCTTATGCACAAACTCGTCCTGATTGGAGTGTGTAAGGAAACTCAGGTTGATCTTCGAGCGCCAGATCGCTTCGCGATACTGCTGCTGATAGAGTTCACCTTCTCGAAAAAGGTGGGTGAAGACGTCAGGTCCCAGTTCGTGTTTCCACCGCCCTGGGTTGCCGGAGATCGTTACCGGAAAGCCGCACTCTCGCCACAGCCGAGTCAGAGTTTGTGCGCGGTCGTCGTACGGTGTACCGACAAAGGAGACCTCGCGATCTCGATCAGCATCCGACCAGTCCTCTGGCGGGGGGAATTGCAACGTCGGTTCATACGCTGTCTGAATCTTGATGACGTCGCGAGCTCCGCGTGAGGTGTAGTCCAGAATATTTTTGTCGCGCTGCACCACGTGCAGGTCATAGTGCGGAATGCCCTTCATGTAGAGCCGCCAGCCAGGATCGCGCCGCGGCCCAAAGGGATTGTCGATCATGTAGCTCACCGTAGCGATCCCCATCGCGCGCAGCCGGTCGAGCGTCCGCGGGCGCATCCACAGCAGCTTGTCAGCCCACAGCACATTGGGCCTTTCGCGCTCAGCCAGGCGCAGCAGATCACGATTCAGGCGATCGACTGCTGGCCCGACGACAAGACGATAGACAATCTTTTGAACCAGCGGATTGGCAGAATTGTACTCATACGCATTGAGTGGCACGACCTCGTGGCCCAGCCGCTCCAGCGCCCACAGGCGATAGAGAGAGGTATCGTTCGGGGAAAGGCCCGCGGCATACAGAATCTTCATAGAACAGTCTTTTTCCAGAATCTCTTCAAGGATAAACTGGACAAATCTCTAGTGGTCGGCACGCAGCAGCGCGATCACCTGCTCGGCATGAACGACGCCCACCAGCCGGCCATCGTGGTCGAGCACGGGGAGGGAGCGCAGGTTGTACTTGTCGAAGAGCTCCGCCACCTTGCGGCCGTTGGCGTCGATATTGCAGCTGACGACGTGTGCGCGCGGTAGCTCCGCAACCGCCGTACCGGCATCGGCAAGCAGCAGTTGGACCAGATGCACAATCGCGGTAATTCTGTGCCCTTCGTCGAGCAGATACACATCTGTAATCGTTTCGATGTCACCCTCAAACGTGCGCAGCGCCTCCACGGCCTGCTCAACCCTCGCGGCGACGGGAAGAGCGACGTACTCCGTGGTCATGCGTCCAGCAGCGGAATCGCCTGAAAACTCCAGCAGGTCCTCAACCTCCTGCCGCTCCTCCGGGTCCATCTCTTCGAGAATCGCCTCGGACCGCTCATCGGGCAGTTCGGCAAGCAGATCGGCGGCCGCACCAGGGTCCATCTCCTCGACGATGCCTGCAATCTGCTCCGAGTCCAGCGCCTCGATCAGCGACTGCTGCATCTTCGGCTTCACCTCTTCCAGTGCCTCTGCGGCCACCTCTTCGTCGAGGCTGAGGAAGAGCGCGTGCCGTTCCGCCGGAGCCAGCTCTTCCAGAATGTCCGCAATATCTGAGGGATGCATCTGGGAGAGCCGGTCCTGCTCGATCTTCAGCTTCACGCGCCGCGCCGGGTCGCGTTCGATCAGGTCGACGAAGTCCCACGGGATGAGACTGGGCTTGATGCGCGACGTGAGCCCACTAATGGCTCCGGCAGGCAGGCCTTTCAGCAGGCGGCGCATCGCCCCGCGCAAACCTACTTCCACTTCGGCAATGCGCAGGAGCAGATCTGGGCTATCCGGATGCGACGACTCCCACACCAGGTCCACATCGTTCACCCGAACCACCTTGTGCCCATGTACGTCGATAATCTGCTGGTCGAGCAGGTCTCGTTCCAGCAGAAGATACGTCTCGTCGTTGGACAGCGGGATCGGGCAAGCCGACTCACGCAGCTGCATCTGCCCGGCTGCGTTCAGTTGCAGCTCTGTGATCCGCACCAGCGAGGGGCTGTCGCCGCGCTTTGCCGGGGCACGCCGCAGTATCAGTCCGTGAATATGCGAGGTGTCGACGGACGGAGAGACGACGAACTCTCGCACGTGGCCGTACGCGGCTCCGTGGGCGTCGACCACCTTCGCGCCCATCAGCGCGGCGACGCTCGTCCTTAGATTGGCATGTTTGCTCATAAATGCGGCAAGAGTGCTCTACCAAACTTTACATGCTTGCGCGACTTAAGATGGCTTGTCCAGCACGAAGGGGGGATTGTGCCACTGGCGCTGCTCTGGCGTAT
>Ga0068855_100005127_pt1 | contig 15975 bp, 13 predicted proteins | sample KBSCornC52_FD_66592 | JGI IMG/M metagenome (GOLD analysis project Ga0068855, IMG submission 66592) | Corn rhizosphere microbial communities from Kellogg Biological Station, Michigan, USA - KBS Corn C5-2 | ecosystem: Host-associated > Plants > Roots > Rhizosphere > Soil ...
ACCCCGGGCAGCGAGCCATTGCCGAAGAACCACATCACGAACAGCGGCGGTACGGGAGTCGCTGTCTGAGCGTACGCCGTGCCGTTGCCGTTCAGCATGATCTCCAAGAGCGGCAGCGGGATGCTCACCGCGGCACCCGTCGCTAGCATCCCTCTCAAAACCGTTCGTCGATCCAAAGCTTTCTTGGTCATGTCTACCGTTCGCTCAAGGTTGCGGTGCAACGGAGGAAAATGCGTCGTTCGTCACGAGGGCGACGATCAAGTCGCGCATCTTGAAGCCGGAAGCGTTGAACGTCGCCTCCAGCGTATTGAGCACGCTCCCGTCCACCTCACGCTCCGGGTGGCCGAGAGCGTACGAGTAGTACCTTCGCACCAAACACTTAGCGACGGTCATGCTCTGACTCGCCGCGACGCCGAGAGCGCGAGAGTCAGCAACGGGCTGCCCATCGAACGTGCTGGTCGGATCCACCGGCAAGCCGTTGTCGGTGGTGCGGTATTTGCCGATCGCATCGAAGCTTTCCAAAGGCAGCCCGAGCGGATCCATGAGGGCGTGACACGCAGCGCACGCGGTTGCAGAACGGTGCTGCTCGAGCCTTTGGCGTTTCGTCATCGGCACGGTCGTCGGTTGATCGACCGCCGCTAGGTTGACGCCGGGCGGAGGCGGCGGAACCGCCTGACAGGTCAGCGCTTCTCGGATGAACTTGCCACGGAGCGTGGGCGACCCGGATTGCTGATTCGCGAACTCCGACAGCAAGCCAGCCTTGGTCAGGAGCCCCGCTCGCGGGCCATCTGCTGGTAGCATGCGCGGCTGGAACGTGGTCGAGGTGAGCCCTGTCGTCGGCAGGCCGTAGAGCGTCGCGAGATCCGAATTGACCACGACCTTCGGGGTCGTAAATAGACTCATCACGCTCGCTTGATCGTCGAACACGACGGACGCCCAGGTGTCTCGCACATCGCGGATCATTGCGGTCTGCAGATTCGCGCTGTACTCGGGGAAGAGCCCCGGGTCCTTGGCCTGAGTGGCCAGCCGATCCAGACGCAGATACTCCTCCGCGAAGTTCCCCACCGCCTCGCGACCGGCGGTTGTCCCGAGCATTCGGGTAACTGCGGTACGAATGCCGTCCGGAGTCGTCAACATGCCGCTGGCCGCTTGATCAAGCAGCATTTGGTCCGGCAGGCTGTTCCAAATCAGGAACGAAAGCCGCCCAGCCATCTCATAACCGTCGAAGCGAAGCGCCCCATTTGCAGCCGGCGCGCCGAGCTCCGGGCGATACAGAAAATTGGGCGACTCGAACAACTCTACGGTGGCCCAGCGAGCCCCTTCGACAGGGCTGTTCAGGGTAGTGGCCGCGCTTGCCGCGAGCGCGGCCAAGCCATCGAGCTCCGCGCTGGTGAGTGGACGACGCCAGGCGCGGAGCCCAAGTTTCTGGACAAAGCCTCGCAGGCAGGCGTCGTCGCTCTTACCAGTCGGCGTGCAGCCGATGAACTGCGAGCGCTTGGTCGCGTCTGAAAACACGGCATCGACCGCGCTTTCGATCGCGGTGTTGTACTGCTCCGCCCCCTGGTCCGAGGTGACGACGACCGCTGCACCAACGGACGCAAAATTTTGATCCCAGCTGTCAGCGTCGATCTGATTCACGTCCACTGCGTAGCTGAAGACGTCGCTCAGGGCGTTCCGGAACTGGGTGCGCGTCAAACGACGCAGCATGCCGGGCGCGGGCGTGAATGCCGGCGGATTGTCCACGATGGTGTTGGGATCACTCGTTTCGACAGGGCTCGAAGCCCCTGACCCGGTAGCCGGGCCCGCTCCCGGGGAAGACGACGTGGAGCTGCCACTTCCGCCAGATGAGCCGCGGACGATTCCTGTGCATCCGGCCACTAACATGAGACCGCATAGAGCCGCCGGCTTTGCCGCTCCGAGCTGCCGCAGGACTGCCTTGCTCATCTTGTTCTCCGCACCTTCAGCACAATCACGACGACCGCTTGCGAACGCCACTCGTCACGCACTTAAGCAGTGCGGTCACTCGCCCCAATCTGTCCTAAAATGTTTCCTTTCAACCGGTTGAATACCGGCGAACCCGGCGCGAGATCGCCTGAGAGAGTAAGATTGGATTCTCGCTGTACAGCCTGGGAAAGCTCGGATGGCGGCCTGCCCTCGACGGGCGTCGGCGGCGGAGCGGCGTTTTCATCAGCGATGGAAGACGCGCGCGGTTTGGCGAGCGATGCCGAGAGCCACGACTGGTCCGGTAGTGCTGTTTCTGGCGAGCCTTCCGCTAATCAACGCAAGGGAGCTGAGCGCGGCTGCGTTCGCGTTCAACCTCATGCCGGCGTCGGCTCACGCAGCACAGAAGGCCGACAACAGCGGCGCCCGTCGGGGTGCTGGCGGGTACTGCACCCACCGGTGTCGAGCGCCGAGCGGCCGCTCCGGCGCAAGCCAAGCAGGAATCGGCCGAAGCTCCAAGGCAAGGGGTAGCCCCCAGGCAAGTCCGCCCACGAGTGACCATTTGTCGACCTACCTGGACACATCGTGTGGTTGGTTGTGGCAGAGCGTGGGTCTATTTTTCGCACTGCGCCTGATTCCTCGCAGAGCGTCCACAAAGAAGCATTCTCGACACAAGAAACGATATTACGACTAAAGAAAGATCGTTCTCAGACGATTGGTGCTGATGCCACTCGGTGTTTCCGAATGCCACTCTCACTCAGCGCTTCCCCGGCGCTGATTGGATGATTTGCGCACAAAGCGCCCAAATTTCCAGGTCTGTCCAATCCGCTCAGCGGTGGGCAGTTGCAAGTTGAGAAAGCCGAGAAAGCGAATCTTTCGCGATAACGCGAACTCCCCTCGCAAAGGAACAACCAGGAATGAACCAGGCCATTGACGCTCGAATCGACCCGCGCATGCAGCTTTTCATGCGCTTGCTGGAGTCGGCTCCGCTCCTACTTTGGGAGCTCGACAAGCAGGGTTGTTTTACGATGGCCGAGGGTAAGGGTCTCGCGGCGCTCGGCGCGACTCCGGACAGCTGGGTGGGGCGTAACGCCCTCGATGATTGGAGGGGGACTGAAGCCGAAGAGCCGCTTCGTCGCGCGCTCGCAGGCGAGGAGCAGCGGAGAAACCTCACCTTGCCTGGCCCGCGCCACTACGACGTCTGGTATTTGCCGATCAAGGACCAGGCAGGTGAACCCAATGGCATGTTCGGTTTGGCGCTCGACGTAACGGCCGAGCGGGAACGTGAAGCGCAGCTTCGAGAACGGCTCGAGCTGGTCGAGGCGCAGCGCGCAACCATCGACATGTTTAGACTCGCCGTCAACTCGGCACCCGTCACCCTGTGGATGCTCGATCCGGACGGGAAGGTCCTGCTGAGCGAGGGTGGCGTGTTGGGGAAGCTTGGCTTGAAACCGGGTGAATCGGTCGGCCTGAATGCGCTCGAGATGTACCGCGGGTCGCCGATGGAGGAATCGATTCGCCAGACGCTCGCCGGGCAGCAGACGAACACGGGCATGGAATTTGGCCCGGATTTGTACCTCGACACCTGGTGCGTCCCGCTACGTGAGGAGGGCACCGACCGCATGTCGGGGATCCTCGGGCTCTCGATCGATTCGACCGAGCGTGCCAAGAGCGAACGCGCCTTGCGCGAAAAATTCGAAGTCATCGAGCGGCAAGCGGCCACGATCCGCGCCCTCGCCACACCCATCATCCGCATTTGGGACGAGATCTTGTGTCTACCCGTGATCGGCACGGTCGACAGCCAGCGCACCGCGGAAATGATGAACGCACTACTTCAAGCGATCACGCGAGAGCAGGCAAGGTTTGCGATCGTCGATTTGACCGGCGTCGATGTCGTCGACACCTCCACAGCCGACCATTTGATCCGCTTGTTCAAGGCGGCACGCATTTTGGGCGTGGAAGGCGTGCTGTGCGGCATTCAGCCGGCCGTCGCGCAAACCGTGGTCGCGCTCGGCATGGATCTCGGGGAAGTCCGTACGTCGCGCACACTCCACGACGCGCTTCGCTGGTGTCTCGGCCGTCGCTCCAGCGACAAGGCTCAAGCGAGCAGCGGAGCCGCCGTGCCTGGAGTGGGCTGAGCCATGAGCGAGTCGGGTACGCCGATCATCCGCCTGTATTTCAATCTGATCGTGCCGATTCAGGGCACAATTTCGGACGCGGGCATCGCCGGGCTGCGCGAGGATGTCACGCGGCGGATCGCGGCTGAGCCCGTACGCGGGCTGATTCTCGACATGTCCGCCCTAACGTACATGGATAGTTTCGTGACCCGCGTCGTGCGCGATCTAGCGCTGATTGCACGTTTAATGGGCGTGACGACCGTGCTTTCGGGGCTCTCCGCGGAAATCGCCATCACCATCACCGAGATGGGACTCGGGCTATCCGGAGTCGTCACCACTTTGAATCTCGAGCGCGCGCTGGAGCAGCTGGCGCGTCAGCACGAGCAGGAGTCCCGTGAGCTCGACATTGGGCAGCCAAGTTCAGCGTAGGTCGGGAGGCGCTTCGGAGGGGCTGCAGGCCCTGCTCGAAAAGAACTTCGCGCCCGTCGTCGCGCGCACCTTGCTGATGGTTGCGAGGCGCCGGGCGAACTGCGCGGAAGGCGAAATCAGCGGTGGCGTCCTGGCTACCGTCGTGCGCGAAATCGAAGGCTCCTTGCCGGCCTATCTGGCCGATCCAGAGCGGCGTCGGGCGTGCGTTTCGGCGCTGCGAGCATTCTTAGGCGAGGGTTCCTCGAGCGGGATCAACCCGATCGTGGCCCGCCTCGTGCCGATCAATTCGGATGCGGACATGCAGCTCGTGACCGAGGCGGCACGCAACTGCGCGCGAGAAGCCGGAATGTCCGTGCTCGATCAAACCAAGACGATGACGGTGTGCGCCAAGCTTGCGCGCAATATTTTGCAGTACGCCGGCTCGGGCGAGCTCCGACTGTGGCTCGTGGATCGACCGCGCCGCGGGCTTGGCATCGAAGCCGTGGATCGGGGCCCGGGCATCGCGGATCTGGCGCGGGTATTGTCGCCGAAATACGTCTCCCGAACCGGCATGGGGATCGGGCTACAAGGTTCCCGACGCTTGGTCGACGAGTTCGAGATCGAGTCCGCACCGGGCAAAGGGACGAGCGTCACGCTCCGCAAGTATGCCTGAGCCCCTGGTCCTGGACGTGGGCTCGGCCGTCGTTCCGATCGCAGGCGAGAGCGTGTGCGGCGATGTCGTCTTGATTGAGAATTGGAACGAGCATGGCGCACTCCTATTTCTCGCGGACGGTTTGGGTCACGGCCCGCAGGCTGCGGAAGCAGCGACTCGCTGTGTGACCACGCTGGCGCGCGAAGCGCCGCGCGGTTTGCCGGAGGCATTCGCGGAAAGTCACCGAGAGCTGCGCGGGGGCCGCGGCGCCGTGGCAGCAGCGGTACGGATCGACGCCGAAGCCGGCGCGCTGGAGGTGGGCATCGTTGGCAACGTGATCGTGCGGCAAGTGGGCATTCGCAATGGTCGAATCCAGTCGACCACCGTGGTCTCCGTACCTGGCGTGCTGGGTAGCGCGTTTCGGCGCGTGCCAATGCAGCGCTTCGAAATCGAGGCCGGTGACGTCATCGTGTTGCACTCGGACGGGCTTCCCTCGCACTTCGAAACGATGCAAATCCGCGCGACCGACGCCCACAATGCGGCCAGCGAGATCCTCGCTTGCCACGCGCGTGCTCGTGACGATGCTTCGTGTGTCGTAGTACGCGTATTGCCGCCGGGCAGCGTGGTGATGCGCACGGCGCTGCCGTGCACGAACGACGCGGGCTTGCAGGTGCCGCTGCGCAGCGCAGCCGACGTGCCCGTGGCGGCGACCGCAGCACGCTCCTTCGCGCGCGATGTCGGACTCACAGGTCGTGGCCAATGGGAAGTGAGCATTGCCGCTTCAGAGCTCGCCCAGAACGTGCTGAAGTACGGGGTCGAGGGCGTGCTCACCCTGCGGTTGGATCGCGAGCACTCGTTGGTGCTCGAGGTCACCGATCGCGGTCGTGGCTTCGGCGCAGCGGAAGAACGACCGGGGCTCCGCGAGGGCCTCGGCGCGGTCCAGCGAATGATGGACACCTACGAGGTTCTCACTGGGCCGATCGGCACCCGAGTGATCGCTACGAAGCGAGTGGTGTGTCCATGACTTGCGCGGAGCGTGCGCGTGGGCGGGCGCCTGTTCAGCCTCTGGCCTTTTCGTCGCTGATGCGTGCGTGCTCCAGAAGCAGGCTGGTGAGACTGCACTGTAGTTCGTCCGATCCGCCCACTTCACCCGCCGTAAACTCGAACTGACCCGTCGCCCAGGACAAGAGTTGCTCGATGAGGACTCTGGCCGGGAGCCGGCGCGAGTCGTCATCGCACTCGACGCGCAATGGCCGCCCCTCGGCGATCAGCACCCGGGCCGTGTACGCGCCGCTGAGTGCGAGCGCGCCGGTCTTGCGCTCGAGTTCCAAGAAATTGAGCACCGACGGCAAAGAGACCTGCTCCAGATCCCCGCGCAAGTTCTTTTGCTGCGCCGAGCTCTGGTTCTTCTGCGCGAGTCGGAGCATTAGCCGGTCGGCGCGGGTGAGCAGCAAGCGAGGGCTACACGGCTTGGCCAAGAAGTCGTCGACGCCCAGCTGATAGGCCTTGAGCCGCTCATCTTCGCCACCAAGTCGGGTCAGGAAGATGACCGGAATCGACGAGAGTGAGCGCCGGGCGCGCACCATGCGCAAGAGCTGCCAGCCGTCCATCTTCGGCATTTGAACGTCGGACAAGATGATGCCGGGAGGGTCTTTCAGGCAAGCGGCGAGCGCGTCCAGACCGTTGCCGGCAGTTCGCACCGTGTCACCGCGCTCTCGAAACGAAGCTGCGGCGGACTCTAGGGACAGTCGATCGTCGTCGACGATCAGCACGTTCAATACCGCTCGCGGAGCAGCGGGGCGCACACTCAGTAGTGGCGGCCGACTGGCGATGAATCGCTCGATGCGAACTCGACAGGGATCGGCACGGTCGAGAAACTCCAGACCGAGCCCCGCGGGCTGACCCGTGGCGCTCGCAACCGCGTTGTCCCGCACGTACGCGACGCGGCAAGTGATCGGAATATCTCCGCCATCTTCCGGCAGCTGGAGCACCAAACGTACGACTGCGTCGACCGGCAGAGAGCGCTCGGTAAGATAGAAGATTTCGCCCTGCGACAAGTCGCTGCTGTACGCGACAACCAACTGATCGACGGTCGGATAGGAAACGCGGAAGACGGCCTCGACGCGCGCAGGTTGCCGGTCGGAGCCGCGATCGACCGCTTCCGGTGCCGACACAAAACGGTAGAATCCATCCTGCTTCATGATCGGAGGTCGTACCGGTTATACGTTCAGCCCGCGAAACACTTTATACCCCGGCTGAGCCAGGAGCTGTTGCGTTTTGGCGCAGGGCGGCACCCGTCTTCGTCTCGGTCGAGATCAGGCGCCTGAGCGGACACCCAATGGCAACTTGAAACCGAGAAACGACGCTGCGCAGACTCGGGCGAGGCCAGGAATTCCTGCTCGGCGTTTTCGCAGGCGGTGGCCATCGGCCGCCCTGCAGCATTCCCGCAGTCCTGAGCCCGCCTCTTGGCATGGGTTCCAATTCGAGGAATTCTCGGCCATGCGCCTCGCTCTGCTGGTCAGCGGTTGCTTGCTCGCCGCGTGTTCGCGACGAGCAGAATCGCGTGCCGGCTCACACGATGCTCCGCACGATGTCCGCGTGGCGGCAGTTGCTTCCGCTGCGAACGCGGCGCACGTCGAACCGGTCACTCGGCGCGGTCAGGCACTGGCGCTCTTACCCGACGAAGCGACGCTGATCGTCGCTGACGAAGATCACGAGGTCTTGTTCTCGCTGCCCGCATCACTCGACGACTCGCAGCGAGTGCGAGTGGTCCCCTTGCCCGGTCCGCCGGCAGAGGTCGTGGCGCTCGCGGGTCGACTGTTCGTCACGGTGCGCACTTTGCCGACGGAGGAGTCGCGGCGAGCGCGCGACAAAATTCGCGGGCCGGTGCCGATCGCATCGCAGGTCGACCTTCCTGCAGCTTCGTCGACGTCGTCCGCTGGCGTAGCCAACTCAGCTGGCTCGAGCGCAAAGAAGGCCCCGGGGGCTCGCAAACGCAACACACCCGCCGCCCCCTTCGATCCGAGTGTCGTGCGCGGCAGCCAGGGCGGTCTCTTGCTCGCCTTCGCTCCTAGCGCGAGCGGCGAACTCACGGAGGTCGGGCGCACGGTGTTGGCGACCGATGCCTGGGGGCTCGCGATCACGCCCGACGAGCGGCGTGCGGTCGTGACCAGCGCGTGGTCCGGCGTGGTCAGTCTCATCGATCTTGCGACGATGAAGCTGCTCGCCAGCACGAACACTCGGCGCGAACCACGCGGCATCGCGCTCACCGCCGACGGCAAAACCGCCTACGTGTCGCACCTGGTGGGCGGTGAGCTGACGCGCCTCGAGCTCGGCGCGGATTCGATACGCGCGACCTCGCTTCCTCTCGCCGTCGCTCCCGCGCGCGCAGCCGTCGGAACGACACTCGACGCCGCGCTCGGCTACGATCTCGTGCTGTCTCCGGACGAACAGAGTCTCTACGTGCCGCGACACGCGCTCGGCGCCGGAGGGGTCGCCACGTGGTGGGGCGCGCCCAGCGTGGATATTCTGGACGTCGCATCGGGCGGATCTGTGGCACCAGCGCGGGCGCCGCGTTCGCCGACTGCGACCCTGAAAGCCGAGTACATTCGGCCTGCGTTTCCCTGGGAGGCGCAGGCCGGGGTCGCACCGTCGCCCAGCAATGAGCTCGTCCAGCCGCGCGCGGTCGTCTATCGCAAGACCCACGACAGCTTGCTGATCGCCAGCGAGGGCTGGGATACGTTGACCGAGGTCGACGCATTGGCGGCCGATCCGGCGATGGCGGTAATCCGTGTCCATTCACTCGGAGCCGGCTACGATCCGTTCGGCACTTTTCCAGAGCACGGCGGGGCACCTACGGGGATCGCGCTCAGTCGCGATGAACGCTGGGCATACGTCTACTGCCGCAGCACCTTCGATGTGATTCGCGTCGATCTCAATCAGGGTGAGCAGCGGCGTGCGCACCTTGCCAACGACGGGCTGCCCGCGGATGCGGCGTACGGGCGTCGCTTGTTCGCCAACGCTCGGAGTGCGGCGTTGAGCGGCGGTCTAGCTTGTGCCGCGTGCCATCCTGAAGGGCGCGACGACGGCTACGTCTGGCGCGAGAGCGATCAAGGCGTCTTCCTCGGACGGCGCGAGAACGCAAAGCATATGCTACCCACGAGTTCGGGGTTCGAGGTGCCACGCGCAGGTCCGCCGGCAATCCTGCATCCGCGACAGACTCCGATGCTCGCTGGCCGCACGCGCGCGAACGGACCCTACGGGTGGCACGGCAACAACAAGGACATCGTGGAGCGCTTGTTCGCGGGCTTTGGTTTGCATCGCGGCGAATGGCAAGGCAGCGACTCGGACCGAGGCACTGATCTGGCCAAGATCGACTATCTGGCCGATTTCCTGCGCTCCGGCTTACTGCCCCCGCCAACACTGTCGCGCCCGCTGAACGCGCAGGAAGAGCAGGGCAAGGCGCTGTTCGAGGATGTGCGCGTCGGCTGCGCAATGTGCCACGTCCCCGCTACGGAATTCACGGACCGAGTGGTGACGCCGCTCCGCGTCTTGGAAGCACGCCCGGGTTTCGATGCCGAAGCCGACGCGGCTTTCAAAACGCCCAGCTTGTGGTTCGTCGGAGGAACGCCGCCCTATCTACACGACGGAAGCGCCGCCACGCTCGAAGAGCTCGTGCGCACGAACGCCGATCGCATGGGCAAAACCAGCCAACTGAACGAGGCTGAACGCGTCGCGCTGGTCGCCTATTTGAGGGTGCTATGAAGTCGAAGTCGAGCACTGCGCTGAGGGGATGGGCCGCGTTGAGCGCAGCGTGTGCGCTCGGTGCGGCAGCGCCAAGCGCGTCCACGCCGCAAGTTCCGCCGCCATCCGTGATCAACGGCGCCGATGTACCGAGCGATGCATCGAAGGCGCCCACCGCTGCCGAATGGGCCGCAGCCCAGCCCGTCCGCATCAACCGCGGCGATCCGGGCTCGTGCGCGGTGTCACGGATTCGAGAGTGGCTTCGGTTGCGCTGTCCGGGTTGGATCGGCGGTGGTTTGGTCGCGGGCGATCCTAAAGGCGTCTCGATCAGCGCATTCGGCCAGGTCGGTGAAGTGAGCGATGACACGGTCACCACGCTCGTCCTTCCACTCAGCCGCGATCAAGCGCGAATCGTCTCTTTCATGCAGCTCGGCCAAGAGTATAACTCCGACTCCTACGCCGAAGGCGGCATGCTGAGCGTGGTCTGGCGCCGCGGCCATCCCGATCCGATGCTGGTGATGAGCGTCCAACCCGCGCCCGGTATGAAGTGAACGCCGAGCCCTGACCGAGCGAAGGTGCCGGCTCTGGCCAGCGCCAAGGGCAACTGCCCCTTCAGCCACCTGCGCTGCGCACGGCCGGCACGATCTGCGCCGGATCGTCAGTCATGATGCCGTCAACGCCCAGCGCGACCAGGCGTCGCGCTTCGTCCGGATCGTTGATCGTCCAATAGTCGACGTGCAATCCGAGCCGTCGCAGCTTCTCGAGCGTGCGTGGCGTGGCGAATTTCAGCGGCCCTGCATGGGTCGGGATCTGCGCCCGCGTTTTGCTACGGGTCTGCTGGAGCCAATTGGGCAGGAGCCAGCTGTGCAGAAATTCTGCCCGCGAGAGCGAGCTCTCGCCGCGCCAGCCGCGCCGGCGTAGGTGCACCAGCGTGGAGCGAAAAAAGCTCGCCGCGATCACGCGCTCTTCGGCCGCATGCTCGCGCACGATCGCCAGGAAGCGCTCGACGAGCGCGGGCTCCTCGGTCTTCAGATCCATGTTGATGGGCACCGCGGGCAGCTCGGTCAGCAGCTCATGCAGACTCGGCATACGATAGCCCTGGCCTTGAAAAGGGCGGCCGCCGTGCGCGTCGACGAAGCCGTAGCCTGCGTCCCAGCTCTGGATTTCTGCGAGTGCCGCGCTGCGAAGCGTGCGCGACACGCCCGTCATGCGCATGCCGTCCACGTCGTGCGCAGCGACGATTTCGCCATCGGCCGTCAAGTGCACGTCGGTCTCGAGCGCGTCTGCCCCGAGCTCGAGCGCGCGCTGAAACGACGGCAACGTGTTCTCCGGACGTTCCGCGGCGGCCCCGCGGTGAGCAAAGACGGTGGTCACGGTGCCTCTCGCTCACAGGGACGGCCGCTCTGCATAGCGCGCGTTTCGAAGGCCGACATTCCTCTACGAGACGAGACTCGGCCGCTTCAGTCAACGCTCGAAGCAGAGGACTGCCGATGGCACGGGGAAGCGCGCGCCACTGGGCCGTCCTTGCCACACGTGCTGGGCGGGCGACAGCGCGCGGCCCTTGGGCCGCAAATGGCGCTCCAAGATCGCTCATATTCGCCCGTATTTACGTGAAAACGGGCATGGTACGGCACTTGCTCAACGCACGCTCGATGTCGATTCGTATCTCGCCATTGCTCACGGCGGCCACGTGGCTCTGCACCTGCGCGATCAGCGCTGAGTCCCAGGCGGCGCCGCACGCGCGCGATAGCTTTTATGTGCAGCTTACGACCGGGTTCGGCTTGCCGCACTTCGCGATCACGGCCGACGATGATGGCGCAGGAGCTCCCGATCGCTACACGGCCACGAGGAGCGATGTCTCGGCGGAAGGCTCGCTCCTCTTGGGCATGCCGCTTCGGCCGGGCCTCGTGCTCGGGGTCGGCGGCATCGCGACGATGTCCTTTGGCAGCAACCGGGACATCACCCGGAACGGGCAGCCGTGGGCGCTCGTCGACGTCAAAGACCAACTATACCTGTTCACCGGCATGGTTGGACCGTTCGTCGATATCTATCCCAGCGCCACGCTCGGCTGGCACGCGCAGGCCCTCGTCGGCTATGCTCAAGCGAGCTACGCGCAAATCACCCAACATCCCTACCACGATGGCTCGCCGAGCGGCATCGGGCTGATGGCGGGCATTGGACACGATTGGTGGGTCAACGAGGATTGGAGCATCGGACTGCTCGGACGGCTCACGTACGCGAGTCTACGGGTCAACCGGGCGCCGTTTTCGGGCGGCATGCCTTCGCTGTCCGAGCACGTGGCGCTCGTCTCGCCGAGCCTGGAAGTCACATTCACCGCTCACTGACTCGAGCAGGTTTTACCTGCGGTCCAAAGCGCGAGCCGAATCGTCCGAAGGCTCGGCAAGACTCGAGCGCTGCTGCAAGGCCAAACGACAGCGAGCGAGCGTGCAACGCGACGATTGCTCGCTGATTCTCTCCTTTGAGCAGATACCGTTGCAATCTGACCGTCTGTGAGCGCCGAATGACAGCTGGCATCGAGCCCGATTCGAGCCCACGCTTGCGGCTGACGATCGCTGGGTCTGCTCGTATTCCGTCCAGGTGCGAGCTCGGGCCAACACTCGAGCAAGGGACCCAAAGCATTGACGCATTCCATCCGCACTCCCAATGTGAATCCGCCGAACGAAGAGCGCACGCTGGCACAGCGGCTGAGCGGCGCCTTCATCGTGTTCGGGGCACTCGTGGCCGCAGCGTTTTTCGTGACGGTGACCGCGTACGGGGTGGACTCCACTTGGCTTACGCCCGAATTGCAGCAGAGTCGCCAGGCCGAGCACGACGAACACAACACCCACGTGGCTGTGCTCGACGCGGAGAACGGACTGCGCGGCTACCTGATCACGCACGACCCCCGCTACCTCGAGGCCTACGCGCGCCGTGAGAGCGGCCAGGGCCGAGCCAACGACGCAGCGACTAGCGATCTCGGCGCCACTCCAGGCTTGGCAGCCGCGCTGCTCAGCACTCGACTGGCCGAAGAAAAATGGAGCGAGGGCTGGGGCAAAGCCGCGGCAGACTCGCGCCCCGATGCGCGGCCTCCGCCGTTGACCGAAGGCCAGGCGCTCTTCGATGTATACCGGCAGCGGCAGACCGTGTTCGCGGCCGCTCTCGAACGTCGCACGCAGGCCCTGCGCAGTCGTCACGAACGGCTGATCTCCGTCCGGGTGATGGTCGAGCTCGTCGTGTTCGTCGGGATCCTCTTTTTCGCGATGCATCAGCATCGGGCACTCCACAATGGCATCGTCACCCCGGTGGCCGCGCTGCTGCGTCACATTCGCCGGATCCGGGACGGACACTTCGAGGCCGTGGTCGATCATGCTGCCCCGCGCGAGCTGGCAGAGCTGGCGCAGGGGCTGAACGAGGTGGGGCGCGCATTGGTGGGCGCGCGAGAAACCGCAGTCTTGCGTGATGAAGCGCTCAGCGAGCACTCGATCCGCCTACACCAGATTCTCGACGCGAGTCGCGAGTTTTCGGAAAGCCTGAATCTCACCTATGTCGTGAACTCGGTGCGCGAAAGCACCGCTGCCATCGGGGGCTACGAGCAAGTCATCGTTTGGCTGATGGACGACGAGCAGAAACGTCTCGTCGACACTCAAGAAGGCACGGCGGCACCGCCCTTGGACGGCGCACTCCCACTCCCGATGGGCAAAGGCCTGGCTGGGCGCGCGGCAAAGGCAGGGCGCACCACATTCGAGGGCCCAGCCGGTCAGGTGAGGTTCAGCGACAGCGTCAACCGTCAGGTTCGGGCGATCGCGATCCCCCTGATCGTCGGAGCGCGCGTCGTGGGTGTGCTCGAAGCGCGTCATGCAGAGGCGTGCGTTGCGACCAAAGAGGTCATCGAAATCCTCGAGATGCTCGCCACGCACGCGGCCACCGCGATCGAGTCGGCGCGCCTGCACGAGGTCATCGAAGAGCGCAGTCAGGTGGACGCCTTGACTCGGCTGCTGAACCGGCGGCGCTTGGAGGAAGATCTCGAGGCGGAGTGCAAGCGCTGCGCCCGCTACGGTCGCCCACTCGCGTTCGTGATGTTGGATGTCGACCACTTCAAAGCGATCAACGACGCTCACGGTCATCCCAAGGCAGACACCGCGCTGCAGGCCCTGGCCGATGTCATCGTTGGCTGTACCCGCACCACGGACACCGCCTACCGCTACGGAGGTGAGGAGTTTTGCATCGTACTCCGGGAGACCACCGCCGAAGACGCCATGCATTTCGCAGAGCGGCTCCGTCAGCGCATCGAGCATCGGTTCGAATCGGGCGAGGTGACCGGGATCACTGCGTCGTTCGGCGTCGCTGAATTTTTGGCGGAACTGCCCACGCCGCGCGCACTCGTGGAGGCGGCCGACGCCGCGATGTACGAATCGAAGCACGGAGGCCGAAACCGCGTGGCACTCAGCATGAAGCCGCCAGCCTTTCCCGCGCTGCCGCAGGTGGTCGTGCCCGCCCTCGGAGTGTTGGTGCCCTGAAGCGGCAGCGATGCCGAGAGCCAACCGCCCTCTCAGCGCCAAACTTCGGTCGCCCGCCCGGCGGCGCTTTTCTGCAGCACGGCGCGCGGCCGCAAAATTCTGCGCGCTCGCGCCTAGAAATCCTTTAGCCTCGAAAGGATGATCAGAGCTCTCTTTTTCGCATTCGTGCCTGTCTTCATCACCGCCTGTAGCTCGAGCTCAGCTGGATCCCCCAGTGACTCGTCCGCAGCCGGCGATACAGGTGCAACGTGCCCCCATGTCGCTGGCACGTGGAACATTGCGGAGCACTGCGACCCAACACTGGTCGGCGAAAGCGCCGTCGTGACTCAGACGGATTGTTCGCTCGCCTTCGCCGCGCCCTTCGACGGCTTCAGCGGAACGGTCGCGAGCGACGGCAAACTCACGCTGAGTGGACCGCAAACCTGCTCCGGCACGGCGAGTTCGAGCACGATCAACCTGAACTGCACCCCCGGCACGTGCACGGTCAAGCTGACCAAGTAGTCGCGCTGCCCTGCTGCTGGAGCGGCAGTTGAGCCCATTCCCGTGCTCCGGGCGCCCGCCGGACGACGAGCGCGACGACCAGTGCTACTCTCGGTGACCGAAATGCTGACGTCCTGGCTTCAGCTCGTGGAAGGTGTGCTCCGGCCCGCGCGGCCCGAGCTCGAAGTGTGCCTGCGCGAAGGCGAACTGCAGCGCGCTCGCGTGCGCGCCTTGGCCGAAGCGCGCACGCAAGCGCTCGCCGAGTGTCAGCGCCGGATCGAGGCCGCGCGCGCCGAGATCTTCGCTGCCGGCGACGGCGTGGTGCCACTCCACATGACCGAGTTGGAGCGCGAATGGCGCGCGGCCGCACGCTCGGCGGACGCCGACGGCGGATTGATGGAGCTCTGGTCGCGCATCGCGCCGCCCGCGTGGATCGACCGCAAGCGCTGGCGTGACAGTGACGCCTCGGCGCAGCTCGACGCAGCGCTCGCCCTGGCAGCCGACGTCCCGGGCGTCGAAGCAGCAGAGGCCGCGATCGCAGCGCTCCGCGTCGCGCTCGTGCCCTGGCAGACGCGCATCAGCTCACGCATTGCCTGGCGCGCCTTCGACGCCGATAGCGATTGCGTCAGCGCCTTGCTCGCAGCGCCGCTGCAGCATGCGCACGAAACGGTCGTCACCCTCGACGCGGGTCCACGGATCCTCGAACGCGCCGAGCAGCTCGAACGCGCGGTTCAGGCGGCCGCGCTGGCGCGCTTTCCGGAACGCCCGCTCCTCGCCCAAGCGCTCGCTCGTGCCGCGTTCGTCGACGCGCTGCTCCGCGCCGCGCCAGAGCCCGCGCGCCCGAATCCGGTCACGCCCCTGCGGGCGCTCTGGCAAACGGGCTACGCGCTCGCGTCAGTCAGCGACTCGGCTGTGACGCTCGAAATCCCGGGCTGGTAACGAGCACCACGCCGCGCGGAGCGTCTGTCAGCTCCGCGCGAACGTTTTGTTTTTTGATGGTCACGAGTCACGTCGCGCTGCGGCGCAGCCTTCGGCGTCGCAGCGCGGCTTCCTCGCCCAGCCAACGCGGTCCGCTCAGAAGCGGACCGTCACCAGCGAGGCTTTGGGCACCACGATC
>Ga0068855_100005129_pt1 | contig 15973 bp, 9 predicted proteins | sample KBSCornC52_FD_66592 | JGI IMG/M metagenome (GOLD analysis project Ga0068855, IMG submission 66592) | Corn rhizosphere microbial communities from Kellogg Biological Station, Michigan, USA - KBS Corn C5-2 | ecosystem: Host-associated > Plants > Roots > Rhizosphere > Soil ...
CTGCGCCATCAGCTGATCCGTGGTTGCGCCGTTGCGGACAGCCTCTTTCGCGCGGCTGACGAACTTGTCGATCTTGTCCTTGTAGGCTTCGACATCGGCCTTGGTCAGGACCCCGCCGTTGCCGGGAATGCAGGCGTCAAAATCCAGCTTCAGAATGCTGGCCAGGACATTCGGCCACTCGAGGAAACTACCGCCGCCCGCGTAATCCGCCAGCGGCCCCAGCGCGCCGGTAGTGATGACATCGCTCACCACCACCACCTTGAGATCGGGAAAATACACCACCGAATCTCCGCTGGTATGAGCCCGCCCGAAATGGTGCAGCTGGACCTCGGCGCCCCCTAGCCGCACGGTATATTCGGCTCCCGGATAGGTCACGTTCGGCGAAGCCGGCACGGCGTTCCCAGTGGAAGCAGCCAGGTTCTTCTTTAGATTTTCGTGCCCCACCACCTGCACGCCCGCCGCGAGAAAACGATCGTTATTGCCAGTGTGGTCGGCGTGATGGTGGGTCACGATAAGAAATTTCACGGGCTGGCTGGTGACCGACTTTATCTGCGCCATAAGAGCGTTGTAGTTCTGCTCGCCGGGGAGTTTGCCGTCGACCAGGATTACGCCGTCGCTGGTCACGCGAGCTTCCGAATTGGCGCCGGCGCCGGGGATCAGGTACAGGCCCGGCTTCACCTGCTGAATGGGCTGCACCGGCGGTCGCCCGCCGCCCTTATCCTGCTGGGCCAGCGCGAGTGACGCCAGCGCGGCGACTAGAAGCACTGTCTTCAGTACCATGATTCCTCCTCAGGTAGGGACAGTATACAGCGCCAGCGCTCTTAAAGGGTGTTCAGATCCTTGATGCGTTCCTTGACCATCGCGGCATTTTGTTCCACTTCCTCAGGCGTGTAACCGGCGGCGCGAAAACAATCCCGAATCTGTTCATCGGAGAGCGGCTCGAGCAGCTTGCCCAGCCACCGGGCATCCGCAAGAGGAATGTTTTTCACCACGTCCTGCATGTGGGTGCGCGTGGCATAGTTGGGAACGTTGACAACCGAGAGAACAAACGGCCGGCTGTTCAGGAAGAAGTCCACATGTTCCGCGGTTACCTTCTGGATGAACTTGCTGGCGCTATAGTCGCCCGGATTGCTCTTCGAGCGCGTCAGACTGTTTCCGGTTTTGCCAAAACTGGCGCCCAGATCGCTGACTGCGTAACGAGTGCCTTCGCGCTTCTCGGTGTAGATCGAATTGTTGATCTCTTTCAGGTCCCAATTGTCGATCAGCGCCATCATGATCTTCAGCCCGTTCAGCTCTTTGGTCCCGGACAGCGGATTTTTGAACCAGCTCCAGTTGCCGTTTTTCTTTTGTCCCGACAAGTGGCGCTCCAGACGCACGCCGGTGACCAGGCCATCGGCGGAGACAAACTGCTGGCCGCGCTCGAGCTTGCGCATCTTGTCCACCTGCAGGGTGGGCAAATAATAATCTTCATCGGTAAAGTAACCCGCGGCCCAAACCAGGCGGGTTGCGGCCGTTTCGGACTTGCTCTCTTCCCCGAGTTTTGCTTTCCAGCGCACACCCTGCTGGTCCACGATTTCAAACTTCGCCGAAGTCCCCTGCTTGTCCTCGCTCACGAACGTGAACTTGCCGGTGGGTTCGTGCTCCTTGCCGCCGGAGCCGTAGAGCAGATTAAGTGACGCGATATCTCCCCGGTCGGTCCACAACGCCGCGGTCGAAATATTGCTGTTCTTGGCCGTCCCGCCGGTGGCAGTTTTCGGCGCTTCGTACGCGCCCAGAGGCACGAGAAAGGCTGCCGCGAGCAGGCTGCAAAGGACGTTCATGGGTGTGCGTGGTCGGTTCATTGGGTCTCTCCCGGTAAAGGGATAGAGGCACGTCGAGTACCGACTCCAAGACCATGCGGATCGGGGCATCTGCGGTCCCCCTGTAGAAGTTGCCCGACTCGTGACGACCGCATGCAGTCATATGACCACGGATGGTCAGCCATTTCGGCCGCAAGTCTCAGTGTATGAAGCGTTTCACCCGTCCTCTGATCCCCTGCACCGCAGCGACGGCTGGACTGGCCCGTCACGTGCGCTCAAAAAACGGTGGTGGCTCAGGCCCGGGCGCCATGGATGGCGAGGCCGTATGGCCCCGCGGAGGATCGAACCTGAAGCTATTGATTCAACCCCACGATGGCGTCGCGCCGCTTCTTGCAGGAATCAAGAGCGCCAAAAAGAGCATCGACATCCTGATCTTTCGTCTGGACCTTAAGGATCTGGAGGTGGCCCTGAAGACCGCTTCCGGCCGGGGCATCGCGGTACGCGCGCTCATCGCCCACACTAACCGGGGCGGGGAGCCTAAGTTGCGCAACCTTGAAACCCGGTTTCTCGAGGCCGGCATAACTGTCGGGCGCACTGCCGATGATTTGATCCGCTACCACGGCAAGATGATGATCGTTGATCGGAGGACGCTGTTCCTGCTGTCTTTCAACTTTGTCCACCTGGATATCGATCATAGCCGCGGCTTCGGCATTGTCACCAGAAGCGCCAAAGTAGTACAGGAAGCGGTGAAGCTGTTCGATGCCGATCTCAACCGGCGGTTATATTCGGCGGGCAACAATGCTCTCGTCGTGAGCCCCGCAAACAGCCGCAAGCAGCTCACGGCGTTCATCAAGCAAGCCCGCAAGCAACTGTTGATTTACGATCCTAAGATCGCCGACAAGCAGATCATCCATCTCCTTGAAGACCATGCCAAGGCGGGGCTCGACATCAAAATTATCGGAAGCATCGCCGCGCGCAGCGCCAACCTTCAGGTGACTCCCCTCACCAGCATGCGTCTGCATACGCGAACCATTATTCGCGATGGCAGCCAGGCGTTTGTGGGCAGCCAGAGCTTGCGCCAAGCCGAACTGGATCTAAGGCGCGAAATCGGAATTATCGTTCGTGATGTGAAGGTGGTGAAGGCCTTGCAATCGACCTTCGAAACGGATTGGGTATCCACCGGCTTTGAAGAGGCTCGCGACGCCGTGAAAGCCGGCGCACCGGAAACCCCGGCGCAGACAGCAAAGGCTACCCGGGCCTTGGTCAAAGAAATGCCGGCAGTGCAAACCACGCTTAAGCGCGCGATCAAACAGGCGGTCAACCGAGCGGGCAAGGACGCCCTGGCTCATGGGGATTTGAAGTCAACCGTCAAGGGCGCCGTGAAAGCCGCCGTAAAGGAAGCGGTGAACGAAATGGCGCAAGAGGAGCAAGCCCAATGACCCGGTTCTTGCAGATAACATTTCTCTCGATCGCACTAATCGCAGCCGCGGGCGCAGCGCAGAAAGTATCGCGAACCTCTGAAAACCCGACTTTTGGCGACTTCTCCCAGCGAATCGACCAATATCTCAAACTGCGCAAAGCGCTGCCGCACGAGCGCACCACGAAACACCAAAAGGAAATCACGGACCGGCGCCACGCTCTGGCGCAGGCTATTCGTGAGGCACGGCCAGGCGCCAAGCAAGGCGACATTTTTACGCCTGAGATCAGCGAGCAGTTTATCCGCGTAATCCGCGGCGCTTTCGAGGGCGCCAACGCTCCTAACGTGCGCAAGACCATACGCCAGGGAGAACCGGTCGCCGGCGTGCATCTGACGGTAAACGGCGCTTATCCCGAGCATCTGCCCACCACCACTTTCCCGCCCACTCTGCTCCTCCGGCTTCCATTGTTACCGGACAAGATTGCGTACCGGATTGTCGGCCACGATTTCGTTTTACAGGATACCGAAGCCCGGCTGGTGATTGATCTCATCCCCGGAGCCCTCCCTTAATTTATGCCGATCCGACGCGTGATCTTTCTACTTCTTGTGACCTTGGGCCTGCATGCTTGGCCCTTGCCGGCGCAGGATGTCAAGCTTCCCGTCAAGGAGGGTTCGGTACGCTTCGCGGCGATCGGCGATATGGGCACGGGAGAACCAGCGCAATACGAGATCGCGCAGCGAATGCTGGAATTTCATCAGAAGTTTCCCTTCACTTTCGTCATCATGCTGGGCGACAACATCTATGGGGGCAAGACCCCGGCCGACCTGCAGAAAAAATTTGAAATCCCCTATAAACCGCTGCTCGATGCCGGCGTGCAGTTCTACGCGGCCTTGGGCAACCATGACGACACCAATGAGCGTTTCTACAAGTTTTTCAACATGAATGGACAGCAATACTATTCGTTCAAAAAAGGGAACGTCAAGTTCTTTGCTCTGGATAGCGATTACCTCGATCCCAAGGAGCTGGCCTGGCTCGAAAAAGAGCTTGCCGATGCGGGAACGGATTGGAAGATCTGTTATTTCCACCATCCCCTGTATTCCTCCGGAGCGTTTCATGGCTCTTCGACGGAGCTGCGTTCGGTGCTCGAACCCCTGTTTCTCAAATATGGGGTGCAAGTCGTATTCGCGGGGCACGAGCATGTCTATGAGCGGGTAAAGCCGCAAAAAGGGATTTACTATTTCACGGAAGGCGCCTCGGGCGAGTTGCGCCTGGGAAATCTTAAGAAAACGAATTTAACGGCGGCGGGATACGATAAGGACCGCTCCTTCCTGTCGGTCGAAATCAGCGGCGACGATCTCTCCTTTCAAGCCATCTCGCGGACGGGCGTGACGGTCGATTCGGGAAGCATCCGTCGTCCCGTCGTAGTCAGGCCCTGATTGGGGCTGGATTTCAAAGCCGGGACTTAAAGGTGATGGAATTGCGCCTCGGATTCCTCCTTTCTTTGGCTGGCTTGGCTCTCCAGAGAACGGCTCACCAGGTCTTTAGATCCAAGCCCGACAGCCAGCGCCAGCGCTAGCACAATGCCTCCGAACAAGATTGCGAAAGCCAAATCGACTATTTTGCCGCCGATCCCCAGATGTTCGAGCGCCATCGCGGCGGTCAGCACAATCACCAGCCACTTCACCCCCAGGCTCAGCAATCGCCCATAGGGAAGATTCATGTTGACCGCCCCAATCAACACGCCGCGCGCCAGGAATCTTGCGATCACATTTCCAAACAGGATCAGCACGATGGCCACCAGGAAGTTTGGAAGATAACCGAACAGGCGCATCACCATCTGCTGCGTCAGAGTGGCGTCAAATGCCGCGATGCCGATTAAGGCGCCTATCAGGATGATGCACCAGTACACGAACCGCACCACCAGCAGAGTGGGACTGCGGTCCGGAGATATATCCGATAAACCCGGCAATCCCCAGCCCGCCAGTTTGCCGTCGAAATCGATGCCGCGCAAAGAACGGCGCAAAAGGAAACCGAACAGCATCGCCACCAATACCGAGAGCAATACCGCTACGATAAGCGCCGCCAGTCCGGGGAGCAGATTGGCAAAACCGGTGAGCACCTTGGTGGTGGATTCGTTTAGGGCCTGTTCAATTTTTTCCAGCATGATATAGCTCCTCTCCCGTTACGGATTGAATCGATCCGGCCATCTCCAGCGAGAGACTAGATAGGGCTTCAGGGTTTCGAAACTGACGCACAACCTTTCTAAGCGTTCCTCGACGGCCGCGGGCTCCAGGTTCTGCACCTCTAGGGCGTAAGAGGCTACCCAACCGAGATAGATCGGGGTCATGGCGCGCAGCAAATGCTCGCGGCTAATGACGCGCTGGCGGTGTCCCAGCACGAAATCATAAATCGCGTGTACCCACAAATTATCGGCGAGGCGGAACTTGTCGACGGGGAGCCTGGCTAGCTTCTTAAGATCGATCAACGTGCCTGGAGACTGCACCGCGGCCCAAATATCCAAGAGATCCCGGCAGCCTCGCTGAAACGTCTCGACCATGGCGTGAACTTCCACCGCGCTATTCTCATATTCCACCGGCAGCGGCTGCCCGAACGTGCGCACCGGCCGAGAGCCCCGAATCCTCTGCCAAAAGCCGGCGTTGCTTTCCATTTCCGTGAACAGCGTGCTCAGCACCTGGGCGAGCGACATACTCAAATCCGTCCGCTCGGAAACGATCGGCGTGGGCGCGTAGCCGCGATATACCTGACACACTTGTAGTCCGGCGCAAATCGCTTTGGTGGTGGCCCAGCCGGTTTGCGATTGGCTGGCCACCGCCGCCGGCCGCAGATACAGGTCCGCGAGACGATCCGAGAGCGCCAGATCCGCAGCCATGGGATAACCCAGCCGGGCTCCATATAAGGCTCGCGTGAGCGGATACACGATGCCGCTATTGATCAGGCTATCGAGCTTGCGGCGGGTGTAGAGAGGAACCGCCAGATCGTAACCGTGATGCAGAACCGGATCGGCCAGCTTCCGCAGGCCATCCGCTAGCGTAGCGGCCGCTTCCGAGCCCAGCATGACGCAAACCCGCGCGCCCAACGTTCGCCCAACGCTTAACAACGACCGAAGGCCCTGTTCAAGCGAAGGCTCGTGGTAGCGCTCTACGGGAGACAGCGGGCATGGAAGAAGCTGAACCGATGGCGCATCTTCGCTCTGCGCCGGAGCGATTGCCGTATCCGGATACAAGATGACGGTCCTGCCGTTTGCAAGCAGCGCCGGCAACACCGGACGCAAACCTGCAAGGGCAGCCTCCAGCAATTCGCCGCTGTGGCATGACGGAAGAGCCACCACCATGCCGGCTTCGCCAATGTGCTCGACCCGCTCCCTTGCTTCCGCCGAAATCGTCTCCAACGCTGCCATGCCTCATTCTCCAACCGAATCGCGCCGCCATCCCGGACGGACGATGACAGCCGCTACCGCAACAACGACAAAATTCCAAACGCGGGAATTCTCACCCACGCGGGCCGGTGATCCAGCTCGTACTGTAACTCCTGGAGGGCTTTGTCCAAGAGATAGGCTTCGAGCAGAGTCTGAAAGCCCTGCGGACTGGGCGGCAGGAAGGCCGCACCTTCGACCGTCGCCCGATATGCCTGCAAAAACTCGGTCATAGTAGAGTATTCCCACAAACGGCCCCAAGGCTCGAGCCTGTCGGCGTGATCCGGGTGGCGTGCCAAATAGGACGACATTGCGGCGTGAGCGGCATAGCTGAAGGATCGCAGCATTCCAGCGACGTCCTTCAAGGGCGAATGTTTCATGCGGCGCTCCGCCAGCGGGCGCGTGGACTCTCCCTCGAAATCCAGGATCACGAAATCGTGCTTTACCAGTAGCACCTGTCCCAAGCGATAGTCGCCGTGAATCCGCGTCTTTAAGCCGCCGATCTCTTTGGTGCCGAGGACTCGAAAGGCATTCAGCAAATCGCGCCGCCGGCTCAACAAAAGGCCTCCCTGCTCCAGAAAATCATCCGGAAGCCTTGCCAGATTCTCCTTCAATCGATCGAGTACGCGAATCGCGTGAAGCCGAAAGTTCGCGGCCAATTTCTCGAAGTCGTCACCGGTCATGGCCTCTGCGGTGAGCGCCGGATTGTGGCGGGCGGCGGCTAAAGCCAAGTGCATTTCCGCGGTGCGCCGGCCCAGTAGAGCGGCCGAATCCAGATCGATCCCGAGATGCTCACGCGCCAACTCGCTGGGCGGATTTTCGGCTAGTTCATCCAGGATCCGCTGGGGCAGCCGGGCATCGGAGGGAAAGGCAATGGGCGCATGTTGCTCGTAGTAGCGGGCCAGTTCCTCCTGGAACCACTTCCAGCCGTCTTCCTCGTTCTGAACCAATCCCTGCAAGACCCCGAGCGTCGTGGTTTCTGAACCTGCACACACGTATTCGAGGGCGCCTGCCAAGGGTGGAACGCGACGAAAATCGGCGGCCTCGGTCAAGTACTTGCCGATCTCCCATTCCGGATTCGGTCCTGGTTCGATCTTGCGAAATAGCTTCAAAATAAGACGCTCGCCGTAAACGATGGAGGAGTTGCTTTGCTCACTGCCCAGCCGCCTGGGAGGCAGATCCGTTTCAGCCGAACCGCGCAATTCCTGAAACATCTCGCTGGGAAGACCTCGAATCATGCCGTGGCGCGTGGCAATTTGCTGCTGCCCGCCAATCGAGCCGAGCAGCAGCGTGCACATGCCCTCGTCGAGGACCCCATCGTAAAGCGATCCGTCGCCCGCGGCGGATACGATCGGGCAGAGAATCGCCGAGGGCGTGGCCGATCGGATTGCACCTGCCGCGGTCCCATAGCTCACCGCCAAAGGCATGGCATAGAGCTCTGTCTCGGAGTCGTGATACTTTACCTCGACCATGGTTAGCGCCGCGCGCGTACCGGGAAGTTCGGCCCAATCGATGACCGCAGCGCTCGCGATCCTTCGAGTCTTTCCGCCAAACCAGCGCTGCCGGGGCAGGTAGAGGAGGAGTTCGCGCTCCAAAGTAGTCGCGCTCAGCCCTTCGAAGATTCCCCGCCAGCCCGAGTCCATGCTCAAGGTGGCCGCCGAAGGACTAAACTCCTCCTCCAGCAATTCGATCTGCTCGGGAGTCTTCTGTAGCTCGAACCACAGGAAACCGTACGCGCTTAGCGTCAGCGGATAGGGCTGCGCGCCAATCACCGGAAACTCGACGTAGCCCAGCATTTCCACGGGGCGCATTCCCTGAAGGGCTTCTAAATTGAGCTCCACCGGCTGTGCAAATCGCGACAAATTGGCGACGCACAAAATCATTTCCTCGTTTTCTCCGCGCCGCAGGTAGGCCAGGATCTTGCGATTGACCGGGTGCAGAAACTCGATGGTGCCGCGGCCGAAGACGCGAAACAGCTTGCGCAGCGCGATCATGTTCCGCATCCAGTTGAGCTGCGAAGAAGCTTCGCCCAGCTGGGCTTCGACGTTTACGGCTTCATAGCCGTACACCGCATCCATAATGACGGGGCTAAACAGCTTGGCCGGCGTCGCACGCGAGAATCCGCCGTTGCGATCCGCGCTCCATTGCATGGGGGTGCGCACGCCATTCCGGTCGCCCAGATAGATGTTATCTCCCATGCCGATTTCATCGCCATAATACAGAATCGGCGTGCCCGGAAATGAAAACAGCAGGCTATTCATCAGCTCGATGCGCCGCAAATTGTTATCCATCAGCGGAGCCAGGCGTCTGCGGATCCCGATGTTCACGCGCATGCGCGGATCCGCACTATAGGCCAGATACATGTAATCGCGCTCTTCGTCGTTCACCATTTCAAGCGTGAGCTCGTCATGGTTGCGCAGGAACAAACCCCACTGGCAGCTCTCCGGGATATCCGGCGTTTGTCCCATGATCTCGACGATGGGCAGGCGGTCTTCGAGCCGCAATCCCATAAACATGCGCGGCATCAAGGGAAAATGGAACGCCATGTGGCACTCATCGCCATTCCCGAAGTAAGGCCGCACGTCGCTCGGCCATTGATTGGCTTCCGCCAGAATCATCCGGTCTTCGTAACCGTCTTCCATGGCCGCCCGAATTTGCTTCAGGACCCAGTGCGTCTCCGGAAGATTTTCACAATTGGTTCCGTCCCGTTCGACCAGATACGGAATCGCGTCAAGACGCAATCCGTCGACGCCCATATCCAGCCAGTAACGCATAATCCGAATGACCTCTTGCACCACCGCCGGGTTGTCGTAGTTCAAGTCCGGCTGATGGGAAAAGAAGCGGTGCCAGTAATACGCCTTGGCCACCGGATCCCAGGTCCAATTGGATTTCTCGGTGTCCGTAAAGATGATGCGGGCGTCTTTATATTTCTGGTCGGTGTCGCTCCAGACATAGAACTCCCTTTCGGGGGAGCCGGGCGGCGCCGTCCGTGCAGCCTGAAACCAGGGATGCTGGTCGGAGGTGTGATTCACCACCAGCTCCACCATCACCTGCAACCCGCGCTCATGCGCCGCGTCGAGGAAAGCCTTAAAGTCTTCCATCGTGCCGTAGCTCGGATGGATGCTCAGGTAATCGCTGATGTCGTAGCCGTCATCGCGAAGCGGCGAAGGGAAAAACGGAAGCAGCCACAAACATGTGACGCCTAGCTCCTGAAGATAGTCGAGCTTCTGCAGCAGTCCGGGGAAGTCGCCGATGCCATCGTTATTGCCGTCGAAGAACGCCTTTACGTGGAGCTCATAAATAATCGCGTCCTTGTACCAAAGAGGGTCCCGCGCGCTACCGGTTTTCTTCAACGGGAGCCCTCCAGCTTATTTCCGATTCGAGCAACCTGTAGCGGCGACAACCGTACCCTCCCGTAATCTCCCGGCTACCAAGTCCCAGAATCGCAGGCCCGTCGGCATTGGTCAAAAAGGGACGCCTGGCCGTCAATGAAGAATCGCCGTTCGCTCCGCTGCCGGCAGTTCGTTAAGCAGCCTCAGGAACACGGCATTGGTCCAGCCAAACCCTACTTCATTCGACTGATAGCCGAAATGAATCTGGCCGTGAAGATCCGACGTCCGTGCCGCCACGTCATATTTCTCAACAATGGTCCCGCTCTTTCTGAACTCCTGAAGCACCAGCGACAGAAACTCGCGTGAAATTCGGTTGGCCTCGCGCTCATAGCCATAACGGCGCAAGCCCTCTACCGCAATCATCTCCAAGGGGGCCCATCCGAAGGGTGCATCCCACTGGTCACCGGTCCTCTGGGTGCTGGCTTGCAATCCGCCGGCGCGTTCAAAGAGCGGAAGATTCCGCGCCACCCGAGCGGCTTGCTCAGCGTTGGCGATGCCGGCCCAGAGAGGGTAGAAAGTAGTCAGGAACGCATAGTGACGCACTCGCTGCTTCGTGAAGTCGTAATCGTAATATAAGCCGTCCCGGCGATCCCACATAAGCCGGTTGATGGCCGCGGCACGGGCTTGTGCGCGGTTGCGCCAGACCTGCGCGTCCGCACCGCGCCCGAGAATGTCCAGAATCTCCGCTAGTTGAGTTTCCATGATATGGAGAAGCGAATTAAGATCAACCGGATTGTAGTGGATGATGTCCGCCCCGAACGGTCCGAAGCGGTTGGAGGGATCAAAGCCCGATTCGCGCATGGATCGGTCGCCTTTGTAAAACAGTTGGGTTAGTTGGTCCCGGTTCCGATCGTAGTATTGGCTGGCGTCATAATCGCGGACGGCGTGGGTCCGGAAATATTCCCGCACTAAATCGTAGTGCGTCCGGCCCTGCGGGTCTCTTTCACCCGATACCACTTCGGGCGCTGGACCTTCCCCGGAATCGAAGTAGCGGTTTAATCCGGTTTGCGGCGTCAGGTGCGATCCGCTGACCCAATATCGGTAATACGCCTCGATACCTGGGACGGATGCCTCCAGCCAGGCGCGGTCCCGTGTTTTGCGGTAGACCGCCAGGACCATAGCCGCCAGGAAGGGCGGCTGCGAACGAGTCAGGTAGTAGGTGCGATTGGCGTTGAGGACCTTCCCGTATTCGCGGACCTCATACAAGAAATCATCGGCCATGTCTTTAGCCAATGCGAGCTCGCCGCTTTGCAGAAGACCCAGTTGAATAAAGTAACTATCCCAACCGTACATCTCATTGAAGCGGCCGCCCGGCACTACGTATGGCTTCGGCAAATACAACAGGCCCTGTTCCCGAATTTGCCGGGGATCCTGCGGAAGCGCGGTTATTCGAACCTTGGCGAGTTCGGCTGGCTTCAAGGTCGCGCGTAATTCTTGTTCCACGCGGCTTTGCTGCTCCGCCGCGGTATATACACGCCAGCGCCCATCCGCTCCGGGGGCAAATTTGGGATCGACCGCGGCGGACGCCAGGTTCTGGTTCGAACGCGTCAAACTGGTCCAGCCGCGGTGAATGTAATCGAGGATCGACGGTTGTGGGGCGGCGCCGGCGAGTAACGCGATGCCAGCCGCGATGCCGGCAAGGACTGCTGTTTTGACCCTTACGCGTCGAACCGACATTCCATCTTCATGTGCGCCCGCAAGCTACGGTCAGGTGGCTACGCTTCGGCCCCACAAACGCGCTGAAGCGAGATCCGCCCCCTGGCGCATAGCCTTGAGCTTCAACCACACCGCGGGTTCGATCACCCATTCCCGGCCGGTGAAAGTTCCAAAGCCGCAATCCGCGCTGGCAATCACGCGTTCCCGGTCGCCCACCGCCGCCACGGCCTCCTGCAACCGCCGGGCCACCACCTCGGGATGCTCCACGATGTTGGTGGTGGTGTCGACCACCCCCGGCAGGAGCGTCATGTGATCCGGAAGCTTGTGGCGGCGCAGGGCTTCATACTCGTGCTGATGCCGCGGATTGGCAAACTCGATGCTCAGCGCTCCGACGTTCGCTTGATAAAGCACCGGCAGAATCCGCTCTAAAGGCACGTCGAAGATGTGTGGGCCGTCCCAGTTGCCCCAGCAGCAATGCAGCCGGACGCGGTCGCGTGGAATCCCGGCGATCGCCTGGTTGAGGGCCGCCACGTGCTTTTCGGCGGCTTTGGCGAAGTCGGCCTCGGAAAGATCGCGGTAGAAAACCGACCGGTCCATCGCCAGATCCGGTGCGTCTATTTGCAGAATTAATCCAGCCTGGTGAACTGCCAGGTATTCGTGGCGCATTTCTCGCGCCAGCGCTTCCAGATATGCCTGGTGCGAATCGTAATACGCATTGAGCATGGTGGTCGAAATGATACCCGGCGAGGGCGCGGTCATGAAGCAGTCGGAGAAAGCATCCGCCGCCTGCGCAGCGCGTTTGAGGCGCTCGATTTCCTGCTGGAGCGGGGTCACGTCAAGATAGTGCAACTCGCTTTGCGCCTCCGGGGCGTTCTGCATCCGGCTGCGCCGTGGAAAGCGCTGCGTCAGGACTTCAATCAGCTCCGGAAACTCTTCGTAATCGCGGCCGCGCCGGCGCTTGGATTCGCCCCCGAACCCGGCCATGCGCTGCGGCACGTAAGTTTGAAAACCGATGCGCTGCTGTTCCCCGTCATTGGCGATATCGACCCCGGCCGCAGCCTGTTTTTCGACCACCTGCCGTACCGCGCGGTCCATCTCCGCGCTCAGCCGGGCGGGATCGACGGCGCCGCCTTCTTCGCGTTCCACCAGAAGCGTGGAGAGGCTTTCGTTGCGCGGCAGGCTGCCGACGTGGGTGATGAGAATTCGGTCGCGGCTTATCATGTCGTAATTATGACCAATCGTAATATGACCAACCTACCACGCCGGCGCTTCCACCCATCGCACCGGTCCGCCGAATTGCAGTAGCGGGTGGAACCCTCAATGCGCTGTAATGGTTTTGTCCCCCGCTATGTGGATCGTTCAGATTGCCCTCCGTCGTCCCTACACCTTTGTCGTCATGGCGTTGGCAATTTTGCTGGTGGGCGGCGTAGCCATCGCCCGCATGCCCGCGGACATTTTCCCGGACATCGACATCCCCATTGTTAGCGTGGTCTGGCAATTCGGCGGTCTGACGCCGGAAACCATGGCCAACATCATCACCACGCGTTCCGAGCGCGGCATGACCACAACGGTCAATGACATCGAACACATGGAGTCGCAAACCATGCAGGGCATCTCGGTCATCCGCCTGTATTTCCAGCCGGGCGCGAAGATCGAATCGGCGGTAGCGCAGATCGCCTCACAGACCGCCCAGCAGGTGGGATTCATGCCCGAGGGGGCGCGCCCGCCCAACGTGGTCCGCTACAACGCCGCCAGCGTGCCCATCCTGCAACTCGGACTTTCCAGTGACACGCTCAGCGAGCAGGAAGTCTACGACCTGGGCAACAATTTCATGCGCACCCAGCTCGCCACCATCCAGGGCGCTGCCATTCCGCCGCCGTTCGGAGGCAAGTCGCGGCAGGTGATGGTGGACTTGAACCCGGATGCGCTCTACGCCCGCGGACTGTCGCCGGCCGATGTTTCGGGCGCGCTGTCCTCGCAAAACGTGATCATGCCCTCCGGCACCGCCAAGATCGGGAGCCGCGAATACCGCGTCGAAATGAACAACAGCCCCCAGGTGATCGAGGCGTTCAATCGTCTGCCCATCAAAACCGTGAACGGCAGCACGGTGTACGTGCGCGACGTGGCCCAGGTTCACGACGGCTATTCAGTGCAGCAGAATGTGGTGCGCCATGACGGCAAGCGCGGGGCGCTGTTAACGGTGCTCAAAAACGGCGGCGAATCCACTATCAGCATCGTTGAACGCGTGAAGGACGTATTGCCGCGGGTTCAATCCACTTTGCCCCCGGGTCTGCACGTCGCCCAGTTGTTCGATCAATCCATTTTTGTTCGCGCCGCGATTTCGGGCGTGGTGCGCGAAGCCGTCGCCGCCGCGCTGCTTACCGGCATGATGATTCTGCTGTTCCTCGGAAGCTGGCGCAGCACGCTGATCGTTTGCGTCTCGATTCCGCTTTCGATCTTGTCGTCGCTCGCGATTCTATATGCCATGGGCGAAACCATCAACATCATGACGCTCGGCGGCATGGCGCTGGCAGTCGGAATCCTGGTCGACGACGCCACCGTTACCATCGAAAATATCCATCGCAATATCGGTATGGGAAAGCATCTGCTCCAGGCCATTTTAGATGGCGCCCAGCAGATCTCCGTGCCGGCGTTTGTTTCCACCTTGTGCATCTGCATCGTGTTTGTGCCGGTGGCTTTCCTCGGCGGCACCGCCAAGTTCCTGTTCACGCCGCTGGCGCTCGCGGTGGTGCTGGCAATGGCCGCCTCCTATATTCTTTCGCGGACCTTGGTGCCCACTATGATCCACTTCCTGCTTCCGGCCGAGATGAATTTGCATCAAGGGCCGGGTGGAGAAGCCGACGTGGAGGGCGCCGGCTGGATCTGGCATGTCCATCACCTCTTCAATCGCGCTTTCGAGAAGATGCAGGATACCTATTGCGATATTCTCGATTCCGCACTGCATCACCGCTGGCTGGTAGTCTTCGGATTCGTGCTGCTGGCGGGCTCCTCGGTGGCGCTCTATCCGCGTATCGGAACGGACTTTTTCCCGCTGGTGGACGCCGGTCAAATTCGCCTGCATGTGCGCGCGCCCTCCGGCACCCGTATCGAAGAGACCGAGGCTCGGATCGGCGAAGTGGAGCAGGCCATCCGCCAGATGATTCCGGCCAATGAAGTAGGCGCGATCCTCGATAACATCGGACTTCCCACCGTGGGATTCAATCTGGCATGGGGCGACAGCGTCACCATCGGCAGTTCGGATGGAGAAATTCTGGTGTCGCTCAAGCCCGAGCACCATTCCACCTTTGATTATGTCCGCGAAATGCGGCGCCGCTTGCCCCAGCAGTTCACGGACATGTCGTTCTTTTTCCAGCCGGCCGACATCGTTAGCCAGATTTTGAATTTCGGATTACCGGCGCCGATTGACGTGCAGATCGCGGGTCCGGAGCGCAATTCCGAGAAGAATTTCGCGCTGGCCAGCGAGATGTCGCGTAGGATCGCGGAAATTCCCGGTACCGCCGACGTGCACGTCCACCAGGTACAGGACCTCCCCATGATGCGCATGGACGTGGACCGGGATCGCGCCAATGAGCTCGGCTTTACACAGAAGGATGTGGCCAGCAGTATGCTGATTTCGCTCACCGGCACCGGACAGGTAGGCCAGAATTTCTGGCTGAATCCGAACAATGGAGTGACCTACAGCGTAGTTACCCAAACGCCGACTACGCTCATGGACTCACCCGAGGCGCTCCTCGATACACCTTTGCATAAAGCCGGCCAGCCCACGCAGTTCCTGGGAAACATGGCAAGCATCGGACGCCATCTGACCTCCGCGGTGATCAGCCACTATAACGTGCAGCCGGTCTACGACATTTACGCCGGTATTCAGGACCGCGACCTGGGTGGCGTTTCCGACGATGTCGACAGGGTCCTGGCCGATTTTCATAAAAAGCTGCCAGTGGGCAGTTTCATCGATGTCCGCGGCCAGACGGCCACCATGCGCAGCTCCTTCACGGGCATGGCTTATGGGTTGATCTTCGCCATCATATTGGTCTACTTCGTCATGGTGGTGAACTTTCAATCCTGGATGGATCCGTTCATCATTCTGATGGCCGTGCCGGGCGCCTTGAGCGGGATTTTACTCATGCTGTTCTTCTCGCACACGACTATTAGCGTCCCCGCGCTAATGGGCGCTATTATGAGCATAGGGGTCGGAACAGCGAACAGTATTTTGCTGGTGACCTTCGCCAACGATTTGCGCCGCGAAGGCGCGGA
>Ga0068855_100005130_pt1 | contig 15969 bp, 14 predicted proteins | sample KBSCornC52_FD_66592 | JGI IMG/M metagenome (GOLD analysis project Ga0068855, IMG submission 66592) | Corn rhizosphere microbial communities from Kellogg Biological Station, Michigan, USA - KBS Corn C5-2 | ecosystem: Host-associated > Plants > Roots > Rhizosphere > Soil ...
GCTCAGCGGAAGAGCACCCGGCTTACAACCGGGGGGTCACAGGTTCGAAACCTGTCGCGCCCACCAGCATCCACCAGCGTTTCACGCGGCGGCGGGTCCGGCTCCTCGACATCGACGTCGCTGCGGCGCGTGCTCGCGAGCGGGTAGCCGCGACGGCCGTGAGGCCGTCGAGCGACTGAGCCAAACCCACGAACAACTTACCGCGGCGGTCGAAGCACTTACCAATGACGGTCAATGGGCCAGGATGCTCGCCACCGCCGCGAAATTCCCGCGCTATAGCCGTCGAAGGTGCTGCTCATCATGATGCAAAGACCCGACGCCACCAAGGTCGCCGGCCTGCGCGCCTGGAACTCACTCGGCCGCCGCTCATCAAGGGCGAGAAGTCGATCGCGATCCTCGCACCATGCACCTACCCGATTCGCCAAGACACCGACGAACCCCGTCGGCCGACAGGCAGGCGGCGCCTGGCGGCGACTCGCACACACCGATCCGACCCGATGGTGACGGTTCGAAAGCCAAGGAAGTCAAGGGTTTTCGAGTCGTACGCGTCTTCGACGTCTCGCAAACCGAAGGCGAACCGCTGCCCGAGCAACCCGCGCCAATGCGACTCGCCGGCGCCGCCCCAGCCGGCGTGCGGGATGCGCTGGTAGCTGTGGCCGTCTCCGACGGCTACACCCTGCAACGCGACGACTGCGGCACCGCCGAGGGCTGGACGACTACCGCGACCGAACCATCCTCATACCCGCCGACGTCGACGACGCGCACGCCACCCTCACCCTGGCGCACGAGATCGGCCACATTCGCGCGGAACACGGAACCCGCTTCGCCGGCCTTCGCGCCAACTCTCGCGATTGCCGTGGAATCGCTGAAGTCGAAGCCGAATCCATCGCCTACCTGGTGGCCACGACCGCCGGGCTGGGTGCCACGGCGCGTCGGTGCCCTACGTCGCCACCTGGGCGAACGGGGGCCTCGACCTCCTGCCTGCCACCGCCGCACAAGTCATGGCCACCTCCCGCGCCGTCCTCTACGCCGCCGGCATGCTGCCAACCGACGTCGAAAGCGCCGTACCGGCCGTGGATCGGGCAGCCGGGCGGGGGAGCGCCGGCCGATGGACGCCGACCACCGCCACGCTTTCGGCGCCCCACTCGGCGGTCACCAGGCCCCAAGTGATCGGCGGCTGAGGTGAACTCGTGGTGATAGCCCCGACTGCCGTAACCGCCGTGCCGGTCGCTGCCGACGACGCCGGAGTACTCCACCGCGCCCGCGAGATCGGAACTGGCGGCCTGGTCACCAGGGTGCTGCATTGCGGCGGCTGACCATGTTTTGGGCGCCGCTGGATAACGCGCCCGTCTCAGCACCATGGGACCTTCCGTCGACGGCGGCGCGCGCTCGCGCATCGCCTTGTTGCATGCGCGATAGGGTGCGTAGAGTCCGTTGAATTCTGTCGGCCGACTACGCCCTTCCGTTCTCGTTAAGCAGAACCGCATTGCAATGACGGTTTCCGAGCGAGAAATGTCGAGTCGGCTGCAAATGGAGGGGGTAGGGGCCGCCGCCAACAGATCCGACACCCACGACTTTCAGGAGGATCGGATGACCACCGGTGCGATGCCGACGGCTGTGCTGGGAACGACCGGCATGGAAATCACAAGGGTCGGCCTGGGCGCATGGGCGATGGGCGGTGCGGGCTGGGCCTATTCGTGGGGTGCTCAGGACGATGCAGAAGCTGTACGTACGATTCGTGCGGCTGTCGACAGCGGAATCAACTGGATCGACACCGCAGCGGTCTACGGACTTGGGCATTCCGAAAGTCTGGTTGGCCAGGCAGTACACACTATCCCCGAAGCGGATCGCCCGTTCGTCTTCACCAAATGCGGTCGGGTGTGGGACGCCGACAATCCGCTCGCTGAGCCGCGCTCGGTGGCCGCCGCGGCCTCGTTGCGTCGTGAGCTGGACGCGTCGCTGCGACGCCTGAACGTCGACCGGATCGACCTTTACCAAGTGCATCAGCCTGCGGAGGACGGCACTGCGGTGGAGGAATATTGGGCCACCATGCTCGGCTTCGTCGCGGCAGGAAAGGTGCGCGCTGTCGGATTGTCGAATCACGACGTCGGCCAACTCGCGATCGCGGAACAGGTCGGCCACGTGGAGTCTCTTCAGCCGCCGCTGTCCGCGATAGACCGCGACGCCGCGAGCGAACTTCTTCCCTGGTGCCAGCGAAATGCGACTGGCGTCATCGTCTACAGCCCTATGCAGTCGGGCTTGCTCACGGGCAAGTACACGACGGCGTCCGTTGCGGATCTGCCTGCCGACGACTGGCGGCGGACCTCGGCGGATTTCACGGACAACCTCGACCGTAACCTGGCGGTGGTCGACGCCGTGCGTACCGTTGCCGCTCGTCACGACGCGACGCCGAGTGCGGTCGCGGTGGCGTGGACGCTGGCCTGGCCTGGCGTGACGGGTGCGATAGTCGGCGCTCGCAGTCCGCGACAGATCGACGCCTGGATCGGGGCGGGTTCGCTCGAATTGACGCGCGATGACCTCGCTTCGATCGCTGCGGCGATCAGAACAGCTCGCGTCGGCAGCGGGCCAGAACTGCCCCCGACTGCGGACTAATAGCCTGCGTCGAGATCGATGGTTCCGAGCGGCGTCTCGCCGGCGAGGTAGCGGCGTACGTTCTGCTCGATGAAGCGCTTGAGGCTCTCGCGCTCCGCGTCTGGGGGATTGGCGACGTGCGGGGTAATCAGGCAATTCGGTAGTTGCCACAACTCGTGGTTGAGCGGCAGCGGTTCTGGATCGGTGACGTCGAGTCCGGCACCGTCGATCCAAGCCTCGCTCAGCGCCTGCGCCAGAGCGGTCGTATCGACCAGTTCGCCCCGAGCCACGTTGACGAGCACTGCTGACGACCGCATCGCGCGCAACTCAGCCCTGCCGATCAGTTGTGAGGTCTGCCGCGTCAATGGGAGCGCCAGCACGACAGCGTCCATTCGGGGCAAGTACTCATGCATTGCCGAGAGAGGGATAGTTTCGGCGGCACCCGGCAGCGCTACTCGTTGTCGGCGCACCACACAGACTGCGGCGCGAAATGGCGCAAGCAATGGGATTAGGTTTCTTGCGATGCTTCCCGCACCGACGATCATGAGTTGAGAGCCGAACAGCGAGCGCCCTGCGGGTATTGGCGGATGCCAAGTGCCCCTGCGCGCATAGGCATCGAGCCGTCGCTGTAGAGCGAGCACCATGCCGAGTGCATGCTCAGCGACCTGTGCACCGAACGCATCGAACGCACGCGTCCACCGCCTCGTGGTGTCGATCAGCGGTAAGTAGTGCTCGATTCCGGCGCTGCATAACTGAATCCATCTGAGTTCCGGGTTGGCGGCGACCAGTGTGCGAAGAACCTGCGGGTCGTCGCCGTTCCAGATCAGTGCGTCAGCATCGGACAGCCTGCCGACGACGCCGCCCGCGTGTCGGATAGCGGCGGCGAGAATGCCATCGTCATCGGGGAAGGCGCTGATCGTCATCGGATCCTCCAGCGAGGTTGGCGAGGCTGCCTGCCCCGTTGATCTGTACGTGCTCCGGCCCGACGACCGGTGCCCTTCTCAACTCAAGAGAGACGCCCACGCTCGCCGTCGCAACACAGCAGATCGCAAACGCCTCACGTGCATTAACCGGCTGGTTGAGGAAGATCGCGCCGACGAACGCGGCCACTGCGGGCTCGAGACTGTAGAAGACTGCGTAGAAACGTGCTGACACAAGCCGCAGCGCGCGCATCTCCAAGGTGTAAGGAATCACCGACGACAGTAGTGCTACCAGCGAGCCGATTCCCAATACAGCCATCGACGTCAGACGCGGGCCTGCCGTGACCAGTCCGCTTGGGATCACGGCCAGACCTGCGACGGACATGCTCAGTGCGAGACCGCGTGCGTCCGCGAACAAGCGCCCTACCCGTTGGGTCAGCAGGATGTACGCGGCCCAACACGCGCCCGCCGCAACTGCGAAGATTCCTCCGAGCCCGAGCGTCCAGCCGTTCGTGCCGCCAAGCAGCAGCACGCCAGTGGCGGCCAGCAGCACCCAGGCGACGTCGGCGACGTGTCGTGATGTTGCGATCGCTAGGACGATAGGACCGAGGAATTCAATTGTGACCGACGTCCCCAGTGGGATTCGCGAGATCGACTCGTAGAACAGCCAGTTCATTGCTGCGAGTGAGATGCCGAGGCCGAGCACTGGCAAGAGTCGCCCACCGCGAAGGCTCGTTACCTTCGGCCTGAAGACGGCAACAAGAACGATTGCGGCCAAACACAGCCGGAGCATCACGACGGCTGTTGGGCCGACCTTTTCGAACAGCCTGATCGCCAGCGCAGCGCCGCCTTGGACCGACAGCATTGCGCCCAGCAGCATCGCTATTGGCAGGAAACCTGGCTTCTTCATCGAGCGCATGGCGCGCGACGATGTCGCGAAGCCGATCCGGCACCTGGGCAGCCGCAATGCCTGCGGCGGTCGCTGCTCGCTACGGCAGTGGCGTTACTCAACCGTGACTCCGCACCGACGAGAGAGACCTTGACGTCTCCGACGAAGCTAACCTATGGTCGGCCAAGAGGACAAGTGGCCAGGCCACCTGGCCGGCCCTTCAAGTCGGCCGGGAGTCGCTTTGCGGCTGCGGGCCCTTCCGACATCAAGCGCTCGTCACGCGAGAGGGTGCATCGTGCAGGACACAAAGCAGTTGAGCTCGGACGACGTGATAATCGACCGTCTGATCACGGGAACGATCGATTTGAAATACCGCGAGTGGAACTGGGGCGAAGGAGTAGCGCACTACGGCTTGTTGCGTGCGGCCAAGCTCCTGGACTCTGACCGTTGCTTGGGCGAGGTGGAGGGTTTTCTTCACGCGAACAAGGACTTTCAGCCGTATCGGCCAGAGCAGATCATGCCCGCGTTGCCGAGCCTGCTTTTCTATGAAATGACCGGTGACGAAGTCGGCCTCACGCTCGCGACGCGGGTAGTTGACATGTTGCGCGCTCACCCGCGCAGCCGCCACGGCGCATTCATCGCCACACCGGTGCGGAGCGCGTGGGTCGACTACATCTACGAGACGGTGCCGTTCCTCTATCACTACGACCGCATCGTCGGGTCGGACGAATGTCGCCGCTGGGCTGTCGAGCAAACCGCCGCGTATCTGATGTCGTGCTGGAATGCGCACGACGGCTTGTTTGCGCACGTGTACTACGACGACGTCGGCGTGACGACCCCGTTCTACTGGGCGCGCGCGAATGGCTGGGTCGCGCTGGGCATGGCCGAGATCGTCGAACTGGCGCCCACTGGTGACCTCACACCAGTGCTGGCCCGGGTGTTCGCCCAGCTCGCGGAGACTTTGGTCGAATGTCAACAACCGTCAGGCCTTTGGACGACCGTGCTGCGGGATCCACGTACCGACGTCGAGGTTTCGGCCAGCGCGATGATCTCGTTGGCATTGCGCCAGGGAGTGCGCCTCGGATGGATCGACGAAGGATTTCGCGAAGCAGCCGACAAAGCGTGGAATGCGGTCACGGGTTACGTCGGGCCGACGGGGCACGTCGGCGGTGTCTCCGCCGAAACGCCGCCAGGTGATGCCGATTTCTATCAGGAGATTCCGATCGGCACGTATCCCTGGGGACAGGGCTTCACGCTACTCGCGGCGTTGGAGCGCAAGTTCGGCGCGGAATTCGACTCGAGCCGGATGGTTACGGCGTGACGACGAGTTCAGCGTCCAACGGCATTCTGTTCGTGACGCCGCAGGCAGCCGCCGACCTCGTCGCGCCGGGCGCAACCATCGCTATCTGCGGTACCGCGAACGTCGGTGTTCCCGAGTCGATTCTTGCGGCCCTGGGCGCTCGGTTTCGTAAGACCGGCGCGCCCGGCGGCCTGACTCTGTTTTTCCCGGTCGAGCCAGGTGATCGGCCAGGTATCGGGATCGATCACTTGGCGGAGCCCGGGATGCTCTCGTGCCTCATCGGTGGATCGTTCATCTTCACCGGATCCGCGGAACCTGCGCGCACGACCACCCTGGTGATGGAAAACCGTGTCGCGGCTTACAACCTGCCGATGGGTGTGATGTTTCTATTGTTGCGCGACATCGCAGCGGGTCGACCCGGCCATATCACCGATGTTGGGCTCGGCACCTTCGTCGACCCCAGCTTTGGCGGCGGCAAACTGACGCAGCTCGCTACCCGCGACCTGGTCGAGCACATAGAAATAGACGGCGAGACCTATCTGCGCTACCTGCCGCTCACCATCGACGTCGCACTGATCCGAGGCACGGTCGCCGATAGCCGTGGCAACATCGCGCTCGACGACGAGGCGTCGTTGCAAGGCATGCTCGTAATGGCACAGGCCGCGAAAGCGTCCGGCGGGATCGTCATCGCCGAGGTGCAGCGCACCGTGCCCGCTGGATCGCTCAGCCCGCAGTCGGTGCGTGTGCCGGGTGCGATCGTCGACGTGGTCGTTGTCGACGTCGCGCAGGAGCAGCTGCTGGGCCAGCCATTTCGCCCTGAACTGCGCGGTGGAGGCAAGCCCGACGGTGCAGCGGGATTCGACGTCAACTCCTTGCCGCTTGCCGCACAGATCGTTCTCCGGCGCGCAAGGCGAGAAGTGCGAGCCGGCGGCCGCTATAACCTCGGCTTCGGGATGGCCGCGAATCTGCCGGTCTTCGCGCAAGACGTGATCGCCGACGAAAACTTGTACTTCTTCGTCGAGCAGGGCGCGGTTGGCGGCGTACCGCTTCCTGGCCTACTTTTTGGCACGTCGTTTCATCCGGATGCGCTTATCGAGATGCCGTCGTGGTTTGACTATCTCGAAGGCGGCGCATTCACCGGCAGCTTCCTCGGTTTTGGAGAGGCGGACGAAGAAGGCTCCGTCAATAACCATCGGCTCGGTGGCATGCTCTCGGGCTGTGGTGGGTTCATCGACATCACGACCCGGGCGCCGAAAATTGTCTTCTGCGGCACGTTTACCGCAGGTGGGCTAGCCGTCTCGTGGCGCGACCGGCGTCTCGTGGTCGATCGAGAGGGCCGGCACCGCAAGTTTGTAAAGCGGATTGCCGCACCCACGCTTTCCGGCCCGCAGTGTGTGAAGCGCGCGCAATCCGTCACTTGGATTACTGAGCGCGCGGTGCTCCAGCTTACCGATCGGGGGTTGCTGGTCACCGAGCTCGCGCCAGGCATCGGCCGCGACGACCTGCAAGCGGCCGCCGACTGCGAGCTACATTTCGCCGCCGATCTCATTGAGATGGACGCCGACCTTTTCCGTCCGACTGAGGAGGCCCGAATCGCGTGATCAATTCACCGGTAGCTGAAGTCAGCGTTGCGATCAACGACGGCAACCTGATGGTGACACTGGAGCGTCCGAAGAACCTGAATGCTCTGAACAACTCTCTGTTGGAGGGTCTCGAACAGGTCGTACGCGCAGCCGGAGAGGATACCGAAGTCGCGGCGGTGATCCTCACCGGCAGTGGCGACCGCGCGTTCAGCGCAGGCGCCGATATCAAGGAATGGATGGCCAACAAGGATTACGCAAGCATCGAGCGATTCCTTTTGCTCGGCCATCGTGTGTTCAACGCGATGGAGGCATGCCGTAAGCCGGTGATATGTGCGGTAAATGGAGTCACGCTCGGCGGCGGACTGGAGTTGGCGCTCGCGTGTGACATTCGTCTTGCGGCCGACGATGCGAGCTTCGCGTTTCCCGAACCCAACCTCGGCGCATTCCCGGGCTGGAACGGCCTTCGCCGCCTGGTCCAGACGGTTGGCGTGGGGCGGGCGAAAGAGATGGCAATGACGGCGCGAAGGGTCAGTGCCGTTGAGGCGCTAAACATAGGCCTCGTCTCGTATGTAGTGCCGCGTCAAGAGCTCGCTGCCAAGGCAGTCGAGGTGAGTGCAGAGGTGCGCAGGCTCGCACCACTCGCGGTTGGGCAGATCAAGCGTCTGTGCGGGCTGTACGCGGGCGGTGTCGACGGCCTTACCGGTCAGTATCTCGAGGTTTTCGGCAACGTGATGTTGGCCGGCACCGCAGACTTCCACGAAGGCGAGGCTGCGTTCCTGCAAAAGCGCGCCCCAAAGTTCGCCGGCCGGTAGGAAACCGGGCGGCTCAGGGCGATGAGGGCAGTTCGACAGCGCGAAAACGAGTTCATCTGAGCCGAAGGGACAAGGATCACTATGGAGATGCTGCGGCATCGCGATTTCCATCGAGGAACGCACCGCTCCCTCGCGGTGGTGACGGTAGCTGGGCTGCTCCTGGCAGCAGCTTGTACTTCGAATGGCAACACAAAGTCCAACGCAACCAGTACAGGGACGACATCTGGCGGCGCACACCCGGCGTCCGCGACGCTTGTGGTCGCGATGGAACAGGCGTCGCTGCGTACGCTCGATCCGAACGATGCGTACGAGCCTGCCGCGTTTATCTTCGAGAATGCTCTCTACTCAACGCTGGTCACGTTCAAGTCTGACAACCTGCGGCAGCTCGAACCGCGGGTGGCGCAGTCGTGGACGGTGAACGACGACGGAACGGAGTACACGTTCAAGCTCGACCCCAAGGCAGTCTTCTCCACAGGTGATCCCGTGACGGCGGCTGATGTGGTGTTCTCGATGCAGCGCTTCATCAATCTGAAAGGCCCCGGCGCGTTTCTTCTGGGTGGAGTCTCATCGGTTACGTCGCCGTCGCCCGACACCGTCGTATTCAAGCTCAGTGCGCCCGATTTCACGTTCCCTTGGATCCTTACCAGTTCGGCGCTGGGTGTCTCAGAAGCGAAAGTGGTGAAGGCGCATGGAGGAAACGACAGCACCGACGCATCGACGACCGACAAGGCAGCGTCGTGGCTCGACGGGCATTCAGCGGGCAGCGGCCCGTTCGTTCTCGACTCCTGGACCAGGGGACAGCAGTTGGTGCTGAGCCGTAACGACAACTACTGGGGCGCCAAGCCGGCGTACTCGAAAATCATCTTCAAGTTTGTCAGTGATGCCAATACCGAGCAGCAATTGTTGAAGCGCGGGGACGCAGCGATCGCGATCGACCTTACGCCTGACCAGGTTGCGGGATTGCGAAGCGACCAGAATATCGGTGTTGCGAAGGCGCCGGCTCTGAACCAGATCTACATGGGATGGAGCGCGGCCGCGACGAACACCGCCCTGGCCAAGACCGACAACTGGACCGCGATGAAGTACGCGATCAACTACAAGAACCTAGTGTCGCTGGCTCAGGGCGCTGCGGTGCAAGCAGGCAGTGTCGTCCCGTCCGCACTCGAAGGGGCGCTGCCTCCTGAGGATGGCTTCAGCCAGGACGTCGCGAAGGCGAAGGCGGCTCTCGCAGCAGCCGGAAATCCGGACGGCTTCTCGTTCACCCTGAGTTACGCGTCGGATGAGACAGCTGCCGGGCTCCCGATGTCGTTGGTTGCGGGTGCCATCCAGAATGACCTTGCAGCGGTCGGAATCAAGGCAAAGCTCGATCCCGAACTCGAGGTGAACTTCTTGTCGGCCTACCGCACGGGCAAGTTGGAAGCGGTCGTTCACGGCTGGGCTAATGACTACCCGGCGACGTCGGACTTCCTGCCGGTCTTCGTTCCTCCGGGCACGGTCGCGGTAAAGCGGCAGCATTGGCCCGCGTCGGCATCCAACCAGCAGATTGTCGATCTCGCGGCGAACGCGTTCAAGACAAAGGACGATACGCAGCGGGCGTCGATGATTACGCAGGCGCTGAAATTGGTGAACCAACTCGGTCCGTACGCGCCTTTGCTCGACACCGAATACCAGTTCCCCTATGACAAGTCGAAGGTGGCAGGCGTCACGGCCAACTCGCTGTGGTTCCTCGATCTCGACACGATGACGCCGGCCAGCTGATCGGTCGGTGAAGATGGCAGACGAGGGAGAGTCGGTCTCGTGATGAGTGCTCGGTCGCCGCTCGATATGACGATTGGTGGCGATTCGTCGCACGCCATGAGCACTGGCACTTTGTCGGCCCGGCGAGGGTACGTCCACACTGTGGGCCGTACCTTCGCCGGGTTGCGGCACCAGCCGAGCGCCCTGATTTCGTTGATCGTGCTCTGCGTATGGGCAATCGTCATTGTTTTTGCACCGTTGTTGGCACCCGACGGGCCGTTGACTCAGTCGATCGCGGGGAGGCTGAGTCCGCCGAGCTCTTCACATTGGTTCGGTACGGATGCGCTCGGTCGGGACGTCTTGTCACGGGTAATGTTCGGAGGACGCGTCTCGGTGCCGGCGGCACTCGTCGTCGTCCTGCTGTCTGTCTTTGTCGGTTGTACTGTCGGACTTCTCACCGGCTACCTCGGTGGCTGGCTTGACGACGTCCTGATGCGCATTACCGACGTGTTCATGGCGTTTCCATTGATCCTGCTTGCAATGGCGATCAGTGCATCGCTCGGGCCGAGCATCAGGAATGGCGTGATCGCGCTAGCTTTTGTCTCGTGGCCTCAATACGCGAGAGTTACCCGAAGCGTGACGCTCGACCTGCGCAGCAGGGAGTTCGTGCTCGCCTCACAGGTGGCCGGCCAACGGCGGTCGACCATTTTGGGCCGAGTCATCTTTCCAAATGTCTTTCCCACCGTCTTCGTCATGGCGTCGGTCGACGTCGGACGAGCCATTGTCAACTTTTCCGTTCTTAGCTTTATTGGTCTCGGCGCCCGCCCGCCGGTTGCGGAGTGGGGCTCGATGGTGGCGGACGGCGCCCAGGTCATGTCGCAGTGGTGGGTGTCGACGTTCCCGGGGTTTGCCATCTTCAGTCTGGTGCTTGCCTTTAACTTCGCGGGTGACTGGTTGCGTGACCTCCTTGATCCTTACTCGCGCACACGGGATGCTGCATGAGACACGACGTCGCGGCCGAAGGAGCGGTGGATTCGGCTCCATTGCTCGACATCGCAGGGCTCCGGATTGCCTTGACTGCTGAGCAAGGAGGCACCGAGTTGCTGCGCGGCGTCGACCTTGCGGTCAACGCGGGGGAAATAGTCGGGATCGTGGGCGAATCCGGTTCAGGTAAGACCATGTTGGCGATGAGCATTTTGCAGCTGCTCGCAAAAGAGATCCACATTACGGCTGGCCGAATCAAATTCTCCGGAGAGGATCTGGTCAAGGTCGGTTCTGCGCGGCTACGCGAGGTCCGAGGCAGGGACGTCGGTGTCGTCTTCCAGGACCCGATGAGTGCACTGAACCCGCTCCACTCCGTCGGCAAGCAGGTTGCCGAGCCCCTGAAACTGCACGGGATGGCAAAACGTAAGGAACGGATGAGCAGAGCAGTAGTAACGCTGAAGCGGGTCGGCATCCCGCAAAGTGAGGAGCGCGTGCGCAACCGGCCATTCGAGTTCAGTGGGGGAATGCGGCAGCGGGCGTTGATTGCCGAGGCGTTGAGCTGCGATCCGAAGCTGCTAATTGCAGACGAGCCCACGACCGGGCTCGACGTCACGATCCAGGTGCAGATTCTGAACCTGCTCGAACGGATGCGCCGCGAGAATGACATGGCAATCATCTTGATTAGCCACGACCTCACGATGGTAGCCGGGATATGCGATCGCATCGTCGTCATGTACGCAGGTCGCGTCGTCGAAGAAGGCGCCACAGCCGACGTGCTTCTGCGACCGAAGCATCCGTATACCCAGGCGCTCGCTCGCTCGATGCCAACACTTGATACAGCGCCCGGTGAAATGTTGCCCGCTTTGCCGGGGACCCCGCCACCGATGACCGAGCTCGGCCCGGGTTGCAGCTTTGCGAAACGCTGTTCGTATGCGGAAGAAGTGTGTTGGCGATCCGAGCCTGAACTCGCCGAGGTAGGTATCCGCCAGAGTTCGGCGTGCTGGGTCGCGCAGCGTGACGGCGGCTTAGGAGGTGGTGCGGCGTGACGACGAGTGTGGCTGCTGACGCGAAGATCCTGCTCAAAGTCGCAGGTCTCACGAAGCACTTCGGGCCGCGCGCCCGATTCGGCCGTACACGCCCGGTAGTGCACGCCGCCGACGACGTAACGTTCGAGATTCAGCGTGGTCAAGCGTTGGGGCTGGTCGGTGAGTCGGGCTCGGGCAAGAGCACAATCGCGCGGTGCGTCTTGCAGGTGGAATCGTCAGACACTGGTTCGGTTGAGCTGGGCGGTGTCGACATTGCGGGCTTGAGCCGGCGAAGGCTTCGGCTCAAGCGTCGAGAAATGCAGGCAATCTTTCAGGATCCGGCCTCGTCGCTGAATCCGCGCTGGACCATCGGTCGCATCATCGCCGAGCCACTGAAGGCGCACGGCTGGAGCAAAGACCGCTCCGAGGCGCGGGTGCGTGAGCTGGCCGAGCAGGTAGGGCTCACGCCAGCCCAGCTGCGACGGATGCCCTACCAATTGTCAGGAGGCCAGCAACAGCGCGCCGGAATCGCTCGGGCGCTGGCCTTGTCTCCCAACCTGATCGTCGCCGACGAGCCACTTTCAGCACTCGACGTCTCGATCCAAGCTCAGGTACTCAACCTCCTGATCAAGCTCAAGTCCGAGATGAATTTGACGTTCCTCTTTATCAGCCACGACCTTCGAGTGACCAGGCACCTGTGCGAGAACATCGCGGTCTGCTATCTCGGCAACATTGTCGAGATAGGGCCGGCCGACGAGTTGTTGACGAACCCTAGGCACCCGTATACCGCCGCGCTGATATCGGCTATGCCGATGACGATGTCGGACGTCGGCCGCAAGAGTGGACAGATCGTGCTCGCGGGCGACCCGCCGTCCCCACTCGACCCGCCGTCCGGTTGCCGCTTCCGCACGCGGTGTTTCCGGGCCCAGCCTAAATGCGCCTTGAGTGCTCCCCCTCTCGATCCCTCCGGTGCCGATCACCGTGCGGCTTGTTTTTTCCCACTTGAGGCGGGCTTCCTTCGTTCGACTGCGGTAGCCGATCTCGACGTCAACGATGCCGCGACCGACCCGAAGGTGGCAGCCGACCCGACCGGTAACCGGACGACGGACGAGGTGGGCTGATGCTTCGGTACGCTACCCGTCGAATCCTGTCGCTAATTCCTGTTCTCTTCGGTGTCACGGTCATCATGTTCGTGGTGTCACACGCGGTGCCGTCCGACCCGACGGCTTTGTTCCTGGGGCCTCGTGCGTCCGACGACCCGGTGCTGGTCGCGGCGTTCAGACACAGATGGGGTCTCGACGAGTCGCTGATCGTGCAATACGGCGACTACATGCGAAATCTTGTGCACGGCGATCTCGGAGCTTCTATCTTCACCCATCAAACGGTGATCTCCGACCTGCGACGGTATTTCCCGGCGACGATCGAACTCTCCCTGTTCGCGATCCTGATCAGCATGGTGGTGTCGATCCCGCTCGGCATCTTGGCTGCGGTCAAGCGGGGCACCAAGTTCGATGCCACCGTGCGGTTCGTGACCCTGGCCGGTTCGTCACTGCCGGTGTTTTGGCTCGCGCTGCTGATGCTGCAGATCTTCTACTTGAAGATCGGTATCGCACCTGGGCCGGGACGCCTCTCGACGACCGTGACGCCGCCGAGCGGATCGGGCGGCTTCTACGCCATCACATCGTTCTTCCGCGGGGATTGGCCGGTCTTCTTCGACGCCCTGAGCCACCTGATTATGCCCGCGCTGGTGCTGGCCAGTTGGAGCATCGGCGTCATCACTCGGGTTACCCGCAACAGCATGCTGGCGGTGCTGCGCCAGGACTATATGCGTACCGCCCGAGCAAAGGGAGCACGCGAGACCTATCTGGTCGTGCGGCACGGGCTGCCCAATGCAATCCTCCCGGTGCTCACCCTTGTCGGCCTTGCATTTGCCGATCTGATGGCTGGTGCCGTAACAACCGAGACCATTTTTGCCTGGCCGGGCATCGGCTTGTACAGCTACCAGGCGGCGACGTCGCTCGATTTCCCGGCGATTATGGGCGTGGCCCTCGTGGTGGCACTTACCTATTTGCTGACGAATCTCATTGTCGATCTGATGTACGGCGTCATCGATCCGCGGACGCGGCTCTATGGACGTTGACCATATGGAGAGGAACATCGTGGGCGTAACGACCGCAGACAGCACGCCGATCCCGAAGCATTCACCCGTCGGGGCACCGGCGGGCGGGCGGAAACCTCGGCTCCACGGCGTCTACCCCGTGTTCAACACGCTTTTCGATGAAAACGAGGCGCTCGACCTCGACGGCTTAGAACGCGAGTTGAACTGGTTGGCGGAGCAAGGCGTCGACGGCATCGTGATGGGCATGGTGTCGGAGATCTTGCGACTCTCGCCGAGTGAACGGACAGACGTAGCTCGGGTCGTGTGCTCCGTCGCGCGTGTGCACGACCTCGACTCCGTCATCAGTGTCGGTGCAGAGAGCACATTTTTGGCCGTGCGGCTCGCACGGTCCGCGGAAGAACTCGGAGCCTCCGCATTAATGGCGATCCCTCCGATCGCTGTCGATTTGGCTGAACCCGAGATCACCGCGTACTTCACCGAGATCCTCGACGCGACGAGTATTCCGCTGGTGGTGCAAGACGCCAGTGGGTACGTAGGGAAACCATTCTCGATCGAATTGCAGGCCGGGTTGCTCGAGCGCTACGGCGACCGTGTCCTGTTCAAGCCAGAGGCTGCGCCCATCGGCCCTCGCCTGACGGCGCTGCGTGACGCCTCGAGCGGTCGCGCTCGCGTTTTCGAAGGCACAGGCGGCATTTCACTGATCGACAGCTATCGACGCGGAATCGTCGGCACCATGCCGGGTACTGACCTGTCCTGGGCCCTCGTCGCATTGTGGCGGATGCTCGAATCCGGTGACTTCGCAGGCGCGTACGAGATCGCCGGACCGCTCGTCAGTCTGATCAATATCCAGTCAAGTTTGGACTCATTCGTCGTCGTGCAGAAACATCTCCTGCACAGACAAGGTGTGATCGACCGCACCGTCTCGCGACGTCCACTCTCTATGAAGCTTGACGCTGAGACGCTCGCGGAGGTCGACCGCCTCTTTGACCAGTTGGCGGAACGGTATTCACGCCTTACCCGGCGCGGGAAGGGCGGCCTTTGATGATGTCCGACAGATCGCGGACCCAGGTCGTGATCGTTGTCGGCGGGGGTGCTGGCATTGGTGCCGCAGCAGCCCGCCTCCTCCATCGGCGTGGCGCGCGGGTGGCCTGCATCGACCGCGATGGCGCACGCAGTCATGCGGTTGCCTCCGAACTCGACGAGTCACTGGAGTCGGCGGCGGCATTCACGGCCGACGTGACGGACGCGTCCGCGCTGCATCGTGCGGTCGCCGCGACCGCCGAAAAGTGGGGCCGTGTCGACGGGTTAGTGAACTGCGCCGGAATCACCGGCATCACCAACGTTCGCTGCCACCAGGTCGATCTGGCCGACTTCGACAACGTCGTCGCCGTAAACCTTCGAGGTGCGCTCGTGGTTTCGCAGGCGATTCTTCCAATATTTATTCGGCAGAAGTATGGCCGGTTGTTGCATGTCGCGTCGATCGCGGGCAAAGAGGGCAACGCGGGGATGGTTGCCTACTCGGCCACCAAGGCCGGCCTGATCGGCTTGGTGAAAGCGGCCGGTAAGGAATACGCGAACGACGGCATTACTGTCAATGCGCTCGCACCCGCAGTGATTTGGACCGACCTCGTCGACCAGATGCCGCGGGAGCAGGTCGAGTACATGACGTCACGAATCCCAATGGGCCGGCTTGGCACGTTGGACGAAGCGGCGGAAATGATCGCCTGGATCTTGTCGCCTGCCGCAAGTTTCACGACGGGTTTCACCTTCGACCTATCCGGGGGGCGGGCGACGTACTGAGTAGCTGAGAGCACATCACGTTCGCAGTCGAGCTTGGAGGATTCCTGTGCGATTAGTCTCTTTCGCGGGCGGCTTTGGCCGTATCGAGGGCGAGTCGGTAGTACCGATGGGCCAAGATGTCGTTGCCTATCTGCGTGGCACTGAGCCGGGTCACGATGCCGCGCCTCGTCCGCTAGCCGAAGTTATGTTAGGGACGCCTGTGCCCAAC
>Ga0068855_100005131_pt1 | contig 15969 bp, 10 predicted proteins | sample KBSCornC52_FD_66592 | JGI IMG/M metagenome (GOLD analysis project Ga0068855, IMG submission 66592) | Corn rhizosphere microbial communities from Kellogg Biological Station, Michigan, USA - KBS Corn C5-2 | ecosystem: Host-associated > Plants > Roots > Rhizosphere > Soil ...
GGAGGGCCGAATCCGAGGCTGATCAACCGGGCGAGCGTGAATACGCTCTGCCTGCAGTGCCACTCGCCATCGCCGAACTTTACGACCGCTGGACTTCCGTCGGGCCCCGCCCATAATCAGGCGACGCAGTATCAGGCGTGCACGACGTGCCACGCGAGTATTCACGGATCGAACACCAGTCCGATCTTCTTCAACTCAACGGAGTAAGGGGCGAGCGATGACGAGACAGATTGAAAACGTGCACAGTCTGGTTGGGTCGTCGACCGGAAATAGATCATTCCGGGTCAACGCCCTGGCCGCAGCAGTAGTTCTGATGATTGGCGGAGCACTGACCGGATTGGGGCAGCAGCCCCAGTCGGTGCAGTCTGAGAGCGCCAAGCCAGCAACGGAAAAGAAGCCGGCGGTGGAACCGAAAGAGAAGATGGCCGGCAACTACACGATGCACTCCAGTGTTGAACTGGGCGGTGTCCTTACGCAAAAAGACGGCAGTAGCGCAATGTGGGCGACGATGGTGAACGAAGGCACGGGAATGCGAGTGCTGAACGAGTCGCTTGAATTGCGCACCACCAATCCGCGGAAGACACCGTTCTTTGACAGGCTCTCGACGGCGAGTTTTGGATATGGCGGCGAGCCGAACAATGTGTCGTATCTGAACATGTCGAAGGGAAGGCTGTACGATTTCGCGGGCAACTTCCGGCGCGACCGGAACTATTTCGACTACAACCTGCTGGACAACTCGCTACTCTCAACGGCTTCTGCCGCGACTCCGGCGTTGGTTGCGGAGCCGAGTTCGCTGCATATCTTCAATACGGTGCGCCGGAATACGGATGCGCTCTTTACCCTTTTTCCGCTGTCGCGACTGAGTCTCCGTGTGGGGTACAACCACAACACTCATGAGGGGCCCACATATTCAACAGTGCATGGCGGTGGTGACGTTGTGGTTCTGCAGTGGTTCAGGAACTCGCTCGATACCTACACGGGTGGTATCGACTACAAGCTGGCGAAGCGTACGATGATCAGCTACGACGAGCTGCTTGCGCTTTATAAGGGTGACTCCCCGTACCAGCTTGCTCCAACACCGTTCGCGCTTGCGAACGGCACGCCCACGTCCGTCGGCGTGAATACGCTGGCCACCGCGACCTGCGGTACCGGCGCCGCCAAGACTGCCGAAGTGGTGAACGGGATTGTGAATCCGTTCTGCAGCCAGACGCTGGTGCAAACGCAAGTGGCGCCGACACGGACGATCTTCCCGACCGAGCAACTGCGGTTCACCTCGCATTACTGGGATAGGGTCGCCTTTACAGGGCGCGTGGCGTACAGCGGCGGCGTGTCAAATGTGAATCATTTCAACGAGACGTTCAACGGACTGGTGACGCGCACAGCATTGCGGCAGGAGATCGATACAGGCGGTTTCGCGGATGGCCGGCTTGCGCATAACAAGCGGAACAGCATCAATGGAGATTTCGGTTTCGAAGCAGAGTTGACCAATTGGTTCTCCGTGTCGGATTCCTTTGATTATCGCTATTTCCGGACAGAGGGGAACGACATCCTCATCGCAGAGACGTGGGCGAATGCGGCTACAACTCCAAATGGTCCTCTTCCGGTGCCCTCGGGGTTCAACGTGAATACGCCGATCACAAGCCTGACCTACACAAAGGCAATCGAGCCGGGTGGAGACACGATCAACCAGAAGATCGAGCGCAATACGGTGCTCGGCATCGTGACGATTTCGCCGCAGTTCAGGCTTTCGGGTGGATGGCGATTTGACAATCGGCACACCACCGATACCGATGAGAACCTGACGTGGCACCAGAACGGATTGGTTGCCGGCGCGGCAATCACGCCATCGCGCACATTCCGGATGAATGTCAATCTGGACACGCTGAGCTGGAAGGCAGCGAATTCGGAGACGCCAACAAATACCTATACGCGTGCGGCGCCGAACAAGCTTTACCACGTGAGAGCGCGGGCAGTTTCTACTCCTGCGAAGTGGGTGAACTTTGCAGTGACGGTGAACGATTTCGAGGGAAAGAACGACGACCCGCTGGTCAATCATAAGGAGCACAACCGCAACTTCAGTTTCGCGACGCAGGTGATTGCGAACGACCAGGTGAGTTTAGACTTTAACTACTCGCACGATGACGCCTTTTCGCAGACTGACTTGTGCTACGCCTACGCGCCAACGGCAACATATCCTTTACCCGCTGGTGCTCAGGGATCATCGGGAACATGCCTGAAGACGACGGATAATCCGGGGGGTACGTTACCCACCCAGCCGGCAGCATCGCAACTCTACCTTGGGAGCGGGACGTACAGTGTCCCGGCGAGCTTCTTCTCGGGCGCGTTCACTTACTCACCGTCTAAGTACTTCCGGTTCAACGGCGGTGCGAGATTGACGGACAACAGCGGCGATGCCGAGTTTTTGAATCCGCTGATGGTGCCAGGTGCACTGAGATCGAAAGTCGTATCGCCCTTCAGTGATCTGGTTGTGAATATCGCGCCACAATGGGCGTGGCATGGTAACTGGGTTCACCATGGATACAAAGAGGCAGGCGGTCCTGGGCCGGCTGCGCGGGATTTCCATGGTGATGTCGTGACTCTGGGTGTGAGGTACGCATTCTGAGTAATTCGAGTGGGCCGGCCATTGCAGAGCACGGCCAGCTTACCCGATTGCAGTGAACGATGGAGCCGTGCAGTGCCCTGGGACGGGCGCGGCGCCGAAAAATGATGTCCCTTCGCAGCGATCTTCCCCCGTAGCTGGGGAGATCTCTGGGAGAGCAAGGCATGAGTCACGTAGTTCGGAATGTGGGAGCGGCTCTGATAGCAGTAATGCTGACCGGGTCGATGAGCTTCGGGCAGTCTTCGACCGAAGCGTTGTATAAAACCAAGTGCCAGATGTGTCATGGCGAAAAGGGCATGGCGGATTCGGCGGCAGGCAAATCGATGAAGGTGAAGCCTGTCACGGATGCCGACGTGAAGAAGATGGATGAAGCGCAGATGATCGAAGCGGTCAAGAACGGGATGGGCAAGATGCAACCGTATAAGGACAAGCTGACGGATGCGCAGATCAAGGACGTGGTTGTGCACTTCAGGACGTTTCTGAAGTAGTGCGGTAAAGCAATCAAGGAAGTTGCAAGTGCAGGCAAACAGTCCCGGCGCATACTCGATGGAGAGCATGCGCCGGAACCAGTCAGACAAGTAGCTGAGCGTTATCACAAAGTCAGCTACTTTCGCGGGCAGCCGGTGTTTATGGGAGTAAGTTCTCACTCGGGTTGAAGCAGTTTTGGGCATGGCCCTCGTGATGATGCGGCTATGACGCATTTTTAAGGAGTGTTGCAATGAAGATGATTCAATCGATGGCGGTGCTGGCTGCGACAGTTTGTCTGGCTGGTTCCATGGGCTTCGCGGAATCCGGCGAAGCGATCTATAAGGCAAACTGCCAGAGCTGTCACGGCAGCACGGGCACGCCGAGCGCGGGAATTGCCAAGATGATGGGCGTGAAGGCGGCGGCGGAATACAAGACGAGCGAGAAAGAGCAGATCGAGTCTGTGAAGAATGGCAAAGGCAAGATGAAGGCATTTGCCGGCAAGCTGACAGACGACCAGATCAAGGACGTTGTTGTTTATTTTCGCAGTTTGAAGTAGTCGCAATACACTGACCCGCTTCATGCCGTTTTGTCCGAAATGGGACCCGGGCTGATGCCTGGGTGATGGAGCGGGTCTCTTTTGTCCGGGGGGACGACAATGACGCAACGATTCCGCGAGAACTGGGTGCGGCCGGCACTGTTCTTCGGTAATAACCCAATCAGCCTGGCGGGCGGCGCAATTACGAGCGCAGCCGGTGTGACCATGATCGGTTACTGGCTGGTGGAGTTATTTGGGCGGCCGAATGACAATCCTTATCTCGGGATCATTTTCTTTCTCATTCTGCCGGCAGTTTTTGTGCTTGGTCTTCTGCTGATCCCTGTTGGCGTGTTTGTTCGCCGCCGGAAGCTGCAGCAGGCAGGGGAGATTCCCGCGGAGTTTCCTAAGGTCGATCTAAACGACAGGGTGTTCCGGCACGGGTTGGACATTGTGCTGGTAGCGACGATCGTGAACCTGCTGGTGGTTTCGATGGCTAGCTATCGAGGCGCGGCTTACATGGATTCGCCGCAATTCTGCGGGTCTTCGTGTCACGTGATGCATCCGGAGTACTCGGCGTATAAGGTTTCGGCGCACTCGCATGTGGATTGTGTGGCGTGCCACATCGGCACAGGTGCGGAGTCTTATTTCAAAGCGAAGGTAAACGGGACGAAGCAGCTGGTCGAGGTTTCGTTCAACCGCTATCCGAAGCCGATTCCCTCGCCGGTGATGAATCTGCGACCGGCGCGCGAGATCTGCGAAGGGTGCCATACGCCAGCGAAGTTCGTAGGCGAGAAACTGCTGGTGAAGTCGACGTTTGCGGATGATGAGAAAAATACGGAGACGCAAAGTGTCGTGCTACTGCACCTGGGCGGTATCGATTCGCTGTCGCATCTGACGGGGATTCATGGCGTGCATCTAGGGCACATCGAATACATTGCTACCGACCCAACACGGACGACGATTCCCTGGGTGGAGCGGACTTATGCGGACGGATCGAAGACGGCGTTTGGGACATCGAGCCTGAAGGGCGCTGCACCGCAAGGCGAGCGGCGCGTGATGGATTGCATCGACTGCCACAATCGCGCGGCGCACACAATGCAGACAGCAGAGGATGCGCTGAATAGAGCGATGGCGGAAGGTGCGATCAGTCCGGAACTGCCATTCGTTCACAAGAAGGGCCTGGAACTGCTGAAGGCCGACTACAAGACGGAAGATGAAGCACGGCAGAAGATCTCGGAGGGGCTCACGCAGTTCTACCGGAACGAGCATCCGGAGGTTCTCGTGCGACGTCCTGACCTGGTGAAAGCGGCTGGTGCTGGGCTAGTGAATGTGTTCACGACGAATGTGTTTCCAGACATGAAGGTGACCTGGGGAACGCATCCGAACCACATCGGGCACATGAGCTACCCGGGATGCTTCCGCTGCCACGATGGGGATCACGTTGCGCAGAACGGCAAAACCTTGACGCAGGATTGCGCTGTCTGCCACAACCTGCTGGCGGTGGATGAGGCGAAGCCGAAGGTGCTGGCGGATCTCGGAATTCAATAGTTGTTGTGCACCGTTGGGGAGGGACGGCTTACTGCCGTCCCTTGGTGTTTCTGGTGAATAAGGCGGCATGGTAGGCTGGCTCTTCACGTCAGGAGAACTGAACGGATGCATTCGACGAAGAACTTCAACTTCAATTTGGTTGCGGCCGCACATGCGGACATGATCGAGCACGGTTTCCGGCCGGATTTTCCAGCCGGAACGGATACGGAACTGGCGAAGATCAAGGCTGAAGCAGAGTCTCCTGTCGCGGAGGATGTGCAGGACTTGCGCGGGTTGCTGTGGTCGTCGATCGATAACGACACGTCGAAGGATCTGGATCAAATCGAGTGGGCGGAGCAGTTGCCGGATGGGCGCATCCGGGTGCTGATCGGAGTCGCTGACGTGGATGTGCGGGTGCCGAAGGGGAGCTTGCTGGATCAGCATGCGCAGTCTGAGACGACGTCTGTTTATACGGGAGTGAAAGTGTTTCCGATGCTGCCGGCGGAGTTGTCAGAGGGCATCACATCGCTGAACGAGAGTGAGGATCGACCTGCGGACGTGATTGACTTTGCGGTTGATGCGTCAGGCGGAGTGTCCGATGGAAAGGTATATCGGGCAATCGTACGCAATCGTGCGCAACTGGCGTATCCAAGTGTGGGCGCATGGCTGGAGGGGCGCGGACCGGCTCCTGAGAAGGTTGCTGCGAATTCCGATCTTGCGGCTCAGTTGAAGCTGCAGGACAAGGCGGCGCAGCGCATGCTTGGCAGCCGGTTCCAGCACGGTGCGCTGGATCTGGAGACGATCGAGACGCATCCGGTTGTACAGGCGAACGAGGTTGTCGATATTGGCAGCCAGGAGAAGAATCGCGCGACGTCGTTGATCGAGGAGTTCATGGTCGCTGCGAATGGTGTGGTTGCGCGGACATTTGAACAGGCAGGAATTGCCTCGATCCGTCGCATCGTGCGGACACCGAAGCGCTGGGATCGGATCGTCGAGCTTGCAAACGGGCTGGGGACGAAGCTACCGGAGCAGCCGGACTCGAAGGCGCTGAATGACTTTCTGCTGGCACAGAAGCAGAAGGATCCAGATCACTTCCCAGATCTCTCGCTGGCCGTGGTGAAGCTGATGGGTCCGGGGGAGTATGTCCTGGTGAAGCCGAACGAAGAGTCGCCGGGACATTTCGGATTGGCGGTGCAGGACTATACGCATTCAACGGCGCCGAACAGGCGATTTCCGGATATCGTGACGCAACGAATCATGAAGGCGTATCTGGCGAAGGCGCAGCAGCCCTATTCAGAAGGCGATCTGAATGCGATTGCGCAGCGATGCACGCTGATGGAGGACGCCGCCCGGAAAGTGGAACGCGTGATGCAGAAGCGAATCGCGGCCGTGGCACTGCATCCGAGAATCGGGCAGACGTTTAACGCAATCGTCACGGGCGTGAACCAGTACGGTACGTTTGTACGGGCGCTGCAACCTCACGTTGAGGGGATGCTGGTGAATGCCGGGAAGCCGGGATCGAAGGGATTGGATGTGGGTGACAGGGTTTCGGTGCGGCTGGTGAGCACCGATCCGCAACGCGGGTTTATCGACTTCGCGATTCAATAACTATTTTCGTCTCGACCCTTGCTCGGCAAGGATGCTGCACCCGGGTGAATGCATGGGGTGATCTAAAGGCGATCCGCAGAAAGCAAGGGCCGGGACTCATGGGAGTTCCGGCCCCTGCTTTGTGCAGCGGCGTTGAGATCAATGCAGGTCGAATTGGATCGCCTGGATGGAGTAAGGCGGCAGCGTGATTGAGAATTTGCTGCTGGCGTTATGAATTGAGGATTCGACGGGGATGATGCGCTTTGGGTCGTCAATGGAGTTGGTGGTCTGCGTGTCGGGTGCGCTGATGCGGACGAGCTTTGCATTCGGTGCTGGGTGGGACCCAGGGAGTGCAACCGTCAGCGGCTTGGGATCGGACGATGCGTTGACAAGCTTGAGATAGAGCTGTTTTTTGGCGCTGTTGATGGTTGCAGAGTAGAAGAGTTTTTCTCCGGCGTTTTGGATGTCGGAGGCGACGGTGTGGTCGCCAAGATAGGAACTGAATAGGACCTGCGCGTAGTACGCGGGTGAACCGTAGCTGGATGAGGTGTTGTAGCCGATGAGGTCAGTGTCCCACTGCATGCCGCCGGGGTTGACGTTGACGAAGAGCGGCGCGTAACAGGACATGACGATGAGGTCGCTGTTGCGCTCGAGGCCGGTCATCCATGCTGCGTCGCCGAGGGCTGCGCCCATGTTGGGAGTGGGAGTGCCTTCACGGGTAGCCCACTCGCCAACAAAGATCTTGGGGCCGCTGCGGTCAATTTTGTCGTAGTGGTGCGCGTCGGCGAAGTTCTGCGTGGCGCGGACGTAGTAGTGATCGTCCTGCACATCAGGCTTCATCTGTTTGAGAGGCATGGTGGCAATGAGCTGCAGGTCGGGGTATTTCGCCTTGATGGCTTTGTAGAACTGGATGTAGCGGCCCTCGTAGCTGCCGGAATGGTCGAACTGATCTTCGTTTCCGATTTCGACGTAGGTGAGCTTGAAGGGTGCTGGGTGACCATCTTTGGCGCGTTCGGCTCCCCACTTCGTGTCGGGACCACCAGTCACATATTCAATTTCGTCGAGAGCGTCCTGTACGTACGGTTCGAGATCGGGGCCGGGATTCACGTGCTCCTGCGCGAGCGAGTAGCCCGCATAGACGGCTAAGACGGGGTGCATGTGAAGGTCTTCGCACCAGCCGAGGAACTCTAGAAGACCCATGCCGTCGGAGGACCAGTAATTCCAGGGGCTGCGGTGGGTTGGGCGATCCACGAGGGGGCCTATCGTCTTTTTCCAGTCGAAGCGCTCCTTGATGTGATCGCCTTCAAGGTAGTTTCCGCCGGGGAAGCGGAGGAACTGCGGATGCATCGCGGCCATTTTTTCCATCAGGTCGATGCGGAAGCCGTTGGGGCGATCGTGATAGGTGGGCGGAAAGAGTGAGACCAGCTGAATCCAGAGAGTGCCCGCGTGCGGCGCGGTGATGGACAGGTGGTTAGTAACGCTTGGTTCGATTGCGCCGGTCTTGAGAGTGTAGGTGTACTGCTTCCACTCTGAGGTCACGCCGGTGATGGTGGCGGATGCGGCGGGCTTACCGGTGTTGTCGCTGACGAGAGCGACGGTGAGCGGCCCGATGGCGGGGGTATCGGATTTTGCGTAGAGCGAGCCTTGGTAGGTGGTGTTGGGATGGAGATTCATGCCCCACCAACCGGTGTTCACGATCCCGGCGGGGCTCTGCGCGTCGGCCTGCGAGATGGAGATTTTGAGGCTCGAGGACAGGGCAGTACTGGGGCCGGTGGAGGGATCGTGAGCCATTTTAGCGATGGCGTTGCCACCTTCGTAGAGATACCAGTTATGGATGCCGCTCCAATCGCCGACGAACGTGCGGTTGCGGACCATCTCGGCGTACAGGCCTCCGTCGTAGGAGTAATTGATTTCCTCCGTCATGAGGCCGTAGAGAATGGGGCTGACCGCGGTGGTGGGCTGGTCGGGATGAAGGGTGAGAGTGGCCGGGGTGTTTTGCGCGGGAGCGACAACGGCGAGGGTAAAGAGCGAGGCGAGGGTCAGGAGGCTGGCAAACGTTTTCTTTGGCATCCGGTTTATCTCCGAAAATATTGCCGGGCTAGTATAAACGCTTTGCTTTGCGAGCGGTCACACGGGGATTGAACGGCGCTGCGCTTTTGACAGGTAAGTTGCGGGTTGATAGGCTTTGAGAGGGCGCATTCCGGCTGATCTGCCGTTCTCATCTGCCCTTCTCAAGTAGCGTCCCCGTCGTCTAGCCCGGCCTAGGACACCGCCCTTTCACGGCGATAACACGGGTTCAAATCCCGTCGGGGACGCCAAATGCCGAAAATTCAGCGATTTCTTTGATGACGCGGATCGGGTGCGGTTGCGGAAGAACTTGGCCTGAAAACGCGCTTTGAACTCGTGGAACAACTTACTCCAGATGAGAACCGACGTTCAGAGCGTGTATTGAGTGGAACAGGGCTCGACTCATATGGGGAGCAAAGAAATGCCGGAGGCTTGGGCCTCCGGCATTTTTGGTGGAGAGGGCTGAGGTTGTTATTGGACCAGGAACGGTATGCTGACGGCGGAGGTGACGCCTCCGGCGGTGCCCTGGACCTTGAGCGTGTAATTCGCGATGGTGGTCGTCTTCACAGTCTGTACGTAGACGTAACCTTTCACTGGTGAAGTTCCGGTAATGGCGGGCGGTTGAGTAGATACGGTGCAGGTGGGAATGCTGACCGCACCGGACGGGGCTGCGACGGAACAAGTGAGGGGCACCAGTCCTGTGAATCCGCCACTGGGAGTGACGGTGATTGGCACGTGGATGGATCCGCCGCGCCAGGTGATGGTGAATGTGCTTCCCGATAAGCTGAAGGATTTTGTTGTGGACGATCCGATCACGTAGGACGCGGCTGAGACTACGCTCGTTCCCAACGTGGGGCTGACGGCGATTGCCTTGATGGTGAGCGAGTTTGCGACCGTGATTGGACCGGTGTACTTCGTGGAGGTGGGAGTGGGCGTGGAGCCGTTTGTGGTGTAGTAGATGACGGCGTCGGATGTCTTGCTGCTCAACGTGACGCTCTGTGCCGTGGAGTAAGTGCCGCCGCCCGGCGAGAAGTCTGGATGTACTGCTTGCGTCGTGTAAGTCCAGCTGATGAGTTTCTGGCTTGAGGAGAGGCCGCCGGTGCCGCCGGTGAATCCGACATACGCTGTGTTAGCGCCGACGATGTATGGGATGTTGATCGACTTGGAATAGCTGAAGGTTTTCTTGGTCACCAAGTCGAGCAGCTTCAGATTGAGCGTGAGTCCAGTGTAGGAAACGGTGGCCTGAATAGAGTCGCCGCTGTTGAGCTGGATACCGCTCGGGCTGATATCAACTGTGGGCAGAACGGGGGCCTGGCCGTTGGTGTAGACACCCGTCGAGTCACTTCCTTCACCGTTGTAGTTATAGAAGTTGAATTTGACCGCTACGCTCCTGGTGATGTTCTGGTAGCCAAGGCCGGCGGAGTTTCCGCCGAGCGCAGTAGGGCCGACGTTCTGGACGGTGAAGGTGAATCCATTGGCTTGCGCATTGGAGAGTTGGAACTGGAATGTGGTGGTGAACGCCTGGATGTTGATAGGCGCATTCCAGAAAACGCTGCCGGCCTCGGACAATCCGCCGTCGGTCAACTGCAGGCGAGTGTCGTTGCTGGCTACTGCGCTTCCATTCAATTGCAGGCCTGTTGTGGAGGAAAAGCCGCTGCCGAAGTTGATTGTGTTTCCGCCGACTTGAATGATGTATGCCGCTGTGCTGACATTGCTGTTCTGGAGGGCGGGATCGGTGGCAATGGCTTTGATGGTTTTGGAGACGGTGACCTGAATGGGAGCGGTATAGAGTGTGGAGGATGCTGTCGGCGTTGAACCGTCTGTGGTGTAGTAGATTTTTGCGTTGGCATCGGCGTCAGACAATGTGACCGTCTGAGCAGATCCGTAGGTTCCGCCCACGGGAGAAAACGTGACGGGCGCTGCCTGGTTGGTGAAGGTGAATGAAGCGGTGCTGACGGTGCTCTGCAGGTAGCCGGGGGCACTTGCGATCGCCTTGATGGTGGTGCCAGTGCTGATGGTGAGCGGCCCGGTGTACTCGCTCGATGCGGGAGTCGGAGTGGATCCGTCGAGGGTGTAATAAATGGCGGCCGATGGTGTTGATGAACTGAGAGTGACGCTCTGGGGCGAGGGGAAGGCGCCTCCGTTGGGGTTGATGACGGGAGCAGCGGTGGTGGGCTGGCCGTTGATGAGGCCGTACACATCCACTTCTTTTTGCGCGGCGACGTAAACCTTTCCGTTGGTCACAACGGGGATGGAAAACTTGTTGGCGGGGCCTACGGCGTCGCGGGTGGCGTTCTTGTCGCTCTGATAGATCGTACTGGTGAGATTGTTCGCGTCCCACGCGTAGAGTACGCCGGGCCCCTTGGTATTGAACTGATCTGACCGTACAGCCCAGGCGATGCCGTTCTGCGTTCCATCTGAGGAGATGGAGAAGGTGGGGTCGGGGAATGCAGAAGTGATGGAAGACTTGCTGTCGGGCTGCGTGTCGAGGACGCCGCCGTTCAGCTTGAATAGCATGGGGACGTTGTTCTCGGCCCACATATAGACGTTGCCGTTCCAGTAAGCAGGAGTGCTCCAGAAGCCCTGGGCCTGCGGCACGACGCCTGTGATGTCCTGCAGTGCGTTGGTGCTGTATGTGGTTCCGGCAACATAACCGCCGAGCTTATCGCGATTGAGGACGAGGATGCGTCCCTCTTTGCCGCTGGTGATCAGCATGTGCGGATAGGAGCCCGGCTGATCGGGGGGCATCAGCAGTCCGCCAGAGCCTTGATCCCAATCGTGATCGTTGAGTGTCTGGAAGTTGAAGGGCGTGAAGACGTCTACGGGCGTGATCTTGCCACTGGCGAGGCTGAAAGCGACGACGCTTTCCCCATACGCGCTGCTGGCGCTGAAGGGCGGAGTGCTGGAGCGGGTGCCATTGCCAGTGACGATGTACATGCGTCCGCCGGACACGGTGGTATCGATGGGAAGGCCTGCGCCCGCAGCCCAGATGCCTGCACCCACTCCGTTGGGGGAGAGACACAGAACGGAGGTTTGTTGCAGCGTGGTTGCGTTGTAGGCAAACAACCAGCCATGCCACGGGCCATTGTCTCCATGCGCTGCATAGCCGATGTAGACGTAGCCGTTGTAGAAGTTAAGCGCGGGGCGTTGATTTTCCCAGAGTGCGCTGAAAGAAAGCTGTCCACCGGAACTGCCATTGCCAGTGCCGGCGACGGTTGCGCTGATGTTCACGGGACTGTTGGGCTGTTCCTTACCGGTGATGATGTTGATGGCGTGCAGCCGCGAGAAGTATGCGCCGTTTTCTTTCGTCGAAGACACAAGGAAGATGGTGTTTGTTGCGGTGTCGATGGCGGGAGTGCCGGTGATGCCGACGGTGGGCGCGACGTCGGGCGAGCCGTTGTCTTGCCACGGGACAGCGGTTGCTCCGGATGCGGCGCCGTAGGCGGATGTGAGCAAACTCGCATGCCAGAGCGGACTCGCATTGGAGCCGCCATTGGAGTCGGCGTCGAAGGCATAGACGGAATCGTTTTCAGTAGCGACGAAGAGCACGTTGTGGACTAGTCCGTCGCTCATCTTGAGGCCGGGGACGTAGAGCGGTTGCGCATACACGGTGCTGTCGACGGGGAGAGTGAAGAGTTTTCCGAACGAGTTCGGATTGACGTTCGACGGGTTTAGGGCTGTTTCACGAGTGTTCTGGCCGGCGTGGCTCAGATCGTATCGCCAGGTGGTGACGGGAACCGGAGTCGGTATTTGGGCGAAGAGCAATGGCGAGATCGCGAAGAGGAGTGACCACACACATGTGCGAATCACGGCCGAGGAGAAGCCAAGACACTGGGCGAAAAGCAGGGACTGACACTGCGAGCGAAGCAATCTGAATTGAGCAGTCATGTGACCTTCACTTGGGGAACAACAAAGGTTTTGATGCAGACCAGGTACTTAGGAGCAACATCCAGCTGGCGTACTTAGCTACAAATCTCCACTGCGAAACAAGAAAGAGGGCAGCGAGAGCAAGAAATTGTACGGCGCAACGACGCACCGACACCTACGCCTCAATTGAACGGTTGATTGAGGTCGAACAGGCTGGACAACGATGGAGGGGATATTCGCTCCGAAGTTCAGTGCACAGCGGATGTGTTGCAGGAGAAGTACTTAAATTGATGCCCGAGATTTTCGACCGGCATTGTCCAGAGACCGACTGAGCTCAAGGTACAGATCTATCCAGGGCTCCGGATTTGATTGCCTTCCCGTCTCTTCGTGCGAGGGAAGTGGGATGAACTCTGACCAATATACGCCAAATGGTGGTATCTGGCGTGCGGAGGGCGAGTGTTCAACAGCTTGCTAGACCGCATTGTGACGGAAGGCATGATCGCGTGGGTGAAATGGAAAGGCCCGGATTGTGGTCCGGGCCTTTCGCAGAAGAACAGCGGAGCTTGTGTCTAAGCGACCATGCTTGAGACACGATTCTTAACCTGAGCGTTGATCCATTCGAAGGTTTTGCGAAGGCCTTCTTCGAGCGGACGGGAGGGGGCCCAACCAAGTTTTTCGGCGATGAGTTTGTTGTCGGAGTTTCGGCCGCGAACACCGAGCGGTCCGGGGATGTGACGAATGCGCAGTTTCTTACCGGCTATGCCCATCGCCATTTCAGCGAGCTGATTGATGGAGACCATCTCCTCGGAGCCAATGTTCACCGGGCCGGCGAAGTTGGATTCCATGAACCTGCGGACACCTTCGACACACTCATCGATGTAGAGGAAAGAGCGCGTCTGTTTTCCGTCTCCCCAGATTTCGATTTCGCTGTCCTCGGGAGCTTCGGCCACTTTGCGGCAAATGGCGGCAGGAGCTTTTTCGCGACCTCCATCCCAAGTGCCTTCCGGGCCGAAGATGTTGTGGAAGCGGGCTACGTGAACCTCCAGGCCGTAGTTGCGAGAGTAGGCCATGTAGAGGCGCTCGCTGAATAGCTTTTCCCATCCATATTCGCTGTCGGGTGCCGCGGGATAAGCAGAGCCTTCGGAGCAAACGGGGCTGTCAGGATCTTCCTGGTTGTACGCGGGGTAGATACATGCGGAGGATGAATAGAAGAGGCGTTTGACTCCAGCTTTACGGCCTTCTTCGAGGATGTTCAAGTTGATGGTGGCGGAGTTGTGCATCACATCGGCGTCGTGATCTCCGGTGAAGATGTAACCTGCTCCGCCCATATCCGCGGCGAGCTGGTAGACGTCTTCGATGGAGTCAACCGCCTGGCGTGCGACATGTGGATCGCGAAGGTCCGCCTTCAGGAACTCGTGACAAGCTGTTTTCGAGAACTCGGGATCCTTGAGGTCGACACCTCGTACCCAAAAACCCTCATTGACCAAACGTTTTGCAAGATGACTGCCGATAAAGCCGCCAGCACCACAAACCAATGCACGCTTCACAGGTTGCTCCTTAGGGGGACAGCAAGCCCGCGAAGCCGTCGAAGTGAACGATCAAAGACCTTCCGGCGGGGATGCTGATGTATTGAATGTAAGACACCTCGGCGTTGACGAGGAAGATGCTGGATTGATCCGCTTCGTTGCTTTCGAGCGGGTTCCAGGGGGCCAAAGCTCCTCGCCCAAAGTAACAAAGCCGAACTGGGTCGAACGGTGGAGGAATTTGACAGCCACCGGAGGTAAGAATTCTCAAGAAGCCCGGTCGAGCTGATCAGATGTATGCGCATCGAGCGGCAGTCCCTTAAGAAACTGCGCGAGCTTGGTGAGGTCGACTCGGGAGTTATCACCAGTAGGACCATCCCCACCCTTTTCGGCAGGATCCTGCAGGAAAGTGAAGCCGACGCCATCGTCTCCGCAACGGACCACAGTAGCCTGGACTGTGAGGCTGCGGCCCATGCCGGCCTCGTCGGTGCGTTCGAGCGTAACCGGGAAGGAAGTGCCGGGAATCCAGCGATCCTCAGTGATCATGTAGAAGCCGGCGACGCTGACGTCGCTGACCTTGTATTCCTTTGAACTGCGAATCATGCCGAGCCAGACATTGACGGGGGGCATCGTGTGACGATTGGCGACGCGCTGATCGGGGCATATCCATCGGATCAGGCGCTTCATTAGCGGCTCTTTCGCGCGGGATGGTGTCATGGTTCTCTCCGAGGGGGAGCTCACAAAGTCGATAGGTGTGATTTCTGCGAGCGTCGGACTTCTATGGAGCGTATCAGTAGTGCTGCTTGTTTTTATGATCATAGTGGCAGATTCCTTTCGCGCACACCAGAAGAAGCCGGGGACTTTCCCGGCCAGAGGTCTAACGTAGCACCCCAGGAGAACGAGAACCTATCCCTCACAAGGGGCAAAAGAAAGAGCGGTTGCGGTTTATGGTTACTTTGGTCGTATGAGATTTGGTGATCGCCGCCATCAGAGGAATCGTGCGAGGGCGAACTTATCCGTAGCCTGAGATGGCTGAATGTCGTGGCTGATCTGGCTGAGCGCTTCGGGCATGACGAACTCGGCTGCGACTCCGTCTGAGGCACGTCGAACGATGCGGGACAGGACGTTGATGGACACCTTGCGATCGCCTCCGGCGCACGGCTTTTGGAGGATCATCTGAATGAGGGTACCAGGCATCCATCGATCTTCAGTGATGAGGTACATGCCGCTCATGCTGATATCGGCGACTTCGTTCGGCTTGGGAGAACCGCCGGTGAAGTAGTGCGCGACCATGCCGGGGATGTAGCGTCGAGCGGCTCTACGGCGGTCGCTGGGAGATGACGACGGACGTAACCACTGTTTGAACCGAGAGCGGAAGCTGACCGATTGCTCGGTTCTGATCTCGAGCGGGGGTGGCGCTGGAGCGGCTTTGTATTTCGCACCTGGTTGGTTTTTAGGATTTTCTGACACTCGGGCGCCATTAGAGCCGCGACTTAGGGTCTGCGGCGGGTTGACGGACTTCGCCTGGGCCTCGGATTGCCGGACCGGTGCCGAGGCTGGCGGAGGAGCTTGTTCTGCAAGCCGCGCTGACGCGAGCGTTGACGAAGGCGAATTAACCGGGGCGGTGTCGGGGAAAGGTGTGAGCCTGGACTGCTGTGCTCGCTGCAGCTTTTGCTGCAGGTTTGTAACGAAATCTCCAGGTTTGTGAGCCTCGGTGCTTGTGGAGTGCTTCACAGACGCCGAGGTGGCCGGGAGTTCTTCTGCGGAAGGCCGAG
>Ga0068855_100005137_pt1 | contig 15964 bp, 16 predicted proteins | sample KBSCornC52_FD_66592 | JGI IMG/M metagenome (GOLD analysis project Ga0068855, IMG submission 66592) | Corn rhizosphere microbial communities from Kellogg Biological Station, Michigan, USA - KBS Corn C5-2 | ecosystem: Host-associated > Plants > Roots > Rhizosphere > Soil ...
CCTGGCTGCCTGTGCGGAACCTCTATGCCCTCGGAAAGTCCCTGACAATCTTGCGCGAACGCTCATCCCCGATTGATCCTCAGGCCCTCGCGCTCGGTGCGCTCGGCTGGCTCCTGCAGAACGAGAGCCGCGCCGAACGCCTCCTCGCACTCACCGGCCTCACCCCCGATGCCCTGCGCGCCGGGGTAGGCAATCCGGCGGTCCTCGCCGCGGTCCTCGATTTCCTCGCCGCCCACGAGCCGGACCTTGTCGGCGCGGCCGAAGCCCTCGGCGTCGCTCCCGCAGCCCTGGTCCAGGCAGCCGGAGCCCTCCAGTCATGAGCCGCCCTCTCGTCATCTCCGATTGCGATGAAGTGCTGATGCACATGATCTCGCCGTTCCGCGAATGGCTCGGCGAGAGTCAGGGCATCACCTTCCGCATGGACACGCACAATTTCGTCGACGCCATGCGCTGGACCGATACCGGCGAGCCGGTCGAGCCGAGCGAAATCTTTCGCCTGCTCAACGGCTTCTTCGCAACTGAGATGCACCGCCAGTATCCGATCGCCGGCTCGGTCGAGGCCGTGCGCAAATTGTCCGAAGTGGCCGATGTCGTCGTCCTCACCAATGTGGGCGACCAGCACCAGGAAAGCCGCACACGGCAGCTGGCGGATCACGGCATCAACGTGCGGGTCTATACCAACCTCGGCCCAAAGGGCCCGGCCCTGCGCCGGATCCTCGATGAATACCGCCCCAGCCGTGCCGCCTTCATCGACGACATCGCCCATCACCACAATTCCGCCGCCGAAGTCGCGCCCGAACTCATCCGCCTGCACTTCTGCGGCGAGCCCCGGATTGCCCCTTTGATCGCTTGCGCCCACCAGGCCGGCCATGCACATGCGCGGATTGACGATTGGGCCAGCGCCTTGCCATGGCTGCTCGCCCGGCTGGAAGGAAATAGCGAGTGAGCGACAGCCAAATCGAACAGCGCCTCGCCGCGCTCGGCCTGACCCTCCCGGCTCCCGCCGCGCCCGTAGCCGCCTATGTCCCGGTGGTCGTCGCCGGCGGGCTCGCCCACGTTTCGGGACAGCTGCCGTTCGTCGATGGCAAGCTGGTGACCGGTCGCCTTGGCGAGAACGTCTCGATCGAGGAGGGCACTGCCGCCGCACAAGCCTGCGGTCTGATGATCCTCGCCCAGCTCAAGGCCGCCCTCGGTTCGCTGGCGCGGGTCGAGCGGTTGGTGAAGCTCGGCGCCTTCGTCAGTTCCACCGGCACCTTCACCGATCAGCCCAAAGTCGCCAACGGCGCCTCCGAACTGATGGCCGCCGTCTTCGGCGATGCCGGCAAGCACGCCCGCAGCGCGGTCGGCGTGCCGGTCCTGCCGCTCGGCGCCGCGGTCGAGGTCGACGCGATTGTCGCTGTTAGCGCCGCTTGATCGCTGGCTCGCGCCGGCGCCCTCGCCGGAGCGCGTGGCCTGGCTGCGCACCACCTGTTTCGCCCACCGCGGTCTTCACGGCCGGGGCGTGGCCGAGAACTCGCTGGGTGCGGCGAAGGCCGCGATCGCACGCGGCTTCGGCATCGAGTGCGATGTGCAACGCTCGAGCGATGGCCAGGCGATCGTCTTCCACGATTGGGAGCTCGATCACCTGACTGCCCAGCAGGGCCAGGTCGGCGATCGTTCCGCCGCCGAACTCGGCACGATCATTCTCAGCGGATCGACGGACACCATTCCCACCCTCAAGGGTTTGCTCGATGTCGTGGCCGGCCAAGTCCCCCTCCTGATCGAGATAAAGAGCCGCAAGGACCGCCGGTTCGGCGCCCTGTGCCTCGCGGTCCGCCGCGTGCTCGAAGGCTATCGCGGTCCCCATGCGATCATGAGCTTCGATCCGCGCGTCTGCCGCTGGTTCGCGGTCAATTCGCCCCAAACCGTGCGCGGGCTGATCGTCACCGAGGAGAACGCCAAGGCCCTGCCGGGCCGGATCAAGCGCCACCTCTCCCTGTGGGGCGCGCGGCCCGATTTCCTCTCCTATGACATCCGCGATCTTCCCGGCCGCTTCCCCACCGCCCAGCGCCGGCGCGGTCTGCCGCTGGTGACCTGGACCATTTCCACCCCCGAATTGCTCGACCGCGCCCGGATCTGGGCCGATGCGCCGACCGTGGAGGGAGCCGGCGTCCCGTGACGCGCGCCGAGGTTACGGTCGAAGTCGCCAGCAGCGTCAGCCAGCTCCCTGCCGCCGAATGGGACGCGCTGACCAGCGGCAATCCCTTCGTCAGCCACGCTTTCCTCTCCGCCCTCGAGGATTCCGGCAGCGTCGGCGCCCGCAGCGGCTGGGACCCTGCGCCGATCATCATCCGCGACAGCGCCGGCGTGCTCGCCGCCGCTGCGCCGGCCTATCTCAAGTCGCACAGCCAGGGCGAATACGTCTTCGACCATTCCTGGGCCGATGCGTGGCATCGCGCCGGCGGGAACTACTACCCCAAGCTCCAGATCGCCTCACCGTTCACGCCCGCCACTGGCCCGCGCCTGCTCTTGCGCGATCCGGCGCTCGCCCCCGCCCTGATCGCCGGAGCCGAGGCCCTGTGCCGGCAGAACGGCCTGTCCTCGGCCCACGCCACCTTCATCACTCCCGAACAGTCCGCGCTGTTCGAGGCCGCCGGCTGGCTGATGCGCCACGACATCCAGTTCCACTGGGAAAACCACGGATTTTCGAGCTTCGACGAGTTCCTCGCCGCGCTATCCTCCGCCAAGCGCAAGAACCTGCGCAAGGAGCGCGCGGCCGCCCAGGCCGGGGTGGAGATCCGCCAGCTCAGCGGAGCCGATCTCAAGGAGGAGCACTGGGATGCCTTCTGGCGCTTCTACCAGGACACCGGCTCACGCAAATGGGGCCGCCCCTACCTGACCCGCGCCGCGTTCACCCTGCTGGGCGAGCGCATGGCCGATGCCATCGTGCTGTTCCTCGCCTACATGGACGGCAAGCCCATTGCCGGCGCGCTCAATTTCCTCGGCCCCGATGCGCTGTACGGGCGCTACTGGGGCGCCGTGGTCGACAAGCCGTTCCTGCACTTCGAGCTGTGCTACTACCAGGCCATCGATGCCGCCATCGCCCGCGGGTTGGCGCGGGTGGAGGCCGGGGCGCAGGGCTCGCACAAGCTCGCCCGCGGCTATGAGCCGGTCCGCACGAACTCGGCCCATTTCATCGTTCACGACGGGTTTCGCGCCGCCGTCGCCGAATTCCTGCGGACCGAGCGGGCCGGCGTCGCCGCCGAACAGCTCTACCTCGGAGAGCACACGCCCTTCCGCAAGGGCGGCTAAAGCTCAGGCGGCCCGGCGTGCTCCGGCTGCCAGCCATTCGCGGGCGCGGCGCTGGGCTTCGGCGATCTCGCGGGCGGTCATCTCGTCGGCCACGTCGGCGCGGCATTGCGCGGCGTCGTCATAGCCGTTGACCGCGGCGAGGTTGAACCACTTGTGCGCTTCGACCAGGTCGATCGGCGCGCCATGGCTGCCGGTCGAATAGGCGACGCCAAGGTCGAAATAGGCGCTGAGGTCGCCCGCGGCGGCGGCAGCGAGGCAGGCGGCGACCAGCAGGTCGGCGGTTGTTTCTCCGGCCGGTTCGCATGAGACCGGCTTCATCCAGCTTGCGTCCATGATCTTCGTACCCCCTTCAGGCGGGCCGGCCCCTGTTCGCCTTCCCGACAAGCCGAAGCTGAACGATCGTGGTCAACAAATGGTTAACGGCATTTTCGATGCCGCGGAAACCGCCCGCCACCTAAGTAAATGCCCTGCAACGGGGCGCTCCCCCGCTCGTCCACCATCATTCCATCATTGCGCTTGTGCCGGTCCCGGCGGCTCAGTATAGGCCCGCACAACCCGGCCGGAGGGCTGCCGTGGCATCTGGGCCACTGCAGGCGTCCGGGCGATCATGCCTCGGAGGCGCAAGAGAATTGCATGCCCGTTTCGCTGGCTGACGATATCGACATCCTGGTCAAGGCAAAGCGCTCGATCGCCGGGGACTATCTCCCCGGAGAGGACGAGCCCTATATGGGCGAGCCGCAGCTGGATTATTTCCGGCGGCTGCTCCAGGCCTGGAAGATGGCCATCCTGGACAGTTCGGCCGATACCCTCCAGCAATTGCAGGACGGCCCGATCCGCGAGCCCGACCTCAACGACCGCGCTTCGAGCGAGACCGACTGGGGCATCGAACTGCGCACCCGCGATCGCCAGCGCAAGCTGATCGCCAAGATCGATTCGGCGCTCCGCCGGATCGAGGAAGGCGAATACGGCTACTGCGAGGTGACCGGCGAACCGATCGGCCTCGGCCGCCTCATCGCCCGCCCGATCGCCACGATGACCGTCGAGGCCCAGGCCGCGCACGAACGCCGCGAGAAAGTCTCGCGCGACGACTGACGAGGGGCTGCCGCAAGCGGTCAATCCTTACGGGTGCGATCGTTTACGGCTTGTTTGCTTTCCGCCGTTATGCCGCGGGTGAGGCAAGGCCCACGGCCGAGGCTCGCCACGTGGACCCATGCGGAACGATGAACGACAGCGACAACCGTAATATCTCGCGCGACAGCCTGTTCATCCTCGCCGAACTGCGGGTGGACGGCGGCGATGGCGAGCATCGGGTGAAGGTGCGCAACCTGTCGGCCGGGGGAATGATGGCCGAAGGTTCGGTCAAGGTCGTCCGCGGTGTGCGGGTCGAGGTGAGCCTGCGCAACGTCGGCTGGGTCGCCGGGACCGTCGCCTGGGTGCAGGACAACCGCTTCGGCGTCGCCTTTGCCGAAGACGTCGATCCCGCCGTTATCCGGGTTCCCGTCACCGCCGGCGACGAGCAGCCTCCCCGGCGGCTGAAAAGCATCTACGCCAAGCCTGCGCTCGGTCCCGCCCGCAAGATCATCTGACCGCCGCCAGCCAGGCAAGCGATCCGCCTTGCAGGTTGCGGGGCTGCGGCTTACCCCTTGGCCATGCCGTCCTTGCGCACCGCCCTGGTGACCCTGCTCGCCGCCAGCCTTGCGGCATGCGGCAGCGGCACGGCGCCCACGGTCGGCATCGATGTCATCGGCACACCCGACGATCCGTTTGAATCCGGGGTGCGTCTGCCACCCGCCGGCCAACTGGCCCGCGCGGCGACGGCGGAAGGGCTGGTCGCGCTCGACGAGCAGGGCCAGGTCATTCCCGGCGTGGCCGACCGCTGGATCGTCACCGACGATGGTCTGAGCTACATCTTCCGCCTGCGCGATGGCTCCTGGACGGACGGCACCGAGATCTCGGGTGAAACTGCCCGCCAGGCCCTGCGCGCCGCGCTCTCGCGCCTCGCGGGCACCAGCCTCGCCTTGGACTTCCTGCCGATCGAAGACGTGCGGGCCATGGCCGGCCGCGTGATCGAGATCCGCCTGCGCCGGCCCACGCCCGATCTGCTCCAGCTCCTCGCCCAGCCCGAGATGGGGCTGGTCCACGAGGCCGCCGGCGGCGGGCCGATGACCCTGCGCCGCTCCGGGCAGGTCGCCATGCTCTCGCCGATCCCGCCCGGCCAGCTCGGCCTGCCCCAGCCCGACGACTGGCGCGCCGGGCAGCGCAGCATCAACCTCCTCGCCCTGCCCGCCCACCTTGCCACCGAGCGCTTTTCCGACGGCAAGGTCGACGTTGTCCTCGGCGGCCGCTTCCAGGACCTCCCGCTGGCCCAGGCCGTATCCGGAATTGCCCGCCGCCCGCTGAAGCTCGATCCCGCCCCCGGCCTGTTCGGCCTCCTCGTGGTCACCCAGCGCGGCTGGCTCGCCCTGGCGGATTGCCGCGAAGCCATGGCCATGGCGATCGACCGCGATGCGATCGGCCCCGCGCTCGGCCTCGGCACCTGGGCGGGGACCACGCAGATCGTGCCGCAGGCCAATGGCACGCCCGCCGCCGAGCGCTGGGCCGACCGGACCCTCGTCCAGCGCCGCGCCGAGGCCGCCGCGCGCCTCGCCCGGTGCAAGACCCGCAGCGGGGATCCCGGGCCCCTGCGGCTGACCCTGCCCAACGGCCCCGGCTCCGATGCGCTCCACGCCCGCCTTGCCGAGGACCTCGCAACAGTCGGCGTGGCCCTCGCGCGCGTCCCCCCGCGCAGCGCGGGCGACCTGCGGCTGCTCGATGTGGTCGCCCGCTCGCAGCGTCCGGAGTGGTACCTGCACCAGCTGAGCTGCGCCGTTCTGAAGGGGCCGTGCAGCGAACCGGCCGACGCCCGGTTGCTGGTAATGGAGGCCCAGACCGACCCGGCCGCCTTGGCCCAGGTGGCCACCGAAGCGCTCGCCGCGCAGACTTCGGCAAATATTTATATCCCACTGGGCAGCCCGGTGCGCTGGTCGCTGGTGCGGGACCGGGTCGATGGATTTTCCCTCAATCCCGCGGGGTTCCACCCGCTGCCGCCTTTCGCTCGAATGGTGAATTAAATCGGTTCTGCTTCAACTCGTCCGTTTAATTCATAATTAACCTTTCTCTTTCATAGCTCCTATGGTTAATTGCTCGAGCACTCTCGAACAGGAGGGGGTGTCCGGGTTTCGGGGCATAAGGGGGATACCCAATGCGAGTGCTGTTGATCGAGGACGAGCCGACCACGGCTCGGGCAATCGAGCTGATGCTCACGGCCGAAGGCTTCAATGTCTATTCTACGGATCTGGGCGAGGAAGGCCTCGATCTGGGCAAGCTCTACGATTACGACATCATCCTTCTGGACCTCAACCTGCCCGACATGCACGGGTACGACGTCCTCAAGAAGCTGCGCGTCGCCAAGGTGCAGACGCCGGTCCTGATCCTCTCCGGCATTGCCGAAATGGACTCCAAGGTTCGCTCATTTGGCTTCGGCGCCGACGACTATGTGACCAAGCCGTTCCACCGCGAGGAGCTGATCGCCCGCATCCACGCGGTCGTCCGCCGCTCGAAGGGCCACTCGCAGTCGATCATCCGCACCGGCAAGCTGGCGGTGAACCTCGATGCCAAGACCGTCGAGGTCGATAGCGCCCGGGTGCACCTGACCGGCAAGGAATATGCGATGCTCGAGCTGCTTTCGCTGCGCAAGGGCACCACGCTGACCAAGGAAATGTTCCTCAACCATCTCTACGGCGGGATGGACGAGCCGGAACTCAAGATCATCGACGTGTTCATCTGCAAGCTGCGCAAGAAGCTGGCTCACGCCTGCGGCGGCGACAACTACATCGAAACCGTCTGGGGCCGCGGCTACGTCCTGCGCGATCCCAACGACCTCGCCGAAGTGGCCTGACGCCACCTCAGGATTTCAAGCGATCAGCGGCCCGCTTGCCCCACCGGCAGGCGGGCCGCTTCGCTTTTGCGCTTCCGTGGTTCGACTCGGTGCATGGATGACACGGGTGACACCGTGTCACCCTGCCATTTTGGGGGTTAATTCGTGCTCTTTCCGTGACTTGCTCCGGCTAGTGCATGGGTGACACTTTTGCGGGACATTCTTCGGATCGGGCTGTCAAAGAGCGGCAGGCGCGGGCTTGCCATGACAATCATGACAGGTTCCGCGCCTGTAGGAAAATCCGCTCAGAACTTCACCCTTGCCGTCAGCCGGGCGTTGCGCGGCTGGCCCGGGGCGATGTTCGTATCGGTGTGGCCACTGGGAAAATAGGTGGTGTCGAGCAGGTTCTCGACATTGAGCTGGAGCGCCACCCGCTCGCTCAGGTCGAGAAACAACGCGGCGTCCACCCGGGTGAAGGCGGGCAGCGTCACCGCGTTGCTGATCGAGGCGAACTGGCTGGACTGGTGGACCACGCCGAGGCCCAGCCCCACGCGGCCCACTCCGGCCATGGGCGGCAGGTCGTAACGGGTCCACAGCGAGGCTTGGTGGCGCGGCATCTTGTCGAGCTTACGGCCAGCGGGGGCCGAAGCGGTGGTGCTGCGAATGGAACCATCCTGGAACGAATAGCCGGCACTGACCTGCCAATCGGGCATGACCTTTCCGGCGATCGAGACTTCCCAGCCATTCACCCGGCTCGAACCGGTCAGGACCAGCCCGCCCGAGCCGCTCGGATCGTTGGCACGGGTGTTGAACCGGTCGACCCGGAAGACCGCGCCGTTAAGGGCGAGGCCGGGGTTCGCTTGCCACTTGAAGCCGAGTTCGAGATTGCGGAATTCTTCCGGGGCGAGGCTCTGCAGGTTGGCGGCGAGGGTGGTGAACTGGTCGCCCGTCTGCGGCAGAAAGCTCTTCGCATAGCTGGCATAGAGCGACAGGTCGGGCCGGGGTTTGACCACCAGCGCGAGGCGCGGCGACCACTTGCGGTCGGTCCGGCTGGTCGCAACCGGTGCCGGCCTGAACAGGTCGACCGCGTTGATCCGGAAGTCCTCGTAACGCGCGCCGAGCAGCAGTTGCAGGTGTTCGCCCAGTTCCAGCTGGTCCTGCACGAGGATCGAGCGGCTGCTCACGTCGGAATGGCTGGCGCTGGTGGCGACGAAGCTCGAGGCCGGCACCGCGATGGTGCGCGCCAGCGGTGCGCTGGTGCTGGCGGCGCTGCCGAAGCGCGCATCGCTGCGGGCGGCATCGGTGTCCTGCCCGGATGCTTCCAGCCCCACCAGCAGGGTGTGGCGGACCGGTCCGGTGGCGCCCTTCCAGACGAGGTTCACTTGCCCGATCCGGTTGGTCCGCTCGGTCGTGCTGGAGTAGCCGGTAAGGGCAACGGCGGTCGCCGTCGCATTCACTGCGCCGGGGACGATGTTGGCGTAGAATTTGTCGTAATGGGCCCAGAGCGCCGAGGCCGAGAGCGTCAGGCTATCGGTCAGCTCGTGATCGATCCGCGCCCGCGCGAAGTGTGCGGTCACCGCGCTGCGATTGATTGCGGGATCGCCGAAGAACGTCCGGTCGTAGCCGTGCAGTGGCGCCCCGGCGAAAGAGGGCACGCCGCGATCGGTCACGCGGCGGTCCTCGGCATATTCGTAGGCAAGGGTCAGTCGGGTGCGCTCGCCCAAACTGGCGGCGAGGGTCGGGGCTACGCCGTTGAACTGGCCGGTGAAATAGTCGCGGTGGTTGTCTAGGCTCTCGTGCGTAGCGTTGACGCGCAGGGCCGCGGCGGAGCCGAGCGGCTGGTTGGCGTCGGCCGCGACCGACCAGGCGCCGAAGGCGTCCACGCTGTCGGCAAGGCCCAGCGCCCGCTCCCCGATCAGCGGCTGCTTGGAAACCCGGTTGATCACGCCGCCGCCGCCGCCGCGACCGAACAGCAGGGCATTGGCGCCCTTGAGCACCTCGACCCGCTCGGTGTTGTAGAGCGGCCGGTAGTACTGCGCATCGTCACGCAGGCCATCGAGGAAGAAATCGGCGGTGGACGACTGCCCGCGCAGGACCACCTGGTCGCGGTGCCCCTCGCCCTGGCCGAGCGACACGCCAGGGACATAGCGCAGCGCCTCGCCGAGCTGGACGACGCCCTGGTCCTCGATCTGCTCCCGGCTGACCACGGCGATGGACTGGGGGGTGTTGATGAGCGGGGTGCCGGTGCGGGTGGCGGCGACCACTTCGGGCTCGCGCTGGCCGGTGACGACGATGCTGTCGTCGCTGTCGGCTTCGGCGGCGAAGGCTGTTCCGGGGAGGGCGGCGCCGAGCAGAGGCGCGAGCAGCAGCAGCGGAATACGTTCGGTCGGTTTCATCATGCCCCCGGAAAGCGAATGGTCATTGCGGCGGCACCGCTACTGCGAATCACTCTCAATAGCAACAAGGAGTTTCGAGGCGTGTGTCTGGGGCGAAAATGACGATGAAGTTGGGGGAGACGTGATCCTGCGCGGGTGCAGCCGCTACGCCAGCCGTTGCAGTGCCGATGCAGGGGCTTTGCAGTGGCGCCTATCCGGCGGCCTCGGCGAGGCGGGGGATCAGGCGATTATGTCGGGAATCAGATAGTCTTCGATCAGCGCGATCTGGTCCTTCAGCTTCAGCTTGCGCTTCTTCAGCCGCGCCACCTGGAGCTGGTCGCCCGGCCCGGCGGAGCTCAGCGCCTCGATCGCCGCATCGAGATCGCGGTGCTCAATCCTGAGCATTTCCAGACGCTTGCGCAGTTCTTCTTCGCTGACGCCGTTCACCTGACCTGATCCATTCGCGCTTATCTTCGCCCAACAAGCGACGAACCGGCCGATGCCCGAGACCTGCGGCTGAACGCAGCAAGGGCCAAATCCACCGCTTTGGGCTCGTATTCGCTTCGTTACCTAGGCTTAATGTGCTTTCCTGACAATCGCGCTGCCGGAGCTGTTTCCACCTGAGTCGGCATGACGAAACGACATGACGATTCATCTGGGCAGGCCGGGGCGTGAAGGTCGGGATCGACCGGAGCAGGAGCAACTCAGGAGGTATGCTCATGGAATCGTCGCATGTCAGCGCCTTGCAGATGAAACACGCGGGTATCGAACGGCAGATCGCCGAAGAGATGAGCCGGCCAGCGCCAGACCAATCGATGATCCAGGTCCTCAAGAAGCGTAAGCTCAGGATCAAGGAAGAACTCAGCCACAACTGACCACACAACTGATCGGGGCCGCGCCGGCCCTTCGCCGTTCGGCATGGTTCACTGCGAACCGCGCCGAAATGGCAGATGATCGGCCGGCGCGGCTTCCCGACCCGTTCCCAAGCGGCCCGGTTTCGGGTAACCGGCGAAGATGCCTTCCGCCGTAACCGCCGCCCGGACCATCCTCACCCGCCTTCACGAGGTGATGGCGTCGCGTATGAATGCGCAGGCCAAGCTCAACACCGTGGTCGAGGTAATCGGCGGCGCCCTCGATAGCGAGGTCTGCTCGGTCTACCTGCTGCGCGAGGGCATGCTCGAACTGTTCGCCACGCGCGGCCTCGCTCAGGAGGCCGTCCACGTCACCCGCATGGCGATCGGCGAGGGCCTCGTCGGCACGATTGCCGGCAATGTCGAGACGCTCAACCTCGCCGAGGCAACCGCCCATCCGGACTTCTCCTATCGCCCTGAAACGGGGGAAGAAAAGTTCCATTCCTTCGCCGGCGTGCCAATCGTCCGGCGGGAGCGGTCGGTGGGCGTGCTCTGCGTCCAGCACGTCGATCCGCGCCGCTACGAGGAAGTGGAGATCGAGGCGCTGCAGACCGTGGCGATGGTGCTCTCCGAGCTGATCGCCAATGCCGACCTCGTCGACGAGGACGATGGAGCGGGGCTGGGGCCGTCGCACACCGGCATGGAGCTGTTGCGCGGGCTGACGCTCGTCAAGGGCCTCGCCAGCGGGGCGGCAGTGTTCCACCAGCCGCGCGTCACCATCGAGCACACCGTGGCCGAGGACACCGAGGCTGAGCGCCAGCGCGTCTATCTCGCGTTCGACAAGATGCGCGACCAGATCGAGCGCATGGCCGCGCAAGCGGAGTTCGGCGTCGGCGGGGAGCACGAGGAGGTGCTCCAGACCTACAAGATGTTCGCCTACGACGAAGGCTGGAGCCGCCGGATCAACGAGGCGATCGATTCCGGGCTCACCGCCGAGGCGGCGATCGAGCGCGTGCAGCAGCGCACCCGGATGCGCATGCGCCAGATCGACGATCCGCTGCTGGCCGACCGGATGCATGACCTGGAGGACCTGTCCAACCGGCTGCTGCGCATCGTCTCGGGCCAGCTCGGCACGGCGGCGAGCAAGGGCCTGCGGCAGGATTCGATCCTGATTGCGCGCAACCTCGGTCCCGCGGAACTGCTGGAATATGACCGGCGGCGGCTGAAGGGCGTGCTGCTCGAGGAGGGCTCGCTGACGGCCCACGTGGTGATCGTGGCCCGGGCCATGGGCGTGCCGGTGCTCGGACGGGTGCGGGCCCTGCGTGGATTGATCCGCGAGGGCGACGAACTGCTGCTCGATGCAGATTCGGGCGTGGCCACCGTCAGGCCGACCGCGGCGATCGCCGAAGCCTTCGACCAGCGCTTCGCCAAGAACCGGGAGCGGCAGGCGGGCTACGCCGCCCTGCGCGACGTCGAGCCGCGCACCCTCGACGGCACGCGGATCACGGTGATGATGAACGCGGGCCTGCGCGACGATGTCGCCATGCTCAACCTCACGGGTGCGGACGGGATCGGGCTTTACCGCACCGAATTCCAGTTCCTCGTCTCGGCCACGCTCCCGGCGCGGGAGCGGCAGACGCGGCTCTACCGCGAGGTGCTGGAGGCCGCGGGCAACCGGCCGGTGGTGTTCCGCACGGTCGACATCGGCGGGGACAAGGCTTTGCCCTACCTGCGCCATGATGACGGCGACGGCGAGGAGAACCCGGCGATGGGCTGGCGCGCGCTGCGCGTGGCGCTGGAGCGCGAGGGTCTGCTCAAGGCCCAGGCCCGCGCCCTGCTCGAGGCGGCGGCCGGGCGCACGCTCAACGTGATGTTCCCGATGGTCTCCGAGCCGTGGGAGTTCGACGCCGCCAAGGCGGTGTTCGACCAGCAGCTCGAATTCCTGCGCAAGCAGAAGCGGATGCTGCCCGAGGCGATCCGCTATGGCGCCATGCTGGAGGTGCCGGCGCTGGCCGAGGTGCTCGATATCCTCACGCCCAAGATCTCGTTCCTTTCTATCGGGACCAACGACCTCACCCAGTTCCTCTTCGCCGCCGACCGCGCCAACCCCAAGCTGGCCGAGCGGTACGACTGGCTCAGCGTACCGATCCTGCGGTTTCTGAGGCGCGTGCTCAACGGGGTCGAAGGCCATGCCATCGACGTGACCGTTTGCGGCGAAATGGGCGGCCGGCGGCTGGAGGCCATGGCCCTGCTCGGCATCGGCATCCGCCGGCTCTCGATCACGCCGGTCTCGGTAGGGCCGATCAAGGAGATGGTCGGGCGGGTGAACCTGGCCGAACTGGGGGAGGCCATGGCCGGCTGGCTGGCGACGCCGCCGCCGAGCCTGCGCATTGCGCTTTCGGACTGGGCGACGGCGCGCGGGATCGAGTGCGACTGAGCGCGCGCCTGCGCCGACTCAACTGATCGGCTGCAGGGGCCGTCCCGTCGCTTTGGTGACGAGGCCGTTACGGGCCGGGTTGACATTCCGGGGCCGCGCCCGTTGGTTGCCGTTCCACGGGGCGTAGATCCATATCCGACGGGACCGGAATGGCCGAAGAACAACGACGGGACGGCGTGATCGAGTTTCCGCAGGTGCGGCTGACGGCGGGCGGGCGACTGCGCGCCGCGCGCGAGGCGGCCGGGCTGAGCCTTGCCGACATGGCCGGACAGACCAAGATCCCCATCCGCATGCTCACCCTGATCGAGGCGGGCGACTATGCCGCGCTGCCGGCTAAGGCCTATGCCACCGGTTTCAGCCGGACCTATGTCCGCGCGCTGGGGCTGGACGAGGCGGAGATCCTTGCCGAGGTCCGGCGCGAGCTGGGTCATGTCGACCCGCCGGAGAACCGCCTCGCCACGACCTTCGAGCCGGGCGACCCGGCACGCGTGCCGACCGCGCGGTTCGCCTGGCTGGCGGGGGTGGCGGCGCTGGTCGTGCTCGCTGCCGGGCTGCTGCTGTGGCGCTCGTACTATGCGCCCTCGGTGACCCTCCCTTCGCTCCTCTCGGACCCGGCACCCGCCGCAGCACCGCCGGCTTCGGTCGTCGTGCCGCTGCCGGCGCCATCGATACAGGTTCCCGATGCGGTGGGGACCGCACCGGTCGTCATCGGGACCGCTCCGGCAGCTTCGCTCCCTGCGCCTGTCGCGGCGGTCCCGCAGGCCGCACCGCGCGTGGCGCCGAAGCCCAAGGCCAGCCCGGCGGTGACGGCTCCGACGCCCATGGCCGCCCCGGCTGTACCGCCGGGGCCGTCTGCGGGGGCGGCTGCGGCGGGGGCTGCCGTGGCGGCAACGCCCGCTGCCGCCGGGGGATCGGCCCAGACATCCACCACTCCGTAGTGCGGCTCTCTCGACAGGCAGGGGGCGCGCCCGCTAAGGCGCGGGGGCAGGGGCTTTCATGGTCGGCGCGCGGGATCGCGCCGGCGCTGAACCGACGGGAGCTGCGAAGCCAAGATGACCGGCCTTAGGGTGAATTCGATGGGATGGACCATGCGGGCAAGCGCGGGCGCGGTGCTGGCCGCCTTCCTGTTCGGCACGGCGGCGCCGGTACTCGCGCAGCCGGCGGCGAGCCCCGACAACGAGGCGCGGATGCGCAAGCTCGAAGCGGAAGTGCGCGCGCTGCAGCGGCAGGTCTTCCCGGGCGGCGACGGCAAGTATTTCGCTCCCCAGGTCACCGCGCCGACGATGCAGACCCAGGCTCCGGGCGCCCCGGCGAGCACGCCGGTGAGCGACCTGCTGACCCGCATGGACGCGGTCGAGGCGCAGATCGCCCGGCTGACCGCCCAGAGCGAGGAAACTGCCAACCGCGTCGGCCAGATTGAGGCCAAGATGGCAGCGGCGGCAGCCGCGGCCGCGCCGCCCGCTGCTGTGGCAGACCCGGCTACGGCACCTGCTCCTGCTCCCGCCGCTGCTTCGGCCCCGGCTGCCCCGGCTGCGGCTGCCGCTGCGGTTTCGGCGGCTCCGGCCGCGCTGGCCACCGCTCCGGCAAAGCCCGTGGTGGCGCCCGCGGCCAAGCCCGCGCCGGCGAAGCCCGCCGTGGCGACCAAGCCTTCACCTCAGCGCATCGCCGCCGTCCAGAAGATCGAAAAGCCGGCCACGGGCAATGCCGGCGACGATGAGTACAGCTATGGCTTCCGCCTGTGGGAGGCCAAGTTCTATCCCGAGGCCCAGCAGCAGCTGCGGCTCTATGTCGACAAGTATCCGAAGGACCCGAAGATCAGCTACGGGCGCAACCTGCTCGGCCGCGCCTTCCTCGACGACGGCAAGCCGCGCGAGGCGGCGCCGTGGTTCCTGCAGAACTACCAGGTCGACAAGCGCGGGGCCAGGGCGCCGGACAGCTTGCTGATGCTGGCGGAATCGATGCGCCAGCTGGGCGACACTAGCCGCGGCTGCATCGCGCTGGCCGAATTCTCGGAGAACTATGCTGCCGAGTCGGCCGGCCGCCTCAAGGCGCAGTATGACGCCACCCGCAGCGCCCTCAAGTGCCAGTGATCCGCGCGTAGCCCGCTTTGCCGAAGGGCTGGCGCGGCTGCGCGGCCCGAGACACTCGGGCGACAGCCTCGGCCTTGCGGTATCGGGCGGGCCGGACAGCCTTGCCCTGCTGCTGCTCGCCAGTGCGGCCCTGCCGGGGCAGGTGCAGGCGGCCACGGTCGATCACGGCTTGCGGGCGGAAGCGGCAGGCGAATGCGCCTTCGTGGCCGAGGTCTGTGCCGGCCTTGGCGTTCCGCACGCGACGCTGACGGTAACCGTGGCTGCGGGGAACGTGCAAAGCGAAGCGCGCGAGGCGCGGTATGCGGCGCTGGCGCGATGGGCGCAGGACAAGGGCCTCGGGGCGATCGCCACGGCCCATCATGCAGACGACCAGGCCGAGACTTTGCTTGCCCGGCTTAACCGCGCCAGCGGCGTGGCCGGGCTCGCCGGAGTGCGGGAGGCGGGGCGAGTTCCGGGGACCGGGCTTCCCTTGTTGCGACCGCTGCTGGCCTGGCGGCGGGCGGAGCTGGCGGAGGTGGTCGCCACGGCCGGGCTTGAGGCGGTTGACGATCCGAGCAATCGCGATCCCAGGTTCGATCGGGTCCGGCTGCGCGCGGCCCTGCGCGAAGCCGATTGGCTCGATGTCGCTGCGATCGCCCAAAGCGCGCTGCACCTCGCCGAGGCCGATGCGGCGCTGGACTGGGCGACGGCGCGCGAATGGCAGGAGTGCGTGACGCCGGGCGCGCTGGGTAGCTTTGTCTATCGCCCCAGCGCGCCTCGCGCGGTTGCGCTGCGGGTCATCGCGCAATTGGTGGCGCGGCTCGGCGGGGAGGAGCCGCGCGGCAGCGCGGTGGCGCGGCTGTTCGACACGCTGGTGGCGGGGCAGCCGGCTTCGATCGGCAATCTGGTGGCGCGGCCCGGGCCTGACGGCTGGAGCTTCATGAAGGCCCCGGCGCGGCGGCCGGGTTAGGCGGCAGCTACATAATCCACGTCGCCCCGTGCTTGACACGGGGCTGGGCTGGGGG
>Ga0068855_100005138_pt1 | contig 15962 bp, 15 predicted proteins | sample KBSCornC52_FD_66592 | JGI IMG/M metagenome (GOLD analysis project Ga0068855, IMG submission 66592) | Corn rhizosphere microbial communities from Kellogg Biological Station, Michigan, USA - KBS Corn C5-2 | ecosystem: Host-associated > Plants > Roots > Rhizosphere > Soil ...
TCCCGTCGAGTCGTGGATCGTCGAGCGCCCGGTGGATCTCGAAGCGCGCACGGAGGACGGCTCGAATCCAGTCTACCTGCTGGACGCGCAGCACGACGCCGAATTGCAGGGGAGCTATCACCGTCACGTCCAGCGGCTCGATACGACGAAAGCCGTCAGCGAAGCGAGCCAGTGGCGATTGAGTTTCGATCCTGCAACGGAGCGGCTCATCATTCATGCCCTCCTCGTGCGCCGCGGCGAACGCGTGGCCGACAACGCGAAACCGGAACGCCTGCGGGTGCTGCAGCGGGAGGAAGGCCTCGAGTCCCAGACGCTCAACGGCCGGTTGACCGTCGTGGTGCTGCTGGAGGACGTGCGCGCTGGCGACATCCTCGACATCCGCTTCACCATCCATTCCCAGAATCGGATTTTTCCCGCGCATTTCGCGCAGCTCGTCACCATCCCGAATTGGACGCTGCGCGACTTCCATCTGACGGTGCGGTTTCCCACCGGCCGGCCCATGCGGTGGAAGAGCAACGACGAAAAGCTCACGCCCACGATCCGCGAAGAGGCAGATGCCAGCGAATGGTCCTGGCATCTTCACGAACAAACGGGCCGCGAGCCCGAACGAAATGTGCCCGGCTGGCATTTTCAGCATCGCTGGATCCAGTTGACCGACTTCGCCTCGTGGGCCGAGGTGGTGTCCGGAGTGGTCGCCGCCTGGCGGGAGGATTGGCAAAACCCGGAAGTCCTGCGCCTGGTCGAGTCGATCGTCGCCGAAGCCGCGTCCCCCACGCTGCGTGCCGAGCGGGCGCTCACCTGCTTGCAGGACGACATCCGCAACCTCAGCGACAACACTGAGTTCGGAGGCCAGATCCCGACTTCACCGGGCGTAATCCTTAAGCGGGGCTTCGGCGATTGTAAGGACAAGTCCTTCGCCGCCGCGCATCTCCTCCGCCTCCTCGGCATCCCGGCACGACCGGTCCTGGTGAATACCGACCTTCGCCAGTCAGTCGAGGAATTCCTCCCCACGCTCCACATCTTCAACCACGCCATCGTCGAATTTGAAATCGACGGCCGCCGCCGCTGGCTGGACACCACTCAACCGCGGCAGGGCGGATCGGTGCTTTCGCGCCCCATGGCGCAATTCAAGCTCGGCCTGCCGCTCGGTCCCGGGGTGGAAGACCTGGAGCCGATCCCCACGGACGAATCGAGCGATCGCACGGAGCTGAAAGAAACTTTCTATCTCGATACCACCGGCCGCTCCTCAACCCTGCGCGTGCAAATCACGGCCACCGGTCGCGACGCGGAAAAGTGGCGCCGCAGTCTCGCCCACGACGGAGTGGAGGTTTTCGCGCGCCAGCGGGAACTCTTTTACCAACAACTCTTCCCCGGCGCGCACCGCCTCGGAAAAGTCGAGTGGCACGACGATCGCGAAAACAACGAATTGGTCTTCGGGGAGGCATTCGAACTGCGTGAGGTCGTCTTTCCGATCGTCAGTGGGGAGGAGCGCGCTTTCCTCTTTCGCTTTCGCGCCCACGCCATCCAGGCCGTGCTCGGCTTTTTCGAATCGGGCCGACGCCGCCATCCGTGGGAGATGCCTTTTCCCTGCCGCGTCCGGCATACCATCGAGATCGAATCCTCCGGGCTGCCGCTGAATCTGGTGCGTCCGGTGCAAGTCGACGCGAAGGCCTTCCGCTTTTCCTGCCACGGCCAGCAGCGTCCCGGCTTTGCCTCCATCACCTTTCTCGCGCAGATCCTCGCGGATCACGTGCCGGCGTGGGAGTTTGAGGCGCACAAACAGAAAGTCGGCGAAGTATGGCCGTCCACGATCGTGACCGGGCAATTGCCGCCCAGCTCAGTCGTGCCCTGGAAAGCGCGCTCGCACGAAAATCTGCTCCCTCGCAGAGGCACCCGGGCGACTCCGCCTTCTCAGCCGTCCGACGAGACCGGCGTCTCCCCCGTGACTGGTGAAGTGGCGCCAGCGCTAACTTCGCGTGCGCAGCGGGAAAGAGGAAACCTCGTCCCGCGCCAGGAAAAATCCGGACGCGCGAATGAACCCACCCACGGCCGCGACCACGGACCGGTCCTTCGCCCGAATCCCTCCGCCACTCCTCCACCGCCGCCCGATTCCGCCCTGCACGAAAGCGGTTCCCGGCGTCGACGCGGCAGCCGTCGGCGGCACCGGCGCCAGGGGCACGGGATTCTTTTTTGGGTCGGCACGGTCGCCGGGGGCGTTGCCCTGCTGGCGATGCTCCATTTCCTGTTGCACGCAAAGTGAGCTTCCTATCCCCCACCGTTCGCCGTTAAACAAAGCCTATGAGAAGCATGACCGGCTATGGCCGGGGACAAAGCTCCCAAAACGGCAGCAAGATCAGCGTCGAACTCAATTCCGTGAACCGGAAGCAGAGCGACGTGGTCGTAACGCTGCCCCGCGAGCTCACCGAAATGGAACCGCGCGTGCGCGACGTCATCAACGCCCAGGTATCCCGCGGCCGGCTCAATGTAGTCATCGCCGCGCATCACACCGCCAAGCCGGCCAACGCCGCCCTGGCGCTCGATACCCATCTCGCGAAGATCTACTACCGGGCGATGCTCGATTTGCAGAAAGAGCTCAATGCCGCCGGCGAGATCAATATCGATACCGTGCTCCGCGCCCCCGGCGTCCTGCGCGCGCCGGAAGAAGAGGTTTCGATCGATGACATGTGGCCGCCGGTGGAAAGCGCGTTGAAGGAAGCGCTCGCCGACCTGGTCAAGATGCGGGAGCGCGAAGGCAAACACCTCGCCAAGGATCTCATCCATCGTCTCAAGATCGTTCGCGAATCCGTCCGCAAGATCCGCACGCTGCAACCCGGCGTGCTCAAGCGCCATCGCCAATCGCTGTACGAGCGCATCCAAAAAGCGGGCGTCGATTTGCCCGTCGACGACGAGCGCCTGGTGAAGGAAGTGATCTTCTTCGCTGACAAATCGGACATCTCCGAGGAATTGACCCGGCTCGAGAGCCACTTTGCCCAATTCGCCCATCATCTCCGCAAGAACGAGCCCGTCGGCCGCACGCTCGAGTTCATGTGCCAGGAGATCGGCCGCGAATTCAACACCCTCGGCGCCAAGGCCAACGACGTGGACATTTCCCAACTCGTGGTCACGTGCAAAGCGGAGATGGAAAAAATCCGCGAACAGATTCAGAACATTGAATAACGACCAATCTTCTTCCGTGGAAACCCCGGCGCCATCCCGCCAATTCCGGCGCCTCGGCATCCTCTTCGTCGTCTCGGCCCCCTCGGGCGCCGGCAAGAGCACGCTGCTCAATGCGCTGCGCCAGACCCCGGATTTCGTCTACTCCGTCTCCTACACCACGCGCCTGCCACGCCCGGGTGAGGTCAATGGCGAGGACTACCACTTCGTGAGCATGGCGGAATTCGAGCAGCGCCTGGCCGGCGGCGAGTTCCTCGAGCACGCGCAGGTGCACGGCAACTACTACGGCACCCTGCGGAGCGCGGTGGTCGAGCAATTGCACGACGGCGTTGACGTGCTCATCGACATCGATGTGCAGGGCGCCGAGCAGATTCGTTCTGACGGAAACCCGGTGATCAGCGATGCCGTGGCCGATATCTTCATCATGCCGCCGAGCCTGGAGGAATTGCGCCGCCGCCTGAACAAGCGCGGCACCGAGACGCCGGAGCAGATCGAGACGCGTCTGCACAACGCCGCCACCGAGATGGAAGCCTGGCACGCCTATCGGTACACCATCATCAGCGGCTCCGTGGAGGAAGACCTGCAGAAGTTTCGCGCCATCATGCGCGCCGAGCGCTACCTCAGCCACCGGATGGTCCTCACGCCATGAGCGCGCCCGTCGTCGTCGTCGGAGTCACCGGGTCGATCGCCGCCTACAAAGCCGCCGATCTCGTGAGCAAGCTGGTGAAGCGCGGCTTCGAAGTGCACGTGGCCATGACCCACGGCGCGCAGGAGTTCGTCACCCCGCTCACCTTCCAGACGCTCTCGCGAAATCCGGTGATCACCAGCGTCTTCGACGACCGGCGCGACTGGAAGCCGGGGCACATCGACCTCGCCGACCGCGCGAATCTCCTGCTCATCGCGCCCGCCACCGCGAACAGCATCGCCGAACTCGCGCATGGACTCGCGGGCAATCCCATCGGCGAGATCGCGCTCGCCACGCTCGCGCCGGTGCTCGTCGCTCCCGCGATGAATGGCAAGATGTGGCAGCACGCGGCGACGCAGGACAACGTGAAGTTGTTGCGCTCGCGCGGTGTGGAATTCATCGGCCCGGAAGAAGGAATTCTCGCGTGCGGGTACGAAGGACTCGGTCGTTTGTGGAATGTCGACGACATCGTCGAGCGCGCTGCGCACATCATCGCGCAAAAAAAATAGCAAAAAAATTTCGTGCGCAAAAATCGCGCAAAGTGGGCGCGCGCGATTGCGCGGAGAAAATTTGCGCGTCACTCGCGAAGGCGCATAAACACACGCATCGCGCGCGATGCGTGTTGCGCTTTACGAAAAATTTCGCGCCCGATTTTGCGCCGTGAGTCGCGCGCGAAACGATAATTTCGCGATGCGTGCAAGAAAAAATTCGTTGACGGTTTGCCTCAACTTCATTACCCACACACCAACGCAACCGAGTGATGTATCTCATCAACCACTCAACCAAATTTCCTGCGAACCGCATCTGCGGATTGAAAGGGGGGATTATTAATGGCGACTAAGAAACCTGCTGCAAAGAAGCCTGCCAAGAAGCTTGCCGCGAAGAAACCTGCTGCCAAGAAGGCGGCGGTCAAGAAGGCTGCTCCGAAGAAGAAGGCTGCTGCGAAGAAAAAGTAAGCAGACCCCTGCAACTTAAACGAACGGGAGGAGAATTCATTTCTCCTCCCGTTTCGTTTTGTGGAAGATGCCGGACTTCAATTTTCCATGTCCACATCTACTTATCTCGAAACTGCGGTCAGCGCTGCCCTCGCGGCCGGTGAATTACTCCGCAGCCACGTCGGCACGGCGCTCGAGGTCAACGAGTTCGCCGCCCACGACATCAAGCTCGAGCTCGATGTCCGCTCCCAGGATCTGATCACCAAACACTTGCTCGAGCGCTTCCCCGATCACGCTATCTATGGCGAGGAAGGCATCGCCGGCAACCAGCAGAGCGATTTCCAATGGATCGTCGACCCGATCGACGGCACCGTGAACTATTTCTACGGCATCCCGCACTACTGCATCTCCATCGCCCTCCGGGAGCGCGGCGAGATCATCCTCGGCGTCATCCACGACCCCTCGCGCAATGAAACCTGGCAGGTGGAACGCGGCGGCACGCCGACCTTGAACGGCAAACCGATCCACGTCAGCACGCGCAACAAGCTCAGCGACGCCGTGCTCTCCATCGGCTTCGCCAAGTCCAAGGAAACCATCAGTGCCGGCCTGCCGGTGCTCGACTATTTCGTGAGCAAGGCGCGCAAGTGCCGCCTCATGGGCAGCGCCGCGCTCGACCTCGCCTATGTGGCCTGCGGCCGCTACGACGCCTATATCGAATCCAGCGTGAGCCTCTGGGACGTTGCCGCCGGCAAGATTCTCGTCGAGGCTGCGGGCGGAAAATTTGAAATGAAACCGCGCACCGACAATCCCGACAAAATCAGCGTTCGCGCTTCCAGCGGACTCCTCGACCTGGAGGTGCGGCCATGACCCTCTCCGGCATCGGTTATGACGTGCATCGCCTGGTGGAAGGCCGGGCGCTCATCCTCGGCGGCGTGGAAATCCCGTATACTCACGGACTCGACGGGCATAGCGACGCCGATGTGCTCGCTCATGCCATCGCGGATGCCGTGCTCGGCGCGATCGGCGAACGCGACATCGGCTTTCACTTTCCGAACACGGATCAATCCATTCGCGGCATCAGCAGTCTCGAAATCCTGCGCAAAGTGGCCGGCCTCGTGGCGGAGAAAGGCGGGCGCGTGCTCAATATCGACTCCTCGCTGGTCGCCGAAGCGCCGAAGATCAGCCCACACGTGGCCGCTATGCGCACCAATATCGCCGAAGCATTGCGCCTTGATCCCAAGCGCGTCGGCGTCAAGGCCACCACCAACGAACGCATGGGCTTCCTCGGCCGCGGTGAAGGCATCGCCGCCATGGCCGTGGCCAGCGTGGAAGTGCCGGAGTAGAAACGCAAACGCATGGGCATTCGCTTATTCAATACCTATTCGCGGCAGTTGGAGGAGTTTACGCCGCTCGATCCCGCCGGCAAACAGGTGAAAATGTACACCTGCGGCCCGACAGTCTATAACCACGCCCACATCGGCAATTTCCGGGCATATCTCTTCGAGGATCTGCTCCAGCGGCATCTCGAGGCGCGCGGCTATCAAGTCGAACGGGTGATGAATCTCACCGACGTCGACGACAAGACCATCCGCAATTCCCGCGAGGCCGGCCGGCGGCTCGCCGACTTCACCGCCATCTACAAGGACGCGTTCTTCCAGGACGTCGACACCCTGCGCATCAAGCGCGCCCAGCATTTCCCGGCGGCCACCGAACCGCGCTACATCGAGCGCATGATCTCGATGATCCAGCAACTCGAGTCACAGGGCATTGCCTACCAGGCCGAGGACAAGAGCGTTTACTTCCGCCTCTCGAAATTCCCCGCCTACGGCAAGCTCGCCCATCTCAACCTCGACGAACTGCGCCCCAGCGGCCGCATTGCCAATGACGAGTACGAGAAGGAAAGCATCGGCGATTTCGCGCTGTGGAAAGCGTGGGATGAGAAGGATGGTGACGTCGCTTGGGATTCCCCGTGGGGTCGCGGGCGGCCCGGCTGGCACATCGAGTGCAGCGCCATGGCCACCGCCATCCTCGGTCCGGAGATAGATATCCATTGCGGCGGCGTCGATAACATCTTTCCGCACCACGAAGCGGAGATCGCCCAGAGCGAGTGCTGCACGGGCCAGAAGTTCGTGCGCTACTGGCTGCATTGCGCCCACCTCATGGTCGATGGACAGAAGATGTCGAAGAAGCTCGGCAACTTCTACACCCTGCGCGACTTGATCGAGAAAGGCTTCACCGGCCGCGAGGCGCGTTACGCGCTGCTCACGGTGAACTACCGCTTGCCGCTGAACTTCACCCTCCCCGGTCTGGAGTCGGCGCGCGCTTCTCTCGCCCGCATCGATGAATGGGTCGATCGCCTCACCGCGCACGCGGCCGGGGCTTCCCCTGCCGCGACCCCGTTGTCCGATTTCACGGGGAAGTTCTTCGCCGCTCTCGATGAAGACCTGAATATTTCCGGTGCGCTGGCTCCGCTGTTCGACCTCATCCGCGAAAGCAATTCTGCCCTCAACCGTGGCGAGCTTTCTCCGGCGCAGGCCGCGCTATTGCTCGCCGACTGGCGGCGCATCGACAGCGTCCTCGGCTTCGAACGCGAAACCGCTGCCATTCCGGCGGACGTGCTGGCCCTCGCCGGGCAACGCCAGCAGGCTCGTGCGGACAAGGAGTGGAAGAAGAGCGACGAGCTCCGCGACGAGATTCTTGCCAAAGGCTGGGTGGTCAAGGATACCAAGGAAGGCCCCAAGCTGACCCCTCGCTGATGCCCATTCGACAGAAGGCGACATTTCAGTATTTCCTGCAACCGACGAATCGACTTTAAACAGTGGCGATGACCTTTTCCCCTGGCGACTATCTTGACCTGAATCACACCGAGCACCGCATGCTCTTTGAGAATTCGGTCAATGCGTGGGACGCGTTGAAGCAGATCACCAGCTACCTGCAGTTCCGGCTCAAGCCGGCGATCCAGGGCCGGCTCGTCGGCAAGCCGTTCATCAGCGGCGCCGTCTTCATTGGCAAAGGCACGGTCATCGAGCAAGGCGCGATGATCAAAGGCCCGGCATGGATTGGCGAAGGCTGCGAGATTCGCAACGGCTGTTACATCCGGGAAAACGTCATCGTCGGCTCGGGCTGCGTGCTCGGCAATTCCTGCGAGTTCAAGAACTCGATCATCTTCGACGAAGCACAGATCCCGCATTTCAACTATGTGGGCGACTCCATCATCGGCTACCGCGGCCACTTGGGCGCGGGCGTCATTCTTTCGAATGTGAAGCTCGACCACGGCGAGATCGTTGTGCCGGCCGCCGGAGGCCTGGTGCCGACCGGCCTGAAGAAATTTGGCGCCATCGTCGGCGATCGGGCGGAAATCGGCTGCAATTCGGTCATCAACCCCGGTTCGCTCATCGGCCGCAACTCCGTGATCTACCCTGGCACCGTCTGGCGGGGGGTGGTCCCGGCCAACAGCATCGTCAAGACCCGGCAGGAACATCAGATTTTAGCTCGACGCGATTGATCCTTGCGCGAAAGCAGGTCTTTTGGAACCTTGCCCGCCCCTATGCCCAGCCCCACGTCCACGCCTCAGCCCGCCGAAACCGAGTTCGACCCGCTCGTCTTTTGGATCAAGCACCAGAAAACGATCCTGATGCTCTGCGGCCTGCTCGTGGTCGCCCTCGTGGGCTACGCGCTTTCCGAATACATCCACAACAAGCGCAACGCCTCCGCCCAGGCGCTGCTGGCGAATGCGCATTCGATCGAAGACTATCGCAAGGTCATCGCGGACTATTCCGGCTCCATGCCAGCGGGTGATGCCTATTTGATGCTCGCGGAGAAGCTACGTGCCGAAGGCAAGCTCGATGAGTCGTCGGCTGCGCTGCACACCTTTATCGAGAAGTATCCGGAACACTCGCTGATCAGCGGCGCGTGGACCAGTCTCGCGACCAATCTCGAAACGCAGGGCAAACTGGACGAGGCGCTGAGCACCTACCAGAAAGTCACGACGACCTACGCGAACAGCTTCAGCGCTCCCATCGCCCTCCTCGCGCAGGCGCGCATTCTCGCCGAGAAGGGCAAGACCGAAGACGCCCGCCGCCTGTATGAGCAGATGCTCACGCAATTCCCCGGCAACTTCGCCGCCCAGCAGGCGCAGATCGAATTGCGGAAGCTGAAGAAGTAACGGGCAGCGCTCCGGACGGAGAAACGACGCCACGTGCGACCGACGGCGGCCAGGATGGCCGCCCTACAGTCGCGCTCTCTGCCAGCAACGCCAACCGTCGGGATTGAGGTTCGAAAATCGATTTCGCGCTGTCTTACAGCAGCGCCAGCTCCCGCTTGATCGCCTCGATCTTCTTCACCCCATCGGAGACCTGGCGGTAATTCTCATCCATCGTCGCGCCGGAGTACTTTTCCAGATGCCCGGCTGAACGGAGCGTGTGCAGCGGCGTTCCTTCGATCTCCGCCGTGCCGGATTCCTGATAGGAAGTCAACGGCAGCGACTGGATGTAGGCCTTCGTCTCCGCCATTTGCTCCTTGGTTTCTCCCGGCAACCCGTAGGTGAACGTGCCGTGCACGGTCATCCCGAGACTTCGGAGATAAATGGTGGTCTCCCGCGCTTCCCGCAGATCGAGTCCCTTGTTCACGATGTTGTCCACGACATGCTGGTTGCCGCTCTCGAACCCGAGCTTCACCCCGTAGCAACCGCTCTCCCGCATGAGCTTCCAGGTCTCGCGGCTAATCGTATCCGCGCGGCACATCGCTCCCCACGGCAGGCCGATCTTGCGCATGACCTCACACATGCGTTCGACGTGGCGATTGCCGAGGTTGAACGTGTCGTCATCGAAATAGATGGAGCGGAAACCGTAGCGCCCGACGATATCCCGGAGAAATCCCTCCATGTATTCCGCGGTGTAATGCCGCACGGTGCGGCGATGTTCGCCATCCGGGTCGTTGCCCGTCATCGTCGCCGGCCAGACACAGAACAAACACTTGAACGGGCAACCGCGACTCGACCACACATGCGCTTGCGGCAGGCGCGGCGACTGCGGGTTCGCATCGTAGTACCGCCAGGCGGTGATCGCATCGTAATACGGGAATGGCGCCGCATTCATCTCCGCGGCGGTCAACAAATCGTGCTCAAAAACTCCCGTGGCCCCCTGCACCACTTTCACCGCTGCTTTTTCATACTCCCCTTTGATCGCCGCCACCACGTTGGGCAGCGACATGATCTCCTCAGCGCGGATGGTGGTGATCGGCCCACAAACCGCGATTTTCACCTGCGGCACCACCGTCGCGATGTGACGAATGATCTTCATGTCGTGATCCCAACTGGGCGTCGCGCTTTCGATGAATATGAAATCCGGCTGCGCCTCCCGCAGAAACGCCGTGTAGGTATCGTAGCTTTCATGCAGCGCCACGGAATCGCGCAAGGTCGCTTCCGCTCCCGCATGCTGGGCGACATACGTGGTGGCATATCCCATGAAGAAGGGATACGGCAGGTAGTGGCCGAACATGAACCAATCCGGCATGGAGGCCGCGTGATAAGTATTTGGCCAGCGGGAACCCGCGCGTACGCCTTTGCGCAAATGGTTCGTTCCCGGCTCGACTTCAAACCATGGGGGGTTGCTGAACAGCACTTTGGTCACGCTCGCACTTTCCCTGTCTTCGCCGAGGAGTCAACCACTGTCCGAGTTGGAGTGACGTGGAGCATCAGTCCTCCGCAGGAGGGGGCGAAGATCGCCGCCCTACAATCACCACCACGCGAGACCAGCTATCATCCCCTATTTCGGCAATCGCAATTCCATGACCTCGGTGGGCAAAACCTCGGGAGGCCGCACGCTCACCTTTCCGAATTCGTCCCGCTTGAGGGTCGCGGCCGACGCCGGGGTGTGAACGATCTTACAACCCGCCCGCAGCAGAGCGTATTTGGTCAGCGTCTCGGGATGGAAACGGCAGCCTTCGGCCAGCCAACGGTCCAGGCAAGGCCACCAGCAATAGGCCTCCGCGGCCTGTTTTCCCAGAACGGCAAAACGGTCATTCACGCCATCGAAACTCCCCCACCACGGCACGACCGCGGTAGCCGGGGAAATATCCGGCAAACCTTGGACACCGACGAAAAACCACTGGTCGGGACGCAGGCGGACGTAAACGTCGTAGTCGTTTCCACTCGACGCCGCCCAATCGTAAACCCGGCGCAGATGCCAGGCTTGCCGCAGAATGCGTTGGACGATCGTGCGATCGTGCAGTCCCTCGCCAATATAAAAATTGCCGCCGACCGATTTTGCGCGGTAGTCGCGCTCATCCAGTGTCGGCTGATTCACCTTTTCCAGCAGGCAAACCCGGAGGCCGCTATTAGCCAGCAAGGAAGCCTGCGCGGAGTCCGGCCCATCCGCGACGCTGATCCACAAATCCGCCGAGGGAAAATGCGCCAGGACCTGGCGCTGGATGCTCGGCAGGCAAACATCCAGCGTCCGACACTGGCCAGAGACCAGAATGGCGACTCTCATCGGGGTAACCCAACTTGCGTGACAGAGAACCGCCGCAGGGGTCTTCGGCGAAAGAAATGCGCCATCTGCTTAGGGGGGAGACCTCGTCGATCGAGGTCAAGCCGGGCCGAGCCCCAGCGATTCGTCGCCAAAAAGCTCTGCATGCTCTTCCCCCCCGAGCAATTCCGGTTGCGTCAATTCCTGCTGCCCGATGAAGAGCTCGCCGCTGAAGATCCCGCCGCGCTCGATGTTGATCGCCTTGGCATAGACCACCCCTTCCAGGCAGCCGCCCTTGGAAATGGTCACGCCGGTCTCACACATGATGCGCGCGGAAATCTTCCCGTGGATTTCCACGGAATGCACTTTCACCGGGCGGACGAATTCCACGTCCGCCCGCTTCACGATATTGAGGTGATGCGTGTCGACGCTGCCGAGCAATTTCCCATGCATCTTCACCGAGACGATGCCGGTGCAGAAGAGATTGCCGCGCAATTTGCCTTCGATGTACGCAGAGCCGCACGAGACCTTGGAACTCGTGATCTCCCCTTTCGAGGTGACGACCACGTCTCCCTGGGTCTGAATGCTACGGCCGAACGGTCCGCTGATCTTGAAATCCCGGAGGTCGATGTAGGAACCACAACCCGGACAGATGCTCGACTGCGCAGAAGTACTGACCTGCTGCCGATGCCCGCAGCTAAAACAACAGATGTCGCGGATCTTCTCGCCCTGGACAAGTTTGGTGATCTTGTCGAGAAACGAGGGCGCCTTGAGGCTGGTCACCTCTTTGGCGAGCAACTTCTCTATGCTGTAGTGCTGGCCGCACTTTCGGCAGAAGGTCGACTTGGCGTAAGCAGACTCGAGCTGGCTGAAGCCGCAGTGCGGGCAATCAGCGCTGATCTTTTCGGGTTGCTTCGGTGTATTAGGACTGGCCACAGAGGGCCGCGATTACCGGGCGGGTGCGGGTTGCGGCGCCGGAGGGCGCGGCGCTTCCGATTGCTGCTTGATGGCGCCCTTGACCGGAGTGACCTCCGATTTACCCACAAACGTCGCACCGTCCTCGATCACCAGCCGGGCGGCCTTCAGGTCGCCTTGCAGCACCGCGCGGCCCTTGAGCTCGCAGCGTTCTTCGACGGTGATGTTGCCGTGCACTTTGCCGAGCACGGTCACGGACTTCGTTTTGATTTCGCCGCGGATTTCGGCATTTTCACCGACGGTCAAAATGCCAGCGGAAGTGATTTCGCCTTCGACCTTGCCGTCGATGACGAGTTCGTTTTGAAACTTGATGGAACCCTTGATTTCAACGTCAGCGGAAAGCAGGTTTTTGCCAGAGATTGGATCAGCCATGATTGGTTTTGGTGTGTGTGATACAGGTGCGGGTACAGATACAGGCGGAGCGGGGGGTGTGGGCTCTTCAGCCTCATCGGAACCCTTCGCTTCGCCCGAGCGTAGTCGGTTAAACACGGGCGACTATTCTGTGCGGCCTTGGGGGTGTCAAGGGTTTGCTCGAAAGAGTTGATTCATGGCGGCATGAGATTGATTTCATGCGCGATTTCCTCCGCCGGATACGTCCAAATTTCGCTCAGCGTGGGATGGTAATGCGGAATGTGCATTAAGTCGCGGGCGGTAGCCCGAAAATGCATGGCTACGACGAGTTCGTGGATGAGTTCCGCGGCCTCCGGCCCGATGCAGGAAGCGCCGATGATTTGCTGACTGTCGCGCTCGGCGATGAGCTTCACAAAACCGTGCTGGGAGCCATGAATCATGGCTTTGCCGTGATCGGCAAAAGGATACTTCGCGACGACGATCTTGTGCTTTTCACGGGCGTCGCGCTCGCTGAGGCCGACGGAGGCCACCTGCGGATCCGTGAAGACCGCGAAGAGCGCGAGGCGGTAGTCGGTTTTTTCCAGCGCACCATCGAGGCGGCCGAGCGTGCGGGCGGCATTGCGCGCGGCGATCTCGGCTTGCTGGATGGCGATGTGCACGACTTCCACCGGGCCGCAGACATCGCCCGCGGCGAAGATATGCGTCGGCCCGCAGCGCTGGTGGGAATCGGCCGCGATGCCATGATGCTCGGTCTTCACTCCCGCGTTCTCGAGTTGCAGCTTCTCGATCGCCGGTGCACGCCCCAGGGCGTAGACGATTTCTTCCGCGTCGATCGCACGCTCCTTCCCCTCGTGAGAGAAATGCACGCGCTTCAGCGCACCGGCACGTTCAACGCGCAGCAGCTTGGTCTTCCGGCAGATCTCCATGCCGCGATGTTCGAGCGCTTTGACCAACTCCTCCGCGACATCGGCATCGGTTTCTTTCAGCACTTGTCCGCTGCGCTGGATCACCGTCACGCGTGAACCGATGCCCTGGTAGTAGCTCGCCAACTCCAGCGCGATCGCGCCGCCGCCGAGCATGACGACCGACGCGGGAATGTGCTCACTGTCGAGCACGTCGTCGCTGGTCCAGCAACCGGTCTCGCGCAGGCCGGGAATATCGTGCCACTGAATGCTTGATCCCGTAGCGATGAGGAAGGCCCGCGCGGTGAGCGTGCGCGGGCCGCCATCGAGCAAACGGACCTCGACGGTGTGCGCATCGACGAATGCGGCTTCGCCGCGAATGAAATCAAACTGTCCCTTTTCGAGCTGGCCTCGGCGGTAGTCGGCAAATTCACCGATGAGCTTGCGCTTGCGTGCGCGGATGGCCTTGCCGTCCGCGCCTTGGTATTCGGCGTGCAACCCAAACTCGCCCGCCTGGCGGATCTCTTCGGCGCGACGCGCGCTCTCCAGCAAAGTCTTGCTCGGCATGCAGCCGCGCAAAATGCACAGGCCGCCGACTTCCCGGCCGCCTTCGATCACCGCCGTCTTCAGTCCCAGCCGCGAGGCCGTGGCCGCGCCGGCATAGCCAGCGCTGCCGCCCCCGATCACAATGAAATCGAATTCCGGTTCACTCATTTGGGTAAGGTAGCATTGTCCACTTCATAGAGGCGATAGAAGCGCAACCCATCCGGTCGCACCGCCACACGTCCGCCCCACTCGACGAGGAAATCCGGTGCGTCTTCCGGGTGATCCCACAGCGTCACGGCCAACGGCTTTTCGGGTGGCTTCTCTTTCAGGAGTTCGGCAGACATTTCGACATCACGCGCGGAATCGTCCGACACGACCCAGAATACGCGGCGCCTGCGCAGAATGGCCGCCGCGGTCGCGGCATCACTGCTCAAAAAGAAACGCGCGCTATCGACGATGCCAGAGAGGCTCTCGTGCGAACTGCCGGCCACGCCAGGTTGCCCCGACCAATAAGCGATCTCCGGCGACAGCCACCACGAGGCGAGAAACGGTCCTCCATTCTGGCTCATCACATTCGCCGCGAGGCCGCGCAACGCGACCAATTCCGCGCGTTTCATGTTGCGCTGATCCTGCAGGTAATCCTCGGGAAACAGCGCCTTGTCCCACGAGTCCATGATCGGCCACCAACCCACGGCGAAAAAGAGCCACGCCGCCCAACCTCTCCGCAACGCCTGCATCTGCCACGGCAACGTCCACGCAAAGACGATGCCGAGGAAATAGCCCCAACGCGCCTGCCACATCGAAAGCAACGCGACCACCACCAGCATGATCAGCATCGGCAGCGCGCGGCGGTCCTGTCGACGGGCCAGCCAGAGCAAAACGACGCTGACGACGCACCACCACCCCACCCACGGGAAGAGTTGCACGAAACTCAGGCGCTGCAATTCGCCGATCTGCCCTTCCCAATTTCCGAAGTACTGACGAATCGCCGCATCGGGCATCGCCACCGGCCAACCTTCGAGCAGAAGCGAAAGCCCCACGATCGCCAGACACGCCACCGCACCTGGCACCCGCTGCCGCGAAAGGAATGCCCGCCGATCCAGCGCCAGCCAAAGCGCCACGGTCACCACAAGCAGGATGATCGGCTCATAGAGCGACACCCACAGGCTCACGCCCCACGCCATCCCGCTCACCAAACCCCAGCGCCGCTCACTCGCCAGCGTTTCCGAATCCGGCGATTCCGCTTTCCGCGCCAGCGCGAGTTCCGCACCGAGAGCCACGGTGAGAGTGAGCATCAACAGCGATTGATGATCCGGTCGCCCCAACACCGTGCCGTGCACGAGGATCGGGCTCAGCGCATAGAACAGCAGTGCCGCGGCCCCGAACCGCACGCGAAACTTCGCCAGCCACCACGCGAGAAACAACGCCCCGGCCACCCCGAGCAGCGGCGAGACGAGTGCCCCGGCCAGATCGAGCGTCTGCGCGCGCAACACACTCGGCTGTTGCGCATGGCCGAAAACCTTGAAGAGTCCATCGAGCGTCCACTTGAGGCTGACGATCAAATAGTCGAATGGCGCCGTCGTATGCGCCGTCACGCCTTGCGGCCAGTTTTCGAAATTGTGATGCCGCACGATCATCCCCGGATGCTCGACGATCATTCGCGCCCGGGTCATCCGCGAATAGCAATCCGGGTCCAAAAAGTAAATGTGGCCCTCCACGAAAACATCGCGGATATTCCAGCACCGCACCCCTAGCGTTAATACGAGGCATAGGATTATCCAGCCGAGTCGGAGGGCGGTTTTCACGTGAAGCGAATTATGACGCAATCCGCCTCCTGTCCATCTACATATTGTGGCATGTTCATTTGAATAGCACAATTGGTTGGATAAAAGCTGGCGCTGGCGGAAAAAAAGCGTTGTGGGCTCCC
>Ga0068855_100005143_pt1 | contig 15956 bp, 15 predicted proteins | sample KBSCornC52_FD_66592 | JGI IMG/M metagenome (GOLD analysis project Ga0068855, IMG submission 66592) | Corn rhizosphere microbial communities from Kellogg Biological Station, Michigan, USA - KBS Corn C5-2 | ecosystem: Host-associated > Plants > Roots > Rhizosphere > Soil ...
GTAGCTCTTCCGTCATCCACACGCGTGCAAGATCGGCGTAGCCCGGCCTGTAGCCAAACCAGCGCCCCATCTGCAACAGCGTGTCGTAGGCAGAGGCCGACCGGATGAAGAAGCTGACGGTCAGCCCTTCCAGCGTCAAGCCGCGGGATAGCACGTTGCCGCCAATCACGATGTAGATGCGGCCGTTGCCATCGGCATCCTGTTGATAGTCCACCCTGTCGAGGGTCGGACTACTACCGTTCTCCACCTTGGTTTCAGTCTGCTTGACCACTGCCGCCATGTGCGCCATCAAATCGCCGAAGGCCACAGGCTCCAGACCAAGCTCCTGTGAAGGAAGAGCTGCCTGCTCGCGCAGCCACAGCGCTTCGAGTTCGCCGGCCAAAGCCGCGTCACCCTGCTGAATTTTCTTTAGGACTGTGCTCTGGAATGCGTCAACGACACCCTTGGCGTTTCGATGCACCGCCGCATACTGGGTGGTATGAACGAGCATGGATGCATGCTTGCTGCGTTGCCCGCGTACGCGCCGTGCGGCGGTGGCCATCCAGTAGTACAGCATCGCTTTGCGTAGCGTGGGCGTGATCTCTGGAATGAACGTAAACCGCGCATCTCGATTCGGCGGCTTCAGGTGTGCGCCTTCGTCCGCCGGAACCAGACGTATGACGTTCAGTCCATCGACGGGATCCTCCGTTTCGTCGAGGGGCGCGCGCCCGAAGATCTGTTCAGCGCCGAAATATCCCTTGCCGCGCGGCAGATCGACGATGAAGTCCCTAGGATAGAGGTCTTCCGGCAGCGATGGATCGATGAAGAGGTTCGCGAATGGCGTAGCGGTGTAGCCTACATAGGCAGCCTTGGGCAGGTCCGCCAGTAGCTTGACTATCCACTCGTTGATCTTGGTCCGCTCATCGGGCTTGGGATGCGAGTTGGGACTGGCCTGGTCGGCTTCGTCATCAATGATCAGGACGGGACATGCGCGAAGTACTTCGGGCCGTGCCCCTGTGAGCCACTTGTAGAGGCGCTTGAGCCTGGCGCTGTTCTTCTTGACGACACCCAGCACCTTTGTGGAATGCTTTTCCGTAAGGAATGAATTGACGTTGGTGTTGGAGGCAAAATCGTCGTCAACGTTCGTCACTGTGATCCAGTGCTCCAGATTGGCAGCAATAAGATCCTCGTCGATACGCAGCTGCGTCTGGTACCGCAGGACGTTGTTCATCCCGGACAGCACGATGATGAACCGGTAGCCGACATCGGCGGCTTTGGCGATGACGGCGGTGAAGCTGGCAGTCTTACCGCTTTGGACGTGACCCAGGACAAGTCCACGCGTGCGAATCTGCGCCTTGCCGGGAGGGTCGAGCAGAGAAACCACCCGCGTTGACGCTTCATCGATGTCCTTGATGGCCTCCGGATCCCATCCCTTGCCCCTCAGGTGCTTTTCGTAGGAGTGCCACAAGCGGTCCGATGGGTCTGGGCCCAGATACCAAGGGTCAAGGTGCTTGTTGTAGATGCTCCCCGGTTCTTTCATCGTCCACACGCGGCGGCTTGCATCGCGGTACTTGTGCAGAGCCTGTTCAACCAGGGCAGGGGGCAGCAGCGTTGATAGGCGCGCGGCGGCCTCCTCGGGCGTTCTTCCTGCTCGCACCGAATCCAGGATCTGTTCGGCTAACTGACCGACCTGGTCGTTAGCGCCTTCACTCAACGGCATGTATGGCCCCTTGGAGGTTCTTGGTTTGGTTAGAGCTGGAGAATGAACTCCGCAACGGCTTTTGTCACATTCGGACAGACCGCGTTTGCGAGTTGCTGTTGCTTATGCATGAGGCCGCCTTCGCTACCAGTCGCAGTGCCGGCGAAACGAAACCAGTCGGGGAAGCATTGCAGCCGCGCCGCTTCACGCAGCGAAAGCCCTCGATGCTGCGACGGATGGATGATCATGCTTTTACGGTAGTGGCCCATGGTGATCGCGGGCTCCGACCACGCCAGACGACGATAGATGTTGCTGTGCGTGCGCTCCACGTCGGCGTAGTTGGTCATCAAGTCGCGAACGGCCTGCCAGTTCTGCCCTTGGCCGATGCCTTTGTACCGCTCGATAACGTACTCTGCGTGCCGCGAAGTAACGTGGTCCCAGATGACTCCTTTGGGAGAGCCGGTGCGCATGGCTCGAAGAAAGGCGTTTTGATGCAAGCGGTCGGCATCCTCTTCATAGGGCCGCGCGGTTAGAGCATCCCCGTTGCCCAGCTTCGGCAGATCAGCGATGGCATCTCGGACCGTTACAAACGCCCTGTTCGTACCGGGACCATGGGTGGGCTTCGGAAACGGCCCCCACTTGCCAAAATCTTCTGCCGAGTAGCCCACGTCTTTGTGGATGCCGAGCAGGAAGAAGCGATTGCGGTTCTGCGGGGCTCCGTACCAAACGGCATCGAGCAGTTTGGGAAAGACGAGATAGCCCATCTCTCCGAGGCGCTCTAGAACGTGCGCGGCCACGCTCAAGTCGGAGTCGGACTCCTCTCTGGGCGTCCACAGTATTCCTTGTACGTTCTCCATCAGCAGAACCTTTGGCGCCATCTGCGACACGGAGTCGAGAAAGGCATCCACTAGCCGGTTGTTGGGGTTTGAACTCGACCAGCTGTTGCGGTTTGCGCTTGAGAATCCCTGGCAGGGGGGGCCGCCAATCAACACATCGACGTCCCCGTACTCCCTCGCCATGGCTCCCAAGTGTGCTCTGACCTTGTCGGAGCAAAGGTCCATGGGGGCGTACTCGGCTGGCGTCGTATCAGCCGGCGTGAGCCCTGCCTTCTGCATGTAGGCATGGTTCTGCCTCAGCGTCTGCGTATAGATTGGATGGATCTCAGCCGATCCAGCAATGCGGTAGCCGCGCCCATCGGTTGTCCGCGCGCTGAGAAAGCCAAGGCCCATCCCTCCCGCGCCCGCAAAGAGCTCCACAATGTTCAGCGTACTTTTGTTCGCCGTCAGCCTCCGTTTGAATTGCACGGGCTGGTCGAGCCACTGCGAGCGCTGACTGGCGGCCTTCGCGTCGTGGCCTGCAGCAATCTTGCGATTGGCCCGCACGAGAATGTTCAGCGGCGGAGTGCCGTCGGCGATGTCAGAATTGCGGGCGGAGGCTACACCGGTTGCTGATCGCTCTCGTTTGGCTTTGCGGGCTGCCAGCCGAACCCACCGAGTCCATGCCAGTAGCTGAGCGAGCTTCTTGAGGCCGTCATCAAGGCTCAGCGATGTCATTCCCACGAGAACGCCGCGTTGGTATCCCTTGATGCCGCCGATCGACAGGGCAAAGCAGGTCAATTCCTCTACGCCGCCCAGCGCCGCTTTGCCGAGATTCGCCGCATAGCACTCAGAGTCGCCTGCGGGCTTGCTGAGGCTGATCTGCTGCCAGCTCGCAGCTTCTACACGCTCCTTGGCCGGAGCGATGCGCACCCCGTCCCGGGCGCGCGCGAATTCCACTCTGCGTGTCGGATCGATTTCGACAACGTAGTGGAGTGTGCCGGGGCCATCCGCCTTCAGGCGCTCCACCATCTGTGCTGCGGCCACCGTCCTGAAGCTGCAGACAACGACTCCGCTGCGCGCCTTCGCCGACTCCAGAAGAGACATGGCAGCGTCAACGCGCGAAGTCTTTTCGTTTAGCTCCTGCTCACTTGCAGCCGTTAGAACATCTCCAGCAAGGCGGTAGAGCCTCATGCGCGGGGTGCCTGTCTTCCTTCCTTGGGCGCGCAGGTGGCCTGCAACCTCTTCGAGAATCCAGACCGGTCCAAGGTCGGCCGTTGCGACTCCGGCTCCAGTCAGAGTCTGCGGCTCAAATGTGATGTCGGGTGCGAGTAGTTCGACGCTCATGACGCTCACGCTCCTGCCATTCGCGCAGGGCGCGGGACTACAGTTGTACCAAACTGAAGGGGCAACTGCTCCAAAGCGGGGAAGCTGCTGGCCCAGGCTGCCTGCAATTGTTCCGCGAAGGGCCGCATGGGAACCAGGATGGCGGGGGCTTCGAGGTCGGGTTGGCGAGTCAACAGAGTTGCGCTGCCTTGTTCGACTTGAATGAGAAGGTAGCGGTCTGCCAGATGCGGCCAACTCGTGTTACGGCAGAGGGAAAACAAGTCGGACGAAGCACGGGCCAGCGTCCCCACGCTGATACCCATGACCTTGACCAAGTGTCGAACCACGAGCAGTGCCAGCGCATCGCCTGGCGTGAAGCACGGCGTGTAGCCGTTCAGGCCGGCGAGCGGAGGGAGGACACTACGCCAATGGCGCAGTGTCTGATCAGACAACTGCGCCACTTCGGTGATTTGTTGAGGGGTGAGTCTTAGCATATTTTGCCTGTGTTGCGCGTCTATCTTGTTGTTGGCGACAGGATAGACGGTTATCGCTTGCCGGTCGATGACTTTCAGCGCGCTCGCAGTGGGAATCATCGGATTTCACAACGACTCGCTTGTCGCCTCGATATCCGAAGGAGAGGGTGTCTGGGGGCAACTCTGGGGGCATGATGCCTTGCAAGCTGCTATACAGGCTACGACAACTTCTTTGCCAGCTCCTCGGCCCGCGGGTGGTAGTAACGCATCAACATGCGAGGGTCTTTGTGGCCCGTTATTTTTGTCAGTTCATGCATGGGGAAGATCGACGCCAAGCGAGAAGTCGCCTCGTGCCGTAAGTCGTGAAAGCGAAGGTCGGTGAGAAACTTGCCATCTGGCTTCAGTTTGGCCGCCCTGCACTCATCGATATATATCTTCCGGGCGCGTGTCACTGCGCGCTCGAAGGCTCTGGTAACGGCGTCGCCGCGAATTTCGAACACGCGGTCGGCGTCGTCTTCGGTCGGATTGGCCTTGGCGTCGCGCGAGCCTTTCAACGCCTGGAGCACTGCAACGGCACGCGAAGACATGGGCACATCGCGAGCGTCTCCGTTCTTCGTCGCCGGCAGATGGGCAACTCTCCGCTTTAGATCCACGTTCTCCCATTGCAACGACACAATTTCACCCCGGCGCATGGCCGTTTCGATAGCAAGCCAGATGATGGCGGGCAGTAGCGCCGAGCTGCTGGCTGCTATAACCCGCTCAAGCTCGCCATCCTGCGCCCCTCGCTCCGATTCAGGATCGCCGTCATCTGGAATTTCTGTGGCGGGCTCGCCGCCGGAGGCGATGCGCCGCGTCCGCGCGTTCTTCGGCTGCGGCTTCCGGACCAGCTCAACCGGATTCAACAGGCTTTCCATGCCCCATTCCTTTCGGGCGACATTGAACACATGCGAGAGAAGAGCTAGGCGGCGTAGTACCGTGGCAGGCTGATAGTCCTTCAACCATACGTCTCGAAGCTTCGCCACGTCAGCGCTCCGGATCGTGGCTAGCGGCCGCTTCGCCAAGTCAACCGCCTTGCAGGTTTTGATGACGGATGATTCCTGCGCTGATCCCTTCTTTGTCAGCGAAATTTCTTCTTCGTACCGCGTCAGCGCCTCATAAAGCGTTGTCGCTTCGGCTTCACTGCGGCTGACCCATATGCCGCGCGCCATTTCGGACTCGATCATCTTGGCCCAGGCTTCTGCCTCGGTCTTTGTATTGAACGTCTTACTCTGCGCGGGGTAGCCTTGTCGTCGCACCTGCGCACGCCACTGGTAGGGGCCTCGTTTGGTGATGGTAGCCATCGGCGGGAAAGGTCATCTTGAGCTGAGTGTGCCAAAATTGTGCCATAAATGCGTCGAATTCCGTGAAACTCTTGATTTCACCGAGCGTGTTTTTACGTTCGCAATGCGAAGGTCGTGAGTTCGATCCTCATCCGCTCCACCAAGAAAATCAAAGGGTTACAGGTGATTTGCCTGTAACCCTTTTGTGTATCTGTAGGTCGTGTAACCATGGTGTAACCAAATTTGTTCGGCTTCCACCCATCTCGCTCCGTGTGGGGACACGCCGCGAACGTAATCGATCCGGTAGCGGAACGCGAGCATAAATTTCACTCGATGGCGGCGCGATTCGGTGATCTGCGAAGAGATTCATGCGGCGTGCGTCGCTCGTTCGGCCCTAAGGCGTTGCCGCTCAAGCTCCTCTGCCTCGCGCCTCGCAAACGCCGGCTCGAACGCGCCCTGCGTTTTGGCGGCACGCGTCTGCGCTGCCTTGGACAACTCGATCGCCCCGGCTGAGCATCTCCGCAGTGATGGGCAGGCGCTCGAAGGTCACGGCGTTGGCCGACTCGCGGGCATGGAGTGTTGCGGTGACTCGCAGTTTAGAGTGCAGCCGCGCCCGATGTTCCGGCTGCAGACCCTCACGAAGCCGTTGCGGTCCAGAACAATCTTGTCGCGGAGTCTCGGCACATGAAACAGCTGGTGGCCGGCGGCGAGCACTTTTCGAAGGGGCGAAAGCCTTGATGCGCCCGACGCGAAAAGCTCGACCTCAAACACCGTGTGCACGTTCTGCTGTGCCCGAAACGCCCAGCAGGCACCCGGCAACGCGTGATGCAGGCAGGGAGGCCAGAAGGTCAGCCTCGCATTGCGCCACAGCGGCTTTCCTCGGGCGATGAATATGCTTCGCGTGAAACCGGATATGCGTTTTGTTTCGAGCGATGCTGATTTCCTTTTTTCTAGATCGTGCGAGTGGCCTGCGTCTGCAGCTCTACAATCGTGCTCTATCTATTTTCACCCGGAGACGAGCGTACCGATGGCAAAAGAGCCGCCACTACCCCTGCGCCCACTCAGCGCAGGTGAGTGCGTGTATTACCGTGACGAGCTGCGGGCCGCCCGCTACGCTGCGCTCGCGGATTCGGAGAGCTTTACGGAAATCTGCTTTGTCATCGAAGCGCTCGGGCTGCGCCTGTTGGGCAGACAGGAGGCCATGGGAGAATACAAGGCGCGGATTGCGGAGTGTGCTCAGGGTTCGCCGCTGTTCGGACTGTTGCCGCAGACATTTCCGGCGACCTTCAAGACGTTCGAGGCACTATACCGGACAGTCAAACAGGCCCGTAACGACGCGATGCATACTGGCGCATACGCCCGACACGCAACTGAAGCAGCCATCGAGCTGTGCATTGGACTCGAAGAGGCTTTGATGACGAACCGCAAAGCTGACGTGGGCGACGTAATGGTCAAGTCGCCAATCACGGTCGAGCCTTGGCAGCCCGTGGCGCACGCAAGACAGTTGATGCTCATGCACTCTTTCTCATTCCTGCCTGTGCGGATCGGCAACGCTTGGCATCTCATATCGGAGCTCGGCCTCGCGCGATACCTGAACGTAGGCGTTAGAAAGAAGGCGGAACGCCTAGGAAAGTCGATCGACGCTGCTATCGCAGATGGGATGAAGTTGAAGGACATCCACCCGGAAGCGATCCTCCGCGCCACGGACTCCACGGACAAGGCGCTCGCTGCAGTATCCGGCCAGGACGGCCCCTCGCTCTGGCTCGTCGTCGAGACCCTTTGCGTCGACGGAAAGGATCTGACCCGCCTGGCAGGCGTGTTGTCTCCGTTCGAGCTCATGTAATCAGCGGTCGAGGCCAGCCCGCATCGCCACCAGTCATGGTGGGCGAGCTGCGCCCCCATGAAATCTTACGACCGCTGGATCGGCCTCATCGCCAGCTCGACTTGCTAAAAAACAATGCGCTTCTTCTCACGTGTGCATCCGCAATCTGGAGACAGGTGAATTTGGCAACTCTCGTCGTGACTGGTTTTCTCTTCTCTTTTGTTGCCTTTCTTCTGTAGGCCTCGATTTGCACCACGAGGTCGACTGACCGCAACTGACCACATCCGGAAGTTCGACTGCGGTAACAAGCTCGTCGCGCGACCCGCAGTGCTGCGAATTTCATCTGTCGACCGTTCACGGTTCTTCGCCGCCTCGCCCGCCGAACGGCGGCCTTCGAATTGCGGTCGGAATGCGACGAGTTCACCTCGATCGGCCGCCTCGCGGTCGAGGCGTTGACGGCGGTCGGGCGCAGCAAAGGCTGCATCGTCATCCTGGGCTTTCAAGACAAGGCGCAGATCAACAGCATCTACGACCAGAACTTCGCCAGTTCTCTTGAATCGATGGTCGGCACGGTCAACCTGAACACGCGCCTGTCGGCCGGCGGCACGTCGAGCACCACGGGCATACAGTGAGAGTAAGCGGGCGCTGATCGACGCGTCCGAGTTGACCGTCCCGGGCAAGATCAACGTGCCCAAGACGAAGGACAACTCGGCGGGCTTTGCCATCCGGGCGATCGTACTGCGAAACGGCAAGGCCAAGCTGCTCGCCTTCCCCGGCGTCGTGCTGCCGAAGGTTAGGCCGTTCTACGTGGAGGCCGATTGGTACCAGCCGTACGGTACGGTGTCGGCGGGCGGCGGTATGGCGCCTCCGGCGGTCGCGTCGGATACCACAATGGACGCGAGCGCCATCACCGCTGCTATACAGGCGCCGGCCGCGCAAGTTGTCCCGAACAGCGGCAACGGTCACGTCGCAGCGCCAACGGTCGCGGCGGCACCTCGGTCGGTTGAAGCCGCACAGGCGACCGGCGTCGAGACGGTGATCTGGGTCACCGCCGCGGACGCGGAATACCAAGCGATGTTTGACGAACTCGACGGCGTGACGAACAGCCCGCCCGGCTCTGGCGAAGACGCTGATCCGATGGTCGAGATCGCTGGCGCGGCTGCGGAACAGGCGGCGACCACCGTGGCCGACGTGGTCGTCGGCGTGCTCCGCGGCCACCTGGTCGAAGCGGTGGCGGTGGGCGCGAAGGTGCTGGATGCGTCCGGGGGAGCGTCCGACTCCAGGCAGTTCCGGCCGGTGCGGTTGGATTGATGGTTGAACGGCGGAAGCATCACTCAAAGCGGATACAATTGATTTCGGTTGAAGGCTCGGCGCGTGATCTAGTGTTCGCCTGCCGAAGACCGAATCGCCGGATGCCGGTTCGCATTCTTCACGACGCGCGGCTCATATCCGGCGATCCAACATAAGTGCTTCGAGTTCGCGACATGCAGACGCTGACAAAGATCGATGCGGCGAGACGACAACTGTTAACGGCGATCAGGCTATTCTTTGCGGAAGGGGACGCCGTTTCTGTGCTTAGTCTCGCAGCGAACGCGTGGGAGATCGTCGATGCGCTCTGTGGGCTCGCAGGCATTGAAAGCCTGTCGTTGCAAACAGAAGGTAATCTGCGGGAGGAGCAAAGGCTGAAGCGCGACTACATCAACGAACCGTATCGCAACTTTTTCAAACATGCGGATCGCGATCCAGATGCATCTATCGAGTTCAACGAACGAGACGCCGAGGCCGTGATGATGTTGGCCGTGGAGGATTACCTTCGTTTGCAAGGTGCCGCCCCAATCGAGTTTCAAGTTTATCAAGCATGGTATCTAGCACGGCATCCGCACGCTATCGCCGCGGACAGGGCGGACGACATCAGCGGAAGACTAGCCGATGTTTTTCCGGATTTCGAGAACCTGGATGACAACGCACAGATCGCGATGGGGCGGCGCATGCTGTCCAGAGCCTTGACCAACCCTGAACTCGCTGTGGCCTGCGGAACGGAACGCTCAATTTAGGTCGAAGCCATGACGATGCAGAAGGAACTGCGGGATGCCCATTTTCGGCATTCGGTTCTACGAGAGAGGATTGTCGAGCACCTCTTTGTGGGCCAAGTTATGCAAGCTTTGTGGAAGGGGGGCCTCTACGACATCGAGGTGCTGCGAGCCGAGTTCGACACGGGCGGCTACGACCTCGTGCTGACGCGTAATGGCCAAGCCCGCTACATCCAGTTCAAGGCATCGTTGGAAAACTCCCGTCGACGTACCGTCAACGTTAACGCCCGATTGTCGAGTAGCCCCGGGGGATGTGTTATCTGGATCGGCGTGGACCACGACCTCGATTTTCGATGGTTCCAGTGGTTCGGGAGTCGACCCGGGAAGAAGCTACCCGACATCTCGGCGTACCCGGCGGCTAAGCATACAAGGGCGAACGCGCAGGGAATTAAGGGTATCCGAGCGGATCAACGGTTGGTGCTCAAATGTGACTTCGTCAAGGTAGCGGCGCTTGAAGATGTTCTGAGCCTGCTGTTCGGTGAGTAACGCCTGCTAGTGGACGCCGACCTTCCGCACACATTCAGCTTTAAAGCCTGGTGCGGCATTCGTTTCGCGACATCGACGGTGGCGTACGTCAATGCGCATAGACATGGCGCCGTAGCCGGCCTGACGTTGGGTGCGCGCGCGACTGCTATGTTGCTTGCTTGACCATCTATTCAGCCTGCGCTTCCTCCGGCAACTGAGCGTTCTGCCAGTCGGCCAACGATTTGCCCCCGTCCATGCGCCACGCGGCTCGACCGTTCACGGGGAAGCCCACGACCACTTGAGCTGCGGCGGTTGGGGATCCGAACGGATAGTCTTGCGCGAACTTGAATGAGACATCGGAATACTCGATCAGTATGCCGCTTGCAATCAGTTGCGCGCGCAGATTCTTGTAGGTGGGCTGCAATGATGGCGTTTCCTGTTTCCTGACGAGCGAATCGGCTGTCACTACGAATTGGCCTGCGTCAGAATCAACGATGCAGGTTGCGTTGTAGCCGTCCCCCGCAAACCGAAAGACGGGCCGCTTGTGGCTTGCGAGAGGGGCGGGTTTCGTAGCGTAGGATTCTGCGGTCGATTGTTGTTCAAAGAGATCATAGCCGAGTGTGCCGAGCAACAGACGCGCCTGTACGATGAACTCTTCCATTTCGACCTCATCGGCTTCGGGAAGCCAACCTTGCACGGAGGGCGCGGTGCCGTTGGTTAAGTTTGCCCGCTTGGCCGACGCGGCGAGTTGAATGAGGCGGCCTTCCACGTAGCGGACGTGGGCCTTCGTCAGGTTCTGATCTTTGGAGACAAAGAGCACGCACTCGTCCCAGAAGTCTTTATCCTCATCTTTGTTGTGGGTCGACAGCCTCGTCATCAGCGTGTCACCTTCTCCTATGTAGAGCTTCTTGAGACCAGGCACCTCGGAGTCGTTGCCAATTAGCACGTAGACGCCGGTTTTCCCGACCTCGTCGCGAGAAGCGACGGCAGCGAGTGATGCCCGCGGGACCGCGAGAGCTTTGATCGTTGAAAGTCCGAGCTCTGCAGTCCTGACGCCAGAGGAGCTGCCGTCAACTAGAAAAATTCGAATAGAGCGACCAGGCATGAGATTGGTTCAAGCAGAGATGCGACATTGAGTCGGGAGCCGGCACGAAACGACGTGATTGTCGGGCAATTCATCTCGTAACAGCAACCGATGACATCAGGAGCACATGTGATTTCTTCTATCTGGCACTCGCTTCGTAGTAACTCGATTGAAAGATTATTGTTTTCATTCGATTCCTCAGCGCCTTTTCACTGATATGTTTTCGCGTCGCGCGGTTGAGTCTAGCAAAAGGTTAGCCGTTTGGCAGGGTTCGCAGACGTGCGGCGACAGGACTATGATGGGTCTCGGTGGCAAGCCTCCCAGACGCCAGGGGCTGATAAGGGCCGTCTCCCAAAACCGTTGACGCCGGTCGAGGGAAGCAAAAGCGAAACCGTTTGGTGGCAGCCGCCGAACTTGCTATCATGCTACCAAGTTAACGTGTTAACAGGGGGAGGCATGCATAACGACCGGAAGGACATTTCACCTCCCACGACTCGCTCGCGGAAACGTGCCTCGGGTGCGACCGGCGAAGAAATCATTCAGACGAGCTTTAGATTGCCACGAAGCCGATGGGCCAAGCTTCAAGAGCTCAGCATTGCCGAGCGCTCAAGCGTGCAGGCAATCATTGTAGGCGCGCTCGAAGCCGAGTTCGCAAGGCGTGGACTGGCTTTCTAGAAACGGACAATCATGAAAAGCAAACTCGATAGCATCATTCCGGTCAACGAAGAGTTCACGCGGTTCATTGACGGTCGGAAGTTCAATACGATCTTGGCGGATCCGCCGTGGCAGTTTCAGAACAGGACGGGGAAGATTGCCCCAGAACATCGACGATTATCCCGTTATGGAACGATGACGCTCGAAGAAATCAAAGCGCTGCCGGTGGCGAATGCTGCCGCCGAAACGGCCCATCTGTATCTGTGGGTTCCCAACGCGCTCCTGCCAGAAGGATTAGCGGTGATGGCGGCTTGGGGTTTCAACTACAAAAGCAACATCGTCTGGCAAAAAGTGCGGAAAGACGGTGGGCCAGATGGTCGCGGAGTGGGGTTCTACTTCAGAAACGTCACAGAGCTGTTGCTCTTTGGCGTCAGAGGCAAGAACGCCCGCACTCTGCAGCCCGGTAGGACGCAGGTCAATATCATGTCGACCCGGAAGCGGGAGCATAGTCGGAAGCCGGATGAGCAGTACCAGCTCATAACTTCGTGCAGCCCGGGCCCATTTCTTGAACTGTTTGCGCGTGGAGCGCGGGCTGGTTGGACAATCTGGGGAAATCAGGCTGACGAAACGTACCGACCTACTTGGCCCACCTATGCTCACCATTCAATGGCTCAGACGGAGCCCAGTCTGTTCACCGAAATAGACAGCTAGGCCTGTCCGGCGGCGTCATTCGGCGTGTCAGCGACGTCGTCTTCGTCTAGCGCTTCTACGATGGCAGCGTCGAAGCGCACGATGGAGCTGGGCAGGCCGATGAACAACAGTGGGCACGGGTTGCCAACGCCTCGCTCGACCCGGTGTATGAGTTTGGACCAGTGGGTTGTGGCTTGCCCGTACTTGTTTGCAACGAAGTTATCCGTCCAAGCGTCTCGAAACGGGACCGGGTCCTTGGTACGCTCCACACGCTTCATGACCGCTCGCCTTTGTTTCGGTGTCGGGACGTAACCATTCTTCTCAAGCTCTTCATAGGAATCGATGTTCCTGTCTCCCGTGAAGCGGTAGACTGCGTCCCATAAAAAGTCTTGTAGCGACTCGCCTCTCGTAATCAAGATCCCAACGCTGATTGCACCTTCGGCGTGCAGGCGCTTGAAATTTTCGAGATCACGATCGAAGAACGGGTCCTTATTGTTCCACTCGATCTCGCAAGCGATGACACCGACGTGGTCGACACGCTTTACATGATCGACCTCGTGCGATGTCGATTCGCGCTGCACGCCATCGACCACCTTGCTGATTTCGAAATTGTGCTTCTTCCAGCCCATGTCAGCGAGAGACCGTCGAAGCCGCTGCGTGAACTTCGTTTCTCCTCCTCCGCTGCCGATGATCTCCGTGATGGGAAGTTCGAGGTTGCTGAGCACGTGTTCCAACTGGTCGATCGAGTCCCGAAACTCACCTATCAAGATCGATCGCGCGTGAGATACAAAAAGAATCTCAAAACCTTTTTCTCTGAGAAGTTGAAACGGTTCTGCCGTGTCTGACATTTCCTGGTCTCCGATCGCATGTGGGCCGGCGGCACCCTCGCCACCCGGTCGTTCCCCCGCCCGGGATGGCTCTCCCGTAAACGGCAACTCGGTTATTTTATCCCGACAGGCTCCTGTCACTGCGGACTCGAACGTGCCCTCGACCGCCAGGAACGCATTGGATGACTGAGTGAAAGCATCCTGTAACGCTGTTGCTTGCCGGTCGCGGGTTAATGGGCCCACCGCCGCAACAGCCGACATGTATTAGAATCGCCCTCATTTCAAGAAGCGCTCACTGTGTCTGCAGCGAGCGGAGAAGATGCGGACACGGGCGGAGGGCGTGTGACAAGACTTGGAAGGCTATCGGTATCGCTCACCAAACATGGAGCTCATAAGCTCGCGCGTTTGCTCAGAAAATTCGATGCGCAAAGCATACTTGATCATCTCGAAGACTCGGTACCAGGAGTGAACATCGAGGCTGTGCAGGCCAAAAAGAACCTTTCGGTTTCACGTGATGGACGTGTGCCCCTGTTCTGGAACGAGGCGAGGAAGCTGGGTGCGGGCGCTATAGATGCGCTAGTTCTCATTGCGATTATTTTTAGTCATAGTCACCTCATACAGGTGACTAGAAAGGCAGCTGATAAGAAAGGACGCTCCGGGACGATCAAACGGGACGCAATGCAAAACGAGAAGGCCTTCACGAATTTTGCGCATACGATCGATGAGCTCGGCTTCAGCACGGAGCATGCGCCGGACTATGTTCGGTACGACTTCACGAAGTTGTTTGAGATAGCAGGTCTGAATATTCTGGTCAAAGAACTGCTCCGGATAAAACTAGTTACTGCCGGTTGGGACCAGGCCAATTCGCTCATCGACGAACTCACTCGCCTTGAGCTTCACGAAGTCTTTTCATTATCCGTTGTTGAACTCGGCGCTTGGCTGGAGACAGGGCGGTTGGCTTCCGCGAGGGCGAAGCCGCGCGACGTCGAAGATGTCCAATTCTTTTTTTCTGCACGAGATAACGTGCCTTCGGGTGAATTCAAATTCCACGCTGGCCACCGACCCAGGAAAACTGGTGCTATCAGTAAGGCTCCTCTCGCTGCTCACGGCATTGCCCTTCTGTTGCACAACGACATTCAAACCAAGCTGTACAAAAGGCTTTGCAAACAATTTGGTCCTGAGTGCGTAGGCACGGAGGTGCCGACCGGCGATGGCACTTCAATCGATGTCGTCGTGAAGACTGCAACGTTCTGCTATTTCTATGAAATCAAAACGGACGCGTCGGTCAAAGGCTGCATCCGACAAGCGGTTCCTCAACTCCTCGAGTATGCATACTGGCGATGCGACGCCAGCCGAGCGCAGAGGCTGTTTGTCGCTTCACCTGCGGCCATCACGAGTGAAGCCGAGAAATATCTGGAGTTCTTGAGAAAGACGTTCAAGCTTCCCTTCTATTACGAACAAACCGAGCTTTGACCGAGCTCGGGCGAGAAATGCCCGGTTGGGACACCAACAGCGATTTGGAAATGGAGCCACTGGCGCGAAGATCGATTAGGCTGAGTTGTTTTCGGAGGATGATGTCGCTGGGTTGCTTGCGGGAGATACGGAAACAGGCGTTGGCTCGCCTATCTGGCTGGACTTACGACAGCGCGGGTTTGCGGACCAGGAGCGCCGTTGTGTGCGCTTGCTGTCGCGATGCTCGGCGTGGCCATCGGATCAGTGGCCACAGAATCTGCGTTTAATGCATATCAGGACGAAATCGAGGAGTTCCGGTCATGGGGGATCCGATAAGCCAAGCCGATCGGGAGTTCATCTGGACGCAGCTGGCCGACTTTTTTACGTCTGCTGACGTGGAAAGTTTTCCTAGCTTTCCCCGGTTAGCGGCTTTCCCTGTGTCCGAATTGAAAGAGATCTTCTTTCGCGAGGTGGCCCCGGCCTGCGGACATAACCTCATCGTGACGACGCCGATTCTGGCGGAGGGTTTTGATCCTGAATGGGTCAAAATCGAAATCCGACGGATATTGGCCCGGCGCGATAGTGGCCTCGCCGGCAGGATTGGCTATAACGCGAGCCGCCTGTTGTACCGGTGGATGTCACAGAAGGTCTGGCAGGAAGCGGAGAAGGCGCTCACGAGTTTGCCCGATCGTTAAACCGGACCAGCGATGGCGACTTAGCAATAGGCGATGGTAGCCATCGCGTGAACACCTAGCACGCGCGCCTGCCGCAAGTGCGGCATCCGTCCGCCGCGGTCGTGCAGCACAGGCTGCCTATCTCTCGGACCTCGTAGACCGCTCGTCGTGCATCGGATTGTCTTGATGGCTTAGCGCCCATGCGTCCCTTACGTTGAAGAAGGATCAACGTTCGAGCGCGTCCATGAGCAACCCTTCCCATCCCGCCGATGCCCCGGTCTGGCCCACTGTCCGCGCGGCGCGCGATGCCCAGCTCCCGACAAGTCTCCGGTACCGCCACACCAGCTTCCGCGCGCTTCAGCGCTTCCATGATCTGGCTATCCGTGAACTTCGACTTCTTCATTGCGTAGAACTCCCGTTGCTGGAAATTCTACTTCTGATCCCGCTTACTGGACGGGAGGATTACCCAGCACCTCGAGGCTCATGCGACTGCCGAGGCAATAGATCTTGGTCCGCCAACCGCACTTCGATTGAGTTGGCGATCTTCACGTGCTCGGGATTGTCGACAGAAAACACCTCGTTGGCGA
>Ga0068855_100005145_pt1 | contig 15950 bp, 14 predicted proteins | sample KBSCornC52_FD_66592 | JGI IMG/M metagenome (GOLD analysis project Ga0068855, IMG submission 66592) | Corn rhizosphere microbial communities from Kellogg Biological Station, Michigan, USA - KBS Corn C5-2 | ecosystem: Host-associated > Plants > Roots > Rhizosphere > Soil ...
AACCAGAAGAAGATGACGGGTACATCGATCGACTCCACGAGCTTGCGGGAGCTCGCAAGCCAGCTCTCCCGCGTCTCTTCGAGGTAGCGAGGCGCCTCGTCCGGCTCCTCGTCGAGAATCCTCGACCATGCGCTTACGGAATCGATGGTGTCGCCCGTCCGCGTGTCCTTCAGATACTCGACATAGCCGTCGGCGGTGAACCGGCTGTTCGATTCCTGCCGGGCCGACATGCACTGCAAAATCACGAACCGGCCGCGGTTCATCGCTTCCACCAGCGACGGATGCTGGAGGAAAAATCCCGGCCCCGCACCGCCCACGGACAAGTTGAGCGCGTCGAGACCGGTCCGCTCCGCGAGGATGTTGGGGAAGGGACGCTCGACGAGCCGTCCATAGGTCTGGGCGGCGCCGATGCAGGTGAAGAACGATCCCTCCTCGGCAGCAAACGGATCGATGCGTGGGCCGCGGAAAGCTACCGGGCAACCTGGCAAAGTGAATTGCTGGTAATCGACGATGTCGATGTCGCAATCCTGATAGTCGGGAAACCAATGTCCCATCGTTTCAGCCTCTCTCCATCGCCACGTCGAAATACGCCGTGTAGTCGCCGAACAGACGATCGACCTCGCTGACAGTCAACCCATAGTCTTCCAGCCGATAACGATGCGCACCGGCGGCATCGCGCGAGCGGTTGTGCCGATCGAGCTCATCGCGCATTCGCTCTGCCACGGCCTCCCTCAGTTCAAGCCCCTCGAATCGATACAGTGTGCGGATCGTCCCGATCGGGTCGGCGACGAAGGTCTGGTAGTGCATGTCGAAGAAAGGAAACTCCGGGTGCGCCTCGCGCGCGGCAATCATTCGGCTGGCGCACTGTGCCCAGATTGTGTTGACTTGCTGGCCGATCATCTTCGTGTCGACCGCAGTGTTGAACAGCGCGAGTGGATGGTGAATGAGGCTGCAGGTCGATCCCACAGGCTTGATCGGGTCGCGATGTGTGTAAACGATGCGGGCATCGGGGTACGTCTCGATGATCTCCTCGATCGCGAGCGCGTGCGATGGGAATTTCAGCGTCCATGCGCCCGGCGCGGCGCTTTGCAGCACTCGAAGATACCGGCGGTGATAGCGGTACGCCGCCGCCATATCGGCATCGTGCACCAGCCATTCGAAATACTCCGGCACCAGGGTGTGAACGAGCCAACTCATCGACTTGAAGTCCTGCGCCATTGGCCAGAAGCACTCCGTGGGCTCGTCCCCGCGCTCGACATGATGGTTGCGCGGCAGGATGCCGCGGTCGATCAACGCATCGACTTCCCTGACACGGGCAGCGATGCGCGGATCATCATGGAGGTGCGCGGTCTCTGCGGGGGGAAGCTCGCGGTTGCCTTCCCAGTTCCAATGCACGCGGCGCTGCGGGTCGAAGCGCAACAAGTTGAGCAGCAGCGTTGTGCCGGCGCGGGGCATACCCACGATGATCAGGGGTTTGTCCACTGGGGCGGCCGCGGCAACGGGGTGGGCGGCGTGCCACGCCTCGATCTCGAACCGAGCACGCAACGCAGCGATCACGGCCTGTTCCGTCGCCTCGGCAGCGCCGTCGCGGAACGTCGTCGACTGGGCAAAGCCTTGCAACAGGAGCTCCAGTCCTTCTCGCCAACTGTCGTCGGCCGGAATAGGGGCGGACCGCGCGGCGCGTGCCACAATCGAGGCGACATCGAACTTTTTCATAAACGACTGCAACAATCCCCCGCGGGCTGTCGATCGCGCTCGATGCGTATCGGGACGGTAAAAAAAGAGAGTGGCCCACGCGTTGCCTGCGACACATCCTCTGATCGGACCATGGTGATGCCAACGCCCGGCCGGCGACAAAAGCGTTAGTCCGACTAGACCATGCCAAGCATGCAGACGACGTTGATCCTTGCGACTCCAGTCAACTGCAACGGTGCGATGTCGAGATCCACCGTCTAGCGTAAGGACCAGGCAACACCCGATGACCCTTGATGCCCGCGAAATCGTGCGGCTTGGCGACGAGCTTTACAGTGCTCTGCGTAACCGACAGACACTGCTGCCGCTTTCCGACCGTGCAAGCGGTATCGACATCGAAGACGCCTATCGCGTTTCGCTGCGCTTCCTCGAACGACGTGCTGAGGACGGCGAACGCGTCATCGGCAAGAAGATTGGCGTCACCAGTAAACCCGTCCAAGACATGCTGGGTGTACATCAGCCGGATTTCGGTTTTCTGACGGACCGCATGCAAGTGAAGAACGGCGACGTGATCAGCATCGCCGGCAGCGGTCTCATCCAACCGCGCGCCGAGGGTGAAATCGCCTTCGTGCTGAAGAAGGACTTACAAGGCCCGGGCGTCACCGAGGCCATGGTGCTCGATGCCACCGACTATGTGATGCCCTGCTTCGAGATTGTCGATTCGCGCATTCGCGACTGGAAGATCCGCATCCAGGATACGGTGGCCGACAACGCTTCGTGCGGTGTGTTCGTCGTCGGTACCGATCGTGTCAGCCCGCATGCGCTGGATCTGGCCGCCGTCAAAATGGAAATCACCAAGAACGGCAAGCCCGCTGCATCCGGCCTTGGCTCGGCCGTGCAAGGTCATCCGCTCACGGCGGTCGCCTGGTTGGCGAACACGCTCGGCCGCTTCGGCATTCCATTTCTGAAAGGCGAAATCATTCTGTCCGGGTCGCTGGCGCCGCTCCTGCCGGCCGCGCCGGGTGACCGTTTCCACATGACGCTGTCCGGCATCGGTACGGCGAGCATCGGCTTCGAGGCCTGAGACTATGTCCCGAAAGATCAAGTGCGCCATCATCGGTCCCGGCAACATCGGCACCGATCTTCTGTACAAACTGCGCCGCTCGAAGGTCCTCGAACCGGTGTGGATGGTCGGGGTCGATCCGACCTCCGAAGGCCTCGCTCGCGCTCGCGAGTACGGTCTCAAGACCACCGACAAAGGCGTCGACGGCTTGCTGCCGCACGTTAAAGCGGACGGCGTGCAGATTGCGTTCGATGCCACCAGCGCCTATGTGCACAAGCAGAATTCGGACAAGCTCAATGCGCTGGCGGTGATGATGATCGATCTCACGCCCGCCGCCATCGGTCCGTACTGCGTTCCGCCGATCAATCTCATGGAGCATGCCGGCAAACGCGAAATGAACGTCAACATGGTCACCTGCGGCGGCCAGGCGACGATTCCGATGGTGTATGCGGTCTCGCGCGTGCAGAAAGTGAAGTACGCCGAGATCATTGCCACCGTGGCGAGTAAATCGGTCGGCCCCGGCACGCGCAAGAACATCGATGAGTTCACCCGCACCACGGCAGGCGCTGTCTCCAAGATCGGTGGGGCTGATGAAGGCAAGGCCATCATCGTGATCAATCCTGCCGAGCCGCCGCTCATCATGCGCGACACCATCCATTGCCTGACGGTCGATGCACCCAAGCAAAAAGAGATCGAGCAATCGGTGCGCGACATGGTCGCCGAAGTGCAGACGTATGTTCCGGGTTACCAGTTGGTGAACGGTCCGGTGTTCGACGGCAACCGCGTCACCAGCTTCATGCAAGTCGCAGGTCTCGGCGATTTCCTCCCGACATACGCCGGCAACCTCGACATCATGACGGCGGCGGCCACACGCACTGCCGAAATGTTTGCCGAGGAAATCCTCGCTGGACGCCTCCAGCTGCAACCGGTCGCTGCATAAATCATCCAGCGCAAGCGCGCGAGAGATTCATCATGGCTCAATCACTCAAAGGCACGAAGATCAAGGTGCATGACATGTCACTGCGTGACGGCATGCATCCCAAGCGCCACCAGATCACCATCGAGCAAATGAAGTCCATCGCCAAAGGACTCGATGACTCAGGCGTACCGCTGATCGAAGTCACTCATGGCGACGGTCTGGGCGGCGCGTCGGTCAACTACGGATTTCCGGCCGCCACGGATGAACAGTATCTGCGCGCCGTGATACCGCTGCTCAAACGTGCAAAGGTATCGGCGCTGCTGCTGCCTGGCATTGGCACCGTGGATCATTTGAAGATGGCCGCCGACTGCGGCGTGACGACCATTCGCGTGGCGACGCATTGCACCGAAGCCGATGTGTCCGAGCAGCACATTGCCCTCGGACGCAAGATGGGACTCGACACCGTCGGCTTCCTCATGATGGCTCACATGATCGAACCGGACCTATTGGTGCAGCAAGCCAAGCTGATGGAAAGCTATGGCGCCAACTGCATCTACGCGACCGACTCCGCCGGCTACATGCTTCCGGAGGACGTCACTGCGCGCATTGCGGCTTTGCGCGCAGCACTGAAACCGGAAACCGAGCTGGGCTTTCACGGCCACCACAACTTGTCGCTGGGTGTATCCAACTCGATTGCCGCCGTGGCGGCCGGTGCGCGCCGAATCGACTGCGCCTGCGGCGGCATGGGCGCTGGCGCTGGCAACACGCCCTTGGAAGTGTTCATCGCCGTGTGCAATCGCATGGGCATCGAAACCGGCGTCGATGTGTTCAAGATCAGCGACGTGGCCGAGGACCTGGTCACGCCGATCTTGGATTTTCCGGTGCGCATCGACCGCAATTCGCTGACGCTTGGCTACGCCGGTGTGTATTCGTCGTTCCTGTTATTCGCACGCCGCGCCGAACAGAAGTACGGCATACCTGCGCGCGAGATTCTGCTCGAGCTCGGCCGTCAGAAGATGGTGGGCGGACAGGAAGACATGATCGAGGACACTGCATTGACGATGGCGCGCGAACGTGGCTTGTTGAAATCGGCCGGCGCGGCGTAAGCGCTGCTCGGCACGAGAGCCTCGCCATGAAAGTCGAGCGACTGCCCGGTCCTTTCGGTGTAAAGCTGGTTGGGGTTGATCTGCGCGAATCGATTGATGCGCAGCTATTCAAACAGATGTTCGAAGCGCTGATGGCACACCGCTTCGTCGTCCTTCCGGGTCAAGCGCTCGATCACGATGCCTACCTTGCATTCGGACGTCGTTGGGGACAGCCCGTCTTGCTGATCTCGGCGAAGAATCGCACCGACTCGCATCCTGAGATCATCAAACAAAGCAATGCGGCTGCGACACCGTCCGCGCTGCGCAACACCGCCAACCATTGGCACTGCGACAGTTCCTACGAGAAGCGTGTCGCGAACGTCACGATGTTGTATGGCGTGCAAGCGCCAGATCGTGACGGTGAGACGCTGTTTGCGGACCTGGTTGCAGCGTATGAATCGCTGCCTGCTCCGCTGCGTAGCCAGTTGGATGACTATCGCGTGTGGCATGCAACCAGCGCCGCTACCCCGCTTGCCGATGAGACCATCGTCAAGCCGCAGGATGTGCCCGAAGAGTATCGCGGCAGCGTTACGCTACTGCCGCCGGTGCAACATCCGCTGGTGCAACGCCATCCGTGTAATGGACGCAAAGCGCTTTACGGGCTCGGCGGCTCCGCTTATGGCATCGAAGGCATGCCACCGGGACAAGGTTCGGAGTTGTTGCTGACGCTGCGGCGCCATGCGACGCAAGCCAAGTTCTGTAGTCACTACAAATTGCTGCCTGGCGATGTGCTCATCTGGGACAACCTGAGCGTCATGCATCGCGCCACGCCGATTTCGTACAGCGACGCGCCCGGCGAACGACGTGAGAACTATCGCATCAGCGTCAAAGGCCTGCCGGACGAACTCGCTGTTTGAGCGTCGTGTGTGGATCAGGCATTGATCACTTCTCGCGAGACGATTCGGTGTTGCACTCGATATCGAAACGTTCGCGGCAGTGCGCAGATCGAAGCTGGAGTACGTGCCCATGACAGAGCCCGCAGCGTCGACCAGATCTGCACGCGGTGCCGCCGAGATCGTTCGCTTTCTCGAAGAGCACCAGTACCGACATGTCTTCGGGCTGCCCGGCAGTTCGATGGTCGCAGCGTTGCATCGGCTGCAGGACAGCACCGTACGCTACATCCCGACGATTCACGAATCGGTGGCCGTGGCCGCAGCGGATGGCTATGCGCGCGTAGCGGGCAGCGGCGTTGCCATGATCTACATGTTGCCGGGCACTGCGAACGCTCTGGCGAATCTCTACAACGCGTGGCGCGACGAAACGCCACTGTTGGTGCTGTCGTCCCAACAAGCCTCCCCCCTGCGCACTCGCGAGGGCACCATCGGCGAGGCGGATTTGATACCGCTGGTTGAACCTTTCACGCGGCTCTCGCGTGAATTGACGCGCGACATGCCCGTACGCCGCTGGCTGGAGAGAGCACGTCGCGCGGCCATGGGATCACCCCCGGGTCCGACCTTCTTGTCGATCGCCGAAGATGTCATGGAAGAACTGGGACCGGTTACCAGTGAGCGCAACACGATCCGACGGACGGACGGCGCTCCCGATGTGACGCAATTGATCGCGAGCTTGCAAGCGGCACGCCATCCATTGTTGGTGGTGGGCGGTCAGGTGCAACGCTACGAGGGTGTCGAGTGGGTCACACGACTCGCCGAGGATCATGGCTTTGCCGTGGCATACGAGCCGGGCTTCAACGATCGACTCGGGATTGCACCGGGTCATTCTCACTTGGTTGGTAATTTGATCGGCCCGGGGGGTTCGGTCGCCGAAGCTGCGGCCGATGTCGTGCTCGTCGTCGGAGCGCGCTATATCCAGGAAGGACATCCGCGTCCGGCTGACTTCTTCCCCAATGCAAGTTTGGTCGCGCACGTCAATGCCGACGCGAGCAAACTCGAAGAAACGCGCGTCGCGAATTGGTCATGCGCCTGCAACCCAGCGGCTTTCTTGCGTGCGATTTACTCTTCGCTCGGCAAACCGCCTGCCGAGCTGCTGGCCGGCAGAGTCGCCAACATTCGCAAGGCCCGCAGTGCCGCGCTGCCGAATCATCCCTTCCCGCGCGCACTGGCGAGTTACGACGCCGCACTGCCGCCATTGCACGATGCATTGGATCGCGGCTGGGTGGTCGATGAAGCCGTGATGGGTTCCGGCGCCGTAGTGGCCGCACTGAAGAGTCTGGACGGCCGGCGTTACATCGGTTGCAGCGGCGGCTCGTTGGGCTGGGGCACGGGTGCTGCCGTCGGTGTGGCGCTTGCTTCGGGCGAGCCGGTGAGCTGCATCTTGGGAGACGGCGCTTTGCGCTTCGGTCTGCACGGGCTGTGGACCGCGGTCGCGGAACGGCTCCCGATCACGTTCGTCATCCTCGACAACGGCGGTTACGGTTCGACGCGCTTCTTCGAACGCATGTACGTGCAGCGACTGGGAGTCGATGCCAAACCGGCGCGACCCAGTTACCTCAACATGGACTTCAGAGACGTCGGGCCATCACTGCCGCAGCTTTTGCGTGGCTTCGGCATTCCCTGCACAACGGTGCCGACAAGCGAGAGCGGACGACCCGCGATCGAGCATGCCTGGGCCACCGCAAATCAAGGACCGAACGCAGTGATCCTCACGATTCCGTTTGAGGATGAGCTTTAGCAACGTTCGGGTCGCGTGCGAGTTGCGCGCGACTGATAACCATCACACACGAGGGCTACGCAATGATCGATCTCATCATCCGAAACGGCATCATCGTAGACGGCACGGGGAAAGCCGGCTTTCAGGGTGACGTTGCCATCGACAAAGGGCGCATCATCGAGGTGGGCAAGATTTCACAACGCGCGGCGCGGGAAATCGATGCGTCCGGTCATGCGGTAGCGCCCGGCTTCATCGACGTACACACTCATTACGATGCCCAGGTCTTTTGGGACCCCAAACTCACACCGTCGAGCAATCACGGCGTCACTACTGTCATCGGCGGCAATTGCGGTTTCAGTATCGCGCCCTTGAGTGGGCGCCCCGACGACGCTGCCTATTTGCAAGCCATGTTGTCGCGTGTCGAAGGGATGCCCCTCGAGAGCCTGCAGCAATGCACGACGTGGAGTTGGACTTCCTTCGGTGAGTATCTGGACCGCATCGACGGCACGCTGGCGATCAATGCCGGTTTCATGGTGGGTCATTCGGCGCTGCGTCGCACGGTCATGGGTAAACGCGCGGTGGGCGGAAAACCGAGCGCCGAAGACTTGGACGCCATGAAGGCGCTGCTTGCCAGATCCCTTGCTGAAGGCGGACTGGGTTTCTCCACAACGATGTCGCCCACGCACAATGATGCCGATGGCGCACCGGTACCTTCGCGTCATGCCGACGCGTCCGAATACGTAGCGCTGGCAGAAGTCGTCGGTCATGCGGAAGGCACGTTTCTCGAAATGGTGGCGGATGTGTCGCGTCCGTTCGACGAAGAAACTCTGGAGCGCATGACGTCGATGTCGCGTGCCGCCGGACGTTCGCTCAACTGGAATCTGCTGGCACCCAATTCACGCCTGCCGCAATTGTTCGACGCACAGCTTGCCGCGAGCGACTACGCCGCCCAGCGTGGCGGCAGAATCATGGCGTTGGCGGCGGTTCGACCGATCTCGCTGGTGTTGACGTTCGAGTCGGGGATGGTGCTCGATTCTTTCCCTGGCTGGCAACAGGTGATGGCACTGCCGCATCAACAACGAAAACAGCAACTAGCCGATCCCGCCACTCGTAAACAGATGCAGGCTGTCATGCATTCGCCCGCGGCGGGCGCCTATGCCGCGCTCGCCGACTGGAGCCAATGGCGCATCACTGAAACGGTGCTGCCCGAAAACAAATCGCTGAATGGAATGCTGATCGGCACCTTGGCCTCGATGCTCAACAAGACTCCTCTCGATACCTTGCTCGATCTAACGGTCGCCGAAGACCTGCGCACCCGCTTCACGCCAGCGCTCACTGGCACGGATGATGAGAGTTGGCGCATGCGCGCCAGGTCATGGCGCGATCCGCGAGCGCTGATCGGCGGCTCGGATGCCGGTGCGCATCTCGACATGATCGACACCTTCGCATTGTCCTCGCACCTGCTTGCCGACGGCGTGCGCGAACGCAAGCTCATGCCGCTGGAAGATGCGGTGTATCGGCTGACGGGTCTGCCCGCTGCAATCTTCGGGCTGAAAGAGCGTGGAGTCGTGCGTCAGGGCAATATCGCCGACATCGTTGTTTTCGATCCCACGGCCATTGGCGCCGGCCCGATCTACAGTCGCGCCGACCTGCCGGGCGGTAATGCGCGATTGTTCTGCGATGCCATCGGTGTCAAGGATGTAATCGTGAGTGGCACGCCCATCATCCGCGACGGTCAGTTCACCGGTGCAATGCCAGGCAAAGTGCTGCGGTCCGGCCGTGACACCGTGACGGTAGCGATTGCCTCTTGAGCGCAGAAGAGAACTCTGCTTCGACACGCAGCGAGTGGCGCAATGGCGCCACGACGGTGCTCGCCGCCGCCATGGGGATCGGTCTGTCGTCGGCGCCGATCTATTCGCTAGGCGTGTTTGTCAAACCACTGAGCGAGGCGTTTGGGTGGTCGCGCACGCAGATCGTGCTCGGCCAAGTCATCGTGGGGCTGGTGTTGGCGCTTACCGCGCCGTTTGCAGGGAAGTTGCTCGACCGCGTCGGGGCGCGTCGCATGGCGTTGCTCGGAACTGTCATTGTCAGTGCCGCGGTCGGCAGCCTCTCGCTGCTGCACGATACGGTGGTGCTGTACTTCGGCATCTGGGCCGGCATCGCAGCAGGTCTTTCCCTGGCATCCTCGCTGGTGTGGTTACGCGCCGTGGTGGATCGTTTTGCCATACAACAGGGCTTTGCGCTGTCGCTGGCGTTGTGCGGCTCCAATCTCGCTGGTGCAGTCGCACCGGTGCTCGTGGCATTTCTGATCGAGTCATTCAATTGGCGCACTGCCTATGCGGGGCTAGGCGTCTATATGTTCGTTTCGGTGTTTCCGTTGGCATATCTCTATTTTTATGACGCCAGCGATCTGCGTCGCGCACAACGAACGCGCGCCGTTGCACGTTCCGCGCCGACACAAGAGCTTGCGGGTATCGGCCTTATCAAGGCGATGAGATTACGCAACTTCTGGTTGCTGGCGGTCTCATTCTTACTGGCGGGCGGCGGCATCACCTCGTTCGTCGTCTATCTTGCACCCATGCTCATTGATCGCGGCTTGTCGCAGTTACTTGCCGCAAGCGCGGTGAGCTGTATCAGCATTGCCGCCCTGGTCGGGAGAGTGGTGGGTGGATATCTGATGGACCGTACGTTTGCGCCGCGTCTTGCCGCAACCGCTCTTTTTGCTGCTGTGCCCGCCTGTTTATTGCTGCTCTATGCGGAGCCGACCTATTTATATGCGATGACTGCGGCCGCGTTGATCGGCTTATCCACGGGTGCCGAATACAACATGATCACCTTCTTGTGCGTCCGCTATTTCGGCATGCGCCATCTGGGCACGATGAGCGGTGTGATGTTTTCCGCTTTCGCCGCCGGCTCCATTATCGTGCCGCCGCTGGTCGGCATGCTGCTCGATCGAACGCACGGCAGCGTCGTGCCTCTAGCCGTGCTCATGACTAATTTCTCGCTGGCTGCGGGCGCGATGCTCGCCTGCACGCGTTATCCAACATTGGAACCGGTCGGCAACGTCGACAAATCAAAGCTCATCGAATCGGCGGAACCGCTTTAGCTGAGTCTGCGGCCGTTTCAGGTCTTTACTAAGCGTCGACATGCGCCTCCACGAGGCGCTTGAAGTGCACTGCGATGTCTTCGAACGCAACACGAGCCGCATCCACCAACGTGAAGAAGTTGAAGAAGCCGTGCGGCATCGTCCGGTAGTGCAACAGCTTCACCGTGTTGAGCGCAGCGGCGAGCGACCTCGCGTAAGCCAACACCTCGTCGCGAAGTGGATCGATCTCAGCCGCGACCACGATTGCTGGCGGCAGTTTGCTCAGGTCCTTCGCCAACCCCGGCGAGGCCAGCGGATCGAGACGACGTTGCGGGTCCGGAATGTACTGCTCCCAGTACCACTGCCTATCCTCCGCCTTCAATGTCGGGCACGCGGCGTGTTCTCGCCACGAGGCGGTCGCGCATCGACCGTCGAGACTTGGATACAGAAGCAGCTGCCCAGCGAGGGTCGGACTGCCCTTGTCACGTGCGGCAAGCGCAACGGCAGCGGCAAGATTGCCACCCGCACTGTCACCGCCCACGAACAACGGCTTGCGGCTGCCGAGCAGCTCCTCTACGTTCCGATCAGCCCACTCAAGCGCAGCGAGACAATCATTGAGTCCCGCCGGAAACGGATGCTCCGGCGCCAAGCGATAAGCCACTGACAAGATGGCCGCACCGGTTCGGTTTGCAAAAGCGCGCAATGGCACCTCATGCGTATCGAGACTCCCGAACACCCAGCCGCCGCCATGAAAGTAGACCAGCAGGCCGGCCGGCAATGCGGGCACATACAGGCGCGCAGCTATTTCATGATGAGCAGCGGGAATTCTCACTGCGCGCAATTCTGCGATGGCTTCCGCCGGTCCAAATTGCGACACATCGACAAAACGTATCTCTTGCAGACTGCGCCGAGACATCGGCGGCAGCTCCGCGAGCGGAGTGACGATAGGAATGAATTGCGGATCGAGGCAAGCAAGGTCAGCCATTGGGATGCGCCTGCATAACTAATCAGCCAGTTCGCCGGTCATGATCGGTTCGACACCATCGAGCGCCGACCATCCACGTCGCTTGAGCGTCGCCAGATTCACGCGCTGTAGCACAACCTGCGGCGGATCACCCTGTGTCTTGATGAGGCGCAAACTCCAGCCGCCGTGTACATGACCAAATGGATCGATCCAGTTTCCGCCAATGTTGGGATTCTCAGATGCAACGATCACGCGCACAGAACCATCCGGTTCGTAAGTAGCGCGATACTTCTGCAGGTAACCATTGCCGTCTTCATAGTTGTCGAGGTTCTCCTGCCAAATGTTGCACAACTGCAGTATCCAGTAGTCGCATGGCGTCGGCGTAAAGCGGAGCACCAGTGCCTCGTCCGGATTGCATTCCCATGTGCCAAAACCGTGATGGCGATCGGCAACTCCGCCATTGGCAAGATAGAGCGCCCGGCTGAAGCGGATGCGATTGGGACACTTGCCGAGATTGTCCTGATACCAGCTACGAACCAGTTCGGCGTAACCCAGCACGATTTGCGCAACCTTGGCCAGTGCAACGCTCATTTCCGCAGCTCTGATCGGTCGCGGCGCGGCGCCGTCGAGTCGCTCGATCCGCATCGTCGGTGCGATCGTCTCCTCGCGTAAGTGATAGAGGGTGCGCACGAGAATGCCCGCGCACTCGCTGCCGATCGGCAACCAGTCGCATGGATAGTTTGGCTTTGTTTGACTCGCAATGACCGTGAAGTTGCCCTCGTCATCGAAATGAATGGCATCGCTCGCGAGGAATGCGCTCGTGCGCATCATGCACGGGTTGAACTCCTCCAACCCTTCAATGCCCCGCTGCGCCCATTCGCGTGCGCCGACCTCGGCGGGGATCGGCAGCGTGAACGACGCCATGACGAAATACGGGAGGGTGCCGATATTGCCGGTAATGCGGTAATCGTGCCGTCCATCGACAAACTCGGCGATCAAGTGATCCTGATCGGGCGACTGAAAATTGATGCCCTGCCGCCAGGGTGTGTCGAGCAAGCGCGGACGTTCCGGTTCGGCGTTCTCGATGAAACGATGACAACCATGGCGCACCAGTCGGCTGAGGAATCGATACCATTCGGCGCGATCTAGATCATTGATATCGTCGCCGCACCGCTCGATGACGCGGCCCGCCTGCTTGAGCGTGTCGCAGAAATCCTCCCACGCACGACCGGACAGCAACCTTTCGGCTGCCGGGTCTTTGGCCGGCATTGTCATGTTCCTTCTCCGTTGATTCGTTCCTTCTTCACAGGAAAGCGGTCATAGTAGAACTGGAAGCGTTCGCGCAATTGTCCGATGTCGATGCCAAAGTCCTCCTTGATGTCGTAATGAACCGTTCCATGTTTGCCACGCGGATTCTCTCCGAGGAACTTGTCGATGCGCGCTTCCGCCTCAGGCGTCATCTCGAGATCGGCGCGTTCGTAGATCATCGCAATCGTGGTCTTCTGATCGGCCATGTAATCGTGGAATAGGATGTCGATGCCCTGCTTCGCAGGCAGCAGCTCTCGATCGCGCACGCAGCGTTGCAGCAAACGCTCGATGCGGAAGATCCACCAGTCGGCCAAGTCTTTGAGATCGATCTGCGTGCGCCGGATACGATCGCCATACGCGACCATCGTGATGATCGATTGGATGACGGCGACCGGATCCCGGTGCGTGATCGGCACGATCGCGCGCGGGTGAACCGCCAGGAGCGGGCCGAAATTCTCCATATGCGGCGGCGATTTGGTCAGCCAGCGATTCGGGCCGCGATACCACGTGATGGCTTTCATCAAACGTTTCGCATAAGCGTAGTGCGGCGTCTGATCGTGACTTAGATAGTAATCGCGCCATCGATAGACACGACCGAACCACTCCGGTAGATAGGATGAAAAATCCACGCCTTGCAGATCGATGTCTTCATGGACATGGTCCGGCGCCATCGGATGCATGGCTTTGATATGCGGCAACAGCGCTTCGAACAGGCCCCACGATTGCGCGGTGCGAACGAAGCGTGGATCCGGATCACCCACATCGTTCGGCCCAGGAATCGGCTCGGACAGTTCCCACAACTGAGTTGAACGCAGCCGCGGGTCGTTCGACAGGATGTTGACCAAATGCGTGGTCCCCGAGCGCGGCAACCCGGCAATCATGATGGGACGGTCGATGTCGATCGCGTCGATCTCCGGATGCCGCTTCATCAGGTCTTCGAATTTCAGGCGAGTCGTTGCATAGCGCACGCACTCGCCGAATACGGTGGCCCGGCCCAACCGACTGAGTCCTTTGTCGACCTCGAAACTTTCGAGCCATATATCGAGCCGCTCGCGAAAATCCGCGGCACCGAAGTCAGTGAGTCCGGTAGCCGCTCGAGCCGTTGCGAGGATTTTTTCAGCATCCAGCTCCACGGGCGGCACCGCAGCGAGCACCGTCGTCTGCATCACGTTGAGTTGTGGTACCGCGAGATCGGTAATTCGGATGGCGGATGACATCTGATTCAAAAGACCGAGTAGCCGCCGCAAACGGGAAGTGTCTGACCGGTGATGAAGCTTGCTTGCGGACTGGTCAGGAACAGCACAGCGCCGGACATCTCGTTCGCCTCCGCCATGCGTCCCAGCGGCGTACGCGCCACCAGCGGGTCAATGATTTCCGGGATGTCGAGCAATGGCTCGAACATTCGGGTCTTGGTGTTGCCGGGGGCAATGGCATTGACGCGGATCTTGTGAGACGCCCACGAGATGGCGAGCGTCTTGGTGAGCTGCACGATGCCAGCTTTCGCGGCGCCGTAGCCAGGTACGGCGTCCATGCCGAAGTATGCCGCTAGCGAAGCCATGTTGATCACGCTGGCGCCCCCCGGAAGATCGCTGTGCATGAGCACCGGCTTCAATGCGTGCGCCAAGCGATAGGGCCCGAACAGGATGATGCCAACGGTTGTTTCGAATACGTCGGGTTCGAAGCGTCGCTCGTGCCCACCAGGCGCCGATTCGCCAGCGTTGTTCACCAGGATGTCGAGCTTCGACAAACGCTTCGCGATGCCGGCAACGTGTTCGCCGTTATTCGATTCCATCTGCAAGTAGTCGAAACTCGCGAAGTCACCCGTGTAGTCCACGAGACTGGGTCGACGGCCGGTGATCGTCACCTTCGCACCCGCATCGCGATACGCAGAGGCGATCGCCTGTCCAATGCCGGAGGTCCCGCCCGTGACCAGCACATGCCTGCCTCGATAATCAAAGGTCAAGATTTCAGTGTTGCCCATCGGCGTTCTCCGCTTCATTCATGCCGATCATTCTTAGCCATAGCACGCGCGCGCCGAGCCGCGCTCGCTGTCGACAATCGGACGCTATGTTTGCAAACAGACAACGACCATCGCCAAGCGCTGGCATGCTGCATCCGACGCGCGCAGAGTTCTCCGCGCCAGCCACAGCCGGAGTTTTGAACCATGCCTGATGAGAACCAAATGCGCAGTGCCGTCCAAGCCTATGCGCGCGCTTGGAGTACCGCCGACATTGAAGGCATCGTCTCGCTGTTTGCAGAAGACGGTACGTTCGAAGATCCCATCGGATCGAACGTGATGCGCGGGCGCGCGGAGATCCGCACGTACGTCAGAGGCTGCCTCGAATACACACGCGGCCCGGTGCTGATGGAGCCATTCGGCGAAGTGCGCGTGGCCGCCGCCGGTCATGCGGCATGTGCCTTCATTGCCACTTGTGCAAAGGCGGAAAAACCTTTTCGCACGGCGACGCTCGATACTTTCGCGTTCAACGCTGAAGGTCTCTTCAGCAAGGTCCAGGCCTACTTCGGCCCATCAAGTCTTCACCCGGTGGATTGGACCGATTCGAACGTGCCCGGCGCGCAAGCGAATTGAGGTGAGTTCGTGGGACAGATCTGCATTGCTCAGCCGGCGCGGGGCTTGGCGCGATCAGCTGCTTGCAGTTTTTTGGGGCGCTCGCCTAATACACATCTTCGTAGTGCTCAACCGTCGGAAATGGATCATAGAAGTGGTGCAACAACCTTCTCCATTCCTCATACTGCGGTGATTGCCGGAAACCAATTGTGTGATCTTCGAGATTCCGCCAGTTGACTAGCAGTATGTAACGACCAGACACCTCGATGCAGCGCTGCAATCGGTGTGAGATGTAGCCGGGCATGGATGAAATAATCTTCTGGGCGTTCGCAAATGCCTGCTCGAACGCATCGTGCTGACCTGCCCGCACATTTAGAACCGCAACCTCGAGAATCATCACTACCTTTGCGCCCGCGCCCACGTGATCTTCAGGCGCTCATCGCGTGTCGCACCCGATTTCGATTGCGATATTCCAGCGGCGATTCGCACGCTTCCCGTTTGAAAGCTACGCCGAAACTGCTAGGTGTTGCGAAGCCGGACTTGTAGGCGATGAGTTTGAGCGGCAATTCGGTGGTCGCAAGCAACTCGCACGCGC
>Ga0068855_100005146_pt1 | contig 15949 bp, 17 predicted proteins | sample KBSCornC52_FD_66592 | JGI IMG/M metagenome (GOLD analysis project Ga0068855, IMG submission 66592) | Corn rhizosphere microbial communities from Kellogg Biological Station, Michigan, USA - KBS Corn C5-2 | ecosystem: Host-associated > Plants > Roots > Rhizosphere > Soil ...
CGAAACGCGCAAACAGAAATCAAGCTTTTGGGTACCGACGATGTCTGGCACCCACATCGTGGAGCGCCGTTCGGCAATCGCCGCGCCTGGAAGACCGGGCGCTATAACGCGCAGTGGCTCCAGCTGAAGCGCGAAATGCGCGCGTTCCTGAGAGGACTCGATGCGCGTATCGCGTCAATCGAACGCCGCGCCGGGTTGGGCGGCGGTCTCACGCGTCACGGCCGCGACGATCAGCGGGACCGCGATCAGCGAGGCCAGGAAATAGGCGTGGTACCAGACCGGAAACTTGTTCCAGATCATGAGCAGGTGATACGGCGCGAAGATCAGAAACATCAGGGTCCCGAACGCCAATGCCACATGGCGGGATGCGGGCGCCACGCGGATGGCAATGATGGTGGCGAGCACGAGGGCGATGGTGCTCTCGGTCAGCCGCGCGAGCATCATGGGAAGCGTGAAGGTCATGGCGGTGAAATTGGCCGCGTAGTCCGGCCAGAAGTAGCGCATCGGGCGATCGATGAGCGTGACGATCACGAGCCACGCAACGATTCCGGCAACCACGCCAAGGACAGTTCTGACCACGGCAATCTCCCCCGCAATGCCCCGCCATTCTGCCCGCGCCGCGTGCGATCGTCTTGTAGAAAATTTCCGCTGATGCAGCACCCTTCACCCAAAGGGGGGAGGGCTGGATCGGTGTTCGATTGAGCCCGCGCGTCTGCGCGCCTACATTGACGATCGGCGGGCCGTTTTTTTTAAACCGGGCAGACACCCACGTGAAATCCCAAGCTCTTGCGACGCTTTTGATCGCGCTTGCTTTGCCAGCCTTCGCCGCTGCGCAGCCGGTCGCGATCACGCTTGAGCCGTTCATCGGCGGCCGCGTCGTGACCAGCGTGACCGGTGGGCACGCCGTTTATACCTATTCGTGGCCGGGCGTGTATTTCGAGGCGCAGTTCGCCGGCGATGCGGTGGACGTGAAGGTCGATGACGCGCAGAACAATCTCTATCTCTACATCGACGGCGTTCACAAGCTGACGCTGACCCGGCCGGGCCGCACGACGGTTTCCGTGAAGGATCTCGGCGCTGGTGCACACACGGTTCGATTGGAGAAGGCCAGCGAGACGCAGTTCTCGACGGGCGCCTTCGAGGGCTTCGCGATCGAGCCCGGCGAGCAGGCCCTGCCACCACCGCACTATGACCGCCGCATCGAGTTCATCGGGGATTCTTACACCGTCGGCTATGGCGACACCTCGCGCGGTCAGACCTGCACGGTCGACGACGTGCGCGACACGACGGATACCTCGGAATCCTTTGCACCGTTGACGGCCAAACATTTCAACGCGGCTTACCGGATCATCGCGAGTTCGGGCCACGGCGTGGTGCGCAATTTTGCCGGGCGCGATCCGGGCGAGACGATGCCTGTGCTCTACCAATACAGCCTGTTCGACAAATCGGTGCCGGCAGACGACAGCGGTTGGACGCCCGACGTCGTCGTCATTGCGCTGGGCACCAACGATTTCTCGACCCCACTCGGCACGGATGAAGCGTGGCACACACGCGAGGAACTACGTGCCGACTTCGTTCGCCGCTACGTCGAATTCGTCGGTCAGCTTCGCGCCAAGTGGCCCGCGGCGGATTTCATCCTGATGGCGTCCACGAGCTATGACAGCGAGATTATCGATGCGGCGAACACCGTCGCCACAACGCTCAAGAATAGCGGCATGGCCAACTTGGACGTGCTGACCTTCAGCGGTCTCGACTACCAGGCCTGCGACGGCCATCCGTCGCTCAACGACGACCGCGTATTGTCGCAATTGCTGATCGATCGGATCGCTCGCTTGCCGAAGTTTGGTGCGGCTTCGAGTCCACCCTCCCCTTGAGGGAGGGTGGAAATTTAAATCAACTTCCCCATCGCGACCGCGGTGTCGGCCATGCGGTTGGAGAAGCCCCATTCGTTGTCGTACCACGACATGACCGACAGGAACGTCCCTTCCATGACCTTCGTCTGATCGAGCGCGAAGCTCGAAGAGTGCGGGTCGTGGTTGAAGTCGTGGCTGACGAGCGGCGCATCGACGATGCCGAGAACGCCTTTGAGCGGACCGGCGGCCGCAGCCTTCATCGCGTCGTTGATCTCCTGCGCCGTGGTCGCGCGCTTGCAGACGACCTTGAGATCCACCAGCGAGACGTTCGGTGTCGGCACGCGCACCGACACGCCGTCGAGCTTGCCTTTCAGCTCCGGCATCACGAGGCCAACAGCTTTCGCCGCGCCCGTGGACGTCGGGATCATCGACAGCGCCGCGGCGCGGGCGCGATAGAGGTCCTTGTGCAGCTGGTCGAGCGACGGCTGGTCGTTGGTGTAGGAATGAATCGTGGTCATGAAGCCGTGCTGGATGCCGACGGTGTCGTGGATCACTTTCGCCATCGGCACGAGGCAGTTCGTCGTGCACGACGCGTTGGAGACGATGATATCGTCCTTGGTCAGCTTGTCGTGGTTCACGCCATAGACGATCGTCTTGTCGACGCCGTCGGCGGGTGCGGAAATCAGCACGCGCTTGGCGCCGGCGGTGAGATGCGTGGCTGCCTTGTCCTTCGAGGTGAAGATACCGGTGCATTCGAGCGCGATGTCGACGCCCAAATCCTTGTGCGGCAGCTCCGCCGGGCTGCGGATCGCGGTGACGCGGATCTTGTGGCCGGCGGCGATCATGTATTCGCCATCGACCGTCACGCTCGCCGGGAAGCGGCCATGCACGCTGTCGTAGCGCAAGAGATGCGCGTTGGTTTCGACCGGTCCCAGGTCGTTCACGGCCACGACTTCGATGTCGCGGCGTCCGCTTTCCACGATCGCGCGCAGCACGAGACGCCCGATGCGGCCGAAGCCGTTGATCGCAACTCGCAAAGCCATTCTCTTATCCCTTCAATGCAGCCTTCGCGGCGTCTGCCACCGCTTGCGGCGTGATTCCGAAATGTTCGTACACGTCCTTGTACGGACCGCTGGATCCGAAGCCGTGCATGCCGATGAACTTGCCTTTCGGACCGATATAGCGATCCCAGCCCTGTTGGACACCGGCTTCGACGGCGACTTTTACCGTGCCCGGCCCCAGGACCGAGTCACGATATGTTTCGGGTTGTTCCTCGAACAATGCCCAGCACGGCATGGAGACTATGCGCGTGGCGATGCCCTCCGCGGTCAGCAATTCGCGCGCTTTGAGCGCAAGTTCGACTTCCGAGCCCGTGGCGAGCAGCGTCACTTTGGCGTCCTTGTCGCCCACAAGCTCGTAAGCGCCCTTGGCCGTCAGATTCTCGTCGGTATGCGTCGTGCGCACGGTCGCCAGGTTCTGGCGGGAGAGTGCCAGCAGGCTCGGCCGGCTCTTGTCGCTGAGCGCGAGCTGCCAGGCTTCGGCCGTCTCCACACCGTCTGCCGGGCGATAGACCATGAGATGCGGGATGGCGCGCAGCGAGGCGATCTGCTCGATCGGCTGGTGCGTCGGGCCGTCTTCGCCGAGGCCGATGGAATCGTGCGTCATGACATAGATGACGCGGATGCCCATCAGCGCCGCGAGCCGGATCGAAGGGCGGCAATAGTCGGAGAAGGTGAGGAACGTCCCGCCATACGGCACGATCCCGCCATGCAAGGCCATGCCGCTCATCGCCGCCGCCATACCGTGCTCGCGGATGCCCCAGTGGATGTAGCGCCCCGCATAGTCGCCGGGCACGATGGATTTCAGCCCCTTGGTCAGCGTGTTGTTGGAGGGCGTCAGATCGGCCGAGCCGCCGATGGTCATCGACCATGTCGCGTTGATCACATCGAGGGCCGCTTCCGATGCCTTGCGCGTCGCGACGGCGGGTTGCTCCTCGCTGGTCTTCTTCTTGAGCTTGATCAGGCCCGGCACCAGATCGCTGGGAAGTTCGAGCTTGGTCTCGCTGTCGAAATTCGCGCCTTGCGAAGATGCGCTTTTGCGTTTGTTCCAGGCCTCGCGCGCCTCAGCGCCGCGCGCGCCGATGGCGCGCCACTCGGAAAGCAGGTCGTCGGGGATAACGAAAGGCGGATAATCCCAGCCGAGCAGTTTGCGCGCGCCTGCGATCTCCTCGGCGCCCGGGGCATCGCTATGTGCCTTCTGCGTGCCCTGGCGGGTCGGCAGGCCGAAACCGATGATGGTCTTGCAGGCGATGAGCGCAGGCTTGTCGCTGGTCTGGGCCCAGGTGAGCGCGCGCGCCACTTCGGCCGCATTGTGACCGTCGATGGAGATCGTGTTCCAGTCCGCGGCCTGGAAACGCTCGATCGTGTCGGTCGAATCGGAGAGCGACGTCTTGCCGTCGATCGTGATGCCGTTGTTGTCGAACAGTACGATCAGGTTCCTCAAGTTGAGGTGCCCTGCTATCGAGATCGCCTCGTGGCTGATGCCTTCCATCAGATCGCCGTCGCTGGCGATCACATAGGTCTTGTGGTTGACGATATCGTCGCCGAAGCGCGCGTTCAGATGACGCTCCGCAATCGCCATGCCCACGGCATTGGCGATGCCCTGGCCGAGCGGCCCCGTCGTGGTCTCGATCCCCGGCGCGTGGCCGTATTCGGGATGGCCGGCACAGGGACTGCCGACTTTGCGGAAGGTTTTGATGTCCTCCATCGTCATGCCGGGATAACCGGTGAGATAGAGAAACGAATAGAGCAGCATCGAGCCGTGGCCGGCGGAGAGCACAAAGCGGTCGCGATCCGGCCAATGCGGGTCTGCGGGATCGAATTTCAGAAACCGGGAGAACAGCACCGTCGCCGCATCCGCCATCCCCATCGGCAGGCCCGGATGGCCGGATTTCGCCGCTTCGACGGCGTCCATGGAGAGCGCGCGGATCGCATTTGCGAGGCGGCGGATTGTGGCCTGATCGGGGACCGAGGCCTTGCTGTCGTTCATGAATCGTCTCCGTGGCCCGCGTGGGGTGGCCTTAGCGACCGGCGGGCTTGCCCGTCAAGGGTAAGCACAGGGCGCCCTGTGGACCGCCGGACAACGCGCGTTGACCCTGTTTCGCCTGCAGGCCTAAGGTCCTGACTCAGCGGCAACAAAAGGTACGCGATGGGCAAGCTCGATCTCGCGGCAGAACGCCTCACCAATGCTTTGAACGCGCTCGATGCGGGGCTTGTTCCGCTTCTTGAGGCGCGCGGTGGCGGGGACGAGACGGAGACCGAACTCACAGCCTTGCGCGCGGAACGTGAAAACCTGCTCGCGCGCATCGCGGTGCTGGAGGAGGAGCTGCAGGCGCTCACCGATATTTCCGAGGAAGTCGAGAACCGTCTCGACGGCGCCATCGGCGAAATCCGTACCGCGCTCGGCCGGTAGAAATGAAAAGCGCGAATAGCGAATGGCCAGTAGCGAATAGGAAACCGGCTTTCCATTCGCCATTCGCCTTTCGCCGTTCGTCTGAACGGAGTTCATGATGCCTCTCGTCAACGTAGTAGTGAACGGCCGCGCCTACGCCATCGCCTGCGACGAAGGCGAGGAAGAGCATCTGAAGGAACTCGCCGGTCACGTCGATGCGAAGGTGCGCGAACTGGCGGGCTCGGTGGGACAGGTCGGCGACCAGAAGCTGATGCTGATGGCAGCCGTGTTGATCACCGACGAACTTCTTGAAACGCGCGCACGGCTCGAGGGTCACACGAAGAAAGTCGGTGAACTGTCAGAGGCGCAAGCCGAACTTTCGGGCCAAGCGGGCAAATCCGAAGAACGCGCCGCACGCACGCTGGAAGACGCGGCGAAGCGCATCGAACGCATCGTCGACAGGATCAAGGCGGCTTAGGCCTTTTCGGTAGCACCGCCCGATGCAGCCCAATCCTTGAACGCGCCCATGTTGTAGACGCGCTCGTAGCCCATCTCTTTCAGCACCTTTCCGCTGAGAGCGGAGCGTCCGCCGGATGCGCAGTAAAGGATGATCGTCTTATCCTTCGTGAATGCGGGGTCGTGATAAGGCACGTTCGGGTCCGCGCGGAATTCGATCATCCCGCGTGAGACGTTCAGCGCGCCCTTCACCTTGCCGCTTGCCTGCACTTCGGGTGCGTCGCGCACATCGACGATGAGGACATTGCCGTCCGCCATCATCGTTTTCGCTTCGTCGGGCGAGATTTTGGGAACCGCCGCGTTGGCGGCTTCGATCATCTCTTTAACGCTGGCGGGCATGGCGCTTTCTCCGGATTTGGGCCGCGACGAGCCGTTATATGGATGCGAGGGTCATTGCAGTCCAGTGCGCGCGCGCCTACGTTAGGGGCGGACGGGTACTGTGCCTCGCGTCAGGATAGCGATGCCCAGGGGCCTTAACGTTCTCACCGGGAGCTGTCCCTGGCCCGGATCGTGGTCCGGGTCACACGGCGCCCACCTGCAACTGCAGGCCCGTGAGGATCCAATTCCAACGGTGTGCTTGGTCCCGTCCACTTTAACCCTGCGAGTGGCTGGGGTATGCGCCGCAGAGACGTCATTCTGCAATGGGTTGTTGCCATGCTTCTCGGACGCGCGTCGGCCCGCGCGGAGAGCAAGTCAAGTCCCATGGACGATTACCAAAAACGCGTGGCTGAGATGAATGCCGCGGCCGTTAAGAGCTTTCCGTTCAAACTCGTTGCGGTCCCTGGCAAGGATGCGCTTGCCGAATGGGAAAGGCTCAAGTCGGGCGCAGAGGGAACACCCGTCGTGCTCGGTGACGATGAAACTATCTCCAGGCTTTCGGGCGCGTTCGATCCGTTGGTGCTCAAGGATGAGAAATCCGTCGCGCAGATTCTTGATGCCGCCGCCCGCTTAAAAATTCCGGATGTTCTTCTTTCCCGGCGAGAGAAGGAAAATGCCGAAAATAAGAAATTCATCGAGGACCTTTTGGCGGGGCCCGACGACAAGCTGCCAAAGGTCTTCGTATTAAGAGATGCCGAAGGAAAGGGCGTTGCCTATATGGAGCAATGGCCCGGTGACAATGACCCATCTCCGAGCCCGTTCGGTCACAACGGACGGGATTTGTCGGTGGCCGAAACGCGGGCGTATATCGCGAAGAAGTTGGAATATGGCGTGAAGCTTGGCGCGTGGCCGGACGAGCCGCCGCAATCGACAGGTCTGACGGTGGCGACCGACCTGACCGGCGGCAAGCCGTTGGACAAGGTCTATATCGCGCTCATTCCGACGAAAGATTGGACCGAAATTCCCGCCTATCTGCGTTGGGGCGGCTGGAACGATTGTCCTGGGCCAGAATACCATGTTGCGGCCTTACGCTCCTGGCGTGACCGCTATGGTGTCGAGTTGATAGGGGTTAGCGGCGACACGCTGAATCTGCGCGCCTCCAGAAGACCGGCAACCCATGAAGAAGCGATAGCCCTGGCGCGAGAACAATACGCCTATTGCACCGATATCATCGAGCAGGGGGCGCAGACGCTTAGCGTTCTTGCCGCCCAACTCTACTACGATAATTGGTGGTTCTTCTGGTGGGATTGAAAATCGGTTCAGCTCTTCCGGTAGATGTAGTCGTATCTGGGCTTCCACGTCGTTCCGCCGTCGAGCGAGGCGGTGCCGATCTGTTCGACCGATCCGTCCGGAAGTTGGTGGTAGACCATCCGGGTGATGGCGCCTTTGGCTGCGGGCGCATCCATGACGAGGTCGCTGCCGACGAGACCGCCGGTGAACCACTCCACATTGCCGTTGGTGTCGATGTACATCTGGTGCCACTTGCCATCTTTCCGGTCGTAGCTGCTGTAGCTCGTTCCGGAATAGGGGCCGTTCGGATCGCCGGGCTCTTCGTAATGTTCACCGATCCCGCACCCGGCCATGACGCCTTCGATGCGGCTGGTGGAAGACATCTTGCCTGTGTCCTTCTCATAGACGTTCCACTGGCCGATCCAGAAATCGAGCTGATGGAATTCTGCTGCGGCACAAGCTGCCTTTGCCGGCAGGGCCTGTGTTGCGGCAGCGGCGGTTGCCGCCGCGAAGACAATCGCGAGATTGAACATCGTCGTTCCCTTCTCTGTGTGCGGACGTTAGCGCGGCGCGCCCAGTTGCTTGGGTCACAAGGGCGTCATTGCGGAGCGGCCTTGCGCTCAGCGCATGCGCGACGTCCAATGCCGCGATGACCGAAGAAAAGCCTTCACTGCGCGAAGCCGCCAAAACGTTCCGCGCCGGTCTTGCGCGCGATTGCCCCGACTTCGCCACGCGCATCGCGGGGTTTGCGGAGGAGCTTGCGGTCGCGCCGGGCGCCATCGTCTCGTTCTACTGGCCGATGGGAGACGAAGCCGATCCGCGCCTGCTGGCCAACGCGCTCGCCGCGCGCGGGCACACGCTGGCGCTCCCGGTTGTGGCCGCAAAGAAGTCACCGCTGCATTTCCGCGTGTGGCACGAAGGCAATCCGTTGATCGTCCATCCTTTCGGCATGCATGAGCCTCCTGAGAGCGCAGCGCGTGTAATGCCGGACGTTCTGCTGATCCCGCTGCTTGCCTTCGATGCGCAGGGCACGCGGCTTGGCTATGGCGGCGGCTTCTATGACCGCACGCTCGCCTCGTTGGCCACAAAGCGTGCCGTCGGCATCGCCTATGCGGGGCAGGAAGTGGCCGAACTTCCCTGCCACGACCATGATCACCCGCTGGACTCCGTCGTGACCGAAAAGGGTGTACGCCACTTCAGGTGACGTTCGCCCGCAGAACCCCTAGTCTGGCCCATCGCACAGGGAGAGCCGCATGAAGCGCATCGCCGGAATGGTTTTCGCGGTCCTCGCCGTTTCGAGTGCGCCCTGTTGGGCGGACACGGTCAAGCAGTTCCTGCAGCTGTATAACAGCGAGGACGGGCAGGGGCAGGCGCTCGCGGTCGTGAAAATCGTCTCGGTGGAAGCCGGCGTGCACCAGGCCAACGAATATCTGAAGGCGCACAACCAGACGCCGATCTATTGCCAGCCGCCGCAACTCGTGCTCACAGGTCCCCAACTCGCCGACATGATCCATCGCGCTGCCGACGAGAAGGATTCGAAAGTCGAGGACATGACGGTTTCCGCGTCGCTTCTCTTCGTGCTGCAGAGAACGTTTCCCTGCGCGGCCGAGGCGCATTAGGGTAGTGTCCTAATTTGAATTTATTGGGATTGGCACCCAACCTTTGGCGGCCATGCAATCAAAGAAGCGACGTCCGACAGCCTTAGCTTCTTCTCTCGAAGCATTTGGCGCAGAGGGAACATTGGCGATCTCGGAACAGGACGCATAGTCTGAATCGGATGGTTGTTCGCCCCGGCCTTGACCGGTGGTATCGCGCCATTTTTGCTCCGGTGGGCAGCCAGCGAGCAATATTCCGCAGAAGACAGGCAGCGCGCACTTCCACAACTTCACTTCGCCCGCGCCTCCGCCGCTATTTTCCGCCGCTCTCGTATACGCCGGAATGTATCGCGGTACATGCGCCAGATCATCGGCAAAAACTTGAACAAGATTATGTAATTTAGGAGTAGCGCCATCGGGATACCGATGAACGCTATGAGTAAGGTTGGGACCCATTCCATTATTTTGCGACCCTCGCCTCCGCCACTATAGCCGCCCTCACCGGATTCAGAGGCGAGTCTATGGGCGGGATATGCAACACGGCAAAGAAGCGCCGCCTGTGGCGGTGGGTGTAGAAAACCAGCTATGGTCGCTGCAGGAATTGGTCGAACAAACGAGCCAGTAGAGGCGGAGGCGCGGGCGAAGTGATCAGGGATTTTTTGGCGGTAGTGCCATTTACTACGGGCTTGGCTTTCTTCGGCTCGTTTGGCCTCATGCCATCAACAATGTCCTATCGTTGGCACGATCTGCACGCATGGTTTGTGCTTATTGTCGCGATGCTTGCGACAACGCTATTGGGAGGGCCGCTTATGGCGGTTGGTCTAAGCTTGCTTTGGTCATGTGGACGTCGATATCGCTCCTCACATAACAACAATTCAAATTAGGAGACTACCCGCATTAGCCCTTGCTGGATCGCGCCTGCCTTTGACGGCATAATGTGTGCGCCGGAACAGAGGCCAAGCCATGTCCGATTCCGCACCGTCCCAGGTCCACACCATCGACCGGGTGCGCGCCATTCTGAATGTCGCCTGGCTCGCGATCCTGCTCGGCATCGGCGTGCAGCTTCTCGTTTTTGCCGTGCGGCTGGCGCTTGGATCGGACCTCGTAGGCGCTGTGCTGCTCTCCAACCTCACCCAGGGCATCACCTGGGGCGTCATCGTCTGCGTCGGTGTCGCCATCGGCGTGACGGTGGAGCGTTCGCGCGCCCTGCTTGGCGGGTTGCTCGGCCTGATTTCCGGTCCGCTCGGCTGGGGCCTCGCCAAATCCGCGCAGCGCACGGTGCAGGCGCTGCTCGGCACCGCGGTCGATCAGTTCACGGAGTTCTTCTTTCTGCTCGTCGCGATCAAAGGCGTCGAATATCTCCTGCTTGGAACGGCGGTGGGACGGCTCGGCGACCGTCCGCATGCGGCGTGGCGCGATTATGCGCGTCCCGGGCTGATTGTCGGGATCGTGTTTTCCGCTCTGGTCGTGGCGCTCACATGGTGGCACGCCGGCGCGATCGGGCAGCCGATAACGATGCCGGCGCTGGCCGGGCTCGCGGTGAGCGAACTCACCTTTCCGATCGGCTGTGCGCTGGTGATCTACGTGCCGATGCGTCTGCAGCGCTATACAGGCCTTGTCTGATCACCACAGGCCGGGAATGAGACGCCAGCGCACACGGCGCATGTATTCCGCGTAGCCGGGAAGATCACGCGCGAGCAGCCGCTCCTCGGCTATGGCGCGCGGCGCCAAGCCGGCGATGTAGACCGGCACGAAGGCAAGCCAGATCCACGAGCCGAGCAGGAACGGCATACCGGCAAGATAGAGAAGCGCCGCTGCGTACATCGGATGGCGCACGACCGCGTAAGGCCCGGTGTCGATCACGCGCTGGCCGCGCTCCTCCTGTACACGCACCACGGGTGCGGCGAAGCTGTTCTCAAGAAACACGCGCATGGTCGCGAGGAAGCCGAGAACGATCAGCACACCGCCCGCCGCATTCAGCCACAACGGCATGTGCGAGACCTGCCAACGGCGCGCATCCAGCGCCATCACCGCAAGCCAGACGAACCAGATCAGGATGAAGACGGTGAGGAATACCCGGTCCCAGCCCGCGGTGCCCTTTTGATTGATCGTAAGCCGCGAGGCGAGGAGGGCGGGGTCGCGCCGCATCAGCCACAGACTGAAGCCGACGCTGCCAACCACGAAGATCGCGATGAACGCCCAGCCTTGCGGCCAAGCCCAATCGCCGGCCACAAGGAACATCACCACACCCATCAGCCCGAGCCAGACGGTTGTGCGCGTCGTAAGCAGAATGACCAATTTCCTTCGATCCATGATGCAATTATGCTCCTGTCGCTCTGTCGGGGGAGGGCTCCATCATGAAATTGTTGTTTGGTCTTCTCTTTCCTTGGCCTTAGCTTCGCCAGCAGCGGCCAGTGATCCAGCGCCGATCCCCGAGACCATCGAGCAGATCATCAAAGATCCGGTCACGCCCGCCTTCAGGCACGTCATTTTGGAAGGGCAAGTCGATAACTGCGGTTATTGGGAATGCAAGCTCTGTCCCACGAGCATGACCACAGAGACGTTCGACTACCAGAAATGTCTGGAAATGGAGTTCGATGGTTATAGCAACGGGGAGTGGCTGACCGTTGCGGCGAAGACGGGTGAGCTGTTCCGATTCGCGACCGTTCGCATCGAGGCCATCTTTGATCCCAACTGCCGCGTAACCTATAAAAACAAAGAAATCGTGTGCATTGATCGCGTCATTGATCTACGTAATGCGCACGTCTTGGCTGTTCTTTCCCGCAAGACGTCCAACGAAGGCTTGGTTTCGAGCAGTTTGATATTCTCGGTCACGCCAGCCAGCCCCGCACAGACCAGCGCAATGAGGTTTGGATTTTCGCTCGACAAAAAAGCAACCTTGATGAACGAGGCGAAGTTCTTCGTTATAGCGCCCGAAGCCAAGATAAATGGTGACAATCGACCATTCGACTTGAAAAGTGGAACCGATGCCAAAGGCTTGGCCTGCGTGTGCTTAGCTGAGAAGGGCTGTGACGGACGATGGCCGACACGCTTCTTCAATGGGTTCAGCACGCCGGCCAATTTATTTGAGTGCCACAAGATGACGACGGCATCTGATGGCAGCTGGCACGTCATCGAGGATAGCCAGCCGCCGCAGTGGGCAATCACACTCTAGCTTTCTCTGCGCACTTACGGGTGTTACAAGCCCCGGATGCGCATCCTATTCATCGGAGACATCGTCGGAAAGCCGGGCCGCGACGTGGTCGTGGCGGAACTGCCGAAGCTGCGCGAACGGCTCGCGCTCGATTTCGTCATCGTCAACGGCGAGAACGCGGCTGGTGGTTTCGGTCTCACGCGCGCAACCGCGAACGAGTTGTTCGGCGCGGGCGCGGACTGCATCACCACCGGCAATCACTGGCTCGACCAGAAAGAGATCCTCACCTTCATCGACAATGACGACCGCATCCTGCGCCCGCGCAACTATCCCAAGGGCACGCCGGGACGAGGGGCCAACCTGTATCACACGCGCGCCGGACAGAGCGTGCTCGTCGTCAATGCGATGGGGCGCGTGTTCATGGATGCGCTCGACGATCCGTTCGCGGGCGTCGATGCGGAACTGAATGCCTGTCCGCTCGCCGACGCCGCCGATGCCGTCGTCGTCGACATGCACGCGGAAGCGACGTCGGAGAAGATGGCGATGGGCCATTTCTGCGATGGCCGCGCGAGCCTTGTCGTCGGCACGCATTCCCACGTGCCGACGGCGGACGCGCAGATTTTTCCCGGCGGCACGGCCTATCAGACCGACGCCGGCGCCTGCGCCGATTACGACAGCGTCATCGGCATGGAGAAGTTCGAGCCCGTGCAACGCTTTGTGAAAAAGATGTCGACGCAGCGCTTCGCGCCCGCCACAGGTCCCGCAACGCTGTGCGGTGTGTTCGTGGAGACGAATGCACGCGGTCTCGCCGCGCGCATCGAACCCGTCCGCGTCGGCGGAAGGCTGAAGCAAACGGTGCCGGAGGAATAGGCACGCCGGTTTTGAGCCGGCGCGCTTTCGTCTGTGTCGGTGGGATCAATTCCCGAAGCGTGTTGCGGAAGACGTTCCGGTCACGTCCGCCAGGAGATTGCCGTCGAGATCGTAGACCTTCTGCTCGTTGGTCCCGGCATAGGAATTGCCATCCCTCGCGACCTTGTCCGTCTCGGTCTCTGTGAAATAACCCGACAGCGTGCCGTTGTCGTAGAGCCAGCCGATATGCGTGCGCGCCACGTTTTTCCTGTCGACCGCCACCCACTCGCCCATGCAGATGTTGCCGCTCGCCGCCGGGAAATCGATGTTCTCCCATTCGGTGCCATCGTTGTGCCACTGGATGTAGGCCTCGCCGAACGGATTGCCCATGACGGTATAGGTCACGTGCCATGTGCCGACGATATTCGTGGCTGCACTCGCCGGCGGACGCGCGCTTGCCGGACGCTGCAGCAGCATCGGCGGCATCTTGTGTGTTCCCAACGGCGTACGCGGGTCCGCGCATCCGGCCTGGGCGGACAGGCTGCTCACGGTGAGTGCCACAATCGCGGTGGCGGTAAGGATGGAAAGCTTCACGGTTCTTGCTCCTCTCAATAGCCGGCCCCGACCATCGGAACCGTTCCCGACCGGTCGCCGCCGTTGTTTTGCGCTCGCCGATGCCCGGCGTATTTCCCTGCGGGAACGCCCCCGCTAGAGTCGCCTTGCGCCGGGCTGAGACTGGCGGAGGGGCGATGACTGCGACGGTGTTTGCATCTGCATACGCGCGAAACGGAGCAGGCCGTGTCACGCCGGAATTGGAGCGAGAACGGCGTGACTTCGAAAGATACATAGGCCATTCAACGGCTTGCGGATTGCCGACGAACCGTGTGGTTTGCCGATGAGCAAGCTTCCCCGCGACCTGACCGCCTCACGGCCGATCGATTTGGGCGCTGAACCGGATTTTTCACTTGGCGGTTTGTTGGTGCGCCCCTCGCTTCGCGAGGTCCAGTCCCGCGACAGACGCGAGACGGTTGAGCCGCGCGTGCTGCAAGCACTCGTGGCACTGGTTCGGGCCGAGGGCAGCGTGGTGTCACGCGACCGGCTGATCGAACAGTGCTGGGGCGGGCGGCTCGTCGGAGACGACGCGATCAACAGTTGCATCGCCAAGGTGCGGGGACTGGCCGCGCTCGCCGGTCCGCCCGCCTTCGAGATCGAAACCATCCCGCGCGTGGGATACCGGCTGCATGGACGATCCGATCACATTGCGGCGCCGGAAACACATTCCGTCGCAGGGCGCCCCAGGGTGCCGGCCGCGGAAGTGTCTCAGTCCCCTGCAGTGTCGGAAGACGACCCGGCCGCAACACAGCGCTGGCGCAAGTTTCTGGTCACCGCGTCCGCCACGGCGCTAGCTCTGGCGCTGGTCACGGTGCTTTTCATCGTCGTTGTGCCGCGTTCGCACAATCCACTCCCGGCACCGAGTAGACCAACCGTTTCCCAGCAGATCTCCCAGCCCGCAGGGGAGATCACCATCGCAGTATTGCCATTCGCCAATTTGTCTGGCGATCCGGGGCAGGATTTCTTTTCTGACGGCGTCACGGAAGAGATCAACGGCGCCCTTGCCCATGTCACGGGGCTGCGCGTCATTGCGCGCTCCTCGGCGTTCCAGTTCAAGAACCAGAATCGCGATGCGCGCGCGGTGGCGCGCCTGATTGGAGCCACCCATGTCATCGAGGGCTCGATACGGAAGGATGGCGCACGCGTGCGAATTTCGGTCCAGCTCGTGCGCGGGTCCGACGGTGTCAGCCTGTGGTCCGAGAATTACGATCGCAGCATGACCGACATATTTGCGCTTCAGGAAGCCATCGCTTCGTCGATTGCCCAGGCGTTGCGCGTTCCGCTGGGGTTGCAGGGCAAAGGGCAGCTTGTCGCTGACCGCACCAGCGACATTGATTCCTACGAACAGTATCTTCGCGCCCGCGCGCTTTATCGCGGCCGCAGGATTCAAGAGGCCATAACTGTTCTTGAGCCGGCCGTCGCACGCGATCCTAAGTACGCGCCCGCGCGCTCGCTTCTCGCCATGACATACGGTCTTGTTCCCGTCTATTTGATGGATGAATACCATTTCGCCTCGATTGCGGCGGGACGCAAAGCGATTCATTCCGCAGTCGACAAGTCGATAGCCGAAGCACGCATGGCGCTGAAATTGGACCCACAGCAGTCCGAGGCCTATGTCGCGCTCGCATTGGCCGACGCCGATTACCTGAACTGGGCGGGTGCTGAAGACAACTTCCGCCATGCCCTCAGCCTCAATCCAGACGAGGCGGATGCGATGCATCTCTACGGGCTCATGCTGGCCGATACGGGACGCGCGAAAGAGGCGCTCGCGTCACGGCAGAAATTGCATGAGCTGGAGCCGTTCGTTCCTATCTACAACATCATGACGGCGGCCTTTCTGCAGTTGAACGGGCGGAACGAAGAGTCCATCGATCTTCTCGGTTCCACGCCCGGCGCAGGGCCCACCACCTATTTTCGCAATATTTATCTCGCCCGCGCCTATGCTGCCTCAGGGAAATATACGCAGGCGGCCGACGCGCTGCTGGCGATGTCGCCGGCGGTGAAGCGCGTTTCGCGGCCATCGGTGGAGACCGCAGCCCAGCTTCTGCGCAATCTGGCGTCCGGAAAGCCGCTGCCGGTCAAACTACCGCTCCTCGAAGGCGAATTGGGATTCGTTTACGCGTATAGCCATGAGCCAGGCCGGGTGCTCGATGCGGTCGAACGGGATGTTGCCATGGGATTCGGCGATCTGGCTCCGTTGGACTCGCCTTGGCTTCCGGCCTATTCGCCGGTGCGCAAGACGGATCGGTTCATCGCATTCGTCCGCAACGCCGGACTTCCGGAGTATTGGCGCAAGCGCCGCTGGGCGGACC
>Ga0068855_100005147_pt1 | contig 15948 bp, 11 predicted proteins | sample KBSCornC52_FD_66592 | JGI IMG/M metagenome (GOLD analysis project Ga0068855, IMG submission 66592) | Corn rhizosphere microbial communities from Kellogg Biological Station, Michigan, USA - KBS Corn C5-2 | ecosystem: Host-associated > Plants > Roots > Rhizosphere > Soil ...
GGCTCGGGCGGCTTGTTCGCATCCTTGTTCACCTGCGGGATATCGACGCCGCACCTGATCGCGGCCGGCGATCCGGCGCAGATCGAACGGTGGGTCAAGCCGACGCTCGCCGGGGAGATGATCGGGGCGCTCGCCGTCACCGAGCCCGGCGGCGGCAGTGACGTGGCGCGGATTCAGACCACGGCGCGGCGCGATGGGGACTCCTTCGTCGTGAACGGCGCCAAGACGTTCATCACTTCTGGCGTCCGGGCCGACTATGTGGTCGCCGCGGTGCGTACCGGTGATCCGGGAGCCGGCGGGATCTCGTTGCTGGTCGTCGAGAAGGGCACGCCGGGCTTCACGGTCAGCCGCCGTCTGGAGAAGCTGGGATGGCTGTGCTCTGATACCGCCGAGCTGGCGTTCCAGGACGCGCGCGTGCCGGCCGGGAACCTGGTCGGCGCCGAGAACAGCGGCTTCTTCCAACTCGCCGAGCACTTCCTGTCCGAACGCGTCGCCCTCGCCGCGCAGGCCTACTCCCATGCGCAGCGGTGCCTGGACCTGGCCGTGGAGTGGACACGCAACCGGGAGACGTTCGGCAGGCCGTTGATCGACCGGCAGCTCGTGCAGAACACGCTGACCGAGATGGCCCGGAAGATCGACGTGGCGCGCACCTACACCCACGCGCTGATCGACCGGTCCATCGCTGGAGAGAACGACCTCATCGCCGAGGTCTGCTTCGCCAAGAACACCGCGGTCGAGACCGCCGAATGGGTCGCGACGCAGGCACTGCAACTGTTCGGGGGCCTGGGATACATGCGGGAATCAGAGGTCGAGCGCCACTATCGCGACGTCCGCATCCTGGGCATCGGCGGCGGCGCGACCGAGGTGATGAACGGGCTGGCGGCTCGCGTGCTGGGGTTCCGGTCGTGACCGCGCTGCGGACGGCGCTGGACGTCGCCTCCCCGGAGCACCTGGCCAACACCGAGGCGATGCGCGCCAAGCTCGCCGAGGTCGAGACCGAGCACGCCAAGGCCCTGATCGGCGGCGGCGAGAAGTACGTCGCGCGCCATCATGAGCGCGGGAAGCTGCTTGCCCGCGAGCGCATCGAACTGCTGCTCGATCCGGACTCGCCGTTCTTGGAGCTGTGCCCGCTGGCCGGGTGGGGCAGTGAGTTCACGGTCGGGGCGGCGCTGGTCACCGGGATCGGCGTGGTCTCTGGCGTGGAGTGCTTGATCGTCGCCAACGATCCGACCGTGCGCGGCGGTGCGACGAACCCGTGGACGTTGCGCAAGTCGTTCCGAGCGCACGAAGTCGCCGAGCAGAACCGGCTGCCGGTCATCGCGCTGGTCGAGTCCGGGGGCGCTGACCTGCCGACGCAGAAGGAGGTCTTCATTCCCGGAGGCCGGACCTTCCGCGACATCACGCGGGCTTCGGCGGCGGGGATTCCGACGATCGCCATCGTGTTCGGCAACTCCACGGCCGGCGGCGCGTACATCCCGGGCATGTCCGACCACGTGGTGATGATCAAGGAGCGGTCCAAGGTCTTCCTCGGCGGTCCGCCGCTGGTGAAGATGGCCACCGGCGAGGAGTCCGACGACGAGTCGCTCGGCGGCGCGGAGATGCACGCGCGCACTTCGGGGTTGGCCGACTACCTCGCGGTCGATGAGCACGACGCGATCCGGATCGGGCGGCGGATCGTCAGCAGGCTGAATTGGCGTAAGCAGGGTCCTGAGCCGCGTGCGACGGTGCGCCCTCCGCTGTTCTCGGAGGAGGAGCTGCTGGGGATCGTGCCGCCGGATCTGAAGACGCCTTTCGACCCGCGCGAGGTGATCGCGCGGGTCGCCGACGGGTCGGACTTCGACGAGTTCAAGCCGCTGTACGGCTCCTCGCTGGCTACTGGCTGGGCAGAGATCCATGGCTATCCGGTCGGCATCTTGGCGAACACGCGCGGTGTGCTGTTCAGCGAGGAGGCGCAGAAGGCCACGCAGTTCATCCAGCTGGCGAACCGGTACGACACGCCGCTTCTGTTCCTGCACAACACGACCGGCTACATGGTCGGCAAGGAGTACGAGCAGAAGGGGATCATCAAGCACGGCGCACAGATGATAAACGCGGTGTCGAACTCGACGGTGCCGCATATCTCGATCCTGATGGGCGCCTCCTACGGCGCCGGGCACTACGGCATGTGCGGCCGGGCGTACGACCCGCGCTTCCTGTTCGCATGGCCGAGCGCGAAGTCGGCGGTCATGGGCCCGGCGCAGCTGGCCGGCGTGATCTCGCTGGTGGCGCGCGGCTCGGCGGCAGCCAAGGGGCTGCCGTACGACGAGGCCGGCGACGCGCAGATGCGGGAGCTCATCGAGGCGCAGATCGAGGCCGAGTCTCTGCCGCTGTTCCTGTCAGGGCGGGTGTACGACGACGGGGTCATCGACCCGCGCGACACCCGCACCATCGTCGGCTTCTGCCTGTCGGTGATCGCCAACGCGCCGGTACAAGGGACCGAGAAGTTCGGCGTGTTCCGTCTTTAGAAGGGCTGGGCTCTGATATGGCTGACTTCACAACCGGCCCCCTCACCACCGTCCTGGTCGCGAACCGCGGCGAGATCACGCGGCGGGTGTTCGCGACGTGCCGGCGGCTCGGGTACGGGACCGTCGCCGTCTTCTCCGACGCCGATGCCGCCGCGCCGCATGTGCGCGAGGCCGACGTGGCCGTCCGGCTGCCGGGCAACACGTCCGGCGAGACGTATCTGCGCTCCGACCTCCTCATCGCGGCGGCCCTTACCGCCGGCGCCGACGCCGTCCACCCCGGCTACGGGTTCCTGTCAGAGAAGGAGGACTTCGCGCAGGCGGTCCTCGATGCGGGGCTGCGGTGGCTGGGTCCGCCGCCGTCGGCGATCGCCGCGATGGGATCCAAGGTCGCGGCGAAGAAGATGATGGCCGCTGCCGGGGTGCCGGTGCTGCGCGAGCTGAGTGCTGCGGAGGTCGGCGAGGCGGATCTGCCGGTGCTGATCAAGGCCTCGGCGGGTGGCGGCGGGCGCGGGATGCGCGTGGTGCGCAGCCTGGCCGAGCTGCCGGGGCAGTGGGAGGCCGCGCAGGCCGAGGCGGCGTCGGCCTTCGGCGACGGGACCGTGTTCTGCGAGCAGTACATCGAAACGGGGCGGCACATCGAGGTGCAGATCCTCGCCGATGCGCACGGCACAGTGTGGGCCGTCGGCGAGCGCGAGTGCTCGATCCAGCGGCGGCACCAGAAGGTCGTCGAGGAAGCACCGTCGCCGTTCGTGCAGGAGCATCCCGAGCTGCGGGAGAAGCTGTTCGCGGCGGCACGGGACGCGGCGGCGGTGATCGGCTACGTCGGCGCCGGGACCGTGGAGTTCCTGGTGGCGCCGGACGGGTCGTTCGCGTTCCTGGAGATGAACACGCGTCTGCAGGTCGAGCACCCCGTCACCGAGCTCACCACCGGGCTGGACCTCGTTGCCTGGCAACTGCGCATCGCCTCGGGCGAGGCCCTGCCGACGTCCGGCGAGCCCGCCGCGCGCGGCTCTGCGATCGAGGTCCGGCTCTACGCAGAGGACCCGGCGAAGGACTGGCAGCCGGCGTCGGGGACGTTGCACCGGTTCAGCGTCCCGGGCGTCGCGCACGAGTTCGAAGTCCCGGTCGGTCGGGACGAGCCGTACCTCCGCCTGGACTCCGGCGTCGAATCCGGCTCGGCCGTGGGCGTCTACTACGACCCCATGCTCGCGAAAGTCATCGCCTGGGCGCCGCGACGTGCTGAAGCGGCCCGGCTGCTGGCCTCGGCGCTCGCGGCGTCCGAGATCCACGGGATCGTGACCAACCGCGACCTGCTGGTCAACGTCCTGCGGCACCCGGCATTCCGGGCCGGCGAAACGGATACAGCCTTCCTGACGACCCACGGACTCGACGCCCTCGCCGCACCCCTGGCCTCGCCGGAGACCGAGCGCGTCTCGGCTCTCGCCGGAGCACTCGCCGTCGCCGCTGCCCACCGCGCCGAGGCGACAGTGCTCGGCGGGCTCCCAAGTGGCTGGCGCAACGTGCCGTCGCAGCCGCAGCGCCGCGTCCTCACCGCGGGCACATCAGAGTACGAAGTGCGATATCGCTTCGGCCGCAACGGTTTGCTCGCTGAGGGGCACGATGGGGTCGCGCTGGTGTCGGCCACGCCGCACGAAGTCGTCCTGGACATCAAAGGCCTGCGACGCACCTTCCGCGTCGGCCGCCACACCCGGACAGTCGTCGTCGACTCGCCATCGGGCTCGGTGACGTTCACGCTGGTCCCGACGTTCACCGACCCCGCCGACGCGGTCGCCGCCGGATCGCTGCTGGCACCGATGCCCGGATCGGTCGTGCGGCTGGGTACGGCGCGGGCCGGCGACGTCGTCGAAGCGGGCCAGCCGATCCTCTGGCTGGAGGCGATGAAGATGGAGCACCAGGTGTCCGCGCCGGTCGCCGGAGTGCTGAGCGCGCTGCCGGTCTCGGTCGGCAGCCAGGTGGACGTCGGAACCGTGTTGGCGGTCGTCGAGGAAGGCGGAGCAGCGTGAACGGGACACTGGTGCGGTACGAGGCCAAGGACGGTGTGGCGACGCTGACCCTCGACTCGCCGGCCAACCGCAACGCCCTGTCCTCGACCCTGGTGACGCAGCTGCACACCGGCCTGCACGAAGCGGCCGCCGATCCAGGCGTCCGCGTGGTCGTCCTCGCGCACACCGGCACCACCTTCTGTGCCGGAGCGGACCTGTCCGAGGCGACGTCCGAACCGGTCGATCCCGAGGGCCCGGTGGCAGGGCGCGCGCGGGCACTCGCCGGACTCCTGCGTGCCCTCGTCGAGCTGCCGAAGCCGGTGGTCGCCGCCGTGGACGGGCACGTGCGGGCCGGCGGGATGGGCCTGGTCGCGGCGTGCGACCTCGCGGTGGCGGGTCCGGCGGCGACGTTCGCGCTGACCGAGGCCCGGCTGGGCGTCGCGCCGTCGATCATCTCCCTGACGGTGCTGCCCCGGCTGACGTCGCGCGCCGCCTCGCGCTACTTCCTGACCGGCGAGAAGTTCGACGCCGCGCAGGCCGAGGCGCTGGGGCTGATCACGCTGGCCGCGCCCGATGTGCCGGGGGCCGTCGCCGAGCTGATCGCGGCGCTGCGTCTGGGCTCGCCGCAGGGTCTGGCCGAGTCGAAGAAGCTGGTCACCGCCCCGGTCCTGGCCGCCTTCGACGCCGATGCGGACGCCCTGGCCTCTGCCTCGGCGCGCTTGTTCGCCTCGGACGAAGCACGGGAGGGGATGACCGCGTTCTTGCAGCGGCGGGCCCCCAGCTGGGCAGAATAAGCGTTCCCTGCACCGACCGACACGCCGAGCGACCGATGGGATTCGGCCGACAGACCGACGAGCCGACCGGCCAACAGCCCAGCAGACCGACAGACCGACAGACCGACCGGCCAACAGGCCGACAGACCACCAGACCGGACAAGCGAGCACCCCTGATGCGCGAACCTCAGCAGGACCGAAGCCGGGCCACCCGCCGCCGCCTGCTGGCGGCGTGCGTGGACTGCCTGGCCGACGGGGGATGGAGCGCCACGACCGTGGCGGTGGTCGCCGAGCGCGCCGGCGTCTCGCGCGGCGCGGCGCAGCACCACTTCCCGACCCGCGAGGACCTCATCACCGCCGCCCTGGAGCACATGTTCGACGAACGCATCGAATCGGCGCGCGCCGAACTCGCCGCCCCGGGCACGTCACCGACGACCGAAGCGGTGGTCGCGCGGCTGGTGGAGCACTTCACCGGAACCTTGTTCAAGGCGGCGTTGCAGGTCTGGACCGCGGCCGCCGCCGACGAGGCACTGCGCGAGCGTGTGGTGCCGCTGGAGCAGAAGTTCGGCCGCGTCGCCTACCGGATGGCGATCGAGGCGCTCGGCGTCAGCGACGAGGACGAGACGGTGCACCGGCTGGTGCAGGCGACGCTCGACCTGGCGCGCGGCCTCGGGCTCGCCGACGTGCTGACGGACGACTCGGCCCGGCGCGCCGAAGTGGTGCGCGCCTGGGCGGCGCATTTGGACGCGGTGCTGCGGGAGCGTGCGGTGGCGTGATGCCCGGGCTGATCTCCGGGCCGACGACCGGGCTGACGACCAAGTCGACGACCGGGCCGACCACCCGTGGCGATCACCCGTTCTATCCGGCGGTATGCTCCCTCAGCTGACCCGCGGGTGGTCACTGGGGAGAGGGATCAGGGTTGGAAGACGAGAAGCGGGAGTTGCCCGATTATGGGCAGACTCCGCCTAATCCTTACGGCTACCCGCAATATGGCTATCCTCCGTACGGCTACAGCTACGGCTACCCGCAGCGGCCGACGGGCACCAACGGCCTGGCGATCGCCGCCCTCGTGCTGGGCATCTGCGGATTCCTCGTCGCCACGCCGATCATCGGGCTGATCTTCGGGATCGTCTCGCTCTCGGCGGTCAGGAAGTCCGGCCAGAAGGGCAAGGGCCTGGCGATCAGCGGGATCGTCCTGTCGAGCGCCTGGATCGCGATCTTCGCCACGTTCATGACGATCGCCGTCATCGCCACAGGGGACCCCGCTGTCCGCGACGCCAACGGCACCGTCGTGAGCCCCGGCGTGGTCTCGGTGTTCGCCCTGCAGAAGAAGGACTGCTTCACTCTGCCGCACGGGGTGATCGGCTCGACCCACACCAAGACCGCGACCGTCAAGGTCGTCCCGTGTTCGACGGCGCACGACAGCGAGTCGATCGGCTTGTTCACTCTCGCCGATGAGTCGTTGCCCACCGCCGACGACCTGCACACCGAGAGCACAAAGCAGTGCGTCCAGCTGCTCAACGCGGCCATTCCGGACCCGGCCTCGCTGCCGAGCGGCAGCCGCATGGAATACCTCTACCCGGACCAGCGGGCCTGGGACAACGGCCGGCGCCAAGTGATGTGCTTCGTGCAGTTCCCCGCGGCCACGATGACGCAGTCGGTGTGCCGCGACCCGTCCAGTTACACCGTCGACCAGATGGTCTTCCTCGACGCCTACCACCCGTTGTCCGACGCCGTCGGTGAGCTGACCGAGACGCCGAAGACGGCGGATATCTCGGTCTTGCAGCAGCGCGCGAACGACATCGTGCACGCCGTGGGCGAGGAGGAGGCGCGGTTGAAGGCGGAACGGTGGGCCCCCGACGTCCAGCCGGCCGTGGACGCGCTCATCGCCAACCATGAGGCCGCGGCGCGGGTCTGGTCTCAGGTCGCGGCGAGCTCCGACTCGGTGACGTTCTTCGACGGCGCGCGTCGGGCCTACGACGCCTTCAGTCTGAAGGACCTGGTGGCGGTCCGGGACGCGCTCGGGCTGACGACTACTTCGGGCGGCGGGGTGACTCAGGCGGCCTGAGTGGGCTCAAATAAGCGGGCTCAGTTGGCCGGCTGCCACTCCCGCCTGAGCAGTCCGTACACCCAGGAATCGGACACGTCGCCGTTGACGACGCAGTCTTCCCGCAGCGTCCCCTCCCGCACGAAGCCGAGCTTGTCCAGCACCCGAGCCGACGCCGCATTGCGCGTGTCGGTCTCGGCCTGGACACGGTTCAAATCCAGCGTGTCGAAGGCCCACTGTAACAAGGCGCTCGCGGCTTCGGTCGCGTAGCCGTGGCCCCAAGCTTCGCTGTTGTAGCAGTAGCCCAGCGCTGCGCTGCGGAAGTCTGGATTCCATCGGCTCAGGGTGCACCAGCCGATGAACGCTCCATCGGAGACACGATCGACAGCCAGCCGTGTCCCGGTACCGTCCTGCTCCATCTGTCGGCACGTCGCGATGAACCTCTCGGCGCGCGCGGGCTCGCTCCACGGCGGCGAGTCCCAGTAGCGCAGCACGGAGGCGTTGCTGTGTAGGGCGAACAGGTCGCTCGCGTCCGTGTCCTCGAATGCGCGCAGCCGAAGGCGGGCAGTCTGCAACGACGGAGTGGGTAGCGACATGCTCGTGCTCACACAGATCAGGATCTCAGGCCGGCCAAACGCTTAATCGCTCTTCTCGGCCCCGCAGGACCCGCGCACCACCAACCGCGTCGCGACCTGCAACGGCGCGCTCGCGCCCGCGTCCTTGTCCCCGTCCAGCGCGTCCACCAGCGCCTCGACCGCGCCGGCACCGAGCCCCACGCGGTCCTGCGCGATCGTCGTCAGCGTCGGGCGCACCAGTGCCGCGGCCTCGATGTCGTCGAAGCCGACCACCGCCATGTCCTGCGGGACGCGCAGCCCGGCGTCGGCCAGCGCGTGCAGGGCGCCGATCGCCATCTCGTCGCCGGCGGCGAAGATCGCGGTCGGCGGCTCCGGTAACTCGATCAGGCGGCGGGCCGCCTCGTAGCCGCTGGCCAGGAAGAAGTCGCCGTCGACGATGTGGCGCGGGTCCGGGGTCAGGCCGAGGCGCTCCATCTCCGCGCGGTAGCCGGCCAGGCGCTCGGTCGCGGGCATCAGGGTCAGCGGTCCGGTGATCGTGGCTATCGCCGTGTGGCCGAGCCCGTGCAGGTGCCGGACCGCCGTCGCCGCGCCCGCGCGGTTGTCGGAGGTGACGTACGTCGTGCGGTTCCGGTGCAGCGGCAGGTCGATGCCGACGCACGGGGTGCCCGCGTCGACCAGCGCCGTGATCGCCGGGTGGTCGGCGTCGACGCCCATCATGATCACACCGGCCAGGCTGTGCTGCTGGGCCGCGCGCAGGTACAGCGTCACGTCGCCGGGGCTCGCCGCGCCGGCGGTGGAGAGCACCATCAGGTGGTAGCCGGACTCGGCCAGGGTCTGCTTGATGCCGACGAACAGGTCCAGCAGGAACGGATGCCTGCGGTCCTGGTTCGTGTACCCGGTGTCCCAGATCAGCCCGATCATGTCCGACCGCCGCCGCACCAGCGTGCGCGCCGGCTGGTTCGGCGAGTAGCCGAGCCGCTCGGCCATCTCCAGGATCCGCCGCCGGGTCTCCGGACTCACCTCGGCACGGTCGTTGAGCGCACGCGAGACCGTGGCGGGGGAGACGCCGCTGAGGCGCGCCAGCTCGCGGATGTCCACCATGGAGTGACCATATCGGAAGGCAGCTTGCTGCGATAGATCGTTACGCGGGTGGGCGGAAACGTATCCGGGCAGTACACGGGGCGCGCTCGCAGCCACCGGCGAACACGACGTGGTCGCCGGCCGCCCGGCCCCCGCCGCGAGGCGAGGTCCTCAGTCGAGCTCCTGCTCCTGGTAGGGCAGCAGCCCCGCCAGCAGCGGGACGGCGAGCAGGAACTTGTCGATCTCCGCGGCCCGGATGAGCCGCACCAGGAACGCCTTGGACTCGGCCAGCTCGCGCTGAGACAGTCTCGCCGATTCCAAGAGCTCAGCCAAGCCCTCCTCGCGCTCCTTGTCGGTGATCGTGCGGTGCCGGACGAGCTCCCACAAGTCCTCGTTGAAGCGTGCGACCACCTCCGCGGCGGCGGGCCAGGTGTCGGACAGCACCGCCCACAAGCCCACGTCGCGCGGAGTGACGGTGGAGCCGAGCACGTCGCGGGTCAGGCTCAGGGCGTACAACAGCCGCGCATGGTTGTACAGCCGCTTCGCGCGCCGCGGGGGCAGGCGGAGCCAGGGCTTGAGGCTGTCGTCCAGCTGGGCCAGGCGCTCGGGAGAGGTCATGAAGTAGGCCCGGGTGGCCCGGGAGATCTCGACCGCGAACAGTTCGCTGTGGCGATCGCGGGCTCGCGGCCCCAGCCACCTGAGGTCGACGCGGGCCAGGGTCTCGCCTTCGGCGGGATCGAACCGCAGCGAGGACCGGGACCACGCGGCACTCGCACACAGCGCCTCCGTCGTCTCCGCCAGCGCGCTCGGCGTGAGACTGGTGGTGCCGTCGTATTTGGCGGCTGTGGCTGCCACGGCTTCGGACGCGGTGCGCGCTATGCGGCGCCGCATCCTACGCCGGACGCGCCGCACGGCGGCGCTTTGCCGCCCCGGCGGCTGCGCGATCATCTCCCACAGCCGGTCCGAGGGCATTTCCGGCACCCGCAACCGCAGCGAGAACAACTTGTCCAGCAGGGCGTCGGCCTCGACGCGGCTGTCCAGATCCCCGTCGGCCAGCCCCAGCCGTTCGGCGACGGCCGCCCTGAGCTCCCCGGCGTCGGCGGCGACGAAGCAGATGACGCCGGGCACGTCGATCAGGTGGCTGATGGTGTCGCAGATCTGCAAGGCCTTCGCCCGCTCGCAGCGGTCGAGGTCGTCCACGACCACCACCAGCCGGCGGCGGCCGCGCAGGGCCTGCCCGAGCAGGTCGCGGATCTGCCGGGCGACCGTGTCGACGCCACCGGTGCGCGCGACCTCCGCCGGCGCTTTGACCCACTTGTCGGCGTCCCGTAGTCCCGGAAGTTGCAGCAGCTGCCGGAAGTAAGCCGCGACCAGGAATCCGAAAGTGCCGGACGCCAGGTGCGCACCGGCGTCGCCGGCGGTGCCGGCCTGGCCGGCATGGACATGGAACAGGGACAGAACCAGGTGCGCCGCCGACGGCCAGCGGGCCATGAGCACGGCCGCCAGCGCCGCCGGGCCGTAGATCGCCGCGGCGCGCGTGGCCCGGCGCTGCAGGGGCAGTAAGCGGGCCGGCAGCGGGCTCAGGAACCGGATGGCGAGCGGCCTGCGCCGGCCGGCCTCGCGCAGCACCGCCGCGGCGAAGGCGGCGCCGAGGTCGGCCGCGTCCTCGTTGGCCCAGGCGTCGAAGGTGAGGAAGATGTGCGGTTTGGGCCATGGGCCCGGATGCCTGGCGACTTCGGCCTGCACCATATGGGTCAGCGTGGTCTTCCCGGAGCCCCACGGGCCGTCGATGAGTACCGCCAGCGGCGTGGGGGTCTGCGGGGCGACGGCCATGTCGGCCAGAACCTCGGCGTAGGGACGCATCGACAGCGGATCCGTCGCGCCGTCGGCGAACGCCTCGACCGCCACCGCCTGCTCCGGTACCGGCCAGCGTACGGTTTCCCGGAAGTCGTCCCCGGCCATGCGGTAGTCCCCCGATGTGCGGCGTCAGAGCCGCCGCCGGACGGCAGGCGTTCCGGCGGCGGCTTCGATATCAGGGCTCGATCTTAGGGGGCGACGGTCAGGGCTGGACCGCCAGCGCGAAGATGTGAATGGCCGGATCGTTGGGCACCGTCACCGTTTTCACCGTCTTCGTCGCGTCGATCCCGATCGAGTTGTAGAACACGTCGTAGCTGATCCCGAAGTTGGCGGGGCCGCTGGGCGTGTCGCGGTGGTCGGTGACGATCGCCGGGGTGGCTCCATAGGCGGTCGGCGAGGAGCAGCACCAGTTCGGGAAGCCGAGGCTGCCGCTGCTGGATGTGCCGTCGGTGTACGTCACGGTGACCGTGTCCGTGGTGAATCCGGCCTCCGCGCCGAGGAAGCCGAGCTTGGAGCCCTGGCCGGTGACGTTCACCATGACGCCGCTGCCCGCCACGTTGTCGTTCGTCCCGGTCGCCGAGGACGGCCAGGTGAAGGTCGTGCCGCCGGCCTTGATCGAGGCGCCCGGGGTGGCTCCGGCGGCGGCGAGGGCTTGCACGGAGTAGCTGTCGCCGTCTCCGTCGAAGTTGCCGGGGCCGGGGTTGCTCTCGTCGCTGATGGCGGTGTTGTTGAACGCGCCGGCCAGCGTCGGGAACGGGGTGTTCGTGACGTTCGACAGGTCGGCGCCGTCGACCGCCGGCGTCCCGCGATCGCGGTAGGCGACCGAGGCGCTCAGCGTCGTGGTCACCTTGCCCGGCGGTGGCGTGCTCGCCGTCACGAGGAACGTGGCCTTCGCCGAGGCTCCCGGCTTGACGTTCTTCAGGCTCACCGACGTCGGCCTCGCCGTCCAACCCGTCGGCAGCTTGAGCGTGACAGAGGGCTGCTGCGCATCGAAGTACCCGTAGTCGGCGAAGGAGACGGTCACCGGCGTCGGTGTCCCGGCGGCCAGCGGAGCACTGCTGATCGTCGCCGCGGTGTGGATCGGGAGGTGCTTGTCGCCTCCGGGATGGACGCGGTAGATGACCGTCGCATGCGGCGCGAGAGCCGCGGAGATGGCGCCGTCGCTGGCACTCTTCGCCTTGCTCACCAAGTCGGTCAGCTGGAACGGAGCGCCGCCAGCGGGCAGTCCGACAGCAGACGCCGTCGTGGTGACCGTCTGCGCGGTGTCACCCTTGTTGAACAACACCACCGACACGTCGCCGTTGGCCAGCGGCTTGGCGAGCACGTCGTAGCCGGTCCCGGACTGCACGATCGTCCCCTGCGCTCCGAGCTTGTCCTGATCGACCGCGACCACATCGGGATTGGCGACGATCCCCACCTCGGCGGGCGTCAGCTTCGACAGGTCGGTGGACAGCAGGATCGGCGAGGCCATCTCGGCCCACAGCGTCATCTGCGTCTGCTCCTCGGTCAGGCTCAGCCCGCCGTTGCCGACCTCCAGCATGTCCGCGTCGTTCCAGTGCCCCGGACCGGCCCACTGCGCCAGGCCGGGTGTGTTGTCCTCGCTGTAGTTCTCCAGCACGCTCGGCCACGCGTCGTAGATGTCCGAACCGAAGCGCCACAGGTTCCCGTGCTGGTACAGCCAGGTGAGTTCGTTGGTGAAATCAGGGCCCGAGCAGCACACGTACGCCGGCGCCGATTCGGAGAACTGCATCGGCCGGTGCGTGTTCAGCAGCGCCTGGCTGGCCTCGGTGTAGACGATCTGCGCGACCTGGCTCTCGCTCTTGCCGGGGAAGGCGTCCATCGGCTCGTAGCAGTAGTCGAGCTTGAGGTAGTCCACGCCCCAGGACGCGTACTGGTCGGCGTCGGCCTGGAAGTGCCCGTAGCTGCCTGCGGCACCTTGGCACGTGTAGTAGCCGGCGTCCTCGTAGATGCCGAACTTCAGGCCCTTGCTGTGGATGTAGTCGCCGAGCCACTTCAGGCCGTGCGGGAAGCGGGTCGCGTCGACCTGGAGGTTCCCGTTGGTGTCGCGGGTCTTCTGCATCCAGCAGTCGTCGATGTTGACGTAGTCATAGCCGAGCTTGTTCAAGCCCAGCGACACGATCTGGTCGGCGGTCTTGGTGAACAGCGTCTCGTTCATGGAGCTGTCGCACTCGAAGCCGGCCCAGTCGTTGAAGCCCATCGGCGGGGTCAGCGACAGGCCGTTGTAGGAGGGGTGGGTGTTGATCGCCGGCGCGGCGGACGTGCTCGGGGCTGCGGTATTCGCCGAGACCGCGGGTGCGGCGGCCGTTATGGCGCCGAACACCATCACGGCCGCGGCGACGGCTCCGAACAGCCGCCGGCGGGGAGTGGCGCGGGACATCTCACCTCCGAGGGGAGAGGACTGATCTCGCCGAGTCACCGTAAGAAGCGCGAGCGCCGTGCGCAAGTGTTTGGGAAGGGTCAGTTTCAATCAGTTCCGCGCAGAGTTCGCGCAGGAGTGCCCGTCAGGAGATATCAGGCCTCGACGATCCTCATCCGGTCGGGGAGACTGATCTGATGACGCGGTGGGCTCGCCTGTGGCGGCGCATGACCCGGATGTTCGACGTGGACGCGGTGCCCGTGACCGTGGTCGACGACATGGCGCCGGATCCGGCCGGCTGGAGCGCGGGCTACGCCGACACCGCCGAGACCGGCTACCGCACCGTGGCGCGCCGCCTGCCGATGCTGATCGCGACCTCGCTGCGGCTGGCGGCCGAGGCCTCCAAACCGCGCACGATCGCGTTGCTGGCGGCGCAGACGGCGTCCTCGCTGGCCGGTGCCTTCAGCCTGTACGCCACCACCGACGTCCTGGCCCCGCTGTTCGGCGCCGGCGCGACCCCGGACCGCATCCGCGCGGCCCTGCCGTCGATGCTCATCGTGCTGGTGCTGACCGCCTCGCGCTCGCTCTGCGATTCCCTGGCCAAGGCCTTCGCACAGCAGCTCGGGCCGATGATGGACGCCAAGGCGACGATCCGGCTGCAGGAGCTGTGCACGCGCGCCGAGCTCGTCGCGTTCGACAAGGCCGACTGGGTGGACGCCTCACAGCGCGCCGAACGCGGGTCCATCTCCGCGCGCAGCATGCTGGTCGTCACGCAGCAGGTGTTGCAGAGCCTTGCGACCCTCATCGGCGTGGCCGGGGTGCTCGCGGTGCTGCATCCGGTGCTGGTGCCGCTGCTTCTGCTGTCAGTGGTGCCGCGCTGGTGGGCCGCGGTGCGGGTGGCGCGGCTGGACTACAAGGTCTTCGTGCGGTGGGTGGAGGGACGGCGCCGGCAGAATCTGCTGACCGGGCTCTCGGTGACGACCACGTCGGCCGCGGCGGTCCGGTCCCTGTCGCTGTCCGGGTACCTGGTCGAGCGCTACCGCGCGCTCACCGACGCCTATCTGACCGAGCGGCTCCGGCTGGTTCGCGCCGAGACGTCGTCGATGGTCGCGGGCAACGCCATCGCAGGGCTCTTCACCGGTGTCGTATACGCGGTGCTGGCTCTGCTGCTGTGGCGGCAGGCGATTCCGCTGGCCGTCGGCGGGACGGCGTACCTGGCCGTCAGCCGCGTCCAGCAGGCCCTGCTGAGCCTGGCGATGGACATCAACGAGCTGTATGCCGAGGGCCTGTACCTGGAGGACTACCGCTCCTTCTGCGACGACGCCGCTGGACATCTGCCGCCGGTCGGGGACGAGCCTACGCCCGAGGACTTCCAGGAGATCGTCGCCGAGAACGTCGTGTTCACCTATCAGGGGGCGAAGGCGTCGGCGGTCGCGGGCGTCTCGCTGCGGGTGAAGCGCGGTCAGGTGGTCGCGTTCGTGGGGGAGAACGGCGCGGCGAAGACCACCATGGCCAAACTGCTGGCGCGTCTGTACCTGCCCGATTCGGGACGCATCAGCTGGGACGGCCACGACAGTGCCGCCATGGACGTCGAGGCGCTGCGCTCCCGCATAGCCTTCGTCGACCAGGACCACACGCGCTTTCCGTTCACGGCGAAGGAGAACATCCGCATCGGGGAGTGGACCGCTGAACCGGTGCCGGAGCGGATCGAGCAGGCGGCGCGACATGCCGGCGCGCACCAGTTCATCAGCACCCTGCCACGGGGCTACGACACGCTGCTGGAGCGCAGCCTCAGCGGCGGCCTGTCGGTCTCCGGAGGCCAGTGGCAGCGGCTGGCGCTGGCGCGCGGCTTCTTCCGCCGGGCTTCGCTGGTGATCGCCGACGAGCCGACGTCCAGCCTCGACGCCGCCGCCGAAGCAGCCTTCTACCACCGGCTGCGCGAGTACGGCGGCACCATCGTGATGATCACGCACCGGCTCGGCAACGTGGCCGAATGCGCGGACTACATCTACGTGTTCGCGGACGGTCTCGTTGCCGAGCAGGGCACGCATGCGGAGCTCATGGCCGCGAACGGCTGGTACGCGCGGTCCTACCGACTACAGCGCAGCAGCTTCGAGAAGGGCGACAGCCATCAGAACGGGTCGTCGAGCACCAGCACCGACGGCAACCCGCTTCCCGAGCCCATCCGCAGCAGCTGATACGCCACGCCGCCGAGGCCGGACAGCATCGCCGGGGAGAAGGCCTCCCGTGCCATGCCGCTGATCGCGCCGTTCTCCTCCAGGCTCGCCACGATGTGCGCCTCGAAGCCCTCCCGGTCCACGCCTTGCGGGGCGAAGCCTTTGCGCAGGGCGGCGTCCATCAGCTCCCAGACGCCGAGTTCGCCGTGGCACAGGGTGTGGTTCCAGCCCATGCCGTGCGTGTAGGCGGCGTTCGCGGCGCGTCGCAGGACGCTGTCGACGGTGTCCGACGGCCAGCCGCGGCGCGCCAGGTCCAGCTGCGTCAGCGCGATGCCGACGGAGCCGTGGCACCAGGCGTTGGCGGTCAAGCCCGGCTCGATCTCGCGCAGGTCGGTCCAGCCTCCGACAACCGGGTCGTAGCAGGACTCTTCGAAGGCGAACGCGGCGCGCGCCGTCTCGGCGGCCCGCTCGTCACCGGTCGCCAGCGCGAGCCGTGCCAGGGCCCAGCCGATGCCCGACGCGCCGTGCGCACAGCCGCCGAGGCCGCCGGGCCAG
>Ga0068855_100005148_pt1 | contig 15948 bp, 18 predicted proteins | sample KBSCornC52_FD_66592 | JGI IMG/M metagenome (GOLD analysis project Ga0068855, IMG submission 66592) | Corn rhizosphere microbial communities from Kellogg Biological Station, Michigan, USA - KBS Corn C5-2 | ecosystem: Host-associated > Plants > Roots > Rhizosphere > Soil ...
GGCGTTTCAACCGAATAGCTAAAAAACACATATGCAGCAACTAACAACATACCAAGCACGATGGCGGTAAAGAGTAACATAGCACGCAGTGAAAAAGTATTTTGAGTAAGGAATGCGGGCATACAGAAATTAATTCGATTCGGCTTCTTTGGCGCGGTACGCATCTTCGAGTTGCTGTAACTTGGTGCGCGTCTCTTCAAAACCAGGCAAAGCATTGCGCGTTGCTATACCTAGATACGCAAACAACTCGGTGGTGGGTTCGTACAAGAAAGAACGCTCGTCTTTGGGGTTGTCTACACGGCGGATGAGTCCGCGCATAAGTAGTGTGCGCAAAGTTTGCGAAGAGTTTACGCCGCGGATAAAGTCTATCTCGGCGCGAGTGAGAGGGCCGCGGTAAAGGATTGCCGCCAAGGCTTCGAGCCCTGCTTTGCCGATGTCGCGCGAGCTTTCCTCTTTTTGGATTTCTTCAATGAGCCCGCTGGTTTGAGGCGCAGTGCGCAACTCAACCATACGGCCGTCGTCAACAACCGTTATGCCTCCCGTATCGCGGGGGGCAAACATACTAAGCGCCGCTGCAATTTCTGCTTCAGATACGCCGAGTTTTTTGGCGAGTTCCGTACGGCTTACGGGGCGGCCAAGCGCAAACAAAAGCGCTTCTATGTTTTGTGCGGTGTTATTCATACGTTGGAGTAGACACGGCGTCGGATTCGAGCGTGATGTCGCCGTGCGATGATTCTTGGGTCGCGTTCAGTATACCCTGCTTCACGAGCTCTAGCATTGCCAGGAAACTTACGATAATTTCGCCGCGCTCTTTTTTGCCGATGCCGGCAAATTCTTTAAACGACACTCTAAGTGCGGATGACACGCGCATTTGTAAGCGCTCGATCATCTCTTCAATCGACACTATTTTTTTGATCGAGACTTTCGGGAGTGTCAGCGACTGCGGGAAGCCTTGTATAAGTGCGACCGATGCGGCGTGCAAACCTTCGAGCGTTATGGTTTCGTCCGGCAAAAAGAAAGGCTCTTGCGCGGGAGGATTGCCCTCATAGAGCATTGGATTAAGAAGCGCCCCGCTTAAGTCTTTGGCCGCTCCTTTAATGATTTGATATACCGCCAAACGATATTCTAGCTGTTTGATATCATTTGCTTCGTCACTCGAAAGTTCTAGCTGCGGCAGGAGCGAGCGCGATTTAATCAGCAAGAGCGTCGCCGCAAGCGCTACAAACTCGGCCACTTCGCCAAGCGGCGTTTCGTGCATCGCGTTGACGCGCGCAATGTACTCGTCGGTCACCGAAGCGAGCGAAATGTCATTGATAAGGAGCTTGCGCTTCTCGATCAACTCTAAGAGCAGCTCAAGCGGCCCTTCGTATACGGGAGTTTTTACTGTTAGTTTTATTTCCTCGGGCACCACTCTATTTTACACCGCTCTCGACCGCGGCGAGAAGGAAGCGGATCGGCCCGCCGGCAGAGCCTTTGGCTAAGTAGTCGCCCGGACGTGAAGTCATCACGGGTGCCATATCTACATGCACCCACGGGCAATCAAGATCTTTAGCAAACTGTTCGATAAACTTGCCGCCGGCAATAACGCCGCCGTAACGTGAGTTGCCCATGGTCGAGAGGTTTGGCACGTCGCCAAAGGTGCCTTTGGTCATTTCGTCGTACTCTTCCCACATTGGCATAGGCCACATGTAGTCGCCAGACTCTTCGCCCAAATCCAAAAGTTTGGTGATAAGCGCCTCTTTATTGGTCATGTAGGCGGAAGCGACTTGGCCAAGCGCCACAAGTGCAGCGCCAGTAAGCGTTGCCACGTCAATAACAATAGAAGGGTTGTATTTTTTAGCGTACGTAATGCCATCCGCCAAAATAACGCGGCCTTCGGCATCGGTGTTAAGCACCTCAATAGTTTTGCCCGACATAGACTTTAAAATGTCGCCCGGGCGCATCGCGTTGGCGGCCAAATTATTTTCAACCGCAGGCACTAAGGCGATGACGTTCTTCTTGACGCCGAGTTTTGCTGCCAAAATGGCAGTGTGGATGACCGCCGCGCCGCCCGACATGTCCATGTGCATTTCGTACATATGGTCACCCGGTTTTACGTTAAGGCCGCCGGTATCAAACGTGACACCCTTCCCTACCAACACAGTTGGTTGCTTAGTGCGTTCGGCGCCCCAATATTCAACAACAATAAATTGCGGCTCGTGCGCGGATCCTTTGCCAACGCCAAGCACCGCGCCCATGCCAAGCTGTGCCATTTCGGACGGGCCAAGCACTTTAACTTTTGCAGACGTGCCGCGTGATGCTTCTACTGCTGCTTCAGCCAGCTTCTCTGGTGTCATATCGCCACCGGGCGTGTTAGAAAGTTCGCGCGCGGCGTTAATTGACTCGCCAATCGTATTGCCGCGATCAAAACCGTTTTTGGCAGCGGCAGAGGCATTAATAACCTCAATTTGCTCGACCATCATAAAACCTTCCGTGGGAATAGTTTTGTACGAGCGATGCTCGTAGTTAGTCATTACAAAGGCAGTCGCAATAATTTCTGCAATCTTCGGCTCGGTCAAATTTTTTGGCGCAAGCGATTTGATTTGCTTAAAATCAATTGCAAATTCGCGCACCTGATTTTGCTTGGCAAAGCTTAACGCCTTGCGCATGAGCATCGTAAACTTGCGCTGGTTAAGCGGCTTTTGTTTGCCCTGTTTCGGGTCCCATCCGGTACCTACTAGTAAGTTAAGGCCGTCAAAACGGCTCAAGGGGCCCTCGATAAAACCCAGGTTTCTAAAGCCCTTTTGACTATCAAAGCTAAATTCCATAGTGGCAAAACTCTACCACTTTTACTGGATTTTTCGAGTACTTGACAAATATAGTTAATAGGTGTACCATTAATCGCAGAAAAGAGCTGGCGGTTGCCGAGTGTCGGGAATTTTCTTTAGTTACCGAGTGCACTTAGCAGAGCAACCACTCCAGTTGCCAGAGAACTATAATGGCAACAAACAAGCCCGGGATAAAACCCGGGCTCTTCTTTTTAATTTTGCTTCATGTGGTCTTCAGGATAGAAAGCGGTATACTTAACGCATGAGCACAACAGGATGGGTCTGGACCATTATTATCATAATTATTATCGTGCTTGGCGGTTGGTATGCATATTCGATGATGGGAGCTATGCCCGCGTCGAACACGACTACTCCCACCGCAACGACTACAACGCAGACAACAACGTCTGCAGCGCCGTCGAATAACATTTACATGACGGCCAATGATGCGACTAAAGGCGCATACATGACCGACTTCCAGGGCATGACGCTCTACACGTACGACAAAGACACCAGTGGTGTAAGCAACTGCAACGGTGCGTGCGCACAAGCATGGCCGCCGTACACTTCGGGTGCAACTGCACAAGGCACCTTCCCTACTGGGATTAGCGTGATTACGCGCGCTGATGGTTCGACGCAGTTTGCCTACAATGGCAAGCCGCTCTACTACTACGCCGAGGACAGCGGCCCTAATATGATCAATGGCGATGGCGTTGGTGGCGTCTGGCACATCGTTAAGATGTAAAGTAGTTCAGCCCAAAAATAAAAAACCGCCCAACTGGGCGGTTTTTTATTTTTCTTCTTCGCTCAAAGACTGGTCGATGCGGTTCATGTCGCGGGGGAACATGGTGGCTTCTCGGATATTTTTAAGACCTAAAATTTGCATGGTCATTCTCTCGGCACCAAAGGCAAAGCCGCCTTCGGGTGGCGCTCCGTAGCGGAAGGCTTCCAAAAACATCTCAATTTTTGCCGGATCCATCTTCCATTTTTCGACATGGTCCATCAACTGCGTGTAGTCGTTGATGCGACGCCCGCCCGAGAGCCACTCGACGCCGCGGCACAGCAAGTCCATACCTTCGTTAAATTCCGGCTTTTCAGGGTTGGGGTACACATAAAACGGCTTTTGCTTGGTTGGGTAGCCGTACACGTATACAAAGTCCGAGCCGGTCTCCTCTTTAATTATTTCGCAAAGCATTCTTTCATCTTCAGGATTTAAATCTTTTTCGCCCACATTGTTGCGGCCGGTTTTGGCTTTAATTTTTTCTTGCGCTTCCGTCAAACTGAGCGTCGGTGTGTACTCAATCGTTGCGGGCAGTGATGCGCCCAAAAATTGCAACTCAATCGCGCACTTCTCTGCAATCTGCTTCAAAATATATTTTACGGTTACCTCGGACATGTCGCGCACGTCCTTCCAGCTGTCAATAAACGCCATTTCGGCATCCAAAGATACTACTTCGGTCAAGTGGCGTGTTGTCGCCGACGGCTCTGCACGAAATACTTTGTTAACGCTAAAGACGCGCTCAAACGCCGTCATGACGATTTGTTTGTAAAGCTGCGGCGACTGGCTAAGATACGCTTTTTTATCAAAGTAATCTATTTTAAATACTTCCGCCCCGCCTTCGGCTGTGGCTGGCACGATTGCCGGTGCCTGGAATTCAAAAAAATCTTCCTTTTTCATAAACTCGCGGAATGAATCTATGATGGTTGCTTGCACTTTAAATATCGCTTGTTGTTTAGGGTGGCGCAACGTAAGCGCGCGATGGTCGAGCTCAGTAGTTAAATCGAGATTGTAGCCGTCTAGCGACATATCAAACGGCAATGATTCGGCTTTGGCCAAAACAGTAAGACCGATAACCTCTAGCTCGATGTCGCCGTTCATTACTTTGTCGTTGCGATTTTTTTCAGGGCGCTGATTTACTTTGCCAACCACCTCGACCACATATTCATTGCGGATTTCTTTTGCCGCTTCAATTGCAGCTGAACTTGGCAGTACGACACCCTGCACCGTGCCCGAACGATCCCGAAAATCAAAAAATACCATCTTGCCCTGGTCGCGACGCACACTGACCCATCCTTTGATGGTCACTTCCGTATCGGTTTTTGAGCCCAAATCTTTGATAAGTGTCCGCTTCATATTGATGAGCCTACTATACCAAAGAAAGCTTTAATTTGGTATAAAAAATGGAGTTATCGCAAAGGAGCAACCAATGCGTATGTTCCCCTACTATCTCTATCCGCGCTACTGGATAAATCTTTGGAAGGCGGTCAGATTTATTGGCCATTATGGCCCGGATCAGGCTGCAATTGTGACTCGCGACCTTAGCTTCTTGGATTGCATTGAAGAAGCCTCAAAGAATTGGTTTGCCGGGGCTATTGTTGGCTTACCACATCGTTATGGCCAACTTCTATCGCGCATCCAGCAAGAGAAGTGCCCAGTCGATCAATGCGACCTCGTAGATCATAACTTATTAGCGGCGGAGATTGTCGTAAGCCTCATACAATATGAAGGGTATTTCAGACGCGTAGAGCCGCACACTATCCGGCCAGAAGGATTTTTGTGGCAGTCGCGGCCAATTGTTCTTGAAACTGCTTCTGCGGATTTGCGCCAAAAAATAAAAGCCTTTGAAGCAGATTTCGCGAAGGCAGCAGGACAGTTTAGACAGGCGTACTACTGGAGCCAAAATGTTGAGCATTTGCGCAAGACACAACAGGAAAGACAAACGGCGAGGAAGTAATTCCTCGTCTTTTTATTTTATATTACGACTCCCACTTTCTGCCGCACGTCTTCCATTTTCTTTGAGGCTATTTCTTTTGCCTTTTTTGCTCCCTCTGCCAATACTCTCTTTACTTCTTCGTCGGTTATTGAGTCGCGCTTTGCGCGCATAGGCGCTACAAAGTTTTCGATGTCTTCTATAAGCGCTTCTTTCAAATCTTTATACTTTCCTTTCTTTTCTTCGTACAAGCCTGCTAATTCACTTTCGGATTTAAATAGTTTATGTATTGCATACACATGTTCGGGTCGTTCGCCTGAACTATCAGTCACAATGCCCATAACAGCCTTTGCAATCTCATCTTTAGTGCCAAACAGTGGGATCGTATTGCCGTAGCTTTTGGACATTTTTTGGCCGTCGGTGCCTGGCACAACCGCTACCGCTTCTTGAATCTGCTCCCGCGGCTCTTTAAAGGTCGCTCCGTAGGCATTGTTAAATTTGGCTGCCGCTTCACGCGCATACTCGACATGCTGCTTTTGGTCGGCGCCTACCGGCACTAGGTCGGTGTCGTACAGCAAAATGTCTGCAGCCATAAGCATCGGGTAGTTAAAAAGCCCTGCGTTGGCCTCCAACCCTTTGGCTACTTTGTCTTTGTAGGCGTGCGCTAATTCTAAAAATGGCACAGTGACCAGTGTTTCAAAAATCCACGCAAGTTCGGTGTGCTCGGTTACGTCTGACTGTTTGAATAAAATCGCATTATCAAGATTGATGCCCGTGGCCAAATAATCTTTTACAACCGAAATGATATTTTCGCGGCGCTGTGCAGCATCTTTAAGAGTGGTTAACGAATGATAGTCAGCTACCATCAAAAGCCCTTTGTTATTTTCAAAGAGCTCTTTTACCGGCTTAAGTGCGCCAAAATAATTGCCGATGTGTAGAGTGCCACTCGGCTGCAAGCCCGTAAAAATCCGCTTTTCTGCCATATCCGCCATTATATCCCCTCTTCTTTGAGCTTCTCAACCAACCCTTTGGCGGATTTGGAGAGTTTTTGGGGCAAATTTATTTTCACCTTCACAAACAAGTCGCCGCGCTTGCCGCGGTTGGTCGGCACGCCACGGCCAACAATTTTAAGCATTTCGCCATGCGTAACACCCGCCGGGATATCAAGTTTTTGCTCGCCATCGAGAGTTTGGATAGTATAGTCGGCGCCAAGCAATGCGTCAGTCAACTTAACTGAAAGTTCGGTAATCAAATTAACGCCGTCTTTTACAAAGCGTTTGTCCGGCTGCACATGCACTTTAACGTACAGGTCGCCCGACGGGCCGCCCTGCACCGCCTCGCCTGCGCCGGTAAGGCGGATCATCTCGCCACCTTCGATGCCGGCCGGGATATTTATTTCGATTTCTTCTTGTTTGCGATATACGCCGTTGCCTTTACAGGTCGCGCATCTCTCCGTAGGTATCTTGCCGGTGCCGTGGCACTGTGCACACTCTTTAACCATGGTAATGGCGCCAAAGATTGACTGCGTCGCTTCGCGGACAGTGCCTTTGCCGTTGCAGTGCTTACACATCTCAAGTTTGGCACCAGGCGCTGCGCCAGAGCCATGGCAGGTATCGCACTCGCTTACTTTAGCAAGTAGCACCGTGCGTTTGGTGCCAAAGATCGAGTCTTTAAAATTTATTTCGACATCAATAGAAATATCGCGGCCACGGCGCGCACGGGTGCCGCCGCCAAAAAAGTCGCCAAAAATATCGCCCATGTCGAATTGACCTTGGTTAAAAGCATCTTGGAATTGAGAGAAGTCAAAGCCGCCCGGCTGACCATTAAATCCGCCACCGTTAAAGGTTTGGCCGTAGGAGTCATACTCGGCGCGCTTGCGGTCGTCGCTCAAAATTGAATATGCCTCGCTTACCTCTTTAAATTTTTCGCCGTCGCCGGTTGATTTGTCGGGATGGTATTTGTGCGCAAGTTTATGGAACGCTTTTTTGATGTCTTCTTTGGTGGCCTTTTTATCGATGCCCAGCACGTCGTAGTAGTTTTTGCCGGATGCCATAATAGCCTTATTCTACCTCATTTTTTACTCTTCTGCAAGAGGCTCGGCCTCATCATTTCCGATAAATCCTCCGGCCTGAATGCTCCATAGCTTTTTGTACAAACCGTCTTGCGCCAGCAGTTCTTGGTGTGTGCCGTCGGCGACTATTCTGCCGTTTTCAATAACGACAATCCTATCCATTTTCATAATGGTCGAAAGGCGATGGGCAATGACAATTACTGTTTTGCCTTGCATCAACGTGTCGAGCGCCTGCTGGATCAAATATTCAGACTCTGAATCGAGCGACGATGTCGCTTCGTCGAGCACGAGTATCGGCGAGTTTTTGAGTATCGCGCGCGCAATCGCCACACGCTGCCTTTCGCCGCCGGAAAGTTTGACGCCGCGCTCACCCACAAACGTGTCGTAGCCGAGCGAGAGCTTCATAATAAACTCGTGGCAGTGGGCCTTTTTAGCGGCCTCGATCACTTCTTCATCGGTCGCGTCCTGCTTACCATATTTAATATTTTCCCGGAGGGTACGGTGGAAAAGTATCGGCTCTTGCGGCACGAAACTTATCGCGCGGCGCAAACTTTCTTGCGTTACGTCGGCAATATTTTTCCCGTCAATCGCTATTGAGCCGCTTTTAACGTCAAACATGCGCAGCAAAAGGCGCATGATAGTCGACTTTCCCGCGCCTGACGGTCCTACAAGTGCAACTTTTTGTCCGCCTTTGATCGAAAGATCGAAATTTTTGAGCACATTGATCGAATCGCCAAACGCGAAATTTACATCAGTAAAATCTATTTCTGCGTCAGTTATAACAAGCTCTTTTGCATTAGCGTTATCGGTAATGTCGTGCGGCTTATCGAGTATCTCGACCATCTCGCCTGCTTCGGCAAAGGAGTCGTAAAAACGGCGCAGTTGAAACCCAATGCCCATCAGTTGGTTAAACGTGCCTATTAAATACGACTGGATAAGCACGAAGTCGCCCACCGTTAAAAGACCGCGCTGCCAGTAGATGATTGCGCCGTACAAAAGTCCTGCCTGGATAATAATCACAAAAAACGCGATTGCGCCCCATGTCCACCCATCAACAAGCCAGGAGCGCACGGTTGCCGAGCGCCACGCGCTTACGGCATCGCCTAAAATGGCGCGCTCGTACTCAACGCCTGCAAACTGCATGACGGTTGATTGGTTGGATATCGAGTCGGCCAAAACGCCAGTAACTTTGGTATCGGCCTCGGCACGTGCATTGCGTGACGGTTGGCGCAGCTTGGCGATATACATTTGAAATACAACAAAGGCAACCGCCCATGCGCCGAGTATGGCCCCGAGCATGTGACTGCGCAGGTACAGAACGACCACTGCGCCAAATACAAACAAAAAGGTCGGGAAAAATTGCGTGAGTATCGTGTCGCTAATCATTTCAAACGAGCGGACAAAGCGGCTGACACGATGTGTGAGCGTGCCGGCAAAATTGGAAATAAAAAAGTTGTACGAATGTTCAAGCAGGTAGCTAAACGAGTCAGCGTACAACTCCTGCATAACTTGTATCGAGTAAAATGTGTTAGCGGTGTCTTGAAGGCGCTGCATGAGCCATCCCAAAATCCACATCAGAGCTACAAGACCAAGTGTTATGACAAGCGCATGTTCAGTTGAGGGCGCGCTGATAGGTTCAGTTGCAAGTATGTTGAAGAACTGCCGCAGGTACAGCGGCGCTGCAAGGTTCGCGAGCTGGAGCACGACAAGACACAGGACCATGGCCGACAAAAGCAGCCAGTGGCGCCCTACATAGCGCATATAAACGCGCAATACTCGTCCAGCTCCAGCCGGTTTTGATTTCGGTTCTTCCATTGCTTTTACTAACTCTATCTTACGCTTGTGGCGTATCGTTGGGTGCACTTTGCGTTCCTGGCTCGTCTTTGGGCGGATTCTCAGTTTGGTTTTGGCCCGCAGTGTCGGTAGTGGTGCCTCCAGCTTTCTGCACCGCTTCGTAGACTTTCGAAAGCTCTTTTGCCAGATCTTCCGATGCGGTTTTTATTTCGGCAATGCTATCTGAGTTTTTCTTGCTCTCAAGTGCGGTTATTTTTTCGTTGATTGACGTTTCAAGCTCGGCGGGTACTTTGCCTTTATTGTCAGTGAGGGCTTTACGCGCAGTATATACGGCCTGGTCGGCAGTATTGCGTGCCTCAGCCAACTCTATCTTCTGTTTGTCCGAGTCAGCATTTGCTTCAGCATCTTTGCGCATTTTTTCGATATCGGCGTCACTAAGACCCGATGATGCTTCGATCCTGATAGATTGCTCTTTGCCCGTTGCTTTGTCTTTTGCTTTTACACTCAATATGCCGTTGGCATCAATGTCGAAGGTGACTTCAATTTGCGGCAAGCCGCGCGGTGCAGGCGGGATACCGTCCAAGACAAACTTGCCAAGCGATTTGTTGTCGCCTGCCATTGCGCGTTCGCCTTGCAAGATGTGGATCTCTACCGATGTTTGGTTGTCTGAAGCGGTTGAATAGGTTTGCGAGCGCGATGTCGGAATAGTGGTGTTCCTTTCAATGATTTTATTGACGACGCTGCCCATAGTTTCGATACCCAAGCTAAGCGGGATCACATCGAGAAGCAGCACGTCTTTAACTTCGCCGCCCAAAATACCGCCTTGGATTGCAGCACCAATTGCAACTACTTCGTCGGGGTTTACCGACATGTTGGCTTTTTTGCCAAAGTACGCCTCAACCGCACTTTGTATTGCAGGCATGCGGGTCTGACCGCCAACCAAAATTACTTCGTTGATGTCAGCAACTTTAAAAGGTGACGCTTCCATCGCACGCTTGGTGATTGCCATTGCGCGGTCAACAAACTCCTGCGAGAGCTCTTCGAGTTTTGCACGTGTCATCTTAATTAAGAGATGGCGCGGACCCGATGCGTCGGAAGTGATAAACGGAATGTTTACTTCGGTATCAACGGCTGTAGAAAGTTCAATTTTTGCCTTTTCGGCTGCTTCGTCAAGACGCTGACGTGCGAGCGGGTCATTGCGCACATCAATGCCGGATTCTTTTTGGAATTCGGTTGCGAGCCAATCAATAATTTTTTGGTCGATGTCTTTGCCTCCAAGATGCGCGTCGCCATCGGTCGAGCGGACTTCAATCGAGCCCTCTCCCTCGGCAGACATGGTTACTTCAAGTACTGAAATGTCGAAAGTGCCGCCGCCAAAGTCAAAGACTGCTACTTTTTCATCCTTCTTTTTATTAAAGCCGTAGGCAAGTGCAGCCGCAGTTGGCTCGTTAATGATGCGCTTAACCTCCAAGCCCGCGATTTTACCGGCATCTTTGGTTGCCTGGCGCTGAGAGTCGTTAAAGTAAGCGGGCACGGTAATGACTGCTTCTGTAATGGGTTCGCCCAGGCGCTTTTCAGCATCGGCTTTAAGTTTGCCGAGTATCATCGCCGAAATTTCTTCGGGACGGTACCAGTTGTCGCCCATTTGTACTTCGATGCCGCCAGTAGCGCCTTTACGGATTTCGTATGGCACGACTGCTTTGTCTTTTTGCACAAACTCTTCGTCAAAGTTGTGGCCGATAAAACGCTTAATTTGGTATACCGTGTTTTTGGGGTTGGTGACGGCTTGGCGGCGCGCAATAAGGCCAACCAAACGCTCGCCTGTTTTAGAAGTTGCTACAACCGAGGGCGTCGTGCGTGCGCCTTCGGCGTTTTCAAGTATTTGAGGCTCGCCGCCGCGCATCACTGCCATTGCCGAGTTGGTGGTGCCCAAGTCTATGCCTAAGATTTTTCCCATATAATTATTTAATTAAACCTCTAATTTATCTTCTTTTATATTTACTCTAGCGAGTTAGATTATGACCTGCGCCGGACGGATTATTTTCTCTCCAATTTGGTATCCTGAGCGCTCTACCGATACTATTTTGTGCTCAGTGCCCTGCTCGGCAAGGGCTTCGTGTTTGCGGGGGTCAAACTCATCTCCTATGCTGCCAAATTTTTCAACGCCATAAGCTTTGAGCGACTCTGCAAACTGCTTTTGCAGCATCTGCAGGTTATTATCGTCCGGATGATGCTTCAGGGCCAATTCTAAAACGTCGAGCGCGGGCAAGATAGTTTCAATAAATTCGCCCTTCATGCGCTCTTCGCGGTCGGCATGAATTAAGGCCTCTTCCCTTTTGAAGTTGGCAAAGTCGGCACGCGAGCGTTGCCAACCTTCAAGATACTCTTGTTTTTCTTCGACTGCCTCTCTGAGTTTTTCTCGAAGCGACTTTAGTGCCGCAGAACCCTGCTCTGCTTCTTCTTCGGGAATAAATTCCTCTTCTGAAGCATTCATAGGTAAGTAATTGTAATCAAAAATAAGCGTTTGTCAACAAACGATAGGTGTGGGCGGAAACTAAAATTAAAATCCGCCCAAAGTCGGACGGATTTTTGAGCTGTATTAACGCTTGCTCCACTGCTTGCGCTTGCGGGCTTTGACCAAGCCTGGTTTCTTGCGCTCTTTGGCGCGCGGATCGCGCTTGAGGAATCCTTCTGATTTAAGAGTGCCGCGAAGGTTGTGGTCATACTCATTGAGTGCGCGCGAAATAGCATGGCGCATTGCAACTGCCTGTCCTGCGGGGCCACCACCAGATACCACGACCGTAACCGCAAACTGCTGCTCGAGACCAAGTTTCAAAAAAGGCTCCATCGCGGTTGTCTGTAGTGCCAGCGTCGGAAAGAATTGCGACACCTCTTTGTTGTTTACGGAAATGATAGCGCGCGCTGCCGGTGTCAAACGTGCACGTGCAATAGCTGTCTTGCGACGGCCGACTGCCTCGATGTATTTTTCTTCTTTTTTAGTAGCGGTAGCCATATTAATCTTCAATGGTGAGCATCTTAATGCGCTTTGCCTGCAAACGGTTTTTTGGGAGCATACCAAGCACAGCCTGACGGATTACTTCGCGGTTGCCTTTGCGCGCGGTAAGCTGCTCGTAGCTTTCAGACTTTTGGCCGCCCGGATAGCCAGAGTAGCGGATGTACTTTTTAGCCTCTACTTTGTTGCCCGAAACGCGAACGCTTTTAGCATTAACTACTTTTACCCCTTCGCTTGAAACGAGGTTTTTTGCAAAAGCAGCCGAGTGTTTGCCTAACAGTGCCTTAGCCGCAGCACTTGCTACGCGTCCGAGAGTTTTATTTTGTGCGTCAATGGTGATCATAGAAATATACGAGTGGATTATTAGACGAATTCGATCATGGCCATTGCAGCGGCATCTCCTTTGCGCGGCGAGAGCTTAACGATGCGGGTATAGCCACCAGCGCGGTCCTGGTAGGTCGTGGCGGTCTTAATAAGCTTGTTGACTGCGCGCTCGTCGCCCAAACCAGAAATAAGCGTGCGGCGTGCGGCGAGCGTCGAAGACTTGCCGCGGGTAAGCATCTTTTCGATCATCGGGCGGATTTCCTTAGCGCGAGCTTCGGTTGTGGTAATTTTGCCCTTAATAACAAGAGATCGGCAAAGACCGCGCAAAAGAGCTTTGCGCTGGTCGGTCTTTCGACCAAATTTTCTGTTGTGATTGCCGTGTCTCATATTATTCGCTCGTAAACTCGTATTACTTCTACACTACTTTAGGACAATTCCAAAGCCGCCCAATGCGCGCTTGATTTCCTGGATCGCCTTCGGCCCAAGACCCTCAATTTCAAGGAGGTCTTCTTCTTTCTTGCGCGCCAAACCACCGACCGTGCGAATGTTTGCCTTTTCAAGTGCAGAAACAGTGCGGGACGAAAGCTCCATGTCTTCGATGCGAGTCTTGAGTGCCTCTGCGGCAACTTCGCCATTAGTTGGAGCCTCTGCTGTTGCCGGTACGCCAGTCATCGGGAGCTCTTCTTCGCGGAAGCCGACCACAGCCTTAAGCTGCGTGATCATAATCTCGATTGCCTGCTCAAGCGCAACTTTTGCAGAGAGCGTGCCGTCGGTTTCGATAGAGATGCGCAAGCGGTTAAAGTCGGTGCGGTCGCCCACGCGCATATTCTCGACATCGTAATTTACGCGGCGAATAGGTGAGAAAATAGCGTCAACAGAAATCTCACCGATTTCTACGCGGTCCTTCTTGTGCATTTCGCGCGGCACGTAGCCAAGCCCGCGCTCGATAGTAAACTCCGCATCAATTTCTGCTTTATCAGAAATTTCGCAGATGTAGGAGTTCGGGTTAAGTAAACGTACCTGGCCCGGCAAGTTAAGGTCGGCGCCCGAAACTTTCTTCGGACCTTTTACCTTTAGCGAAATAGTCTGCGCCTCTCCCGAAAGCATTTCGAAACGGAGCTTTTTAAGGTTAAGCAAAATGGTAACAACGTCTTCTTTGACGCCGTCAATAGTCGAAAATTCGTGCGCTACGCCTTCGATTTTGACCGACGTGATAGCAGCACCCGGCAAAGATGAGAGGATGATGCGGCGGAGGCTGTTGCCAAGCGTGTGGCCATACCCCGGATAAAGGCCGTCGATTTCGAACACGCCTTCAGCGCCGTCTTCAGAGACGATGCGAGGCTTCGAAGGGAGCGTTATTGCATATTCCATCATATTGATATCTATAATTTTGTTAATTTTTATTAAATTCCAGCGGTCTTTTTATATATCTGCCTCGTAAACTCGGCATTACTAACGGCTGTAGAACTGAATGATGGTAGCCGGATTAAACGGAGCTTCGGTGGTGGCAACACTCGGCGAGTCAGAGATCTGGAAAGAGACGCCGTCCGCATTCATTTTTATCCAATGCGGCGTTTTGCTGTCGGCAACCTTGTCGGCGCGGCCGGCAAAAAGCGGACTCGATTTGCTGCCTTCGCGCACTGAAATGGTGTCGCCTTTTGAAACAAGGTGCGACGGGATAGTCATGCGCTTGCCGTTTACCAACAGGTGGCCGTGGCTCACTAACTGGCGGGCAGCGCGGCGCGTAGAAACAAGGCCGGCACGGAATGCAACATTGTCGAGGCGGCCTTCAAGGCGCGAAAGGAGGCCTTCGGCGGCGACACCCTTGCGCTCCATTGCTTCGTGCACATAGCGTGCAAATTGGCCTTCGGAAAGACCATAGGTAAAGCGCGCTTTCTGTTTTTCTAAAAGCTGAGCACCAAAGTCAGAACCGCCGCCGCGCTTGGGGCGACTAGTGCGGCGCGGCGCACGCGCTTCGGCAAGCTGGTATTTTTGCGTCTGGCATTTTTCAAATACCGATGAGCCAAGGCGCTTGCAGATTTTATATTTTGGTCCAGTAATCATATTTTTCTTTTTTATATTGTTTCCTCGTGAACTCGGAATTACACGCGGCGAGGCTTAGGTGACTTCGGACCGTTGTGCGGAACCGGCGTCGTGTCTTTAATGGTATTGATATGAATGCCTTTGGTAACAAAAGCGCGGATGGACGACTCGCGGCCCGAGCCGACACCCGATACGATGACGTCAATTTCTTTAACGCCCATCGCTACTGCGCGGTCGCCCAAAAGTTCGCCCACCTTCGCGGCGGCAAACGGCGTACCCTTTTTGGCGCCAGCAAAACCAAGGCTGCCCGACGATGACCAGGAAACTACGTTGCCCGTAGCGTCGGTCAAAGAAAGTTTTGTATTGTTGTAGGTTGCTTCAACATACAAACGGCCCGAATCCATCTTGCGGCGGCTGCCGCGAGATGAAGAGCCGCGGCCTGCCGCGTTCTCGCCCTCGCCCCCTTTTTTGACTATTCTCTTCTTACCCATAGGTATTTAGTCGTGGATTATACTATATATTTTAGGTCTTTTCAACCTTACGGCGGCCGGAACCCATGGTCTTGCGGACGTTGCCGCGGATCGTACGGGAGTTTGTTTTAGTGCGCTGGCCGCGAGCCGGAAGACGCTTGGCATGGCGGCTGCCGCGGTAAGAACCGATATCTTTGAGGCGTTTGATGTTGCCGGCAACTTCGCGTTTAAGATCGCCTTCAAGTTTCATCGATTCAAGCACGCGGCGGATATCGTTTTCTTCGTCGGCCGAAAGCTCGCTCGTTTTTCGGGTTGGGTCGATCTTTGCGTCCTTCAAAATAGAAAGCGCGCGCGAATTACCGATACCATAAAGCGCCGTAAGCGCAAAGCCGAGGCGTTTATTATCTGGAATGGTGATGCCTGAAATTCTCATTGGATATTCAAATGGTTAGCCCTGGCGCTGCTTATGGCGCGGATTCGTGCACGTTACATACAACCTACCCTTGCGGCGGACCAATCGGCACTGCGTGCAGCGAGGTTTGATTGATGCTTTTATTTTCATAACACTTTTTTAGAGACGGCGGGTGATTCTCCCCTTGCCGCCATAGGGGTCGAGCTTGACCATCACCTTGTCTCCGACGAGAACTTTGATGCGGTGCAACCTCATTTTGCCTGCCAGATACGTCAGAATTGTCTCCCCCGAATCGAGGGTTAC
>Ga0068855_100005149_pt1 | contig 15946 bp, 12 predicted proteins | sample KBSCornC52_FD_66592 | JGI IMG/M metagenome (GOLD analysis project Ga0068855, IMG submission 66592) | Corn rhizosphere microbial communities from Kellogg Biological Station, Michigan, USA - KBS Corn C5-2 | ecosystem: Host-associated > Plants > Roots > Rhizosphere > Soil ...
AATTTTTTAGCAAAAACAAGATTGCATGAATATGTTCAGCGGCTCATAAATTATTAGATGTTCGAAAAATTGCAGAGTAAAGAACAAAGCCTACAAGAGAGTGACACAACATGTGCTGATAGCAGCAATATAGTATAGTACATAAAAAATCCCCGATAAAATTAATGCGACGCAACTTCTTCCGATAAAACCTTTTGCACGCTTTCCTGCAAAATGAATTGTCTTTTGTCTTCAAAGATTGCCATCTTATCCAACGGGAGACGGATATTATAAAATTCTCCTTTAGAAAGTATCTTATCAAAAGCGGGATTAAGTTTATTGAATTCAGCAATATTCATAGAAAGATATTTTGCAACCGCTTCCGCATTGTATTTGCCTACGATTTGCATTGTAGCAACATTGGCCGTTGCAATCAGCGAATCAAGCCTCCTTTGCATTGCAGCTAGCACTGATTTCCTTTCCCTTGTTTCTGCGGCAGTTAAAGTTGTCCATCCGCCGCTGCCTTCAAAAAAATAATGTATGGCAATGTATCTTTTAACATGGTTGCGTGTTTCTTCAGGCAGATATTTTTGAATATCCCAGAAATTGTCAGAGCCTGCCTTCTTCCGGGCTTGCCTTACGCGGCCTTCTCCTGCATTGTAAGCTGCTATCACCAACAGCCAATCACCAAGATCATTGTATAATTCCTTTAAAATTTTTGCCGCAACCCTGGTGCTTTTACTAAAACTTGTCCGCTCATCGTAGTCTTTGCCCATTTTTAAACCAAACCTTTTTGCCTCGTCCGGCATAAGCTGCCAAGGACCTAAGGCACCCTTTCCTGAGGAGCAATTCGCATTGAGGCTGCTTTCAATAACCGATAAATATTTTAACTGAACGGGTAAATTATTAGCAGCTAATATTTTATCATAAATGGCGAAATAGGGCTTCCCCCATTGCTTCATGCTTTCCAGATCATACGATTCTTTTAAAAGATAATCGTTTACGAAAGGAACAACAGCAGGATTTAATTCAAATTGAGCAGAAATATTTATACCGGGTTCAGTATTATTGAAAGGGCTTTTAACGGGATCATTCTTTTTGAATTTATCACCGTTATCATTTGTATAGGCAGTCAGAAAAGTCGTGATCAGCATCAATAGAACAAGCATTGAAAAGTGCTTGGAGATGTTAAGTCGCATAGGCTATGATTTTTGACTGAATCCCATACCAATCAATAATCAAGCCTAAAAGGATTTTCACTTCTGACTTATTGACGGAAAGCTTTTTTTTATCGACGAGCTGCAGATTCTTTAGCCAATGTTTGTTGTATTCACTTCTACGTTCCGGACTTTATTCAGCTTTATAAAGCTTCGCGAAATGTTTAATAGTGTTCCTTCTTCGTCATGTGAAGTCATCAGTTGCAAACCAAAGGGCATTCCCGAGCTATGCGAAAATAATGGAAGAGAAATACCTGGTACTCCAACAAGATTTGCAAAAACGGTATAAATATCCGCGAGAAACATTTCCACCGGATCATTACTTTTTTCTCCAAACTTAAATGCAGGTGAGGGAACGGTCGGGGAAATTATGGCATCGTATTCTTTAAAAATTTTTTGGGTGGTATCAAACAAAATTCTTCTAACCTGCTGTGCTTTGGTAAAGTACGCATCGTAATAACCGGCGCTTAATACAAAAGTGCCGAGCATGATACGCCGCTTTACTTCTTTACCAAAACCTGCGCTGCGTGTTTTTTTATAAAATTCTGTAAGATCATCAAAATCTTCTTTGGCGGCATAACCATATTTTATTCCGTCAAAACGTGAAAGATTGCTCGATGCTTCAGCAGTCGTTAAAATATAATATGCCGGAACAATGTAATCGATCAATTCAAAAGGAACCGCTTCAACAATATGACCATCATCTTTTAATTCTTCGATAAAAGATTTTATCGAAGATCTTATCTCCGAATCAAGGCTGGAATGATTGATCGCATCTTCAAAATAAGCGATCTTATACTTTTTATTTGCATCATTCAGCATTTGTGAGTATGCCGGAATCTCTCTTGTGCTCACCGTGCTATCAAAATCATCGGCACCTGCAATTACTTCCAAAACCAAGGCAACGTCTTCAACAGACTTACCAAAAATTCCTATTTGATCAAACGAAGAAGCATACGCGATCAAACCATAACGTGAAATTTTTCCATAGGAAGGTTTTAGACCAACGATGCCGCAAAAATCAGCCGGCTGACGAACCGATCCACCGGTGTCACTTCCCAAACTTATCATACATAAATCCGCTTGCACTGCCACAGCCGAACCACCCGAAGAACCGCCGGGCACACGCTCACTATCTTTTGCATTCAACACATTGCCGAAAGCAGAATTTTCATTACTGCTGCCCATTGCAAATTCATCACAATTATTGCGACCGATAATGATTGCTCCTTCAGCTAATAGTCGTTCAACAGCGGAAGCATTATAAATGGAAGAAAATCCTTCTAATATTTTTGAAGCGGCTGAAACATGATGCTCTTTGTAACATATCACATCTTTTATTGCAACCACAACACCGTGAAGTTTACCAACTTTGCCGTCTTGTAATTCATCCAATTCCTTGGCACGCTGTAAAGCTTCCTCTGCATACACTTCAAGAAACGAATTGAGATGAGCATTTTTAGCGATGCGTTGCAAATAAAAAGAAACGGCCTCAACGCAGGTGGTTTGGCCGTTTAACAAAGAGTTTTGATAGTCTTTGATAGACAAAAAACTAAACAATGTCTGGTCTGAATTTTAAAACGGGAAAAAATTACTGATGAGTACTTGTGGTTGTAGTTGTTGCTGTTGCTTTAGGAGCAGTATCTTTTTCATTCAAGCCTTCTTCCAGTTCTTTCTTTACATTACTTTTTGCATCGTTAAACTCACGGATACCTTTGCCCAAGCCACGCATGAATTCAGGTATTTTACGGCCACCAAATAAAACAAGAATTACAACTGCAATCAGCAGAATTTCCTGAAAACCTAAATTGCCCATATAAAAAATTTGAGATGTGAAAAACGAAGGTAATTATAAATTATACTCAAAACCATTATTTATTGTTAATGGATAAAAATATTTAAAATAGCTTTTTGGTACCTCTCTTTGGTTCTTTGGTCATCGCCTGTTGTGTCACTCACTTCAACTGTAAAGCAAATGGCATCAATAAAAAAGCAGAAACTTCACAAATTTCTGCTTCAAATTATTTTAAGCGAAACACTACATGCGTTTTTCTTTAATTCTTGCGCTCTTACCGCTGCGGTCACGAAGATAATAGAGTTTTGCACGACGCACTTTACCAACCTTATTTAATAATACAGACTCAACATTGGGCGAAAAGAAAGGGAAAGCTCTTTCAACACCGACTCCATCTGATATTTTGCGTACTGTAAAGGTTGCTGTAGCGCCTGTGCCTTGTATTTTCACAACATCACCACGAAAACCTTGTATCCTTTCTTTTCCACCTTCGATAATCTTATAGTTAACGGTAATATTATCACCCGCTTTAAATTTGGGATACTCTTTTTTTGCTGTAAGCTTTTCGTGAACAAATTGAACCGCGTTCATGACTTAAAATTTAAGGACGGCAAAGGTAAAGGCTATGAAAAGAACTACCAAATTAAATGCTTAGTAAAGTAAAAGGTTCCCCTTTGAATACAGATTTTAAGAAATTGTGTTGAAAATATTTTGCACTTCAAAAAGCCTGTGAACAGTTTTATCTTTCTAAAATGTAAGAAGAAGTAAAAATTGTTTTAAAAGAGCTTTCTTGATAAACCTATCACTGATTGCTTTGTTTATTCATTCGTTCTCTCCGCTACAAATAGCTTTTAATGGCATAATGTGTGCGGCAGAAAAATTATTGTTCACCAAAAAAATTTTATTATGGCTAATCTAATGAAATCCTCAGGCAACCCTGTGCGTCCTTTCTTCCGTGATTTTTTTGACGCGGATAATTTTTTTAATACAAACTGGTTAGCAGGGCGAAATAGTTTTCCGGCAGTAAATGTTGCAGAAAAAGATAATGAGTATGATATTGACCTTGCAGTGCCGGGCTACAAAAAAGAAGATTTTAAAATTAAGGTAAATGACGACGTGCTTACAGTAAGCGCCGAAGCTAAAACGGAAAACAAAGAAGAAAATAAAGAATATACCCGGCAGGAATATAGCTACAGCAGCTTTAGTCGCTCGTTTCGTTTGCCCGATAATGTAAAAGATGATCAGATTTCAGCAAGTTATGAAGATGGCATGCTTAAACTTTGTCTGCCAAAAACTTCTACGCCCACAAAAGCCACAAAAGAAATACAGGTTAAGTAAAGATGATTTAAAAGCCACGTTTGTGGCTTTTAAATTTTTTTATCGAATGATTTTTAGGAAGTGAATTAAATTTCTTAATGCTGAAATAATTATTGCAGTACAAGAGTGCGACGCAACGGAAGATTAATTTTATTCTGCTGCCGGTTTCAAAAAATTCACACATTTATTTTAAAAACAATAAACATTTCTGCTATATATCATATCAATCCTAAATTAAAAAAATGATACTGGATTAAACTGCGACAAGTTTTTCCCCATTTTTTGTAGAAAATTTTGTAAAAGGAATCGTGAACACAAAACCTAAATCAGCATTAGCTTCTTCACAGATTTGTAACACGTAATTGTGTGTAAATTTACAGCATTCCATAACTTGCACATGCTGAATAAATACAACAGTTTTACTATATTAACGTTGAATATATCAATGATTACAAGAAGTGTGGAAAGGCTTGGAGTATCTGGCATTAATATTTTTAATTTAAGAATTGTGGAATTAAACCATGTCATTAAGTCAATCATTACAACAAAAGCTTTTACAAAAATTATCACCGCAACAAATTCAGTTAATGAAGCTGTTGCAAATTCCTACTGCTCATCTTGAAGAAAGAATTAAAGAAGAATTGGAAGAAAATCCCGCACTTGAAGTAGGTGAAGAAGAAAAGAATGACGAAGAATTTGAAATGTCTGAAAATAACGATCCTTACGAAGAAGTAGAAGGAGAAGAAGATTATGACATGGAAGGAAGTGAAAATGAATATGAGAGTATTGATATAAGCGATTATATTTCCGAAGGTGATGATGAAATAGCGGATTATAAAACAAGAGATGAGAACTATCCTGAAATGGATGAGCAAAAAACATTGCCTTACAAAGTTGAAACAACTTTTCATGATATGCTGCTTGATCAATTAGGCATGTTATCGCTTGATGAAAAAAATTTTAAAATAGCTGAGCAGATTGTAGGAAGCATTGATGATGATGGATATTTAAGAAGAGAGATCGCTTCAATTGCAGACGATCTTGCGTTTCGGCAGAATGTTGAAACAAGTGAAAAAGAAATTGAAGCCATCATAAAAAGAATCCAGCAGTTCGATCCGCCCGGAATTGGGGCAAGAGATTTAAAGGAATGTTTGCTTCTTCAATTGCAACGCCAACTTGCAGGAGGGAAAGATGTTTCTCTTGCCATATTAGTGCTTGATAAATATTTTGAAGAGTTCACCAAGAAACACTATGAAAAAATTCAACGCGGTCTCAATCTTACTGATGATGATCTTAGAGATGTGATCAATGCAATCATTCGTTTAAACCCGAAGCCGGGTGGAAATGTCGGTGAAATAAACAAAGCAGAGAGTTATATTGTCCCTGATTTTTTTATCGTGAACAATAATGGCATTCTTGAATTAACACTTAACTCAAGAAATGCTCCCGATCTGCGCATCAGCGAAGGTTATCGCGACATGCTGAAAGAATATGATAAAGGTTCAAAAAAAGATAAGCGCCAAAAAGAAGCGGTGTTGTTTATCAAGCAGAAAATAGATTCGGCAAAATGGTTTATTGATATGATCCGACAACGTCAGCATACGTTGTTAAGTACAATGGAAGCAATCATGAATTACCAGAAAGAATTTTTTCTTACAGGTGATCAAACCAATTTAAAACCAATGATCTTAAAAGATATTGCCGAGATGACCGGTCTTGATATTTCAACCGTAAGCCGAGTTGCTAACAGCAAATTCGTGCAAACTGAATTCGGAACTTATCGTTTGAAGTTTTTCTTCAGTGAATCACTGAGTACAGACACAGGCGAAGAAGTAAGTACACGTGAAGTGAAAAAAATTCTTAGTGATCTCATCGAATCGGAAGACAAGAAAAAACCTTTAAGCGATGAACGGCTTACGGAACTGCTGCAGGAAAAAGGTTACAACATCGCAAGAAGAACGGTAGCAAAATATCGTGAGCAATTAAACATACCTGTTGCAAGATTGAGAAAAGAATTATAAACTCCTCACTCCCACCGGGAAATAATTTATGGAAAAAAATCTGGTAGTTACTGCGGGACAGCCTTTATATCTGAAAGTAATTGCAAAAATTATTTCTTACATTTTTCACCCGCTTTTTATTCCCACTTATGTTTTTTTGTGGCTTGCATTGCGCTTTCCGTTTGAGTTTGCCGGCATTACGCCAACGGGACTAATGCTTCGTAAAATTTCAGTGTTTTGGATAACCGCATTCTTTCCAGCATTCTCTGTTTTTCTCTTGTGGCGTTTAAAATTTATCAATAGTATTTTTCTTAAAACCCAAAACGAACGCATTATTCCATACATTATCACCATGATATTTTATTGGTGGATGTGGTATCTCAGCCGCAACTTTTCCGATCAGCCAATGGCATTGCGATTTTTCTTTCTTGGAATTTTTTACGCAACCGTTCCATCGCTCATCCTGAATAATTTTTTTAAGATAAGCATGCATGCCATCGGCGTTGGTGCCGCGCTTACATTTGTGTTGCTCACCTGTTTTTTCTATCAGCTTTATCTCGGTGCCGATATTGCGATCATTACGTTGCTTGCGGGAATTGTATGCACATCAAGATTCATTGTGTCGGACCACACCAATCTTGATGTTTACAGTGGTTTAATTGTTGGTGCACTTTGCCAGCTCATTGCTTACTGGGTTGCGATGTAAAATTTTGGAGGAAAATATCAAGGAGATAATTTTTATGTTACCAGCCACAGTGCTTGTGGCATCGTCTGTTGCTACGCTCAGTTCGACGTTCCACTTTTATAGCGGCTGAGCAGTTTATCCTGAGCCTGTCGAAGGATCACTCACTTTAACCGCTGAGCATTGCTGAACAAATTAAGGAAGGCAGTGTTCTACTTTCAGTTATTACTCAGAATCCAAACAAAAAAAAGATCGCAATAAAACAATCTCTTTTGATAAATTCTTTATCGGGATTATCGTTGTTCCACAATGAACAAAGTTTTGAAGAGTGCGACGCAAGCAAAGCTTAATAGTTGAATGCAGTTGGTTCAAAAAAAAATTTTCACAAACTCAAATCTTAATTTATTTAGCAGCACTTGCGTTATTATTTGAAGCGTTTATCCAATCGCCAATTACATTTGCGCAGCCTGAATATGCTTTATCTACAGTGATGTAATAGTTAGATACATGATCTTTGAACCATTTTTCAAGAATCTGCTGTTTCTTTTCTTCCAAAGCGCGCTGAGCAACTTTGTCGTAATCATCTTTCAAGTTTTCGCGATGCGGTTCTGAACGTGAATGCAAAAAAATTATTCTTACAACTTTACGATTGCGTTCATCGGTATAAGTTTGAGGCTTGGATACATCTCCAACTTTCATATCTTTTAAAGCAACAACCGCATCTTTATCCAATTGATCGATTGTAACATACGATGAACCATCAGGAGCCATAAAATGTCCGCTGGTAAATTTGCTGTTTTCATCTTCACTGTATTTTGCTACTGCCGAAGGGAAAGTGATTGTACCATTGGTAATCATTGTGCGGATGCTGTCGAGTTTTTGCATTGCAGTCTTTACTTCAACATCAGTTACAGGAGGTATCATCAGGATGTGACGAACCACTGCATCATCTCCTGCGCGACTCACCATTTGAATAATGTGCAAGCCAAATTTTGATTTTATTACGGGAGATATTTGTCCTTCTTTCAACTTAAAGGCAGCAGCAAGAAAAGTAGGATCCCATGATTTATCGTTTCGGTTAACGCTATACTGGCCGCCGTTCTCACGGCTTCCGGGATCTTCAGAATATAGTTTTGCCAACGCGTCAAATTTTTTCTGTCCGCTTTCCACTTGCTTCTTTATATCTTCAAGACGGGATGTTACATAATCCTCAACTTCTTTGTTTGCCTTGGGGTAAAGAACGATCTGGCTAACATCCAACTGGCTTTCATAAAAACGCAAACTGTCTTTCGGAATTCTGTTGTAATATCCCTGCACTTCATTAGGAGTGATCTTTACATTTTCTAAAATTTTGTTTTGCATTTTTTCTGCAAGCGTCTTTTCTTTAAAAGGTTGCCGCAGGTCTTCTTTTATCTCATATACACTGCGTCCCGCAACTTGTTCAAGCATTTCCTGTGAGCCATAAGCGCTTATGAAATAACGGATCTTGTTATCGAGCAATGCTTCCAGTTCATCATCATCAACAGTAAGGGAATCTTTCTGCGCCTGCAATACAAGTGTTTTTTGAATTAATTGTCCTTGCAAAAAAAGACAGTCGGCATTAGGAGGAAGTTGCGCATCAGGATCTTGTCTTTTTGTATCGATGATTGCGTTATCGATATCAGATTTAAGTACGATCATGTTACCTACCTGTGCAATAATTTTATCCGCAATAACTTTTTGTGTTTGCGAGAATGATAATGCAGGAATGCAGAATGCAGCCACCAGTATAAGAGAAAATATTTTTTTCATAAAAGCGAAATAGATTCAAATGTATAGAATCGATAAAAGTAAAAATAAAATTGAGAGGCTTTTAACAAAATTAAAAACCCTCCAACTTCCCTAAAGGGAGGCTTTTAGCAGAAGTACAATCTTGAGCAAACAATAAAATTTCAATTGAGGAAAATCGTTCAACAAAAAAGCTTTGAATGTAAAAGTTCAAAGCTTTTATTTTTTTATGGATGATTAATAGCTGAAGATTTATTCTCCATCAGATAAATATTCTTTCTCAATAAGTCTCCTTTCAGGGAGATTTAGAGGCGTAGATTTAGAGGGTTCTCTTCACTTCCTCTTCCTCGTATGCTTCAACTATATCGCCAACTTTTATGTCGTTATAATTCTTAATAGTTAAACCACACTCCATTCCTGAAGCAACTTCTTTTACATCATCTTTATAACGTTTTAATGATGCAAGCTCAGCGCTTGCTCCTTCCGCTGTTGGATAGATCACAATACCATCGCGGATAAGGCGAATCTTATTGTTGCGGCTGATCTTTCCATCTATTACCTGGCAACCTGCAACTGTTGCTTTGTCGAATTTATACACCTGGCGCACTTCAACATTGGCAACAATACGTTCTTGTATCTTTGGCTCAAGCATACCTTCCATCGCGCTTTTGATTTCTTCAATCGCGTTATAGATGATAGAGTATGTTCTTATCTGCACCCCCTCAGTTTCAGCAAGCCGATTCGCCTGCATAGAAGGTCTTACATTAAAGCCCACGATAACAGCATCAGATGCGGTTGCAAGCAATACATCACTTTCAGAAATTTGTCCTACACCCTTATGCACAACGCTTACAATAATTTCATCAGTTGATAATTTTTGCAATGAATCACTCAACGCTTCTACAGAACCATCTACATCACCTTTAATGATAAGATTAAGTTCTTTAAAGTTACCCAATGCAAGTCGGCGACCGATTTCATCAAGCGTGATATGCTTCCTTGCACGTAAACCTTGTTCACGCACGATTTGCGCACGCTTCACAGCAACTTCTTTTGCTTCACCTTCATCGTCATACATGCGGAATTTTTCACCTGCTTGTGGCGCACCATTCAAACCAAGTATTTGAACCGGAGTGGATGGAGGAGCATTGTCAACACGTTGATTGCGCTCGTTGAACATTGCCTTTACCCTTCCATAATGCTGACCGCTAACGATCAGATCACCCTGTTTTAAAGTTCCATTCTGCACAAGTAATGTAGCAACATAACCACGCCCTTTATCAAGCGAAGCTTCTATGAGCGTTCCCAGTGCTTCTCTGTCGGGATTTGCTTTAAGATCAAGCAGCTCTGCTTCCAATAATATTTTTTCAAGAAGAAGATCAACATTTAATCCTTTCTTTGCTGATAATTCCTGGCTCTGATACTTACCTCCCCATTCTTCCACCAACAAATTCATTTGTGAAAGTTGCTCGTAAATTTTTGTTGGGTTTGCACCTTCTTTATCGATTTTGTTTATTGCAAATATCATTGGAACACCTGCTGCCTGCGCGTGGCTGATCGCTTCTTTTGTTTGAGGCATCACTGCATCATCCGCGGCAATTACGATCACCGCAATGTCAGTGATCTTCGCGCCTCTTGCACGCATAGCAGTAAATGCTTCGTGACCTGGTGTATCAAGGAAAGTAATATGCTTTTCATTCGGCAATGTAACTTCATATGCACCGATGTGCTGTGTAATACCACCTGCTTCACCTGCAACCACATTCGCACTTCTTATATAGTCAAGTAAAGATGTTTTACCATGGTCAACGTGACCCATGATGGTTACGATTGGTGCACGAGATTTAAGATCTTCCTCATCCTCTTCAATTTCTTCTTCCTCTTCCTCGGTATCTTCAAGACCAATAAATTCTACTTCATAGCCAAATTCACCGGCAACAAGCTCTATTACTTCTGCATCAAGTCTTTGGTTGATGGAAACCATAATACCAAGACTCATACATTTGCTAATAACATCAGCAAAACTTACGTCAAGAAGATTTGCTAATTCGCTCACAGTTACAAACTCTGTTACCTGGAGTTTGTTGGAATCTGTAATTTCACCGGCTTCTGCCGCTTCATGACGTTTTTCACGACGATGTTTTGCTTTCAAGCTTTTTCCACGACCAGTTGCACCAGCAAGTTTCGCCTGTGTTTCGCGAATCTTTTCCTGTATTTCTTTTTGATCAATTTCTTTGTCTTCATGACGGTGATCTCTTCCTCCTCTCCTTCCATCTCTTCCTCGTCTGTCATCATGATGTTGCGGAGGTCTGTCTCCCGCTTTCTGAATAGTGATGTTTCGTCTTTCTCTTGGCGGTTCTTGTGTAGTAGTTCCGGGTTTCTTGCTAAAATCTTTTTTAAACCTGTCTCTCTCTTCTCCTGTCTTGTTGTTATCTCCCTTTCTATCTACAGGAATACGTTTACGTTTCCTTTTTTCGTCACGCAAACCGGGTTTCGGTCGTGTATCACTATCAACAGGAAGTTGAATTTTACCAATGATTTTCGGCCCTTCCAATTTTTCGGCACGAATATTTTCAATTGCCGGAGCTTGTTCTTCCTGTTCTTCCTGTTCTTGTTGCTCTTCTTCCTCCTCTTCAATTTCTTCTTCAACAAGGTCTTCATCAAGACTTTCAATTATGGGTAATTCTTCTTCTATTGCTGCTTCAGGAACCTGAGTATCTTCTTCAATTATTTCATTTATTTCTTTCACCTCTTCCTCTTGTTGCTTCTTCGAACCTTTTTTTGGTCTTGTCGAAGAATCAATTTGCGAAAGATCAATTTTACCTAAGGTTTTTGGTCCTTCAATTTCAGGCGCTTCAATCTTTACCATTTCCGGTTCTGCAATTACAGGTGTTTCTACTTTTGCTTCAACCTTTGGTGCTGAGGCAACTTTTTCTTCAACAGGCTGAGTTACTTCAATAACAGGCTCCGGTTGCTTTTCAACTTTGGGCTCTTCCTTTTCTTTTCTAAAAGATATTTCTTCTTCGTCTCTTTTTCTTCTTTCTGCCGGCGCACCCTTGGGAATTTCAATTTGATCAGCTTTCGTTTTAGCAACCTTATCGCTTTGAAACTGCTGCTGCAAAGAACGGTACATATCTTCCGTAAGTTTTGCAGTAGGTTTTAAATCGTCACGGCTAAAACCTTTGCTCACAAGATATTCCACGAGGGTATCCTGTCCAACGTTAAACTCTTTGGCGGCTGCCAACAATCTTGGTAATTTCAGTTCAGACATTCAGTGTTTTTTGTTTTGCCCTGCTTATATCAAGGCTTAATATTTTTATTTTTATGTACTGAGCAACAGAATTCTTATTTAACACCTGTTGCGTCGCACACTGCATCTGTATCAACTTTAATCAACACCGATGCAACTGTTATTAAAAAATCTTATGGTTTAAGATCAAACTTCTTTGCGTTCCCACTTGTTCGGTAAAGAATAAAATGTACAAGTGTGCGACGCAAGAAAAGCTCAATAGCAGTAATAGCTTATGGTTCAAAAAAATAAACTACTCTTGTTATCCCTTTTGAAATTCTTCTTCTAAAATTTTCCTGAGATCTTGTATTGTTTCCTTTTCAAGATCGGTTCTTCTTTCCAATTCATCCGCGGTAAGATTCAAAACGCTTCGTGCGGTATCACATCCTACACGTTTCAACTCGTCGATGATCCACGGTTCAATTTCATCAGTAAATTCATCAAGATCGATATCAAATTCTTCTTCTTCGCCTTCGCTTTCACGGAACACGTCGATGTCGTATCCCGTCAATTCGCACGCCAATTTTATATTCACGCCTCGACGACCGATCGCCAATGAAACCTGGTCTGCTTTCAAATAAACATCAGCGTGTTTATTTTCATTATCAAGATCCATGTAGCTGATCTTTGCCGGCGTTAATGAACGTTGAATCAAAAGTTGTGTATTCGCCGTCCAGTTGATTACGTCAATATTTTCGTTCTTGAGTTCACGAACAATGCCGTGAATTCTGCTTCCTTTCATACCAACACATGCGCCTACGGGATCAATCCTGTCATCAAAACTTTCCACTGCAACCTTAGCTCTTTCACCCGGCTCACGAACAATTTTGCGAATGCTGATGAGACCATCAAAAATTTCAGGTACCTCAATTTCGAGCAATTTAGCAAGAAAATCAGGACTGGTACGGCTTAGAATAATTACCGGCGTATTATTTTTTAAATCAACACGGCGCACAACTGCACGAATATTCTCGCCTTTCTTGAAATAATCCTGCGGTATTTGCTCAGACTTTGGAAGAATTAATTCGTTGCCTTCCTCATCAAGTAACAAAACTTCCTTTTTCCAAACCTGGTAAACTTCAGCAGTAACAATTTCACCAACACGATCGCCATATTTTTTTATAAGTACATTTTTCTTTAAGTCACTGATACGGCTTGCAAGTGTTTGTTTTGCTGCAAGTATTGCACGGCGACCGAAATCGAGAATATCAACTTCTTCATATAATTCTTCACCCACTTCAAAGTCTGGTTCAATTTTCACTGCGTCTTTATATTCGATTTCTGCAAGCGGATCCTGCACTTCACCATCTTCTACGATCATGCGGCGTCGTATAATTTCAAGGTCACCTTTCTCGGCATTTACGATCACGTCAAAATTTTCATCACTTCCGAATTTTTTGCGAAGTAATGTTTTAAAGACGTCTTCCACAACTTTCATCAAAGTGGGGCGGTCAATATTTTCCGCGTCTTTAAATTCCTGGAATGCCTCAATTAAATTAATACTTGCCATGTTTATTTACGATTTTGCGATTTACGAATTACGGTTTAAACGTTCATCGTAATAGTTTAAAATTTAATTTGAACTGTTGTTGTTTTTATATTATTAAATGGAATTACTATTTGTTGCATGACGGTTTTTTTTCCTTTGCCTGTTACCTGTTCTATGATGATATCAAACTCGGCTACTTCAACAAGTTTTCCTTCTTTTTTTGTGCCATCATTAAAAAGCACTTCTACAGCGCGACCAATATTTTTTGTGTACTGGCGATGAAAATGCAAGGGTTCATCAACACCGGGCGAAGAAACCTCGAGAGAAAATTCACCGGAGGGATAGATGTTCGCATCTTCGATCATTTTATAGAGCTTGCGATTAAACTGAACACATTTTTCAATTGCTATCCCGTTATCTCCGTCTATATAAACTTTCACGTTGTTCGTTGGCTTTATTTTAACATTCACCCTGAAGTATTCAGGTTCCGCCGATAACATTTCATCAGCCAACTTTTCTACCTGCTGAATTACAATATCTGTTGCCATATGGTAAAAAGAGAAGGGAACGACTTCGTTCCCTTCTTCTAAAAAATTTCCGGGTGCAAATATAGTGTAAACAATAAGTAGTTTCCAAATTTAGAATGTTAGAATATTTTAAAGAGATAGATTTAAGGACACTTCATCAGCTAAAATATTTTTTAGTTCTTTAAAATTGCCCTGTACTTAACATCACCAAAGTACATGCTTCAATAGCCTGAATGCCTTGCTGCGCAGCCATTTTAGTCAATTCTTCATTTTCAGCGCCGGGGTTAAAAATAATCCGCTTAGGATGAAGCGACATTATATAATCATAATATTGTTTTTGATTATTTGAATTAAGATATAATGTGATTGTATGGACATCATCAATATACGGATGATCTGTTTGAATTGAAACATCAGCAACAGTTCCTTCTCTTTTTCCAATCGCAACAACCGGGTGTTGTTTTGAACGCAAACGATTAACAGCAAGATAACTATACCTCATTGGATTTGGCGAGGCGCCAAGTACCATTGTCTTCTTCTTTTGAATTACCATGCTATAATTTTTTATAAAGTTAAATTCCAATCATGTTGCAATAGTGCTAAACATTTCTTTTCCAGGAGTTATAAAAATAACGTTGCACAGTTAAGTTGAACTAAAAATAATGCCACTGTTTTCTTTGTTATAACAAGATTTTTTATGTGCCGAATAAAGAACAAAGTGTACAAGAGTCGCGACGCAACGATGCTTAACAGATGCAAAATTGCCGGGCTTAAAATAATAAAAAATTTATTCTAAAATAAAGCTTAAAATAGGGGAAAAAACTTGCTTTAAAAAAGCTAATCCGGGTGCTTTTCGTTAACTTCGCCACCTTGCAAAAATTGCATAGGAAATTAACCGATTAAACATTCTATGAACGAAGAACTAATAGTACAAGCCCCCCCTAAAGAAAATGGATATAGTGCAGAAAGCATCCAGGTTTTGGAAGGATTGGAAGCCGTTCGTAAAAGACCGGCAATGTATATTGGAGATGTAAGTGTAAAAGGATTGCATCACCTGGTTTATGAAGTAGTTGATAACTCCATTGATGAAGCATTAGCCGGTTACTGCAAAAACATTGTTGTTACAATTCATGAAGATAATTCCATCAGCGTAACTGATGATGGGCGCGGCATTCCCACAGATATTCATTCGAAAGAAGGCGTTAGTGCATTGCAGGTTGTAATGACTGTTTTGCATGCGGGAGGTAAATTTGATAAGAATACCTATAAAGTTTCCGGTGGTTTGCATGGTGTGGGCGTGAGTTGCGTGAATGCATTGAGCACAAGATTAATTGTAACTGTTCAACGCGACGGAAAAATATTTGAGCAGGAATATCACACGGGTATTCCGTTGTATGCGGTAAGAGAAATTGGTACAAGCGATAAAACCGGCACCAGTACTCACTTCTGGCCTGATACTACTATTTTTCAAACAACAACTTATAACAAAGATATTCTTGAAGGTCGTTTACGTGAACTTGCATATTTAAACAAAAGAATTAACATAATACTTAATGATCTTCGTGAAAAAAATGAGAATGGTGAAACATACTCAAAAACTTTTTACAGTGAGGGAGGTATTGTAGAGTTTGTTGAAATGCTTGATAAAAGCGGTAAACGAAATCCTCTTATCCCCAAAACATTATATGTTGAAGGACATGACGAAACAACGAACGTTGCGGTAGATGTGGCTTTAACTTACAATGATGATTTTAAAGAACACATCTTTTCTTATGTAAACAACATTAACACTATTGAAGGCGGTACACATGTTACAGGATTCAGACAAGCGCTTACAAGAGTGTTTAAAAATTATGGTGATAAGCAAGGCGCATTCGAAAAAGC
>Ga0068855_100005152_pt1 | contig 15942 bp, 13 predicted proteins | sample KBSCornC52_FD_66592 | JGI IMG/M metagenome (GOLD analysis project Ga0068855, IMG submission 66592) | Corn rhizosphere microbial communities from Kellogg Biological Station, Michigan, USA - KBS Corn C5-2 | ecosystem: Host-associated > Plants > Roots > Rhizosphere > Soil ...
GTGCGCGCCAACAACTCCGCACCGACGTCGAGTCGGCCCTCGCCGCGACTAGTGCCGCGAAGCGTCGCCTCGAGCTCGCGCTCGTCACCGAGAAAGTCGCGCACGACCAAGCCGAAGGCCAGCGCGGCAAATTCCTGGCCGGCACCGCGCTCGCCATCGAGGTGCAGCAAGCCGACGACGCGCACCGCCAGGCGCAGCTGCGCGTGCAGCGGGCTCGCGTCGACCTGGTCGAGGGCGAGCTCAGCTTGTTACATCTGCGCGGCAAGCTGCTCGAGCGCTACGCGGATGTGCTCGAGAACTACAAACCGACCGCGCAGATCCTCAAAGACGCGAACGACGCGTTCTGAGCAACGCGCGCACGGCACGCTCAAGTCGCGGGTGGATACTGTGTGCGCAGCGCGTCGAGCACGCGCTTCCAGGTGGCGCCGCCGTCGACCTCGAGCAGGCGCGCGATTTCGGCGAGCGCCTCTTCTTCTTCCGGGGTGACCGCGTTCGGATCGTTGAACGCTTCGGCCGTCGCGCGCGCGATGCCTTCGGCGTGCAGGAGCAGATCGGGTAATTCGGCGACTTCGACCTCGAGAAAATCCTCGTCCAGTGCCACGCCCAAGAGGCCCTGCAGGCCCTGCTCGACGTAGCTCTGCGACGGCGCCTCTTTGAGCCAACGATCGAGTACGGCGGCGGTTTCCGCCGTGAGGTGCAGCCGCTCGCTCGCAAACTTGCGAATCCGCTCCACCTCCACCCCCTCCATCTTGCCGTCCGCCCACGCGACGTAAACGAGCGGAAGCAGCATCAGCGCCCGATAGCTGCTCGGACGGAGCCCGAGCGACATCAACGTTTGTTCGAGCTCGAGCCGAGCGGACACATTAAGCGACATGGGACCACATTATCGGAGACACGGTGTGGCGTCCATGCCGGGCGGATCCCAATCCGAGGGGTGATTCGGTGAATCACCTTGCCTCGAAACCTTCGGAAAACTCCTGGAAAAAACGGACGGGCTCCAATGTAGGAGCAGCAGGTTTCGTTGGGCGGTTGGCTCGGCCGAGCTACACTTCCCGCAGATGACTCGCCTGCCTGGAGAGCGGACCACCGGCGCCTCGACGCCGCCGCCTGCTTTCGGCACGGCCGATGCTCGTCGCGCAACCACGCAGATTCGTTCCGTTGCCAGTGCGCCTGCAACTGCAGACGCGGCGCTCCCGAGCTCACTCGCGAGCAGCCAACAAGTGGTGCTCGAGGAGCCCTCGGCAGAGGGCTCGGGGCCCGTTTCAGGCCGCCGCATGGTCTACGCAGCAGGCGCGATCGTTGCCGACAAATACCAGCTGATGCGCCCGCTCGGCTCGGGCGGCATGGGTGAGGTGTGGGTCGCGCACCATTTGGGTCTCGATATCGACGTGGCCGTGAAATTCATCGGCGAGGTGGGGCCGGACTCAGGGCTCGCCGAGCGCTTGCTGGAGGAAGCGCGCAATACCGCGCGCCTCGGTCACCCGGCGATTGTGCGCGCGCTGGACTTTGGGCACACCGGTCGCGGCGATCCGTTCATCGTGCTCGAGCTGCTCGAGGGTGAAGATCTCGGCGCGCGCATCGATCGCAACGGGCCGCTCATGCCCGATCACGCGGTGGCCGTGCTGCTCCCGGTGCTGCACGCGTTGCACGCGGTGCACGAGAGCGGCATCGTGCATCGCGACATCAAACCCGAGAACGTATTTTTGGCAGAAGCCGAGCTCGGCCTGCAAGCAAAGCTGCTCGATTTCGGCATTTCTCGCAAAACCGATCGCGCGCGGCGGCTGACCATGCGCGATACCGCGCTCGGCACGCCCGATTACATGTCGCCCGAGCAGGCCCGCGGCGAAACCAGCGACGCGCGCACCGACCAATGGAGCTTCTGCGTCGTGCTGTACGAGGCGCTCACGCAGAAGCGCCCGTTCGAGGCCGACAACTACAATGCGCTGCTCCGCGCCATCATCGAGGATGAGCCTGCGCCGCTGATGGCGCACGGTGTGGAGCAGCCCGAGCTCTGGCACATCCTGGCGCGTGGTTTGTCGAAGTCGGCTACGGCCCGCTATCCGACCATCCGCGATCTGGGTGAGGCGCTGGCAGGCTGGCTCGTCTCGCGCGGCATCAGTGAGGATGCCGTGGGCACGTCGCTGCGACGTGCTTGGCTGAAAGAGACCAGCTCGGTGTTCGCGTCACCCGGGCCGTTTCCGGAGATCGAAGCCGTCTCTGCGATCAACGTGCTCGAGCGCGCATCGACGGAGATGCATCTGCCATCTCAGCCGCCGAGCTCGGTTCCGCCGCCCGAAGCGCCGATCTCGGTCAGCCCACGTCCGCCCGCTCCCTCCTTCAGCGGCGCCCACGCACCCGTGCACGAGGCACTCGAAGAGGCGCTCCGACCGATCGAAACGCAATCAGTGCCGGACCTCGAAGCCCTCGCCGAGCTTCACCGCGGCGGCGATCCCGAAGAGCGTCTACACCGCGACGCGCAACGCCGCGTGCTCGTCACGCTGGCCGTGATCACGCTCGCCGTCTTCGGCACCACGCTCGCGATCTTGGTCGGCACGGGCGTGATCGTGCCCTAAACCGGCGACGTGCGGCGAAAGCAACGTCGATCGACACGCGGAACGTGGGGAAGATTCACCACCGAGCCACAGAGATCACAGAGATCACAGAGATTTTTTTGGGTGGTCGCGATGCGCGAAGCGGTTCGGCGCGCATCAACAGAGTTCGGCGGATGTAAAGCTGAGCGTCCCTTGTACGTCGATGGAACGTCGAGTGGCGAGCGGAGATTCACGAGCCACAGAGACCAAGGGAGAACGCAGAGATTTTTGGGTGGTCGCGATGCGCGAAGCGTTCGTCGGGCGTAGACGGTGTTCGGTGGATCGCGGCGTAGTTCTTGGCTGACCGTTCCCGATCCGTTCGCCGCACAACGGCGCTTTATCGACGTCACGCGCCTCGAAGCGCGAAACCCCAATCAGATCGCACCACGCTTTCCCCGCTTTTTCTAGGCCACGCCTGGGCGTCCACGCGCTCTGCGTTCTCTGTGATCTCTGTGGCTCGGTGGTGAACTCTCCCTCTCCTCTCCCCCGCGCCGCCGAAGGCTTTGCCGTGCTTTGCCGTGGCGCGTGACCATCAAAAAAGGCCAGACTACAATCGGCGGGTGACCATTATTGTGCGCGCGGCGACGCTGGGAGATTTGACGCAGATTGGTGAGCTCGCGGGGGAGCTCGTGCGGCAGCATCATGGCTTCGATGCGGCGCGCTTCATGCTCATTCCCAATGTGGAAGTGGGCTATGCGCGGTTCTTTGCCGGCGAGCTCTCGGATCCGGAGACGATCATTTTGGCGGCCGAGGACGGTGGGAAGATCGTCGGTTACGCTTATGCGCGGCTCGAAGGCCGAGATTGGAATGCGCTGCTCGACGCGCACGCCGCGCTGCATGACATTTTCGTCGCGCCCGAGGCGCGACGGCAGGGCGTGGCGCGACGCTTGGTCGCTGCGGTGCGCGAACGCGCGCAGGGCAAAGGCGCCATGCGACTCGTGCTCCACACCGCGAGCAAGAATCAGTCAGCGCGCGAGTTCTTCGCGGCGCTCGGTTTTCGCGAAACGATGATTGAGCTGACCGCCGAGCTTTGAGCGACGCGAGGCGGCTGGAGGCGGCTGGAGACGGAGCGAAACACGACGCGCCGCAGAGACGCCTGGCGCCCGCATTTCCGACGCAAACGCCCGATGACGCAACGCGCTAAAACGGCCGCGCGAATGGGCAAAATCCCTGCAAATTGGCGTTTCTGCTGCCGAAATGCGGCCGGAAATCTCGAAACATCTCCGAAACATTCCTGTAGTTGTGCCGAAAGACTGCCAGCTGTAGATGGAACGCCCTTCGGTGATTTCCGTGCCGAAAAAGCCAGCTAAGAGGAAAAAAACATGAGCGGTAATACAGTCCGGCAACAAGCAATTTCCAAAGCCTCGAGCTTTCTGTCGACCTTGGAGCCGTTGACCTACAAGGAAGTTTCATCGGGCAAGCTGTTCGGCGCGAACGTGTTCGGCCTATCGGCGATGAAGACTCACCTGCCGAAGGACGTCTACAAATCGCTGAAGAAGACGATCGAAGGCGGGCACCCGCTCGATCCCGCCACGGCCGACGTCGTCGCTGCAGCGCTCAAGGATTGGGCTCTCGGCAAAGGCGCCACGCACTACGCGCACATCTTCTACCCGCTCACTGGCCTGACCGCAGAGAAGCACGACAGCTTCTTCAGCCCCGACGGTGAAGGCGGCGCGATCGCAGAGTTCTCCGGCAAGCGCCTGGTTCAGGGCGAGCCCGATGCCTCGAGCTTCCCGAGCGGCGGCATCCGCGCCACGTCCGAAGCCCGCGGTTACACCGCCTGGGACGTGACGAGCCCCGCGTACCTGATGGAGACCGAGAACGGCATCACGCTCTGCATCCCGACCGCGTTCGTGTCGTGGACGGGCGAGGCGCTCGACACCAAGACGCCCGTGCTGCGCGCGACCGCCGCGCTCAACGCGCAGGCGCAACGCGTGCTCAAGCTGTTCGGGCACGAGAACATCGCGGCGGTCACGTCGTACGCCGGCTGCGAGCAGGAATACTTCCTGATCGACAAGGCCTTCTACTACGCGCGCCCGGATTTGCTGAACGCGGGTCGCACGTTGTTCGGCGCCAAGCCGCCCAAGGGTCAAGAGTTCGAAGATCATTACTTCGGTGTGATCCCGGCGCGCGTGCAGGCGTTCATGTTCGATCTCGAGCGTGAGCTGCTCGTGCTCGGCATTCCGGTGGCCACGCGCCACAACGAAGTGGCTCCTGGCCAGTTCGAAATTGCGCCCGTGTTCGAAGGCGCGAACATCGCTGCCGACCACCAGCAGCTCGTGATGGTGACCTTGAAGAAGGTCGCCGAGCGGCATGACCTCGTGTGCCTGCTGCACGAGAAGCCGTTCGCGGGCGTCAACGGCTCGGGCAAGCACTTGAACTACTCGTTCGGCAATTCGACGCAAGGCAACCTGCTCGACCCGGGCGCGACGCCGCACGACAACGCGCAGTTCCTGGTGTTCTGCGGCGCCGTCGTGCGCGCGGTGTCGAAGTTCGGCGGACTGCTCCGTGCCGCCATCGCGTCGGCCAGTAACGACCATCGCCTGGGCGCCAACGAAGCCCCGCCTGCCATCATCTCCATCTTCATGGGCGAGCAGCTCGCCGACGTGTGGGAGCAGATCAAGGCCGGCGGCGCCAAATCGTCAAAGGCCGGTGGCCACCTGAAGATCGGTGTCGATTCGCTGCCGCAGTTGCCGAAGGACGCGGGCGACCGCAACCGCACGAGCCCGTTCGCCTTCACCGGCAACCGCTTCGAGTTCCGCGCGGTCGGTTCCAGCCAGTCCCCGGGCATCGCGCTCGGCGTGCTGAACACGATCATGGCCGACTCGATCGACTACATCGCGACCAAGCTCGAAGCCGCGATCGGCTCGGGCAAGACGCTGAATGCAGCCATCCAAACCGTGCTGCAAGAGGTGTACACCGAGCACGGCAAGGTCGTCTTCAACGGCAACGGCTACTCGGAAGAGTGGCACCAAGAAGCCGAAAAGCGTGGCCTCTTGAACCTGAAGACGTCGATCGAAGCGCTGCCCCAGTACGAAACGAAGGAAGCGATTGCGGTCTTCGAGAAGTACAAGGTGCTGAGCGCCCGCGAGCTCCACGCCCGCTACGAGATCTTCCTCGAGCAGTACGTGAAGACGATCAACGTTGAGAAGAACCTGGTTTTGCAGATCGCCAAGACGCAAATCTTACCCGCGGCGCTGCGCTTCCAGACCGAGCTTGCCAACAACGCTGTGGCCGTCAAAGCCGCCGGCGTGAGCGGCGACACGTCGACCTTGCAGAAGGTCTCGGGGCTGATCACCGATCTTAGCGCGGCCATCGGCGGGCTCGAAAAAGCCGCCGCGCACCACGGCGCCAGCAGCCTGTTCGAGGAAGCCAAGTACTTCCGCGATGCGATCTTGCCCGCGCAACTCAAGGTCCGTGAAGTGGCCGATACGCTCGAAGGCATCGTCGCCGACGACATCTGGCCGCTCCCCACGTATCAAGAGATGCTGTTCATCAAGTGACCTGAGCCGAAGGGAGCCCGGCTCCCTTCGCACCTCCCGTCTTTCGCCCCACCGAGGCCACTCGGTGGGGCGTCTTTTTTTGTCTGGTGAGGCGAACCTGCGACCGCTTCGCGGCGAACAGCGCGCCGGAACCTCGCGCTTTGACGGCGTCGCGCCATGGGGTCCTAGCTGCCGAATGGGTGGTCGATCGGCGGCGGATTGTTTCAGCTCCTGGGCGGCACAGGTCGCTGGCGCGAGTGTGTGCCTGGCCGTGCTCAAACCCAATTCAAGGCCGATAGTCCGGCGGCTCAGCCTCAATTCGATCAGCTCGCGAACGAGCTGAGTCAGCCCTTCGGCTTTTGCGATGGCAGGCGGCAAGCTGAGTGCACTCCAGCTCCTACCCACGTGGTCGCCCTTCGCGACTTCGATTGCACGCACGTTGGCTGCCGGTTTTCAATTCGTCGAACGACCGAAGCAGCAGACCGGCGAGTTGGACCGCGCGCGAAGTCGATGCAACCGGCAATTTCGACATCGAATACGCCCCGGGCGAAGGCAGGGCGCTGCGGACGAAAAAGCTGCGCTATGCGTCGGTGGCAATGGGTAAGATCTCGCTGAGGTGCGCGTCAATGTAACCTACCGACGAACGTGCCAGTGAGGTTCGGCTCCAGCGAGCGCTGGTCGATGTGGTTCTCTCGAGCTATAGACCTGGATGAGCGACCGCGCTTCAGCAGAGTTGGAGCCGGACCGCTGCAGGCACGGTGGCGCATCGAGAATCGGAGCAACGCTCCTGATCGCGCTGGTCTTGGCCTCGAACAGCGCTCACGCGGGCTCTTCCAAGACCGGTGCTCCCGCGTTCCCGTTTGCATTCGAGCAGCAGCTGGATGGCGATGGCCAGCCGGATTTGGTCGCGTTGGATCCCCTCAAAGGGCGGAATTTCAAGCTGACGATCAGCCCAACCGCTTTCGCTGAGCAAACCATTCGAATCAGCATTGGCGGGACGCTTGCTCAGATCCAGGCCGGCACGCTGGGCAATTTTACGGGTAAGGGAATGACGCTTGCGCTCGTCATGGGTGGCGCGATCCGAACCGTGTCACTCAACCGTGAACCGCGTCCGCTGATCTCGGGAGCGAGTTCCAATTACGTCATGATCTCGACTGCCGACCTCAATGGCGATGTGGTCGACGATCTGGTCGCTCAACACGAGGATGGGAAAATCGACGTATTCATCGGCAGCCCCACTGGGCTGAGGTTGGAGCCGAATATCAAGCTAGAGCCGCTAGATCTCGGTGGCGACGCTCTGGCCGACTTCGTGTGGACCAGCTGTGCTCGCATTTTCACTTGGAACTCGCTCCATGGGTTACACTCCGCGCCCCTGAGCTCGCAGGATTCGGTGGTGAGTGGTTTAGGACCCGGCCGGTTTCGCGTGGCCGCGAGCAATCCGATCTGGGCTGAAGACACATTGATTTTGAGTAAAGATGCAGCGGGCGGCGGCGTGGTCAGTTGGTATGAGTCTCGAGACGACGGCCTGGTTTGCCGCGGCGCGATCGAGGCGCGGTCCATCACCGGAAATGACCCAATCGACATTGAAGTGAACGACTGGGACGGAAATGGCCTGGATGACGTCGCGGTGTCCTACGCCAATGGCTGGCCAAAGCGGCGTATTTTCCTGGCCTACCCGGAGGGCTTCAGGCCCCTCGACGCAGCGCGATCGACGATCGCCAAGAGCACGAGGTCCGTAACGCGGCTCTGGGAAGGCGGGAAGCTCGTTACGATTTCGCTCAACGATGGCGGCGCGAACAACACCATTCACGCGAGCATGATCGACGACGACGGCAACGAGGGGCCAGTGCTCGACACCGGGATTCCGTTCGTCGAACCGCTCGCCCTGGCCAGCGCGAACTTCAACGGAGACACCGCTCCCATGAAGGATGCAGCGGGTCGCCTGAGTCCATCACCGCTCGAGGATGTCGCGATCCTGAGCGGTCAGCGGCTGATCGCGTTGCTCGGGCACGCGAATCTGACGTTCACGATGATCGCGCTGAACGCGCCGCCGGACATCCGAGCGATCAGCGCCCAAGACGTGCCTGGCAACACCGCCAACGATCTGTGGGCGCTGCGCGCGGATGGCACGAAGCTCGTGTTCCCGGGCATTGCGGGCGCGAAGGGCGGGCTCACGACTACGCCGCGCGCAGCTCGCTGAAGCCCAAGCGGCACGATGTGACGCTTTTGACGTCCCGTTCCGAATCCGAGAGCCGATCCGAAGCGCTCACATGCAACGGCCAGTGGCGCCCTCGCTCGTAGAATTTTGAGCCACAGTTGCCTGCCCGCGGCCCGAGATCAGGAGCATTGCGATAAAGCACGCGGCCAAAGTGGCGCGAGCAGGAAACCGCTGCTAGCTATTGGACATTGGGCGGCAGCGGTGGGTCGGAGTCGACGGGAGGCCAGAGTGATGGCGAAAATTTTGATACGAAATGTGTTGATCGGATTTGGGGTGGGGTTGGTCTTCCTGGCTGGTCTCAGCTTCGTCACTGCCAAAGCGGGCGAGTCGGGCGTCACGAGCTCTCGACACTGAGCGCCGACCGCTGAATAGTGCGGCGCATGGCGATCCGCACCGTTCTGGCGTCTTCTACGTTTTCCTTGCTGCTGGCTTGCAGCGGCGCAACTCCGCCTGCCGCGAGTGCGCCGGCAAACACGCCCGCTCCTGCGGCGAGCGGCGCGAGCGCAACCATCCCCGAGAGCATCCGCACGGCCGTCGACGCACCCGATCGCAGCCCCGAAGACCGAGCGCTCGATGCCGGCCGCAAGCCGGCCGAGATGCTCGCCTTCTTCGGCATTCGCCCGGGCATGCGGGTAGCTGAGCTGGGCGCCGGTGGCGGCTACACGAGTGAGCTCTTGTCGCGCGTGGTCGGACCGCGCGGCAAGGTGTACGCGCAAAACTCGCCCTTCATCTTGGAGAAGTTCGCGAACGTGCCGTGGACGGCGCGCCTGTCGAAGCCGCTGCTCGCCAACGTCGTGCGTGTCGATCGCGAGTTCGACGATCCGTTGCCGCCCGAGGCGACCGAGCTCGACGCGGTGCTGATCGTCCTGTTCTATCACGACACGGTGTGGCTCGGAGCCGACCGCGACAAGATGAACCAAGCCGTGTTCAAGGCGCTCAAGCACGGCGGTGTGTACGGCATCGTCGATCACAGTGCGGCGCCGGGCAGCGGGGTCAGCGGCGTGAAAACCGTGCACCGCATCGACGAGAACACGGTGATTGACGAGCTAAAGCGCAACGGGTTTCGCCTGGCGGCGGAGGCCTCGTTCTTGCGCAATCCGGGCGACACGCGCGATTGGAACGACTCACCGCGGGAGGCCGGAGAGCGTCGCGGCACCTCCGATCGCTTCGTGTTGAAGTTCGAGAAGCCCTGAACTCGGAGCCGAGCTCTGGAAAGCCGGCGCCGTCAGCGCGAAGGGTTGCGAGGGGTTCGGCGCGTCGTAAACCGCCAGCGGCGGCGCTAAATCCGCTGGAAAGGCCGTAAGTTACGGCGCTTTCCAGTCCCCGCGAATTCGATATACTCGGGCGCGATGAACGCTCGAACTTGGGTCTATTCGTCCCTTTGTACAGTCCTCCTTTTGGCCTGTGGCGGTGCTGCAGTGCCGCAAGATTCACTGACCGCGGCTCAAGCGGACGTGAAAGGCGCCGAGGTGGGTGGCGCAGCTGACAACCCCAAAGCGGCGCTTCACTTGAAGCTCGCCAAGGATCAAATCGAACTAGCGCAGAAGCAAATCAAAGACGGTGACAACGAGGCCGCAGCGCGCACCCTCGACCGCGCGCAGGCCGACGCCGAGCTCGCGCTCTCGTTGGCCAAGGAAGCCAAGGCCCAGGCAGACGCCGTCGACGCCAATGAACAGGTCGGTAAACTGCGCAAGGAGATCGCGAAGTGATGACTCGAAGGACGCGTTCGCTGAAGACCCACTCGCTGTCCGCGCTGCGCGCGACGCTGCCAGCGCTGATCGCGCTCGGCTTGGCCTCGATCGTGGCGTGCGGCTCGGCCGCGGTACCACAAGAGCTGATGGACGCGCGCGCCGCTTACGCCAACGCCGCCAAAGGCCCGGCCGCCGAGCTTGCGCCCGCGCAGCTCGACACTGCCAAGACCTCGCTCGACGTCGCGCAAAAGAGCTTCGACAGTGACGGCCCCTCGCAGAAGACCAAAGATCTGGCGTACGTGGCCGAGCGCCGCGCCGAGATCGCCGCCGCCGAAGGCAGCCGTGAAAAGGCCGAACGCAAGCGCGCCGCCGCCGACAAAGATTTCAAGAGCACGCAAATGGAGGGTCTGGAGAAGACCAAGGAGCAGCTCGACGCCGAGCGGCGCGCTCGTGAAGCGGCCAACCAAGACGTGAACAAGACCAAGGCCGAGCTCGCCGCGGAAAAAGCCGCGCGTGCCGAAGCAGAAAAGCGCGCCGCCGCGGCGCTCGCCAGCCTGCAAGAGATCGCCAAGGTCAAAGAAGAGTCGCGCGGCGTGGTCATCACGCTCTCCGGCTCCGTGCTGTTCGCAACCGGCAAGAGTGATTTGCTGCCGATCGCGAAAGAGAAGCTCGACCAGGTCGCCAAAGCGCTGGTCAGCCAGGGCTTCAAAGCGATCGTCGTGCAGGGGTACACGGATTCACGCGGCAGCGCGTCGGACAACCAAACCTTGTCGCTGAAGCGCGCGCAGTCGGTGCGTGACTACCTGACCACGCAGCAAATCCCGGCGGACAAGATCACCGCCGAGGGTTTGGGCGCGAGCAAGCCGGTCGCCTCGAACGATTCGGCCGACGGTCGCGCCGAGAACCGGCGCGTCGAGATCGTCGTCACGCCCGACAAGGGCTGACTTTTGGCGAGCCCTGCGGACGAGTGACGGCTCGTCCGCAGCGCACTATCGATCCGACGCCGCGCGTTGCCGACCGCGGCCCGTCAGTGCTTGCAGCTCGTCGATTCGCTTGGACGCTTGCGCTTTGGTGAGCGCGCCGTCGAACTCGACTCCGGCCTCTTCGGACAGCGTCTTCAGGTACGAAGCTTGGGCGCCGGTCATCGGTTCCTCACCGGTTACCCAATCATCGGGATCTTTTTGTAAGTTGCCGCTCGGCTCGTCTGCGCGGGTTTTCTTGGGATTTTCTAGGTCCATGACGAACTCCTACTGCACAGGTGTGTAGCAAGCGCCGTTCCATGGCCCCGTGCGGCGGGCGCGCGTCGCAGTTCGCAAACGGCTCGTTTCCGGCGCGCGAGTGCGTTGAAACGCCCCCTGATTCGCGAGGCACTTCTGCCAAAATGTGGCGAAGCGTCGCGCGCGACGCGGGGCGACGACGAACTACGAAGCGAGACCCGTCGCTTCGTCCGCGCCGAGCATCAGGTTCAGGCACTGCACTGCCGCGCCGGACGCGCCTTTGCCGAGATTGTCGAGGCGCGCCACGATCAAGATTTGCTGCTCGTGGCCGAACACGAACAGCTCCAAGCGATTCGTGTCGTTGCACGAAATGGGGTCGAGCGAACCGTCGTCCAAGAGCGAGGTCGCGTCGAGCGGTTGCACGACCACGAAGCGTTCGCCCTGGTAGTGCGCGGCGAGCACCTCGTGCACGTCGCGCGGCGTGAGCTTCTTCGGCAAGAGCTGGCCGAACAGCGGCACCGAAACCAGCATGCCTTTGTAGAAATCGCCGACCACCGGCTCGAACAAGGGCGGCGCGCTCAGGCCGGCGATCTGCTGCATTTCCGGCAGATGTTTGTGCTGCAAACCGAGCGCGTACGGTCGCGGGCCGCGCAGGCGCTCGTGCTCGACGGCGCTGGCCGTCTCGTATTTGGCGATCAACTTCTTGCCGCCGCCGCTGTAGCCGGTGAGTGAATGCGCGACGACCGGATAATCCTTGGGCACCAGCCCGCGCGAAACGAGCGGCGCGAGCGCGGCCACGAAGCCGCTCGCGTGGCAGCCGGGGATCGTGACCCGCTCGGCGTTGCGAATGCGATCGCGCTGACCCGCGTCGAGCTCCGGAAAGCCGTACACGAAGCCCGGCGTCACGCGGTGCGCGCTGCTCGGATCGATCAAGCGCGTGCGCGGGTTTTCGAGCAGCGACGCGGACTCACGCGCAGCTGCGTCGGGCAAGCAAGTGATCACGAAGTCGACTTGGTTGATCAGCGCCTTGCGCGCGGCCGGATCCTTGCGTTGCTCGGCCGGCAGCTCGCACAGCTCGAGGTCACGGCGGCCTTCCAGGCGCTCCTGAATTTGGAGCCCCGTCGTGCCTTCGCGCCCGTCGATGAAAATCTTATGCATCCTGCTTCGCTTCCGAGCGCCTATTTACGGCAAAGCGCGCGCGTGCGCCACGGCCGCGCGAATCGCCGACAAATCGCCCAGTTTTCCGGCTCGTGCGGAGCACCGGAAAAGCGCCGCGCACGGCGAGCTTGCCCGCGACGCCGCGCTCGCATCCGCGCCGCTCCTCGCCCACGCCCCCCAAAAATGAACAGCGTGTGACGAACGAGCAGGATTGATGGTCACGCTTCTCGGCGCGTGGCGGCGCAGCCTTCGGCGGCGCGTGACGGCGCATGCGGCGCAGCGCGCGGAGCAGACGACCCGGAGCGAACTCCGGATCGCCGCACCGACTTCGCTAACGATTGTCGAACCCGATATCGTCGAAGTAGAGGTTGAAGTTCTTCTCGTCGCCGGACCACGCGCCGACGCGAAATTCCCAGACCGACTTCAGATCGAAATCGGCGCCCTTGCCCTTCAAAAACTCGGCCACCGGAATCACGATTTCGTGCCAGTTGCCGTCGAAGGCGCGCGCATCGAATTTGGCGAGCAGAATCGAGTTCGATTCTTTCTTGCCGTTCGAGCAGCCGAGCACCACGGCCAAGCTGCCCGGGTCCGGCGCGTCCGCCGGCGATTTGGCCTCGAGCTTGAACCAGAAGCTCAAGTTCTTGAACGCGGACACGTCACTGCCGCCGTTTGGCGGCCACCAGCCGAACCAATTCCAACCGCCGCCGAGCCAATCCGGACCTTCGCCGTGAAAGCGCAGGCCCGTGCTGCCGTCGTGACCCACGCCGGGCACGGGTCCGAAGGTCGCTTTGCACGGCGTGTCCTTCTTGCCGCAGCCGGTCCAAGGTTTGGCGCTGGAGCCCACGCCTTCGCCGTTCCAAACCAAGGCTTTGCCGTTTGCGCCGGCAGTGGGCGCGACGCTGGCAGCGGTCGCGTTCGCGTCCGTCGCACCGCTGGCCGCCTGACGGCCGCCAGCAGGTCCGATGCACGCGCCAGCGCTGAGTCCGACGAAAACCAGCGCAGCACGCCACAGAGAGCGATATTTCGACATGGCTCGCTCAGGGCAAGAATTTCAGATCGTCGATCGTCAGGTCGACCATATACGTCATGAGCATAGCGCCGCCGAGCCCGGCCGGCGTCGGGATCACCCAAGCGATGGACGTGATCTTCATCGGATCGGGCGAGGCCAGGGGTTTGCCGCCCTTGAGATCGCTCCACTTGACGTTGATCGTGGTGGCCGTGGCCGTGACCGGAACCGTGTACGTCGGCGAATTGCACGTGCCGTCGTACTGGTTGTTCACGGGCATGCAGGTGCCGAAGCTATCCGGCTTGTCGTCGGCGCCCGCCATCTTGTGCGCGTTCAGCCAGGCCGATGCGGGATCGTCGGCGGCCGTGGCGACGATCATTTGCACGGTGTCGGCGAGGGCGCCCGCGATCGGCACGCTGCCTTTGATCGAGAACGAGATGCCGCTGAACATCGAGGCATCGACCAAGTTGCAGCCGCCAAAGACCAAGCCGAAGCCCGAGTAATCCCCGACTGTACCGGTGATGTGCCAGTCTTCTTTGCTGAAGTCCGCCGTTAGCGGGTAGGTGGCCGTGCCGTTCGGGTACACGAACGAGGAGCCCGAGAACGTGCTCGTGAAATCACCCCAAGAGCTCGGATCGCCGCCGCCGCCGTCGAGCATCGAAAAATCGCTGAGCAGCGGGTTCATTGCTTTGGGACACGCGGTGCCCATGGGCCCCGCGCCACCCGAGCCGCCGCCGGTTGCGACCGTACCCGCCGCGTTGCCCGAGCCGCCGGCTGCGGTCCCGGTGCCGCCCGTGCTGGTTCCGCCGCTGCCGGCGGCCGAATCGTCGCCTGCGTCGGACGTGCTGCACGCGCCGATGGCCGCGCAGGCTGCGCCGGCAGACAAACCAAGCACCAACTTCAACAGTAAACGTGAGCGCAATTTCATGGACGTTCTCCGGTCATGGGCCCGCTCCCGCGGGTCCGGGTTCATAGACGCCGATTTGATCGATCCAGAGGTGGAAGTGGGCTTCCTTCGGCACCTGGATCGCGAACGAGTACAGGCCCGACGTGTCGAGCCCGTTCGGGTTCCGGTTGGGTGTCATCGCTTGCGCAAAGCGCTCGAATGGCACGAGATAAAGCTGCCACTGATTCGTGAATTGGAACGGAGCCTGAAACAGGTTTCCACACGAGCCCGCGGGCGGAACGTAGTTCGGCGTATTCGACGCGTTCGTGCCGTTCGGCGTGCCGACCGCGCCGGCCACGAGCACCGGATCGGGCGGCGGCGGCGGGTCGATGCAGACGCCCCCGTTGATGTCCGATAGCCGATCCGAGAGCAATAGGTTGACGGACTTGTCACTCGCGATCTCGGGCGCCTTGGCCCAAAAGGCGAGACCCCGCGCGCCAGTCGCGTCAAAGCCCTGCATCTGGATGAAGAAAGAAGAGCCGTAGTCGTTGTGACCCAAGCTCTGCATGTCGAGCACGCGCGCGCGGCCACAGGTCTGCGCCGGATCCACGTCGATCACACCCCAAGTGAGCGTCGCTCCGGGCGTCGAATCGCCGAAATTGAAGCCCTGCGGAATCGAGCCCACGTTGGCCATCTGCTTGGCCGTGTCGTAATAAATCCGGGACAAATCGTAGCCGGCGCCAGCCGCGCAATCCGGCGCGGGCGCGGGGCTCGCGATGTTCGCGCCGCACGCCAGCGCGAGCGAGCTGCCGAGCAGCAGCGAAAGTAGGCTCGGGACGCGCGCCATCATCACCACCAAAAGGTCCCCGAGAGCGAGACCACGTCGCGATCCGGGTTCGCGGTGGGATCGGGTGCAGGCGGGAAGCCGGTGTTGACCACCACGTTCTTGCCGTAAAAGAAGTGTGAGTACTGGAGCACGAACTCGTCGCGGCTGTACCAATCGGTGTGAAAGAGCAAGCGCGGCGAGAGGATGCTGAAGCTCTCGGTGCCCTTCTTGGTGTCGGGCGCGACGCGATCGAAGCGCGACGAGACGCCGAACCAAGACAAGATGCCGTAGGTGACCTCGGCTCCGCCCTTCAGCTTGCTCCTACCGTCGTAAGCTTTGTCCTTGCTGCTCACCGAGGTGGAAACCGCAAACGCGCTCACCATCACGTCGGGGCTGTTGCCTTTGAAGCGGTCGCCGTAAATCAGGCGCGAAAGGCTGAGATCGTACTGGCCGCCGACCGTGGTCAGGCTGCCGTCACCGCCGCTCGCCGGCCCCAAATATTGGCGCATCAGCTCCGGCCCGCCGCGCGCATTCAAGATCTCGATCACGCCCGACACGGTCGCCGAATTGACGGCCTTCACGTGCGCTGCGCCGACGTACAGGTGACCGAAGCGACCTGTGGTGAGCCGCCCGTCCGCGCCGAGCACGGTGATGCGGCCGTCCGGAATGAGATCGTGCGACGCTTGATCGTCTTGGCTCCAAGCGGTGAGGTAGTGGAGGCCAATCGTCGCCGTATCGGCGTAGCCGACACCCACGTGGACGTGGTTGACGAAGCTTGCGCCGACGGTGGTGTCGGCGAAATCATTCCAGCCCTCGGGCACCACGCCGGTCGGCGGTCGACCGAGCTGTCCGCCGATGCCCTGCTCG
>Ga0068855_100005153_pt1 | contig 15941 bp, 15 predicted proteins | sample KBSCornC52_FD_66592 | JGI IMG/M metagenome (GOLD analysis project Ga0068855, IMG submission 66592) | Corn rhizosphere microbial communities from Kellogg Biological Station, Michigan, USA - KBS Corn C5-2 | ecosystem: Host-associated > Plants > Roots > Rhizosphere > Soil ...
CCGAGCCGGTAGATCTCCTTCACCTGCTCCCACTTGATCTCGCGGCCGACGGTGAACTGCTCGTAGCGGCCTTCGAGGGCGAGCACGACCGTCTCGGCGAGGCAGGCGTAGGCGACGCCCTTCGGCAGGCCGACGTTGCGCATGTGCAGCTCGCCGGGCAGCTCGATCTCGCCCGACTCGATGACGAGGACGTCCGGGCGCTTCGCGACGTCCTCCGGGGACAGGTCGAGCGGCCGCGCCACGTCGGTGATCACGCAGCCCGGCTTGACGGCCATGATGTCGAGCACCCGCTTGCCGGCACCCGAGGTCGCGGTGACGACGAGGTCCATCTCGCCCAGGTGATCGTCCGGGGTGGCGGCCACGTGCACACTGGCCCGCGGCGACTGCCGCTCGATGTCCTCCTTGAGGGCGAGCAGCTTGGCCGTCTCCGGCGACACGAGCCAGACCTCGTCGCTGGCCAGGGCGAGCAGGCGGGCGCAGACCGAGCCGATGGCGCCGGTTGCGCCGACGACCATCGTCCGGCCGTGCAGCCGGCCGTCCTCGTCGGTCTGGACCAGGTCGATCCGGCGCAGCGCCTCGTGCGCCGCCCACAGCGCGGCCGACGCGCTGTAACTGTTGCCGGTGGTGACCGGCAGCGGCGCCTGCCGGGCGACGGTGACCCCGGCATCCCCGACGACCTTCGTGAACGCGCCGAGCCCCATGATCTGCGCGCCGAGCTTCTGCGCCATGTCGGCGGCGGCCAGCAGCCGCGCGTAGGTGAACTCCGGGCTGTGCCCCATGAGCTCCTTGGGCGTGCCGCCCACGCTGATCAACCAGCCCTCGGCCTCCGCACCCGTCGGGGACGTGATGCCGGTGACGTGGCTGTACGTGAACGGCGGGGCATACGCGATCGCCTTCTCCACGGCGTCCATCACGAAGCCGGGCGCGACCTTGCCGATCGTTCGCAGCGGCTCGACGTTCTGGAAGTGCCGCTGCGACAGCGGGTGGATCACGAACGCGAACCGGCTCTTGCGCCGCGGGCCGTTGGGTTGCAGCACCCGCGGCTCGAGCCCGGCGGCGACGATCTTGGCCAGCAGCGCGTCCTCGGTCAGCCGTTCGGCGCCGGGCGTCGCGGCCAGCATGAGGGCTTCGAGGACGGCCGACTCGACGACGACGTCGAACGGCTGCGGCGTGCAGTCGAGGACGAGGTCGACGTCCAGGTCAGCGAGGTGGGCCAGGCGCTCGTCCGAGATGGCCGCCGTGATGACGGCCTTGCCGTGCAGGCTCTCGATGCCGAAGTCGATGAGTTCCTCGTAGGTGGCGACGACGACGTCGCAGTCCTTCGCAGCCCGGTGGGCGAGTACCGAACTGACCGGGCCCGGGGTGTGCAGCAGGGCCTGGGCGCGGTCGGGCAGCCGGTGGGCCGGACGCAACGCCGCGTGGACGGCCGCGCCGACGACCGGCACCGCACCGAGCCCTTCGAGCACGTCCAGCAGCGGCGGCGCGGTCACCGTGACGTTGGCCGTGTAGTCGCGCAGGATGCGCAGGGTCGCCTCGTGATTGTGCTCGCCGAGCACGAGGACGCGCGCGTTGGTGAAGTAGCCGGGCAGGTCGGTCTGGACGTGCCGGACGGCCCACTCCTGCAGGACGCCGCGCAACCGCTCGCCGGTCGTGACGGGGACGCCCGCGGCACTGCGCTCGAGGGCGGCGAGGCGTTCGAGGTCGGGGTCGTGCCGGCGGGCGGCGAGCGCCTCGCGGACGCCGGTCAACGCGATCGCGTTGGCCTGCACCGCCCACTTGTCGACCAGCGCGGCGGCGGCGCCGGCGTGGCCGTCCGTCCCCACCCGGACGAGCCGGATCTCCCGGTCGAGGAAGCTCACCACCTCGTCGTAGTCGCCCTCCGGATCGAGGAGGCTGACGTTGACGACGAGGGCGGGGGCGGGGCGTCGGGCGCGGATGGTCGGCATGCTCGGCTCACTTCGCTGTGCGGGATCCCTGCCGCGTCCGGTCCGCCGTCCGGCCGGGATCGGCCTCCCTCCACCCTCTGCGCCGCCCGCGACCGTCGGCAGAGGCATTCGGCCCATGCCGAAGGGCAGCAGGACGCAGGTGTGATCGAGCGGCCGGCCGTGGGCAGACTCGCGCCGTGATCATCCGCCGCGCCGCGGTGCTCGTCCTGCTCGGTGCGGCGTTGCTCGCGGTGCCGGCGCCGGCCGAAGCGCTGCGGCTCGAGCGCGGGCTGACCGCGGCCGTCCGCTACGCGCACGAGCACGACGTCCGGGTGGGGCTGGCCGTGATCAACCTGCGCACTGGCGAGCTCGTCCGGGCCGGCTCGCCGCGGACGTTCGGGACGGCATCGGTGGTCAAGGTGCTCATCGCGACCCGGTTGCTGCTGGAGCACCGGATGCACGGCATCACCGCCCGGCGCGCCTACCGGATGATCACCCGCAGCGACGACGCGGACGCCGACCGCCTCTGGCCGCTGGCCGGCCGCGCCCGGCTCGTCCCCTCGCTCGAGCGGCACTACGGCATCGACATCGGCCGGCCGAACTTCCTGCCCGGACGGTGGGGCAACACCCAGGTCACCGCCGCCGGGCTGGCCCGGTTCTTCGCGGCCGCCGCGCACGACGAGCGGGTCTGGCCTTGGCTGTCGCGGGCCATGGCGCATACGCGGCGGATCGCGGCCGACGGCACGAACCAGTACTTCGGCATCCCGGCCGCCGGCGCAGGGCACGTGGTGAAGCAGGGGTGGGGCGCGTGGTCGGCCGGCAACTACGTGGACGCGACGGTGAACTCCACCGGCGTCGTGCGGCGCGGCGGGCAACGGTTCGCGGTGATCATCCTGACCCAGGGCCATCGCAACAACGCCGGCACCGACCGGCACGCGTTCAACGCCCGGCAGGCGGCGGTCGTCACCCGGATCGCGCGCCTGCTGCTGCCCGCGGGGCGGCTCGACCTGCGTGGCCTAGCGCGGCTCGCGTGATCAGCGCGGGCGATCAACGCCGAGCCGAGCGTGCCTGCCATCTCGCCAGCATGCCGGCCAGCTCCTCCTGCATGAACTCGAAGAACTCGGCCGAGCGGGCCAGTCGCCGGCCGGCTGGTGTGCGCGCGCCCACGGCCTGCACCCCGGAGCGGGTGGCCGCGATCCACTGCTCGAGCAGCCGTTCGCGGCGGGCGATCAGCGCGTACCAGTCCTCGTCCTCCAGCACGTAGTAGTCGCGCCGGGAGCCGGCCGGTCGCTCGCGGCGGATCATGCCGACGTGCAGCAGGTAGCGCACCGCGCCGGAGACCGCGGCCCGGCTCACGTCGAGCCGCTCGACGAGGTCGTCCGCGGTCAACCGGGCGTCGTTCTCGGCCAGCAGCGACACGAAGACGAGGGACGGCATCCGGGGCATGCCGGCGTCGACGAGGGCGGCCGCGAACCGCTCGACGAACCGCTCGACGGACCGGGCTTTAGTCTCTTTCACGAATTCGTGAAAAGTGCGTAGAGTGCGAAACCATGGCGGCAATCTACGCCCGCGGCCTCACGAAACGCTACGGCGCCGGTCTCGCCCTGGACGGTCTGGATCTCACCGTCGAGGCCGGTGAGGCGTATGGGTACCTCGGGCCGAACGGCGCCGGGAAGACCACCACCATCCGCGTGCTGCTCGGACTGCATCGGGCGAGCGCCGGCGAGGTGCGGCTGTTCGACGTGGACGCGTGGCGCGAGCCGGCCCGCGCGCATCGGCGCGTCGCCTACGTCGCCGGCGAGCCGTCGCTGTGGCCGTCCCTCACCGCCGGCGACACGCTCACCTACCTCGGCCGGCTGCACGGCGGGGTGGACGAGGGCTACCGCGCCGAACTCGTGGCTCGCTTCGAACTCGACCTGCGCAAGAAGGTGCGGGCGCTGTCGAAGGGGAACCGGCAGAAGGTGCAGCTGATCGCTGCGTTGGCGACCCGCGCCGACCTGCTGCTGCTGGACGAGCCGACGAGCGGCCTCGATCCGCTGATGGAGGTCGCGTTTCGCGACTGCGTCCTCGAGGCCAAACAGCGCGGCCAGACGGTCTTCCTCTCGTCGCACATCCTCAGCGAGGTCGAGCAGCTCTGCGATCGCGTCGGCATCCTGCGCCAAGGGCGGCTCGTCGACGAAGGGACGTTGTCCGACCTACGCCACCTCGTGGCGCAGACCGTCGACGTGACCTTCGACGGCCCGCCGCCCGAGCTACGGCTGCCCGACGGCGTCCGCGCCGAGCGGGTGGGGACGACCGGGGTGCGGTACGAGGTGACCGGCCCGATCCGGCCGCTGCTGGTCGCGTTGGCCGACCAGCCGGTGCGGACGCTGTTGAGCCGCGAGCCGTCCCTCGAGGAGATCTTCCTGCACCACTACGGGGGACGAGGCGGTGACTGAGGCAACGCCCGGGGCCGTGGCTCTCATGGCCCGTCAGGCGATGCGCGACGCCCGGGTGCGCACGGCCGCCTTCGCCTACCTGTTCCTCGTGTACGGCTACGTCCAGGTACGTGGCTATCGCGGCACGTACCCGACCCGCGCCGACCGGCTCTCCTTCGCCGCCGGGTTCGGCGACAACGCCGGGCTGCGCCTGCTCTACGGACGGCCGTACGACCTGCTGTCGGTCGGTGGCTACGTCGCCTGGCGGGTGGGCGGCGTGCTCGCCGTGGCGGCGGCGGCCTACGGCGTGCTCGCCGCGGTGCGATCCTTGCGCGCCGAGGAGGAGTCGGGCCGGGCCGAGCTGGTGCTGGCGCTGCCGGTCACGCGGCGCGACCGCGACCTCGCCGCCGGGCTGGCCGTCTGCGCCGGGCTGGTCCTGCTCTGGCTGGCCGAGTTCGGCGGCCTGTACGCCGCGGACGCCGGCGGTGCCGGTGACGCCGCACTGCTCGCGCTGGCCGGGTCGCTCACCGCCACGGTCTTCGCCGGGTGGGGTGCGGTGACCAGCCAGCTCGCCGCCACTCGCCGCGGCGCCACCGGGCTGGGACTGCTCGGGGTCGCGGCCGCCTTCCTGCTGCGGGTGCTCGCCGACACCGTGACGGGGATGGGGTGGCTCGGCTGGGTGACGCCGCTCGGTTGGGCCGAGCGGGTGCGCCCGTTCGCCGGCGCCCGCCCGGCCGTGCTGGTGCTGCCCTTGGTGGCGACCGGGGCCCTGGTCCTGCTGGCCGGCCGGCTCGCTGCCGGCCGCGACGTGGGGACGTCCGTGCTGCCTGCCCGCGACACCGCCCCTCCCCGCCGGGAGCTGCTCGGCTCGCCGACCGCGTTCGCGCTGCGTACGCAATGGGGCGCCATCACCGCGTGGCTGCTCTCGGTCGCGGCCATCGCGTTCGTCCTGGGCATCGTCTCGGACAGCATCTCGTCCGCCGACGTCCCGGCCGACGTCCGCCGCCAACTGGCGAAGTTCGGCGCCGGATCGATCCTGACGCCGCTGGGCTACCTCGGCTTCGTGTTCGTCTTCGTCGTCGTGGCCCTCAGCGCATATGCGTGCTCGCAGGCCGCCGCCGCGCGCCGGGAGGAGGAGGGGCAGCTGGAGACGGTGCTCGCGCAGCCGGTCACCCGCACCCGTTGGCTCGCCGGCCGGCTCACCATCGCGATCCTGGCCTTGGCGGCGGTCGCGCTCACCGCCGGGCTGGCCGCATGGTCGGGCGCGCGCGCCGCCGGGGTGCACGTCGCGTTGCCGCGGTTGGTCGAGGCCGGCGCCAACGCCCTGCCGGCCGCCGTCCTCTTCCTCGGCGTGGCCACCCTCGCGGTGGCGCTCGTCCCGCGTGCCGGCGCGGCGATCGCGTACGGGTTGCTGACGGCGACGTTCATCTGGCAACTGGTCGGCACCCTGCTCGGCCCGCCGAGATGGCTGCTCGACCTGACCCCGTTCGCGCACGTCGCGCCGGTGCCGGCCAAACCGTTCGACGCCGTCGCGGCCGGCGTCCTCGTCGTAGTCGGTGTCGTGAGCGGTGCTCTCGGCATCACCGCGTTCCGGCGCCGGGACCTGCGCGGGGGCTAACCTCCCCCGCACGTGTTGCATCGATGTCCACCGCACGTCACGCGGAGGAAACGCAGCGATGCGAACGTCACCGCATGCGAAGCACGACGAGCTGCCGACCCAACCGTCCGAGCGTCGAACCGCTGGTTCCCCGGCCCGCGACCGACCGTCACCTGCTGCTACTTGCCCGCGAGCCGTGGGTGCTTCGCGTGGGGCACGTCGGGCTGCGCATCCGTCCGAGCACGGCGCGTGACCTCGCGGCGGTCGCCCAGATGCACCACCGCTGCAGCCCCCGCTCGCTGCTCGACCGGTACCGCGCCGGTGGTCGGCCGCCGGCGGTCGCCGCGGTGGACGAGCTGCTGCGCCGGCCGGACACCTTCGTCGCCGCGACCCCCGACGGCGACGTGGTCGCGATGGCGACACTGGTCCGCGACGCCGACCACAACCACCTGTGCGCCGAGGTCGGCTTGCTGGTCGAGGACTCGTGGCAGCGCCTCGGTATCGGCAGCGAGCTGATGAGCCACATGGCCGGGCTGGCCCACGCCGCCGGCTTCCACGAGCTGATCGCCTACCCGGCGACCGCCATGGCCGCCGCGCAGCGGTTGATGGTGGAGATCGGCCGCACCCGGGTCGTCCCGGATGTCGACGCCCACCTGCACACCTACTTGCCGGAGTCGGCGACGCTGGGCCTCGGCTCGGTGCGCCAACGACTCGCCGGCTGAGGACGCCGCCGCCTGGTCAGCGGATAGCGGGGGTAACCGCTGACCAGGCGACGGTCACCTCGCCGTGCCGGGCCCGATCGGCCCGCACCGGCCACCCCTCCGCCACCAGCCGCTCGACGGCGGCGACCCACCGCTGCCGCGGGCCGAAGGACGAGACCGGCGCGGCCGCATCCCACGCCGCATCGAACGCGCGCAGGAACTCGTAGATGCGCTCCCCGCGCACGTTGCGGTGGATCAGCGCCTTGGGCAGCCGTTCGGCCAGCTCCCCGGGTCGCTCCAGCGTCTCGACCCGCGCAGCCAGCGTGAGCGACTGCGGTCCGCCCGCCTCCAGTAGCACCCACCCACCGAGCCGGCCGAGCTCGTCACAGGTGCCCTCGACGAGCACGCCACCCGGCGCGAGGTTGGCGAGCATCGTTTCCCACGCTGCGAGAGCATCGCTCTCCGAATACTGCCGCAGCACGTTCGCCGCGCGGACGATCGCCGGTCGGCGGCCGGCGAGCTCGAACCCGCCCCGGGCGAACTCGAGGCGCGGTGGGTCGGCGGCCGGCTGCGCGGCGGCCACCCGCTCGGGGTCGATCTCGAGACCGAGCACGCGCACGTCCGGCCGCACCCGCGCCAGCCGGTCGACCAGCTCGACGGCGGTGACCGGAGTGGCCCCGTAGCCGAGGTCGACGACGAGCGGATCGGAAGCGCCGCGCAGTAGCGGGCCGAGCCGGGCGGCGAGCCAGTTGTCCATGCGCCGCAGCCGGTTCGGGTTCGTCGTCCCCCGGGTCGGCAGCCCCAGCGCCCGGGCCCGGCCGGCGGCGAGCCGGGGACGGCCCTTCTTCGGCGGCGGCGGGGTGGGCACGAAGCGCCAGGGTAGCGTCGGCCTCGTGCCGACCCTTGCCGAGCTGACCACACTGCGTCTGGGGGGCCCGGCCCGCCGGGTCGAGGCGGCGACCACCACCGAAATGCTCGTCGATCTCGTGCGCTCGGCCGACGCGGCGGGGGAGCCCGTCCTCATCGTCGGCGGCGGCAGCAACCTCGTGGTCGCCGACGAGGGTTGGGACGGTCTCGTCGTGCTCGTCCGCAACGAGGCGGTGGACGTCCTCGACCGCCCGGGCTCGGTGCTGGTGGTGGCCGAGGCCGGCGTTTCGTGGGACCACCTGGTGGCCACGTCCGTGGAGCAGAGCTGGTCGGGGCTGGCGGCGATGTCCGGCATCCCGGGACGGACCGGTGCCACCCCGGTACAGAACGTCGGCGCGTACGGCCACGAGGTCGCCGAAGTCGTGTCGTCCCTGCTCGTGCTCGACCGCGAGACCGGCACGGTCGGCAAGTGGGGCCCCGAGCGGTGCGAGTTCGGGTTCCGGACCAGCGCGTTCAAGCACACCGACCGCTACGTCGTGCTCGAGGTCGCGCTCCAGCTCGACCGATCCGAGCTCGCCCCGGCCGTCCGCTACCTCGAAGTGGCCCGCCGGCTGGGCGTCGAGCCGAGCGAGCGGGTGCCCTCCGCCCGGGTGCGAGAGGCGGTGCTGGACCTGCGGCGCAGCAAGGGCATGGTGCTCGACCCGGACGACCACGACACCTGGAGCGTGGGGTCGTTCTTCGTCAACCCGTTCGTGCCGCGCGAGCTCGTGCCCGACGGCTGCCCGAACTGGGAAGTGGACGGCCAGGTCAAGCTGTCGGCCGCGTGGCTGATCGAGAACGCCGGCTTCGCGAAGGGGTTCCACCTGGACGGGCCGGTGGCGGTGTCGACGAAGCACAGCCTCGCGCTGACCAACCGCGGCCGTGCGACGACGAAGGAACTGCTCGAACTGGCCCGGGTGATCCGCGCCGGGGTGCAGGAGCGGTTCGGCATCACGCTGCGTCCGGAAGCGCGCCTCGCCGGCGTCGAGCTGTAAACGGCTCAGCTCGGGCGGCGGGCGACCTTGTGCGGCGCCGCCTGGGCGAGCGGCTTCACCACGAGCAGGTCGACGTTGACGTGCGCCGGTCGAGTCACCGCGAAGGCGATGCAGTCGGCGACGTCCTCGGCCGTGAGCGGGTGGTCGACGCCGTCGTACACCTTGGCGGCCGCCGCGGCGTCGCCGCGCAGCCGCACCAGCGAGAACTCCTCGGTGTGCACCATGCCGGGCGCGACCTCGGTGACCCGCACCGGCCGACCGTTCAGCTCGAGGCGCAACGTCTCGACCAGCGCCGTCGCCCCGTGCTTGGCCGCGGTGTACCCGGCGCCGCCCTCGTAGACCAGGTGCCCGGCGATCGACCCGGTGACGACGACGTGGCCGCCCGTCCCGCGTTCGAGGGCCGGCAGCAACGCCTGCGTCACCCGCAGCACGCCGAGCACGTTCGTCTCGTACATCGCCTGCCAGTCGGCCGGATCGGCCCGCTCGACCGGTTCGACCCCAATTGCACCGCCGGCGTTGTTCACGAGCACGGCGATGCCGTCGGGGACGTCCGCCAACTCGGCCGCGAGCGCGGCCACCGACTCGGCCGACGTCACGTCCAGCGAAACCGCCCGGATGCCCGGCACCTCGGCGGCCAGCGCGTCCAACCGGTCTCGCCGGCGGGCGGCCGCGACCACTTCGTACCCCTCCGTGGCGAGGCGGCGGGCGGTGGCGGCGCCGATCCCGCTGCTGGCTCCGGTGACGACGGCAATCCCTCGCGACATGCCCGCATCCTCGCGCACGGTGGTTGCGCGATGATCGGGGTGGGCAGAAAACCGCTTGCGCGGTGGTTGTGCCCACGACCAGTGGCGAGAGGAGCGCACGTGCAGCCGGACGGTCGCGCCCCACGCCGGGTCGCCATGTTGAGCGTCCACACCTCGCCGCTCGACGCTCCGGGCGGTGGGGACGCCGGCGGCATGAACGTCTACGTGGTCGAAACGGCCCGCCGGCTGGCCGAGCGCGGCATCGCGGTGGAGATCTTCACCCGGGCCACCTCCAGCGACCAGCCGCCCATCGTCGACCTCGCCCCCGGCGTGCACGTGCGGCACGTCACCGCCGGCCCGTTCGAGGGGCTGGCCAAGGAGGATCTGCCGGCGCAGCTGTGTGCCTTCACCGCCGGCGTGCTGCGGGCCGAGGTGCACCACGACCCCGGTTGGTACGACGTCATCCACTCGCACTACTGGCTCTCCGGGCAGGTCGGCTGGCTGGCCCGCGAACGGTGGGGCGTCCCGCTCGTGCACTCCGCCCACACGCTGGCGCGGGTGAAGAACGCGCTGCTGGCCGAGGGGGACGCCCCGGAGCCGATGGCTCGCATCATCGGCGAGGACCAGGTGGTCGCCGAGGCCGATCGGCTCATCGCCTCGACGGCCGACGAGGCCGAGGCGCTCACCGACCTCTACGCCGCCGACCCGGCCAAGGTGCGCACCATCGCCCCCGGGGTCGATCTGGACCTGTTCGTCCCCGGGCCGCGGGCCGTCGCCCGGCAGCGGCTCGGGCTGGCCGCCGAGGGTCCGGTGCTGCTGTTCGTCGGCCGCATCCAGCCGCTGAAGGCGCCGGACGTCCTGCTGCGGGCCGCCGCCCAGCTGCTCGAGGAGACGCCGTTCGCCGGTCCGCTGCAGGTCGTGATCCTCGGCGCGCCGAGCGGGTCCGGGCTGGCGCAGCCGCACTACCTCGAAGGGCTGCGGGACGAGCTCGGCCTGCACGGCGTCGTCCACTTCCGGCCGCCGGCGCCGCGGTCGGTCGTCGCCGACTATTACCGGGCGGCCGACCTCACCGTGGTGCCCAGCTTCAACGAGTCGTTCGGGCTGGTGGCGCTCGAGTCGCAGGCCTGCGGGACGCCCGTGGTCGCCGCCGCCGTCGGCGGGCTGCCGACCGCGGTCGCCGACGACGTTTCCGGCGTGCTGGTGGACGGGCACGACCCGCAGCTGTGGGCGAAGGTCATCGGCGATCTGCTCCGCACCCCCTCGGCCGTCGAGCGGCTGGCCGCGGGCGCCCGGCCGAACGCCGAGCGGTTCTCGTGGGATCGCACGGTCGACCAGCTGGTGGCCGCCTACGGCGAGGCGATGTCCGGGCTCGCGGTGAGGCCGTGAGCGAGGTTCCGCAGGTCGTCGAAGAGGCGCTGAAGGACAGCGAGCTGGAGTGGGAGCGGCTGGACGAGCGGACCTTCGCCGTCGCGCTCCCCGGCGAGAAGCGGTTGAAGACGGCCTGCCTGCTCACCGTCGGCACGCACGCGCTCGAGATCGAGGCGTTCGTCATGCGGGCGCCGGAGGAGAACCGCGAGCAGGTCTACGCGTGGCTGCTGCAGCGCAACACCCGCACCTACGCCGTGTCGTGGGCGATCGACGCGACCGGCGACGTCTACCTCACCGGCCGGGTGCCGCTGGCCTCGATCGACGCCGACGAGCTCGACCGCATCTTCGGCAGCGTCCTCGAGTACGCCGACGGCTCGTTCAACACGCTGCTCGAGCTGGGCTTCGGCTCGTCCATCCGGCGGGAGTGGGCCTGGCGGGTCAAGAACGACCAGCCGTTGGCCAACCTGGCCGCGTTCGCCGAGTTCGCCCAGCGGCCGGTCGACGACTCGGGCCCATAAATAGTCGTTGACAAGAATATTCCGCTACGTGAATAGTAGCGGCCATGACCGACCCCACCTCGCACCTCGCGGCGCTGGCCGACTCCGCTCGCTGGCGGATCGTCGAGCTGCTCGCCGATCGCCCCCGCTCGGTCGGGGTCGTCGCGGACCTCGGCGGGCTGCGCCAGCCGCAGGCGACCAAGCACCTGCAGACGCTGGAGCGCGCCGGCCTGGTCACCAGCCGCCGCTCGGCCCAGCGGCGCTACTACGTGCTGGCCGCCGAGCCACTGCGGGCCCTCGCGGCCCGGCTGCTGGCCCTGGCCGACACGGTCGACGCCCACCGCGCCGAGTTCGACTCGCTCGAGGAGTACGTGGCCGCCGTTGACGTCGAGCGGCGGGCCGCCGACCGGCCCGGCTGGGCCGACGACCGCACCTTCGAGTTCCACCGCTCGCTGCCGGCCGGCCGCGACGTCGTGTGGGAGTACCTCACGCGCCCTGAGCTGCTCGCCCGGTGGTGGGCGCCGCGCGGCCTGCGGATCTCCGAGCTGCGCTTCGATGCGGCCCCCGGCGGGGCCATCGCGCTGGAGTACGTCGAGGCCGACGATCTCGCTGGAACGGCCGGCGTGGTCGGCCGGGCCGAGGGCGCGGTCACCGCGGTCGAGGCGCCTGACCGCCTGCGGTACGACCTCTCGCCGCAGCTGCCCGGCGGCGGCGTCGCCTTCACCGGGCACTACGACCTCCGGCTGCGGGAAGGTGCCGGTTCCACGGAACTGGACGTCAGCCTGCGCATCGCCGGCAGCACCACTCTCTCGGCCGACTTCATCGCCGGCATCCCCCTCGGCTGGGGCCAGTCGCTCGACGCGCTCGTCGACGCGGTCGCCGCCGATCCGTCCAACCCCTCTCACCGCAAGGAGCCGAAATGACCCGCCGCCTCGTCACCAACATCGCCCTCTCGCTCGACGGCCACTACCAGGGCCCGGGCGGTCCGCACGACATGGCCTGGCTCATGCCGTACGCGATCTCCGACGTCTCCCGCGAACACCTCACCCGCCTGTGGGAACCGGCCACCACGGCGCTGCTGGGCCGGGTCAACGCCGAGGGGTTCCTCGGCTTCTGGCCGACGGTGCTCGACATGCCGGAGGCGGACGAACGCGACCGCGCCTACGCGAGGTGGCTGGTCGACGCGGAGAAGGTCGTGCTGTCGACGACGCTGACCGAGGCGCCGTGGGAGCGGACCCGCATCGTCAACGCACCGGCGGCCGACGTGGCCGACGAGCTCAAGGCGCAGGACGGCGGGGACATCGTGGTGTTCGCCAGCGCCAGCGTCATCACCGCACTCCTGAAGGCCGATCGCGTCGATCGACTGGCCCTCACGATCTTTCCCACGTTCACCGGCGGCGGGCCGACGATCTTCCCGGACGGGCTGCCGGCCGCCGGTTGGTCGCTCGCCAGCGCTGAGCACGGGGACGACGGCACGGTCGCCCTGATGTACGACCGCGCGCGCTGACCGTCCCCCTCCCGCGCGAGTGGTCACTTCCGACCCCGAGTGGTCGCGAATCCCTGACCACTGGACCCCGAAAGTGACCACTCGCGCGGATTGGGGCTCCGGCCGGGCGGTGCCAATTACGAAACGGTTGCGTAGCGGAATACCTTGTGCTTCACTCGTATTCCGATACGCAGCCGTAGCGTAAATCGTGGGAAGGCTGATGGGCATGGACGACGCGACGATCCATCGGCGGCGCTGGGCGATCCTCGGCGTACTCGTGCTGTGCCTTCTGATCGTCATCCTCGACAACACGATCCTCAACGTGGCCCTCAAGACGATCCAGTCCGACCTGGACGCCTCGCAGAGCCAGATGCAGTGGGCGATCGACAGCTACGCGCTGGTGTTCGCCGGGCTGCTGATCACCTGGGGCGTCCTGGGTGACCGCCTCGGCCGCAAGCGCATCCTCATGATCGGCCTGTTCCTGTTCGGCGTCACCTCGGCGATCTGCTCGTTCTCCGGCGACTCGGCGCAGCTGATCGCGTTCCGCGCGCTGATGGGCATCGGTGCCGCCGCGGTGCAGCCGCAGACCCTGTCGATCATCCAGAACGTCTTCGACCCGAAGGAGCGGCCGAAGGCGATCGGCATCTGGGCCGGCGCCTCGGGCATCGCCATCGCGCTCGGACCGATCACCGGCGGGCTGTTGCTGAAGTACTTCTGGTGGGGCTCGATCTTCCTGGTGAACGTGCCGATCGTGGTGGTCGCCCTGATCGCGATCTGGGTGCTCGTCCCGGAGTCGAAGGACCCCGACCCGGGCCGCCTCGACCCGGCCGGCGTGCTGCTGTCGATCGTCGCGCTCGTCGTCCTGGTGTACGGCGTGATCGAGGGCGGCAACAGCAACGACTGGCTCGCGTGGAACACGGCCGGCGCCATCGCGCTCGGGCTCGTCCTGCTCGGCGTGTTCGTCGTGTCGCAGCACCGCAGCTCGCACCCGACGATCGACGTCAGCCTGTTCCGCAACCGGCAGTTCAGCGCGGGCGCCTTCGCGATCGCGATGACGTTCTTCGCGTTGCAGGGCTCGACGTTCTACCTCGCCTACTACCTGCAGGCGGTGCGCGGGTACTCGGCGCTGCGCGCGGGCACCGCCCTCATCGCCGTCGCCGCGGCGGTGATGATCTCGGCGCCGCTGTCGGCGAAGCTGTCGGCGCGGTTCGGGCCGCGCGCCGTGAGCGGTGCCGGGCTGACGATCTTCGGCTGCACGCTCGCGTCGTACTGGTTCACCACCGAGCACATGCCGATCGCTTACGTCGAGGTGCTCATGGCCGGGATGGGGCTGGGCATGGGCCTGACGATGTCGCCGGCCACGAACGCGATCATGAACGCCGTGCCACGGCACAAGGCCGGGGCCGGGTCAGCGGTGAACAACACCGTGCGGCAGGTCGCCGGGGCGCTCGGCGTGGCCGTGCTCGGTTCGCTGGTCGCTGTCTCGTTCCGCGGCGACTTCGGCACCGGCACCGCCCAGCAGGTCGCCGCCCGCCTCGACCAGCCGGCCGCCGTCGTGGCGCGGTTGCCCGAGGCCCAGCGGGTGGGGCCGCTCGTGCAACGCGACACCAGCCAGTCGATCGGCAACGCGCTGCAGTTCGTCGGTCGGGCCGGCGCCGCGCTGCAGGCCCGGGCGGCGGCGCATCCCGGCACGGCACCGGGCCGCGAGCAGGCCGCGCGGGCCGAGCTGACCGGTGTCGTGCAGCGCGCCCGCAGCGCGTTCATGACCGCGCTCAACGACACGTCCATCTGGGCCGGGCTGGCCGCGCTGCTGGGCGCGCTGGTCGCGTTCCGCTTCCTGCCCGGACGGCGCGAGTTCGCCGCCACGCACGGGCCGGGCGATGCGGCCCGTCCGCCGGTCGAGGTCGGCGCATGAGCGCGCCGGCGCGGCGAGGACGCCCGCGGGACGAATCGGTGGACACCGCGATCCTCGCCGCGACCGTGGAAGAGCTCGGCGCCCGCGGGTTCGCCGGCCTCTCGATCGAGGCCGTGGCGGCGCGGGCCGGCGTCGCCAAGACGACGATCTACCGCCGCTGGGCGAACGCCACCGATCTCGCGCTGGACGCGATGCGCACGTTCGAGCAGGACGTGCGCGCGGCGCCGGAGGGCAGCGTCCGCGACCAGTTGGTGTGGCTCGTCGACGGCATGCGGCGCAAGTGGAACGACCCGAAGTACCGCGCGATCATGCGGCGGGTCACCGGTGACGGCGTCGCGAACCCCGAGGCCTACCGGCAGGCGCGCGGCAAGCTGATCTCGCCGCACCTCGAGGCGCTGCACGCCGTCCTGCGCCGAGGCGTGGACGAGGGGTTGATCCGTCCCGACCTCGACCTGGCCTGGATCCGGCAGATGATGACGGCGCCGATCATGACGGCCACGCTGACGTTCAAGGAGCGGGTGAGTAAGGCGCAGATCGAGGCGACGGTCGACGTCGTCCTGCGCGGAGCCGCCCCGTAGCCGACTGGCAGGATGGGCGTCATGGCGACGCTCGTGCTGCTCCGCCACGGCGAGAGCGACTGGAACCAGAAGAACCTCTTCACCGGCTGGGTCGACGTCGACCTGACCGCGAAGGGTGAGGCCGAGGCCCACCGCGGCGGGCAGCTGCTCGCCGAGCGGGGGCTGCTCCCGGACGTCCTGCACACGTCGCTGCTGCGCCGCGCGATCCGCACCGCCCAGATCGCGCTCGACGACGCCGACCGCCACTGGATCCCGGTGCGGCGCTCGTGGCGGCTCAACGAGCGGCACTACGGCGCCCTGCAGGGCAAGAACAAGGCGCAGGTGCGGGACGAGTTCGGCGAGGAGCAGTTCATGCTCTGGCGCCGCTCGTACGACGTGCCGCCCCCGCCGATCGCCGACGACGACGAGTACAGCCAGTTCGCCGACCCGCGCTACGCCGACCTGCTCGAGCTGCGCCCACGCTCGGAGTGCCTCAAGGACGTCGTCGAGCGGATGCTGCCGTACTGGTACGACGCGATCGTCCCCGACCTGCGCCGCTACGGCGTCGTCCTGATCGCCGCGCACGGCAACTCGCTGCGCGCGCTGATCAAGTACCTGGACGAGATGGCCGACGACGCCGTCGTGAACCTCAACGTCCCCACCGGCATCCCGCTGCACTACGACCTGGACGACGCGACGTTCCGCCCCACCCGGCCCGGCGAGTACCTCGACCCGGACGCGGCCGCCGAGGCGATCCAGGCCGTGGCGAACCAGGGCAAGAAGTAGCGAATTAGCGCAGCGGGCCGTTCGAGTTCGGGACGGGCTCGGGGCGCT